>Ga0315912_10003315_pt1 | contig 16101 bp, 10 predicted proteins | sample VfabasoilMG_FD_204469 | JGI IMG/M metagenome (GOLD analysis project Ga0315912, IMG submission 204469) | Garden soil microbial communities collected in Santa Monica, California, United States - V. faba soil | ecosystem: Environmental > Terrestrial > Soil > Garden | place: USA: California... | reverse complement strand
CGACCTCTCGTGGATCGAAAAGATCGCGCGCTGAAGCGCGCTCCTACAAAGGGGGCGGTGCGCGCCGCGAACGCGGAGGGGGCTGTGCTGGGGGCGAGCCGCGGGGAAACGCAGGTTACGGACGCACCTGTGCGTCTACGGATTCCCCGCCAACTGCGTGCACAGCGTCGCTGGCGCGATGCGTTGCAGCTCGATCCGGCCCGCGACCAGCGGCGCGCCGACCACGACGTCGCCGCCGCGTATCGCGCCCGCGGGGAGCGTGTACTCGAGCACGGCACGGGAACAGTTGTCGAACTGCAGCGTCGCGCTGCCGACTTCCTGCGCGGCCAGCACGGGCGGTGCGTCGAACACGCCGCCGCGCGCGAGGTACACCTTCATCGCGCCGGTGGATCCCGCGTACGGCCCCAGTCCGACGAACCAGCGCTGCACGCGCGTGTCCTCGCCCGATGCGAGCGCGGCGTGCGTGAACCAGTACGCCGACAGCGTCCGGGAGCCGGGGATCACCTCCACCAGCACGCCCTGGCCGGAGGTCGCGGGGTCGTACCACGCGCCGCCGTGGCCGACGTTGATGGCGCTGCCGGCCTCGGGCAGGAACGCGAAGTTGTGGGTGCCGTCGAGTCCGCCGGCACCGCCCACGATGAAGTCGCCCTCGGGGGCGCCCGTGGTCCCGTCGTAGCGCACGACCTTGTCGTTGTTGAACGACCCCACGAGCAGGTCGCCGCCGGGCAGGAACGTCAATCCGATGGGGACGGCCAATCCGCCGCCCGAGGCGAACACCGTGGCCGCGCCCGTGACCGGATCCAGCCGTTGCACGGTGTTCGTGACCGACTCGGCCACGAGCAATTGGCCGCGGCGATCGAGCAGCACGCCAGTCGCGTTCGACTGTCCGGCAGGACTTTGCAGGATGCGCAGCAACGCCCCGTTGCGGTCGTACACGTACACGGCATTGCTGAGCGCGGCGCCCACGTAGACCGTGCCATCGGGGCCCACCGTGAGCCCGACGGGCCCGCTCATGCCGTCGCCCGAGGCGAACACGCCCTTGGCGGCGCCGGTCGTCGCCTCGTAGCGGAGGATCTGGCTCGTCGCCCCCGAGGTCACCAGCAGGTCGCCGCCCGGCAGGAACGCGATCGCCCGGCAGCCGGCAAGGCCGCCCGAGGTCGCGGGCGTGACGAAGTCGCGCAGGAAGGCCCCCGTCCTGCCGTCGAACACCATCACGCGCCCGACGTCGCCCAGGCCCACGTAGAGGTTCCCGTCCGGGCCGATGGCGATGCCATTGGGATTGTCGAGCCCGTTGCCCGACGCGAACACGCCCTTGGACTGGCCGGTCACGCCGTCGTAGCGGAGCACGTTGTCGCTGAAGCGCGAGGACACGAGCAGGTCGTTCGCGCAGACGGTGGTCGTGCACGCGAGCAGGCAGCTGGCGACAACGGCGATCGCTCGGTTCTTCATGGCGGCTCCGGGGTGTCGATACCTTGAGGTGGAATGCGCGTCGGCGTGCCGGATCGCCTGCACTTGACCAAGGTCGACATGCGACGGCGGGGCCGTTGGAGTCTAGCCAGCGAGCGATCACGCACCAGGCGGATGCGCACGATCGGCAACATCGGCTTCGCGTTCGTTCTAGATCGATCGGATCGCAGCAATCGGCCTCGAACTCCCTCGGTCGATCCCTTCTCCTCACGGGAGACCCAACCTGCGTCGAGTTTCAGCTGTTCCCTACTCCATGTGGGAATAGGGAAGGAGTCGGCGTCGTTGAGACTCGACGCTAAATGGGGTTCCGGGGAGAGGGACCCAATTCCCCTTCTCCCCTCGCAGGGGAGAAGGTGGCCCGCAGGGACGGATGAGGGGCAACCTTGCGAAGAGCTTCAATCGTGCGCGCTCGATCAGGTTGCCATGCGACGCGGGGCGCCCCTCACCCTGCCCTCTCCCCGTTCCGGGGAGAGGGGACGTCATTCCCCGTTTCCCCGCGCAGGGGAGAAGGTGGCTCGAAGGGCTGGATGAGGGGCAACCTTGCGAAGGGCTGCAACCGTGCGCGCTCGGTCAGGCCGCCATGCGCGCCACTTACCCTGCGCTCTCCCCGTTCCGGGGACCCAGTTAGCGTCGAATTTCAGCTGATCCCTTCTCCCGGAGGGAAAAGGGAACGAGCCGGCCTCGCTGAGACTCGACGCTCATTGGGCACGGGGGAGAGGGGGTATTCCTTGGGTGGTCCACGGACGCGGCTCGATCCGTCACTGATCCATCGGATGCGTACACCCAGGTATCGAGGCCCAGCTATTGCTCGAACCCATCCCCGAACACCGTCCCCACCTTCGGCAGGTCCACCAGCACCAATCCCGGTCGCGGTGGGCCATAGCTCGAGTTCGATCCGCCTGCGAGCACGGCCGTGGTTCCGGTGCCGAGGTAGGTGAGGCTGGGCACGCCGCCGCCGTACGGCAGGCCCGGCGACCAGGATTCGGGCTCGCCGAGGGTCGCGGTCCGCAGCGACACCTGCGCCAGTCCGCCCGGATGCATGGTCTGGTCGAACCAGTCGTCCAGCGCGAACTGGTACAGGAACGGACCTGCGGCGAAGAGGGATTCGCCGTCGCGCGCAGGCAGCAGGTCGAGCACCGGCTGGTCGAAGCGCGAGAGCAGCGTGGACTGCCCCTGGTCGTCGATGCGCACGAGTTCGCCCGACACCACCACGCCACCGAGCGCCGACGTGCTGCTCTGGGTGCTCATCACCACGCCCCCGGGCACGCGCACGAGGTCGAACAGGTTGAGCCAGGTGACCACCCAGGGCTGGGTCGGGTTCCACGACGCATCGACGAACCCGTGCGGCCCGACGAGGCGCGCGACGCGTGGTCGCGGCGTGAGGAAGTCGCCGGCGATGTACACGCTGTCGTCCGCGGACACGATGCGCTTCACCTCGCCGTTTGTCGCGCCGCCGAAGAACGGGTCGGCCGATCCCGACGTCAGTACGCGCGTCACGTTCGCGTGGGGAAAACCGCCGACCTGGTTGAATCGGCCACCCAGGAACACGGCATCGTCCGTCACGGCGATCGCCTGCACGCTCGCGGCTTGCGCGCCGAACGAGATCGCGGGTGCCCACGTCGGATCCAGTGCGCCGTCGAGCCCATCCAGTCGCGCACTCTGCGCGCGCGGCATGCCGCCGACCTGCGTGAAGGTGCCGCCCGCGTACACGGCGCCCGTCTGCGGATCGGACGCGAGCGCGAGGATGCACGCCTCGCCGCCGCCCTCGAAGCGCGGCGGGATGAAATCCGGATCGAGCGTCGCGTCGGCGCGCAGCCGCATCAGCCCGTTCCGGTACGCCTGGTCGGCCTTGCGGAAGTCGCCGGCCATGAGCACGCCGCCCGAGGTCTCCGTCGCCGTCACCGAGACCGAGCCCGCGCGCTCGACATCGGGCCAGGTGTGGTCGGGCCCGCCCGCGTTCGTCAATGCCGCGAGCGCGAGCGCGGGTTCGCCGCCGATCGCGCCGAACGCGCCGAATGCGATCGCCTCGTGCGAGGCATCGCGCAGCAGCGCATGCACGGGTCCGTCCGGCTTGGGCGTCCAGGTCCCGTCGAACGCGCCGCTGCCTGCCACCGACACGCGCGCGATCGCCCGGCCGTCGCAGCAGGACGGTTGCCCGGCAAGCGTCACGAATGCAGGATCGATCGAGATCGACTCGATCGCGCTGCCCACGACCGCGGGACTCCACGCCGCATCAAGGCTCGCCGTGGCGGTGTCGAGTCGCGCGATGCCGGCCCGGGGCGTGCCGTTCACCGCGGTGAAATCGCCCAAGACCACGAGCGAGCCGCCGTCGGGCGCGAGCGCCATCCGGCCCACGCCCGAACCCGTGCTGGTGACGACGGGCGACCAGGACGCATCGACGCCGCCATCGGACAGGCGCACGCGCGCGATGCGCAGGTGCGCGGCCTGGTCGACGTTGACGAAGGCACCGCCGATGTACAGCCAGCCACCGGCCTCGTCGATCGCGAGCGCCCCCACGGTGCTGTTCGTGGCGGGTTTCCAGCCGGCATCGAGGCTGCCGTCGCTCGCGAGCCGCGCGAGGCCGTCGCGCCGCTGTCCGTTGACGTAGGCGAACGCGCCGGCGAGATAGGTCCGGCCCTGCGCATCCACGGCGAGCGTGCGCAGGCCGCTGTTGAAACCGTCGACCGATCCCGACACCGTCGCCGTGTACGCCGGCACGGTCGTGCCCGCGCCGGTGGTGAGCAGGGCCTTCACGCCGGCCTGCGTTCCCAGGTGGATGCGGTCGCCGCCGGGGCTCGGGGCCATGGCGACGATCTGCACGGCGTAGTCGGGCGTCGTCGCACCCGGGTTCCACGCAGGATCGAGCGTTCCGTTCCCGCCGATCTTCGCCAGGCCCGCGCGCGGCACTTCGGCCACCGCGGTGAACCCGCCGGCGATCACGAGGGAACCGTCGGGCAATCGCGCGGCGTGCGCGACGTTGCCGGGGGCATACAGCGTCGGCACGCCCTCGGCGCACGCGACGCGCGCACAGGACCATGCCGCGAGGCCGATCGCGATCCACCGCCAGGGAGCCGCCATGCGGGCATGCGTCCGATTGAATGTCCAACCCGTTCAACGCGCATCCGCGTGCCGAACGAACATGCGCGCGTCCGGGACCCGACGATCGCCTGCCGCCGCGGCGGACCGAACCGATATCCTCGCCACCCTGGACAGCGACGGATCCACGCCATGCACGACGACTACGCGATACGTGTCGCCACCCGCCAGGAGGTGGACCTGGCCGCGGCATGGGCCGCCAACGAGGGCTGGAATCCGGGACTGGGCGATGCGGATTGCTTCCACGCCACCGACGCGAGCGGGTTCCTGATCGGATTGCTGCGTGGCGAGCCGGTGGCGGTGATCTCCGCCGTGAAGTACGGCAGCGGCTTCGGCTTCGTCGGCTTCTACATCGTGGCGCCCCCGCATCGCGGGCGCGGATACGGCTGGCGCCTGTGGCAGGCCGCGATGGCGAGCCTGTCGGGACGCAACGTCGGCCTCGACGGCGTGATCGCGCAGCAGTCGAACTACGTGAAATCGGGATTCGCGCTCGCGTATCGCAACGTGCGCCACCAGGGCGTCGCCGACGGCGCGCCGCACGACGGACGCGGTCTCGTCGCGCTCTCCACGCTCCCGTTCGACGAGGTGCGGCGATACGACGCGCCGTTCTTTCCCGACGACCGCACGGCGTTCCTGCGCGCCTGGCTCGCGCAATCCGGGCACGTGGGTGTCGCCTGCCGGGAGGGCGATCGCGTCACGGGATACGGCGTGGTGCGTCCCTGCCACACGGGTTGGAAGATCGGCCCCCTGTTCGCCGATACGCCCGACATCGCCGAGCGGCTGTTCATGGCGCTCGCGGCGAACGTGCCCGCAGGCGGCGAAGTGTTCCTCGACATCCCCGAGGTGAACGCCGACGCGCTCGACCTCGTGCGACGGCATGGCATGCATCCGGTGTTCGAGACCGCGCGCATGTACACGGGCGCCCAGCCCGACCTGCCGACCGGTCGCCTGTTCGGCGTCACGTCATTCGAACTGGGTTGATCCGGGGATATCCGACACGTCGTCGGAGCGTGCCGGGGAACGCGTGCACGGTCGCGTCCGGGAACCCGGTGCATCCTGCTGGCGCCTGTGCGCCGTGCCAGGCGGGGCATCCGGTTCGCCCGGAGCGATGACGCTTGAGACCTGCGTCACAGTTCCGAGTCCAATTGTTCGTTGATTGTTAACATTTGACACGGGATGGCGCCCCGACGACACTCGCGCGCCTTCCGAGGTTGCCCCCAGGGGCCAGGGATGCTGATCGACGGACGGCCGAGGCCGGAAGTCGGCAGGGGAAGCAGCCTCGGAGTAGCGCCATGACGTGTCCAGCACACACCGTATCCATGCTCCCGCAAGGGAACCTTTCTCGGGGAAATCCATGATCCGCAGCATTCTCGCTATCGCCGTACTCAGTGCGCTCTCCGGCGCGGCCGCCGCCGCTCCGGGCAAGGCCGGTCCGTTCGTGATCGAAGGTCATTCGTTCGAGAGCCAGGAATCGTTCGTGCGTGCAGGCCTGCGTTGTGGCGCCGTGCATCCGGACGCCGACACCGCGCTCGAAGTCGAGGCGTTCGCGCAGTCCTACCTCAGTGGCGGCATCACCGCGAACGGCAAGCCGGGCGGCAGCACGCCTCCCCCGACGGTCACCGGCGGCGTGATCAACGTGTACTTCCACGTGATCAACAAGGGCACGGGCATCTCGAACGGCGACATCCCCGACAGCCAGATCCAGAGCCAGATGAACGTGCTGAACGCGGCCTACGCGAGCACCGGCTGGAGCTTCAACCTGGTGAGCGTCGACCGCACCACGAACGCGACCTGGTACGCGATGGGCCATGGCAGCACGGCCGAAGCACAGGCGAAGGCTGCCCTGCGCCAGGGTTCGGCCGACGACCTGAACGTGTACACCGCGAATCCGGGCGGCGGCCTGCTCGGCTGGGCCACGTTCCCGTCGAACTACGCCTCGGCCCCGTCCAAGGACGGCGTCGTGCTCCTGTACTCCTCGGTCCCCGGCGGTTCCGCGGCCCCGTACAACCTCGGCGACACCGGCACGCACGAAGTCGGCCACTGGATGGGCCTGTACCACACCTTCCAGGGCGGCTGCGCGCGCAACGCCACCTCGGGCGGCGACCTGGTCTCCGACACGCCGGCCGAGAAGTCGGCGGCCTTCGGCTGCCCCACGGGCCGTGACACCTGCACCAGCCTCGCGGGCCTCGATCCGATCAAGAACTTCATGGACTACACCGACGATGCGTGCATGAACACGTTCTCGGCCGGCCAGGACCTGCGCATGGACCAGATGTTCTCGACCTACCGCTTCGGCAAGTAGTCCGCACTCACGGTCCGGTCGGTGGATGCCAATCCACGACCGGATCGTTGCCGTCGTCGCACACCCAGGCCGCTGCGCGCATGTCCGCGTGCAGCGTGCCCGCCCGGACCTCGATCCGCGGCCAGTCCTCCGGCGTGAACGCCGCCCCTTCGATCCGGTACCGCGCGCTCGCATCCGTCGCCTTCGGGTGAAGGATCACCACGTCCTCGACCGTGTCCTCGTCGGTATGGATGCGCAGTTCGGTTCGCGACGTCCCCCGCACGTAGCGTTGCACCACGCCCGCATACACGGTGAGGTGGTCGCGCGTGCACGCGATGCCGTCGGGCGGGCGCAGGCGACCGCCGCCGGGTTGCGCCGCGGCCGATCCCGCCACGGCGGACAGGACCGCGAGGGCCAACAACGCGGGGATGGAGGCACGAACGCCTGGTCGCGTCGCGCGGTCCCGGTCCAGGCCCGCAGCGCCCGCCATCACCACGGCAGCACCTCGCCGTTCGCATGGTGGAAGGTGCCGGTCTGCCCGATATCCTGGTTATCGATGCGCGCGAGCAGGTTCGCGGCGGCTTCCTCGACGGGGATGCCGCGGCCGCCGGTCATGCCGGTGGCGACCATGCCCGGGTGCAGCAGGAACACCGCGATGCCGCGCGGCTGGAGGTCGCGTGCGAGGCTGACGCCGGCCGCGTTCACCGCCGCCTTGGACATGCGGTAGCCGTAGTAGCCGCCGCTGCCGTTGTCCGCGATCGAGCCCATGCGGCTGGTCAGGATGGCGACCTTGCTGCCGGCGCGCAGGCACGGCAGCAGCGCCTGCACCACGCGCAGCGGCGCCAGCGCGTTGACCTCGAACTGCGCGCGGATGCGATCGACGTCGAGCGTGTCCAGCCCCTCGCGCGTGAGGATGCCGGCCACGTGCACGAGCACGTCCAGCGGGCGGGCGCCCAGCGCGGAGACCAGCGCGGCGATGCCGGCATCGTCCGCGACCTCCACGCCGTCGATCACCTCCAGCGCGAGCGCGTCGAGCGCGGGCGTGCGCCGGCGGCAGGTCGCGATCACGCGGTCGCCGCGCGACGAGAACTGCCGGCAGAGTTCCAGGCCGATGCCTTGGCTCGCGCCGACCACGAGTATCGTCTTCATGCGTTGCGCTCCTCGATGGACGGCCATGATGCCACCGCGGAGGATCGCGTGCGGCGACGCCGACGGCGCCTACTGCGCCGTCCAGCCCCCATCCACGGCCAGCACGTGGCCGGTGACGTAGCGCGACGCATCGGACGCCAGGAACAGCGCGGCCTCCGCGATCTCCGCCGGTTCGGCCGGCCTGCCCATCGGCGTGCGCAGGCGGATGCGCGCCATGCCCTCCTCGGTATCCACCGTGGCGCGCGTCATCTCGGTGCGCACGTAGCCCGGCGCGATCGCGTTCACCCGGATGCGGTGTTCCGCCCATTCCACGGCACAGGTGCGCGTCAGCTGCACGACCGCGCCCTTGGAGGCGGCGTAGGGCGCGGACATCGGGTCGGCGACCAGGCCCGCATACGAAGCGAGGTTGACGATGTTTCCGCCCGATCCCGTGGCGATCCAGCGGCGCGCGGCCGCGCGCATCAGGCGATAGACGCCCATCACGTTGATGTCCAGCATGCGCAGCAGCGCATCGTCGGGATAGTGCTCGGCGGGGATGCGCGCGCTGATGCCCGCGTTGTTGACCACCACGTCGAGCCTGCCGCGGCGCGTGAGCGTGTGCTCGACCGCGCGCTCGACCTGTTCGGTGGAGGTGACGTCGCAGGCCAGTGCCTCGGCGCGCGCGCCCGATGCGCGCAGCTCGTCGGCCAGTCGACCGACGCCGTCGACGTCCACGTCGGCCAGGACGACATGGGCTCCGGCGCGCGCGTAGCTGTGCGCGATCGCCGCGCCGATGCCGCGCGCGGCACCGGTGACGAACGCGACGCGTTCGTGCAGCACGCGTGCGGGGTGGTCGGGATCGGTGGCAGGGGGCATCGGTGCGCTCCGCGGGTCGGGTCGCGCGATTGTCCGCGCAACACCCGCGGCGCGACGAGCCCCGTGTGCGACGGGACCGATGCCGGACAACATCCGCAACCCCGCCGATGCGGTTACGCTTCCGCACCCGCCACGCCCGACCCGCCGACCGCCATGCACGACCCCAGCGCCCCGTACCACGCCCACGTCTACTACACGGCCGACTCGCGCCCCGCGGCTGCCGGCCTGCGCGACCGCCTGCTCGCCTCGATCGCGACGCGCGACCCGATCGGCGTGCTGTACGTGGGCGAACTGCGCGACCACGCCGTGGGTCCGCACCCGCAGCCGCAGTTCGAGCTGCATTTCCACCAGGGCAACCTGCCGCGCATCCTGCCCGTGCTCGAAGCGGCCGGTCTCACCGTGCTCGTGCATCCGCTCACCGACGACGACCTCGCCGACCACACCACGCTCGCGCACTGGATCGGCACGCCGATCGAACTCGACGTGGCACCGCTGGATCCGCCCGGCATGAACCAGGGCATCGCGCGATTCGGGCGTACCGATTTCTGACCGCCAGCGCACCTCGTCTGCGTGCCCACACGAAGCATCGGCGCCTCGCCCCTCGACAGTTCCCCTCTCCCCCGTGGGGGCGAGCAGGGATCCCGCGCAGTACCGCTGTGAGCCCGTGAGCGGCGCCGCAGGGGTGCGCCGGCAGGACTCTCGAGCGCAGGATGCGCGACGAGGACCCGGGTGAGGGGTAGCGGGAACCTGTCAGCAGGCGCCACCGCCCATCGAGACCCCCCGCTCGTCCCTACGCACCCGCCACAGACGAGAGGGTGACGCTCGAGGTTTCGATGGTCGTCCGTGCACTTCGCGTCGATAGGCGCATCGACGATGCGATACGCTTCGTCGAGGCGATCCCTGCCTCGGGGACACGTTTATGAGCGACCAGGGCGGAACGCGGGAATCGGCCCTGCCTCTGCGGGGCTTCGCCGCGCGCGCGTGCGCCGTGCTCGTGCTGGTTTCCTGCGTGGGCCACGCCCAGCAGCCCAAGCCGCTCCCCACGCCCAACCTCGACATTGCCGACGGCGGCCGCGCGTTCAGCGTGCTGCGTCTCGCCGACGGCAGCGTGATCGTGGGTGGACTCTTCGACTCGGTGTTCGATCCGGGGACGCAACTCAGCCTGGAACGCAAGAACCTCGCCCGGTTCAAGCCCGACGGTGCGCTCGACCTGGCCTGGAATCCTGCACCGAACAGCTCCGTCTTCGCGCTCGCCGCCGGTGCGAACGGACGGATCTACGCCGGGGGCGCCTTTTCCAGCATCGGCGGCCTAGCACGACAACGCCTCGCCAGGCTCCAGGCGGGTGGAACCGGGCAGGTGGATGCCGACTGGAACCCGGCTGCCGACGCGTTCGTGCACGCGATCGTCGAGCAGCCCAATGTCGCCGTGTACGTCGGTGGCACCTTCGCGAACGTGGGCAATGCCCCACGCCTGCGCGTGGCCAAGCTCGACGTCGCGGGTTCGGGTGACTCGATCCCCGGCTGGAATCCGGGCGTGGAGGGAAGTGCCGACGCCGTGGTCGACGCGCTGGCACTCGATGCCGGCGGCAATCTCCTGGTCGGTGGCCGCTTCGACATGGTCGGTGGCCTGGCGCGAACGGGAGCCGCGCGCGTATCGGGCGCGGGTGTCGTCGATCCGACCTGGAACCCGTCGAGCGACGGTTACCTCTACGACATCGCCATCGCCGCTTCGGGCGATGTGTACGTGGCGGGGTACTTCAGCCAGATCGGGGGCCGCACCCGCACGAGCATTGCGAAGCTCTCGAGCCTCGGCGCGGGCCAGGCCGACGAGAACTGGAACCCGAATGCCGGACCGCCCTTGAACGTGGTCGTGCGCTCGCTCGCCCTGGACGGCGCGGGCGGTCTCTACGCTGGCGGCAGTTTCACCAGCATCGGCGGCCAGGTGCGGCGCCATCTCGCGAAGCTCTCCACGACCGGCACGGGCGCCGCGGATTCCGCGTGGAACGCGCAAGTCAACGACCAGGTGTATGCGCTCTCGGCGGACGGTGCGTCAGCCGTCTACGCCGCTGGGACCTTCACCCGCGCGGGTGGCACGCTGAACCTCGGCCTGGCCCGGCTCGCTGTCGGCAACGGCGCCTCCACGATCCCGTATGCCGTGCAGAGCTTCGGCTACATCACCGACATCGCCGTGGCGCCGGACCATTCCATCTACGCTGCCGGCGCGTTCGCGCGCGCCGGCGTGTATCCGCGCGCGGGGCTGCTTCGGGTGGCGCCGAACGGGGGCTTGGATACGGCGTGGGATCCTTCGCCTGACGGCGACGTATACGCGCTGGCGGTCGATGGAGACGGTGCGGTGTACGTGGGGGGAGGGTTCCAGGCCATCGGTGGCCAGGCGCGCAGCAACCTGGCGAAGCTCGCGCCCTCCGGCACGGGTGCTGCCGACGCGGACTGGAATCCCGCGCCCGACGCCTCGGTCTCCGCGATCTCGCCCGATCCGGGAGGATCGATATTCGTCGCCGGCTACTTCACGGCGATCGGCAACCAGTCGCGCGCCTGCATCGCGAAGCTCGGCGATTCCGGTGTCGCCGACGCGACCTGGAACCCGCTCGCCACGGCGGGCGAGGGGGCTCGCTGCAACATCACCGCACTCGCCCTCGGACCCGGGGACACGTTGTACGCGGGCGGCGACTACACGGACATCGGCGGCCAACCTCGTAGTCGACTGGCGCGCCTGTCGCGCAGCGGGGCGGGACAGGCGGACGCGCAATGGAATCCGGGTGCGGACGACTTCATCGAGACCATCGCGATCGGACCCGCGGGCGAGATCTACGTGGGCGGAGGTTTCGGCCAGATCGGTGGACAGCCCCGTACTTCCATAGCGAAGCTCTCGCCGACCGGGATTGGCGCGGCCGATCCGACCTGGAACCCCGCGCCTGCCATCGAGGGCGGCGGCGCCCGCGTCGAAACGATCGCCGCCTACGGGCCCGACGCCCTCTTCGTCGGCGGCTACTTCCAGGAGATCGGTGGGGCCCCTCGCTACGGACTGGCCAAGCTGTCCTCGACCGGCACGGGCAGCGCCGATCCGATATGGGTGCCAGAGGCCCCCATCTCCGTGTCGAGCCTCGCCCTCGACGGGTCGGGGACGCTCGTGATCGGCGGCTCGTTCAATGCCGTCGCCGGTGTTCCGCGCCGATACCTCGCGAGCCTGCCGACCGTCGTGTCGTCCGTGTTTGCCGACAGCTTCGAGTCTCCCTGAGTGCCATGACGGAGCGCGCACCCGCGCGCCCACCGGCGCCCTGGACTTCCCGGCCCGGCGGCGCGGCTGGTGTGCCTGCCGCGCGGCACGCCACGCACGATCGTGCGCAGGCCCACGGCGCGCAATAGACTCCGACCTGGCCCGGAGGAGCGCGCAGCCGTGACGAATGCGATGTGTCGGCGCCAGGACATGCTGCGTAAGGGTGCCCTGTACGGCGCGCTCGCGCTCGGTCTCGCGCCGCCCGGCCATGCCGATGCCGCCACCTTCGACAGCGGCAGCTACCTCATCCCGATGGACACGTCCGCGAACGGCCAGGACAACGGCATGCTGCGCGCGTACGGCCTCGTGTACGAGCTCCTGCGCAACGGCGTGCCGGTGCACTGGGCGATCGAGTCGTCGAAAGCCCCGAACGGCGAGGATTTCTCGATCCCGAGCGGAACCCTGCAGAATGTCGAGTCGGGCGGCAGCATCGGTTTGCCGCGCAGCTATCGCGGCGGGCCGTTCCTGATCGACGCCGCCGATGCCGCGGCCGCGACGCCGATCATCGCGGCCTGGCTGGCGTCCGACAGCGCCACCGTGGTGCATCGTCTGACGGCCGGCTCGTTCGTCGCGCCGGTGTCGCGCACGCTCGCCTATGCGCCGCGCGTCGCGATGCTGAAGGACGGCAACGAACAGATCGGCTACAACAACCTCAATGCCGCCGGCATCCCCGATCTCGCGGGGGTCGCGTGGAACGCGACGTCGCCCGACGCGTTGACCGAGGTGGATCTGGTGGGCGCCACCGACGCGGGCGCGACCGACGGTGCGCTGTTCCATTCGGCGCCGGCGGGGTTGCCGCGCTACTGCCACTTCCAGGCCATGCACTACATCCCGACCGCGGCCACCCCCAACGTGGCGCGGGAGGTGCGCGCCTGGCTCGATTTCTCGAACCAGCAGCACTTCTACGCGCAATGCGAGGCCGCCCGGACCTTCGAGAACGACGCGAATGGCCTGTTCGTGACCTCGGCCCAGCTGATCGACAGTGGCTTGGCGCCGAACCCGGTCGCGAACCAGATGCCGGGCGACGCCCTGGCCCAGGTCGACGGCCTATTCAGCGCTGATTCGGGAACGGTGGACTCGATCACGCTCGCCGTCGACTCGACCTTCAGGTCCGGCACGCGCACCTTGTTCAATGCGAGCGCCAGTCCGCTGACCAGCGGCATCGTCCTGCTCGATGGTCCGATGGACGGCAGCGCGGCGAACGGCCGTGTCACCTATCTCGCCGGGCACGACTATTCACTCATGCTCCCGATCAGCACGAATTCGCAGACCAACGGCGTGCGCCTGTTCCTCAACGCGCTGCTCGACTCGCGATGCAGCGATACCGCGGTCCAGGACGACATGGTCCTGACCGCCTCCGCGCCGGCGTTCACGAACGGCTCGCTGATCACCTACACGCTGGACTACTCGAACCCGGGACTGCGACCGGTCGAGGCCGTGGTGCTGCGCAATGCGGTGCCCGCCGGCACCAGTTTCGTCAGTGCCACCGGCGGTGGCGTCGAGTCCGGGGGCGTGGTGCGCTGGAGCCTCGGCACGCTTGCGAGCGGCGCCTCGGGCTCGCGGCAGTTCACGGTGGGCGTGTCGGCCGACGGCACGCTGCAGAACGAGGCGAAGGTGGATTTCGCGCACCTGCAGGTGCGCCGGGTCGCCTCCAATCGGGTCACGACGGTGCGCGACACCGTGCCGCCGACGGCGCAGGTGACCTCGGGCCCGGATGGCCCCACGAGCGACGCCACGCCGAGCTTCGGGTTCAGCGTCGGCGGCTCGCCCGAGGCCAGCGTGTGTCGCATCGACAGCGGCAGCTTCGTCCCCTGCGCATCGGACTTCACCCCGCCGCCCCTGGCGGAAGGCCCGCACACCTTCGAGGTGCGCGTGACCGACGCCGCGGGCAACGTGGGCACCGCGACGCGCGCGTTCAGCGTCGATCTCACCGCGCCACGCGTCACCGGCATCGAGTCGGTCGCGAAGGCGAGCTGGCTGCCGGCGGCTGCGCAGGCGCTCGACGTGCCGGTGACCAAGGTGCTGGTGACCGTGGGCAACGACCTGAGCGTGACCGGCGCGGGCTCGGTGCTCGCGGCGGCGAACTGGCGCATCGCCTCGGCGGGCGCGAACCAGGCGCTGGAAAGCACCAGCTGCGCGGCGTACGGCGGCGACGACACCGCGCTCGCCATCAGCGCGATCGAGTACGACCCGGGCCTGGGCAAGGCCGCGCTCTCGGTCGCGAACGGCTCGGGCCTGCAGGCCGGCAAGTACCGGCTGTTCGCCTGCCCCACGCTGACCGACCTCGCCGGCAATGCGCTCGACGGCGCCGGTGATGGCGGTGGCGCGGAAGCCTATGTGCAGGATTTCGCCGCGATCGCGAGCCCGCGCGTGTTCAACCCGAACTTCGACGAGGACCTCGCGGGATGGACTCCGCTGGGCCCCGCACCGTGGGCCTACCTGGCGGCGGACGGCGAGGGCCAGCCGTTCTCCGGCGCGGCGCGCATCAGCACGGTCTCCGGCGCGGGCGCCACCTGGTACCTCGAGCAGTGCGTCACGCCTGCGCAGATCGGCGAGTACGGCGTCGACGCGCTCGTGCGCATCGCCTCCGCCACGCCTGCGGAGCCCAGCGTGCGCGTCCAGGTCAGCTGGTCCGATGCGGCCGCGTGCAGCGGCAACCTCACGGGCGCGAACTCCGGCGCCGTCGTCGCCGGCAGCACCGCAGGCGCGTGGCAGCACCTGATGTTCCCGCCCACGACGCCTCCGCTCGGCACCCTTTCGTTCCTGCTCAGCGTCAAGGTGCTCGGAGGGGTGGCGGCGAGCTACACCGTGGACGTCGATCGCGTCTCGTATCCGGGCGTGTTCGTGATCCTCAAGGACGGGTTCGAAAGTCCGTAGCGGGGTCGATGCGGTCGTCCGACGGCACGCGCCACGGGATCGCGCGCGTCGGGCGGGAGGATGCCTGGTCCATGGGACATCAGATCCGTTCGATCGCGTCCGCCTGCGCATCCTCCGATGTCCGGAACCGAACACGGAGCGGCGATTCCGGGCGCGTCCAGCGCCTGATGGCCCGCCAGGCGCGGTTCTCACGCGCGCTGGGCATCCCCCGGACGGTGGCCCGCTTGTTGCATTCCGCCGCCTGTCGACCGACCGGAGGCTGGCCATGTTCTCGACCTTGCGATGCGACGTGCAAGTCGCGTGGCGCCAACTCATCCGCCGCCCCGCGCACTCCGCGCTGATCGTGCTCGTGCTCGCGCTCGCGCTGGGCGGCGTGAGCGCCGTCTATTCGGTCGTGCAGGCCGTCCTGCTCATGCCGCTGCCCTACGGGGATTCCTCGAGGCTCGTGCACGTTGGCCATGGGCACTCGACGCGCGGGGCGGTGTACGGCGCGTTCTCGCCGCAGGATGCCCAGGACCTGTCCGCGCGCACGCCGTCCGTCGCGCAGCTGGCGTGGTACCTGTACATGCCGAACCAGACGTCGGTGAACACGCGCGCCGGCGACCGCCGCGAACAGCTGGAGGCCGCGTACGTTTCGGCGGAGTTCTTCAACGTGCTCTCCATGGCGCCGGTCCACGGACGCACGCTCGGAGCGGTCGACCTCGAGCCCGGCGTGCAGACCGTGGTGCTGAGCCAGCGCGCGTGGCAGCAGCAGTTCGGCGGGGACCCCGCGCTGGTCGGGCGCGACATCGCGATCAACGACCAGCCCTACCGCGTGGTCGGCGTGATGCCCGCCGAGTTCGACTATCCGAGCGTCGCCGTGCAGGCCTGGCTGCCGCTGAGCGCGGTGACCGAGACGATGATCCCGCACCGGCGCGACGTGCGCTGGCTGGACATGGTCGGCGCCCTGAAGCCGGGCGTCGACCTGGCGGCGGCGGGGCGCGAGCTTGGCGCGGTGATCGGCGCGCTCGCGCGCGAGCATCCCGACAGCAACGCCGGGTTCGAGCGCGCGGTGCTCGAGCCGCTGGTCGAGCGCGTCGTG
>Ga0315912_10003314_pt1 | contig 16102 bp, 18 predicted proteins | sample VfabasoilMG_FD_204469 | JGI IMG/M metagenome (GOLD analysis project Ga0315912, IMG submission 204469) | Garden soil microbial communities collected in Santa Monica, California, United States - V. faba soil | ecosystem: Environmental > Terrestrial > Soil > Garden | place: USA: California... | reverse complement strand
TCCAGCGCCGGGTACAGGATCTCCTCGACCACCGGGCTCAGGCGGTGGATCTCGTCGATGAAGAGCACGTCGTTGCGTTCCAGGTTGCTGAGGATCGCCGCCAGGTCTTTGGGCTTTTCCAGCACCGGCCCCGAGGTGCTGCGCAGGTTGACACCGAGTTCGTGCGCGACGATGTGGCTCAGCGTGGTCTTGCCCAGCCCCGGCGGGCCGAACAGCAGCACGTGGTCCAGCGCCTCGGCGCGTTTTTTTGCCGCGCCGATGAAGATCTCCAACTGCTCGCGCACCTTGGCCTGGCCCACGTAGTCGGCCAGGCCCTTGGGCCGCAGCGCGCGTTCGATGGCCTCCTCGTTGGTCGACACGGGTGCGGCGCTGAGCACGCGGCGCGCCGGTTCGAAGCTGTCGGTCTGGATGGCCATGGCGGATTATCGGCACAAGCGTCCGCCGCGCCGCTGTGCGGGGCTCGCTACACTGAGCCCGCACTCAAATCCAAGGAAGACCTCTCATGCAGAAGACTGCTGCCACGCTGGCCATGCTGCTGGCCTTCGGCGCCCAGGCGCAGACCATCGTCAGCGACGCCTGGGTGCGCGGCACGGTGGCCGGCCAGAAGGCCACCGGCCTGTTCGCTCAGATCACTTCCACCTCTGGCGGCAGGCTGGTGTCGGCCTCGTCGCCGGTGGCCGGTGTCGTCGAGGTGCACGAGATGGTGATGGACGGCAACGTGATGAAGATGCGTGCCCTGCCCAGCCTCGAACTGCCCGCCGGAAAGACCGTGGAGCTCAAGCCCGGTGGGTATCACATGATGCTGCTGGATCTGAAGCAGGCGCTGAACACCGGCGAATCCGTGCCGGTGACGCTGGTCATCGAAGGGGCAGGCGGCAAGCGCGAGACGCTGGAAGTGAAGGCGCCGGTAAAGGCGCTGGCCGACAGCCATTCCAAGAAGCACTAGCGGTTCAGCGCCTTCAGGGCCAGCTTGATGCCGTCGCTGACGGCGATGTCCGGCGGCAGCGCCTTCAGTGCGGCCGCGGCCTCGCGCTCGCTGTAGCCCAGCGCCAGCAGTGCCTGCACGATGTCGGCCTGCGCATCGCTGACCGCGGCCGCGGCCGGCAGCCCGAGTTCGGGGCCGAGCTTGCCCTTCAGCTCGAGCAGCAGCCGCTCGGCCGTCTTCTTGCCGATGCCCGGCACCTTGACCAGGCGGCCGCTTTCCTGGCGCGATACCGCGCTCGCCAGTTCGGTCACGCTCAGGCCCGACAGGATGGACAGCGCGGTGCGCGGGCCGACGCCGCTGATCTTGACGAGCTGGCGGAAGGTGCTGCGTTCGTCGTGCGTGAGGAAGCCGAACAGCGCTTGAGCGTCCTCGCGCACGACGAAGTGCGTCAGCAGTGTGGTGCGCTCGCCCAGGCCGGGCAGGTTGTAGAAGGTGCTCATCGGCACGTCGAGCTCGTAGCCGACGCCATTGACATCGACCAGCACCTGCGGGGGCGATTTTTCCGCGATCACGCCCGTGAGCCGTCCGATCATGATGCGGCCATTATCGGCCGCGGCGCGTGCGCTAGCGGCCGAACAGGCCCATGCGCTGCGCTTCGAGGGCGGCCTCGGCGCGCGAGCTCACGTTGAGCTTGCGGTAGATCTGCTTCACGTAGTCGGCAATGGTGTGGCGCGACAGCGTGAGCTGCACGCCGATCTCGGGCAGCGTGTAGCCCTTGGCCACGCGCAGCAGCACTTCGGTCTCGCGGTCGGTCAGCGACACGTGCGGCACCGCGGCCGACGACGCCGACATCGGCTGCGGCTTGGACTTGGCGGCAAAGTAGGCCATGACGCGTCGCGCGATCGACGGCGACAGCGGCGGCTCGCCCTGGCTGATGCGCTGCAGCTGCTCGATGATCAGCTCGCGCGCCTGCTCCTTCAGGATGTAGCCGAAGGCGCCGGCCTGCAGCGCCGGGAACAGGTGCTCGTCGTCGTCGTGGATGGTCACGACCACGCTCTGTGTCTCGGGCTGGTGCTCGCGCAGCGCGCTCACCACGTCGACGCCGGAGCCGTCGGGCAGGCCCAGGTCGACCAGCGCCAGGTCGAACTTGATCGCCGACACCAGGCCCAGCGCGTCGTGCACGCGTGCAGCCTCGGCGATCTGCGCATCGGGGAAGACCTGCATCACCAGGCTGCTCAGCCAGGCTCTGATCTGGGGCAGATCCTCCAGGAGCAGGATGTTGGTCATGGCGATGCTCCGGGGTCGGGGAGATTCATGCTAACAGCGCATCAGGCCGTCTCGGTGGCGCGGTTCAACGGAAGCGTGAGGCGTATCACGGTGCCGTAGCCCGGGCCCGATTCCACCAGGCACTGGCCCTGCAGCTGCTTGGCCCGGTGCTTCATGCTGGCCATGCCGTGGCCGCGGTCGAGCCGGCCGTCGAGTTCCATCGGGATGCCGTTGCCGTTGTCGCGCACGATGATCTGCAGGTCGCCGTCGGCGATGGCGCAGCCCAGCGAGCAGTGCGTCGCGCCGCTGTGCTTGATGACGTTGCTCACCCCCTCGCGCAGGATGCGCGTGGTCTGCACGAAGGCGCGGGCCGACAGCGTCTGTGGCAGTTCCTCGGCCGGTGCGCTCCAGTCGGCCTCGATGCCCGCCTGGCCCAGGCGCGACACGACCTCGGCACGCCAGTCGCCGAGCGCATCGATCAGCTGCACCGGCTTGCCGGTCAGGCCGCGCACTGACAGGCGCATCTCTTCCAGCGCCTCGCGCGCCAGCGTGCTGATGCGCTCGGACTCGCTGGTGTGCACGATGGTCAGCAGCTTGGCGCCCAGGTCATCGTGCAGGTCGGCGGCGATGCGCTTGCGCTCGCGTTCGGTGACCTTCTCGACGCGCAGCTCGGCCAGCTGCGCGAAGTTGCGCTCGATCTCGGCGGTGGCCTCGCGGATGCGCAGTTCCAGGTGCGCCTTGCTCTCCTCGGCTTCCTGCCGCGCGCGCCCGTGCTGCTGCAGCAGGCGCAGGCCCACCAACACCAGCAACGCCGGCGTGGTGATCCGTGCCAGCTGGGCAAGCGCCGATCGGCTGCCGAACACCTGCGCCGCATACTCGGCAGCCAGCGCCACCGTGGCGATGCACAGCAGCAGCGCCATCGGCCACCACGCGCGACTGCCGGCCTTGTATTGCGCCTGCAGGTAGAACGCGGCGGCGGCCAGCGTCTGCAACGCCAGCAGCACGTACCAGGAGCTGGCCATCGCGTACAGGTGTTGCGCTCCGGCCAGCATCAGGCTCGCCGGCATCAGCACGCACTGCAGCGGCAATGCGATGTCGACCCAGCGCTGGCGGTACTGCGCGTAGCGCAGCAGGAACTGCACGCTGACCCAGGTGAGCAATGGCGCCAGCGAGCAGAACAGCAGCTCGGCCACGGCGTTGTCGAAGGGCAGATCGCGCAGCCACAGTCGTGATTCGACGAGGGCCCAGCCGATGGACAGCGCGCCGAAGTAGGCGAGGTGGCTCTCGCGGCGGTTGATCCAGCCGAGCACGAACATGAAGCCGCCCATCAACAGCAGCGTCGCGCTCAGCGCCTGGGGCACCGTGACGTTCAGCGCCAGTTGACGCGCGTACTTGCCGGCCAACACCGACTTCGGGCCGATCTCCAGCGCCGACAGCGCGCCGGCGCGGTGGCGAGAAGCCACCTGCGCCAGGGCATGGCCGACCACCTTCAGGTCCAGCGCATTCAGCCCCGGTGCGATCAGCGCCGCCGGCAGGCTGACCAGCTGCGGATGGTTGCAGTTCTGCGTGATGGGCTCGCTCATCTGCCCGCCGCTGTGCACCAGCTGGCCGTTCAGGGTGACCTCGAGGTTGGTGCACACATGCTCGATGTACAGCGCGAGCAACTCACCGCGTTCGCGCAGGCCAGGCGCTGTGAAGTTCAGGCGGTACCACACCGGGCCGCTGCTGCCGGGGCGGCTGAGCGACCAGTCGTCGGGCAGGTCCACCCGCGGCGCGGCCAGCTCGGCCGGGAAGCCGGCGCTGTCGGACACCACCGCCTGCGCGGCACGGATGCTCACGCTCTGTGCCGATGCATTGGCCGCGACCAGCCCCAGCAGGCCCAGGCACAGCAGCCACCGGGGCAGGCCCCGCGACAGGGACCGGGCGGCGGTCGGAGGGCATGGGCGCTGCATCGCAACAAGCATTGTGCCGGAGGGTCGGGCATGCGCGACGGCGCGACAATGTGCGCTTGTTCCGTTTCGTCGGCCCTTGGCCGCTGCGCCCGCGCCGTGATCCTCAGCCATGCCTTCGCGCCCACCGACAACGCCCGCCTGTCCCATTTGTGCGGCGCGCTCGACGAGCACCTGCGCACCATCGAACGCGCGCTGGGCGTGAAGATCTCGCATCGCAACGAGCGCTTCCGCATCGAAGGCGAGCGCGCCGCGGCGGATGCGGCGCTGGCCCTGCTGCAGCGGCTGTACGAAGGTGCGGCACAGCCGATCGAGGCCGAGGCGCTGCAGCATGCACTGCGCCAGCCGCGGCCACCGGCCGCGACGCCCGACGCCGGCCGCATCGTGCTGCACACGCGCCGCAGCGACCTGGCGGCGCGCACGCCCAACCAGCTGCAGTACCTGCGCCACATGCTGACGCACGACATCAGCTTCGGCATCGGCCCGGCCGGCACCGGCAAGACCTTCCTCGCGGTGGCGTGCGCGGTGGACGCACTGGAGCGCAACACGGTGCAGCGCATCGTGCTGACGCGCCCGGCGGTCGAGGCCGGCGAGCGCCTGGGCTTCCTGCCCGGCGACATGGCGCAGAAGGTCGACCCCTACCTGCGTCCGCTGTACGACGCACTCTACGACCTGCTGGGCCTGGAGCGCGTCACGCGGGCCTTCGACAAGGGGCTGCTGGAAGTGGCGCCGCTGGCCTTCATGCGCGGGCGCACGCTGAACCACGCCTTCGTCATCCTCGACGAGGCGCAGAACACCACCTCCGAGCAGATGAAGATGTTCCTCACGCGCATCGGCTTCGGCTCGCGCTGCGTGGTCACCGGCGACACCAGCCAGATTGACCTGCCGAAGGGCCGCGCCAGCGGCCTGGTCGAGGCGCAGGCGGTGCTGGCCCATGTCGACGGCGTGGCCTTCACGCAGTTCGACGCGTCCGACGTGGTGCGCCACCCGCTGGTGGCGCGCATCGTCCAGGCCTACGACGCGGCGCGCGGCGAGGCGGGCTGAGCGATGCCGCTGCCGGTCCTGCGCCTGTCGCTGCAGATGCCCGATGCACGGCATCGTGCGCTGCTGCCGCGGCACCGCGTGGCGCGCTGGGTGCGCGCCGCGCTGCTGGCGCAGGCGCAGATCACGGTACGCATCGTCGACGAGGACGAGGGCCGCGCACTGAACCGCGACTACCGCGGCAAGGACTACGCCACCAACGTGCTGACCTTCGACTACGCGCGCGAGCCGCTGGTGCTGGCCGACCTGGTGCTGTGCGCACCGGTGGTCGAGCGCGAGGCGCTGGCCGTACATCGAACGCTGCAGGCCCACTACGCGCACCTGCTGGTGCACGGCACGCTGCACGCCCAGGGCTTCGACCACGAAAGCTCGCAGGCCGACGCCGAGGCGATGGAAGCGCGCGAGACGCGGCTGCTGGCCAAGCTGGGTTTCGACGACCCCTACGGCGGCTGAAGCCTCATTTGCGCAAGCTCGTGCCCAGGTAGCGCTTGCGCCTGAAGTAGACGATCAGTCCGACGCCCACCATGGCCATCACGCCGACGGCGGTCCAGATGCCGGTGGCCGAGTGGATCAGCGGCAGCGAATCGAAGTTCATGCCGAAGAAGCCGGTGATCAGGTTCAGCGGCAGGAACACCGCGGTCAGCACGGTCAGCGTGCGCATGATGTCGTTGGTGCGGTGGCCGAGCGCCGAGAAATGCATCTGCACCGCCACCTCGGCCGAATGTTCGAGCCGGCGCACATGCGTCAGCACCCGCTCGATGTGTTCCAGCACGTCGCGCGAGCGCAGGCGCAGCAGTTCGCGCTCGTGGCGCGCGCCGGCCTCGCTTTCGGTCGGCCATTCGTCGAGCGCGTCGATCCACTCCTGCATGGCGCTGCGCTGGTCTTCGCAGGTGTCCTCCAGCATGTGCAGCGTGTTGCGCGCGTCGAGCAGCACCTTCCAGTCACCGAAGCGGCTCTTCGGATCGAGCAGTTCGTTCTGCAGCGTGCCCAGCTGCCGCGTCAGCTGGCGGCGCAGTTCGAGGTAGCCGTCGACCATGTGGTTGGCCATGCGCAGCATCAGGTCCGCGGGGCTGGCGGGCAGCCGGCCCTGGCCGCGCGCGTCGCCGCCGCCGGCCTGCTGCAGCAACCGTTGTGCGAAGAAGTCGCGCACCGCGCAGTCGGTGGGGTGCACGGTGAGCAGCACGCGGTCGAAGACGGCAAAGCCGACCGGGCTGGTGTCGATGGACTCCAGCACCTTGCGCGCGGCGGCCAACGTGTCGGGCGAGTCGCCGGCATGGCTGCCCGCGCCCACCGCCAGCCGGCGGAAGACCAGCAGGTCGTACCACGAGGTGCTGTCGAAGTGCGAGGGCAGCTGCTGGCTGAGCAGGTCGCGCACGTGCAGGTCGACGAGCTGCCCGCCGGTCCAGGCCTGCAGGTGGTTCTGGATATCGGCGACGCCGAGCTCGAACTCGCGGCGCCCGCTGCCGATCCACAGGAAGCCGCTAGCCGGCAAGGCCACCGGCATCGCGTCGAACTCGACGAACTGTTCTGCGCTGACGTGGAAGACGCGCATGCGCGATGCGCCGCTTCAGCCTGCGCGCAGCAGCCTTGCCGCGTCGAGCGCGAAGTAGCTCAGCACGCCGTCGGCACCGGCGCGGCGGAAGGCGAGCAACGATTCCATCATCACCGCGTCGTGCTCCAGCCAGCCATTGGCGGCCGCGGCCTTGAGCATCGCGTATTCGCCGCTTACCTGATAGGCGAAGGTGGGCACGCGGAACTGATCCTTGACGCGGCGCAGGATGTCCAGGTACGGCATGCCGGGCTTGACCATCACCATGTCCGCGCCTTCGGCCAGGTCCAGCGCGACTTCGCGCAGCGCCTCGTCGCCGTTGCCCGGGTCCATCTGGTAGACCTTCTTGTCGCTCTTGCCCAGGTTCTTCGCCGAGCCGACCGCATCGCGGAACGGGCCGTAGAAGGCGCTGGCGTACTTGGCGCTGTAGGCCATGATGCGCGTGTGGATCGCGCCGCGCGCTTCCAGCGCGGAGCGGATCGCGCCGATGCGCCCATCCATCATGTCGCTGGGTGCGACGATGTCCACCCCGGCCTCGGCCTGCACCAGCGCCTGTTCGGTGAGCACGGTCACGGTGGGGTCGTTGACGATGTAGCCGCGGTCATCGAGCAGCCCGTCCTGGCCATGGCTGGTGTAGGGGTCGAGCGCGACATCGGTGAGGATGCCCAGTTCTGGGAAGCGCTTTTTCAGTTCGCGCACCGCACGCGGCACCAGCCCGGCCGGGTTGGTGGCCTCGCGACCGTCGGGCGTCTTCAGCGAGGGCTCGATCACCGGAAACAGCGCCATCACCGGCACGCCCCGTGCCACGCATTCTTCGGCCGTGGCGTACAGCCGGTCGACGCTGCGCCGCTGCACGCCGGGCATGCTGGGTACGTCCTGCGCCTGCTGGCTGCCGTCTAGCACAAACACCGGCAGGATCAGGTCCTGGGCGCTGAGCCGGTGCTCGCGCACCAGCGCACGGGTGAAGGCATCGCGGCGCAGGCGCCGCGGGCGGCTGGCCGGGAAGGGCGGGGGCGTGAACACGGCGGCTGTCCTGATGCTGCGGTGGCCAAAGGCCGCCAAGGTCGGGGAAAGTGCTCTGTCACAAAGGCTTTCACCTCTGCTAGAGTCGAAAATGAATGATAGCCGCAAGGTGGTCATTCCCTGCTTTTCCTCCCTGAGCAGGTGCCTTAGCGTGTTGACAGCGATAAGGCTTGTCGGCCCCGGCCCCGTGCCGGGGCCTTTTTATTGCCGCCCCCGATAATCGCCCGATGGGCAGCGGATATCTCTGGGTCAAGGCCTTTCACATCGTCTTCGTCGCCAGCTGGTTCGCCGGCCTGTTCTACCTGCCGCGGCTGTTCGTCAACCTGGCGATGGTGCCGCCCGACAGCCCCGCCGAGCGTGCCCGGCTGCTGCTGATGGCGCGCAAGCTGTACCGCTTCAGCGGCCTGTTGATGCTGCCGGCGCTGCTGCTCGGATTGGTGCTGTGGCTGGGCTACGGCATCGGCCGCGGCGCGGGCAACGGCTGGATGCATGCCAAGCTGGCGCTGGTGCTGGGGGTGCTGGGCTACCACCATGCCTGCGGGCGGTTGCTGCGCCGCTTCGAACAGTCGGCCAACCGGCGCAGCGAGCGCTGGTACCGGGTGTTCAACGAAACTTCGGTGCTGCTGTTCGCCGCCGTCGTGGTGCTGGTGGTCGTCAAGCCCTTCTGATCGGTGGCCTTGTCCTTGCGCCAAAGCAGTTCGGCGGCGCCGCTGGCAGGGGTCTATGCGGCGCTGCTGCTGTATGCCAGCCTGTACCCGTTCAGCGGCTGGCGCTGGCCGCCCGGGCCGTCGCTGGGCGCGCTGCTGGCCTTGCCCTGGCCGCCATGGCGTGACCCCTTCGACGTCTGGTCCAACGTGCTCGGCTACATGCCGCTGGGCGCGCTGCTCTATGTCGCCCAGGTGCGTGGCGGGCGGACGGTTTGGCGGGCGGCGCTGCTGGCGGTGATTGCGGCCTCGGCGCTGTCCTACCTCACCGAGGTGATACAGCAGTTCCTGCCCCGGCGCGTGCCCTCGCGGGTCGACTGGGCGCTGAACAGCGCCGGTGCCGCCGCCGGTGCGGCGCTGGCCGCGCTGCTGCACGCGCTGGGCCTGCTGCAGCGCTGGCAGGCCACGCGCGAGCGCTGGTTCCTGCGCGACAGCGCCGGTGGGCTGAGCCTGTTGGCCTTGTGGCCGATCGGACTGCTGTTCCCGACGCCGGTGCCGCTGGGCGTGGGCCATGTCGCGCGCCAACTGCGTGCTGCCATCGCGACGCTGCTGGACGACATGCCCTGGACGGGCGGCCTGGCCGCCATGCTGGAAGAGCCGTCGGCCTGGGAGCAGCCACTGCCACCGCTGTCCGATGGCCTGGTGCAGTTGCTGGGTGTGCTGGCGCCGTGCCTGGTGGCCTTCAGCGTGGCGCGCCGCGGTTGGCGCCGCGCCTTGCTGGCGCTGGGTCTGCCGATCCTGGGTGTGCTGGCGACCACCTTGTCCACCGCGCTCAGCTTCGGCCCGGCCAATGCGTTGGCCTGGGTGACGCCGCAGACGTTGCCGGCACTGGCCTTGGGCACGCTGCTGGCGGCGCTTTGTGCGCCGCTCGAAGCGCGCGCCGCGGCGGTTTTGGGCTTGGCGGTGCTGGGCGCACTGGTGGTGCTGGTCAGCCAGGCGCCGGTCGATCCGTACTTTGCCTACAGCCTGCAGAGCTGGGAGCAGGGCCGTTTCATCCGTTTCAACGGGCTGGCGCTGTGGATCGGCTGGCTGTGGCCCTATGCGGCGATGGTCTGGCTGCTCAGCCGGCTGGGCAGCCCGCGCCGCGGCTGATCGGGCCATCGCGCCGGGTCGGCCGCTCACGCTGCCTACAATTCCGCCTTTCGAGAGGCGCTCTTGAGCTACTACCGCCACCACATCTTCTTCTGCCTGAACCAGCGCGACAACGGCGAAGCCTGCTGCGCGCAGCACGACGCCCAGGCGGGTTTCGACCGCTGCAAGTCGCGGATCAAGGCGGCAGGCCTGGCCGGACCGGGTGGTGTGCGTGTCAACAAGGCTGGCTGCCTGGACCGCTGCGCGGGCGGCCCGGTGGCCGTGGTCTACCCCGAGGCCGTCTGGTACACCTACGTGGACGCGCAGGACATCGACGAGATCGTCGAGTCACATCTGATCAACGGGCAGGTCGTGCAGCGCCTGCTGCTGGCGCCGGACGTGGGCCGCTAGGGTCTGCCGCCCCGCATGAACGCACACACCCAGCGCCAGAGCATCGCCGGCCCCAGCGGGGCGATCGAATGTGCGGTTGATGCGCCGGCCGCCGCGCCGCGCGGCCTGGCGGTGGTGTGCCATCCGCACCCGCAGCATGGCGGCACGCTGGACAACAAGGTGGTGCAGACGCTGGCGCGGGCCTTCGTGCAGCTGGGCTATCGCGCCGCGCGCTTCAACTTCCGCGGTGTCGGGGCGTCTGAAGGCGCCTGGGCCGAGGGCCCGGGCGAGATCGACGACGCGCTGGCCGTGGTCGGCGCCTTCCGCGCCGCGGGCCAGCCGTTGGTGCTGGCCGGCTTCTCCTTCGGCGCCTACGTGGCCTCGAATGCCGCGGCGCGCCTGGCTGCCGACGCTGCAGCTGTCGAGCGGCTGGTGCTGATCGCCCCGGCGGCCAGCCGCTTCGCCATGGCCGTGGTGCCGCCCGACACGCAGGTGATCCACGGCGAAAGCGACGACGTGGTGCCGCTGGCCGCAGTGTTCGACTGGGCGCGGCCGCAGTCGCTGCCGGTGACCGTGATCCCCGGCGCCGGACACTTTTTTCATGGGCAGCTGCCGCTGCTTAAGTCCCTGGTGGTCGGCGCCTGGCCGCGCTAGGGAACCCCCACCGTCTTCGACCCTTCAGAGTACCGATGAAAAGACTTCTTGCCTTCTGCGTGGCCGTGGCCACGGCCTTCTGCGCCTTTGCCCAGACCCCGCAGCCGCCCGAGATTGCCGCGCGCAGCTACATCCTGCTCGACCTGAACAGCCAGCAGGTGCTGGCCGAGCGCGATGCCGATGCGCAGGCCGACCCGGCCTCGCTGACCAAGCTGATGACCGCCTATCTGGTGTTTGCCGCGATCCGCGACAAGAAGCTGAGCCTTGAGCAGTCGCTGCCGGTGTCGCAGCGCGCCTGGGCCGAGCGCAAGGGTGGCGGCTCGCTGATGTTCATCGACACGACGATGACGCCGCGCGTTGACGACCTGCTCAAGGGCATGATCGTGCAAAGCGGCAACGACGCTTCGGTGGTGCTGGCCGAGGCGGTGGGCGGCTCGCTCGACGTCTTCGTCGCGAGCATGAACAAGCAGGCGCAGGCCTGGGGGCTGAAGAACACGCAGTTCCGCAACGTCACCGGGCTGACCGAGCCGGGCCACTATGGGTCGGCGCGCGACGTGGCGCTGATCGCCTCGAAGATCATCACCGACTTCCCGGACTTCTACACGCTGTACTCGATGCGGCAGTTCAGCTACAACCGCATCAAGCAGGACAACCGCAACCTGCTGCTCGGCCGCGACCCCACGGTCGACGGCATGAAGACCGGCTACACCGACGGGGCGGGCTACTGCCTGGTGGCCAGCGCGGTGCGCGACATGCCCAACGGCAAGCGTCGCCTGCTCAGCGTGGTGCTCGGCACGGCCTCGCGCGAGGCGCGCGCCGCCGAGAGCCAGAAGCTGCTTAACTGGGGCTTCCAGGCCTGGGATGCGGTGCGGCTGTTCGAGGCCGGCAACGCGGTGGCGACCGTGCCGGTGTGGAAGGGCAAGCTGCCCGAGGCGCAGTTGGGCGCACGCGGCGCGTTGTTCGTCAGCGTGCCCAAGGGCGAGGGCGACAAGCTGAGGACGCAGATTGAGCGCACCGACCCGCTGCTCGCGCCCCTGGCACAGGGCCAGCAGGTCGGGCAGATCAAGGTCATGACCGCGGCCGGCGCGCCGGTGGCGACGGTACCGCTGGTGGTGATGCAGCCGGTGGAACTGGCCGGCATCGTCAGCCGCACCTGGGACGCGCTGCGTCTGTGGATCAAGTAAGCTCCGGCACATGCCCGCCGCGCTGCCCGACACGCCCTGCTACCTGAACGGCGAGTACACGCGCGTGTGCGACGCCAAGGTGTCGGTGCTCGACCGCGGCTTCGTCTTCGGCGATGGCATCTACGAAGTGGTGCCGGTGTACGGCCAACGGCTGTTCCGCTTCGACGAGCACATGGCCCGGCTGCAGCGCGGGCTGGGCAGGGTGCGCATCGACAACCCGCACGACCGCGAAGGCTGGCTGCAGCGCTGCCGCCACCTGGTGCGCGCGCTGGCGGCGCAGACCGGCGCTCAGGACCAGCTGGTGTATATCCAGGTGACGCGCGGCGCGGCGCCGCGCGACCATGTCATGCCGGTGGGCATCGCGCCGACGGTGTACATGATGGTCACGCCGATGAAGCCGCCCACCGCAGAGCAGCGCCACCACGGTGTGGCCTGCGTGACGGCGCGCGACTTCCGCTGGGAGCGCGGCGACATCAAGAGCATCTCGCTGCTGGGCAACGTGCTGGCGCGGCAGATCTCGGCCGACCACAGCGCGGTGGAGACGATCATGTTCCGCGACGGCTACCTCACGGAGGCCTCGTCCAGCAATGTCTGGGTGGTGCACGAAGGTGCGCTGCTCGGCCCGCCGAAGAGCGAGCACGTGCTCGAGGGCATCCGCTTCGACCTGTTGCGCGACCTGTGCGAGGAGGTGGGCATCGCCTACAACCTGCGTCCCCTCCCCGAGGCCGACGTGCGCTGCGCCGACGAACTGCTGCTCAGCTCGGCCACGAAGGAGGTGCTGGCGGTGACGCAGCTCGACGGCGAGGCGGTGGGTCATGGCACGCTGCGCGGCAAGGTCGGCCCGGTGTATGCGCGGCTGCTCGAGGCCTACCAGCGGGCCAAGGCGCTGCAGTCCATCTGAAGCCATGGCTGGCGAAGAAGCACCGTCGCTGATCGAGTACCCGAGCCTGTTCCCCATCAAGGTGATGGGTGCGAACCACCCGGACTTCGAGCAGGCGGTGGTCGACATCGCGCTGCAGTTCGACCCGGGCTATGACCGCAGCACGCTGCAGCTGCGCCCCAGCCGCGGCGGCAAGTACCTGGGGCTGACGCTGAGCATCACCGCCACCTCGCGCGAACAGCTCGACGCGCTGTACAGCAGCCTCAGCAGCCATCCGCTGGTCAAGGTGGTGCTGTAGCGCAGGCCGCGGCCGCATGACGCGCAAGCCGCTGCTCATCTTCGGCCTGGGCGAGCTGGCGGACCAGGCGCACTACTACTTTTCGCAGCACGGCGGGCGCAGGGTGGAGGCGTTCGCGGTGGATGCCGCGTACGCCACCGTGAGTCAGTTTGCCGGTCTGCCGGTGCTGCCCTTCGACGAGGCGCAGCGCCGCTTTGCGCCGGCCACGCACGAGCTGTTCGTGGCCGTGGGCTACTCGCAGTTCAACCATGGACGCAAGCGTGTCGTCGGGCAGGCGCAGCTGCTGGGCTACAGCCTGCCCAGCTTCGTGCATGAGAGTGCCGTCGTGGCGCGCAACGTGACCATGGGCGTGAACTGCATGGTGCGGGAACTGGCGGCGGTGTCTCCGTTTACCCGCTTGGGCGACGGCGTCATCATCGGCACGCAGGTCGGCGTGTCGCACCATGTGCGCATCGACAACCATGCCTGGCTGTCGGTGGGCAGCGTCGTCTGCGGCAGTGCCACCATCGGTGAGCGCTGCTTCATCGGCGCCAACGCCACCGTGACCGGCAAGGTCAGCGTCGGGCCGGGTTGCATCATCGGCGCGGGGGCTCTCATCATGAGCGACTGCGCGGCCGACGGCGTTTATGCGGCCATGCCCACGCAGCGTCGGGTGCGCTCTTGAAGCGCGTGGCGATCCTGCAGTCGAACTATGTGCCTTGGAAGGGCTACTTCGACCTGATCGCCTCGGTGGACGAGTTCGTGCTCTACGACGACATGCAATACACCCGCCGCGACTGGCGCAACCGCAACCGCATCAAGACCCCCACCGGGCTGCAATGGTTGACCGTGCCGGTGATGGTGAAGGGGCGCTTCGAGCAGCCGATTCGCGACACGCGCATCGACGGCACCGGCTGGGCCGCCCGGCACTGGAAGGCGCTGGAATGCAGCTACCGCCGTGCGCCGGCCTTCGAAGCCACTGCCGCCTGGCTGGAGCCGATGTACCGCCACCGCTGGACGCACCTGTCGATGCTGAATCGTGCGCTGATGGAGGCCGTGTGTACGCGCTTGAGCATCGCGACGCACTTGAGCAACTCCTGGGACTACGCGTTGCCAGGTGGGCGCAACGAGCGCCTGGCCTCGATCTGCGAGCAAGCCGGCGCGCAGATCTACGTGTCGGGGCCAGCGGCGCGCGGCTATCTCGACGAAGCCGCGTTCACGCGCCGTGGCATCGATGTCGAATGGTTCGACTATGGGCCGTATCGAGAGTACCCGCAGTTGTGGGGCACGTTCGAGCACCAGGTGTCGATCCTCGACTTGTTATTCAGCGGCGGTGCTGATGCACCCAGCCTCGCCCGGCGCGCATGAAGATCGTCCACTTGTCGAACGACGAGAAGTTCCTGCCGCTGGCGCGATCCTTGTTCGAAGAGGCGTTTCCCGGGCAGAACCGTTACCTGATCGCCAGGGGGCGGCGCGGTGACAGGCGCCATGTCACACCGGCGCCCGATGTCAGCCATCACCGCACGCTGCGCTTTCGCACCCGCTGGATCGGGCGCGACCTCGCGGCGGCCGACTGCGTGGTGGTGCATCTGATGTCGTCTCGCTTCGCGCCCGCGCTGCGCCACGTGCGCTCCGATTGCCTGGTGGTGTGGATCGCAGGAGGCGGCGACTACATGCAGCTGCTCGAACCCCGGTTGGGCAGCCTGGTGCTGCCACGCACGGCCGAGTTGCTGGGCACGCTGCAGCGCGCTGCGCGCCCCGGCCGCCTGCGGCGGGCGTGGCACGCGTTGTTGTCGGGCCTGCGCGCGTCCGAGAAGGCACCTGCCGTGGTGTCGGTTGCGCCCCGCATCGACGTCTTCAGTGCCAACCCCGCCGATGCCCGGCTGCTGCGCGACGCTCTGCCCTCGTTGCGTGCCAGGCACCATCCCATCCCGTCGTTCACGGTCGAAGACATTTTCGCCGCAGGCACTGCCGCGATGACGGGGCCTGATGTTTTGCTCGGCAACTCTGCCTCACCGACCAACAACCACCTCGAGGCACTGTCGCTGCTGCGTGAGCGTCTGCCGCCGGGTGGCCGGCTGGTGGCGCCGCTGAGTTATGGCAAGGCGCCGCGCGGTTACGCCCAGGCGGTGGTCGAAGCCGGGCGCGACGCTCTGGGTGTTCGCTTCGAGCCGCTTACCGAGTGGCTGCCGATCGCGGCCTACAACGCACGCATTGCAAGTTGCGGCTGGGTGATCATGAACCACCGCCGCCAGCAGGCCGTCGGCAACATCTGTGCGGCGCTGTACCGTGGCGCCACCGTGTACATGCGGCGCGATAACCCGCTGTACGGCTTCTTCACCGATCTGGGCGTCGCCTTGCTCGCCATCGAGGCCCTGGAGGCCGACCGGGGTGTGCCCTTGCTGCCGCTGACGGCGGAGCAACAGCAGCGCAACCGGGGCGCCATCGAGGCCCGCTATGGCCGCGCCAAGGTCGTCGCAGCGATTCGCGCGCTCGAAGGCTTCAAGCATTGAGCCGCGTGGGCACCTGCGTACACTGCTGTCGATGCGAGTGTTGAACCTGGGCCGGCGCGACTATGCCGAAACCCTGCAGGCCATGCGCGACTTCACCGCGCAGCGCACGCCGGATACCGAAGACGAGCTGTGGCTGTTGGAGCATGCACCGGTGTACACCCTGGGTGTGGCCGGGCGTGCCGAGCACGTGCGCGATGCGCAGGACATTGTGGTGGTGCAGAGCAACCGCGGCGGCCAGGTCACCTACCACGGCCCCGGCCAAGTGGTGGCCTACCCGTTGGTGGACCTGCGTCGGCTGCACATCTACGTCAAGGAATATGTCTACCGGTTGGAACACGCCGTGCTCAAGGTGCTGGAGGAACACGGTGTCACCGGCCACCGCGTCAGTGGCGCGCCCGGCATCTACGTGCGTCTGGACGACCCCTTCGGCCATGCGGCGCTGGCCGGCCCGGCGCCGGCCGGCGACCCGTTCCGCGGCCTGGGCAAGATTGCCGCGCTGGGCATCAAGGTGAGCAATCACTGCGCGTATCACGGCGTAGCTTTGAACGTGGCCATGGACCTGAGCCCCTTCGATCGCATCGATCCGTGTGGCTACGTAGGCTTGCGCACCGTCGATCTGGCTACACTGGGCGTGCGCACGGATTGGGCGACGGTGGCGGCGCGGCGGGGGGCGCGG
>Ga0315912_10003312_pt1 | contig 16115 bp, 12 predicted proteins | sample VfabasoilMG_FD_204469 | JGI IMG/M metagenome (GOLD analysis project Ga0315912, IMG submission 204469) | Garden soil microbial communities collected in Santa Monica, California, United States - V. faba soil | ecosystem: Environmental > Terrestrial > Soil > Garden | place: USA: California... | reverse complement strand
TCACCGTGACCGTGCCTGTGCGGCTCACGGTGCCGGTGTTCGCGGTGGCGCTCACCGTGAAGCTGCCGTTGTTGCTGCCGCTGGTGGGTGACGCGCTGAGCCACGACTGATCGTCCGTGACCGTCCAGCTGACGTTCGCGGTGACGTTGACGCCCGACGAGGACGCCGCCGCGGCGAACGACAAGGCCGACTGCGACAACGTGAGCGTGTTGGTCGTTCCCGCCGCCTGCGACACGGCAATCGTGCGCGTGATGCCGCCGCCGGTCACCGTCACCGTGCCCGTGCGCGCCGTGCCCGTGTTGGCGGTGGCGCTCACCGTGAAGCTGCCGTTGTTGTTGCCGCTGGCCGACGATGTGGTGATCCACGTCTGGTCGTCGCTCACCGTCCAGCTGACGTTCGCGGTGATCGTCGCCGTGGCCGACGAAGCTCCCGATGCCAGCGACATCGTCGTCGGCGAAACCGTGAGATTGTTAGTCGTGCCGCCGAACACCGTCGCGTAGACGGAGGTCGACTTGATGCCGCTGGTGCCGTTCACGATGCGGTTGCCCCACGTCGTGAGTTGCGCGGGATCGAAGTTCACCGTCATGTCGAGACCGGTGCCGCTGCCGCCATTGCCCGACCAGGACCAGCCGATGTAGCCGAGGCCACGCGCCTGGGCCTGCGCGATCACCGATTCAGAATCGACGAACTGACCGTTGTTGATGGGCCCGAACTCACCAATCACGAGCGGCAGGTTCAGGGTCTGGAAAGCCTGCATGTACGCGGAGACCGTCGAGACCGACTGGTACACCTCATACATGTGCACACTGAACGTCAGGTTGCGCAGCGTGTCGGCATTCCACAGCGTCATGGCGTTGTCGCGCATGGTGCCGGACCAGTCCTGACCCCAGTTCGCGGCGTCGATCATGATGTTGTGCGTGATGCCGGCGCTGCGCAGCGCGCGGATCGCCGTCGACGTGTCGTTCACGTAACTGCCCGACGTGTTGTTGCCGAACGGCTCGTTGGCGATGTTGATGATGACGAAGTTTTCCTGGCCGTTGATCGCGGCCCGGATGTCGGAGCTGGTCCAGTACGCCGTCGCGTTCGAGATCGGCACCGCCGTCGTCTGTTCGCTCCAGCCCGTGGAGTCGTGCACCTCGAGAACCGCGACCATCTTGAGTGCCTTGCACCACTCGATGACCTGGGCGACCTGCGGCCCGTTGATGCGCGCCCACTGTCCGCCCGTCGACAGCACGACGCGAACCACGTTCGATCCCGTGGCCGCAATGTTGGCGAGATCCTGCTGGACGGCCGCATCGCCACGCCACGCGTACCACGTGTACGGGTAGTTGATGCCGCGCATGATGAATGGCGTGCCGTTGTTGTCGACGAGCTTGCCGTTCGAAATGAAGAAACCGGCGAAACTGGCAGCCGGCAGTAATAGAAGAGTGCAAAGGATTGCGGCGCGCCGGAGCGCGCGAAGAACATTGCTCATGACTTCCCCCTGAAGTTGATCCGAATCCATACGGTACGAGCAGCGCGCGGATCATAAGCCCGGCCCCCGTGGTTAATGCAAGCAAAAATATTTATTGTCCCGTCGCGCGTCCGAATGTCCGGTGGGTTGTCTTCGCTGGTTGCGCTAACAACTTGTAGGTAGGCTCGACGCATGGAAGACCTTCGCGAAAAAGTCTACGAGTGCACTCTCGCCGTCGAAGCGCACATGATCTGCGACCTGCTCGCACGGGCCGGCATCTCGGCGCGCGTGGATGGCGAATTTCTCGCGGGCGCGGGAGGCGACCTGCCGCTCGGCTCGACGATCAAGGTTCGCGTCGATCCGTCGCGCGCGGTCGAAGCGCGCGAAGTCATCGACGAGTGGGAGCGGGCGCAGCCGCCGCCGGATCCCCGCGCCCAGCCACCCAAATCGCGTGCGCGTTCCCCGCTGTGGTTCTTCGCGGGCTTGCTCGCCGGAGGCGCGATCGCGTTCTTCGTTTTCAGAACGCCTTACACGAGGTCGGGCGTCGACTTCGACGGGAACGGCGTCGACGACGAGATCTACCACTACCGCGGCAACGTTCTGGATTTCGTCGAATACGATCGGAACGGCGACGGCAAGATCGACGCGCGCTGGATCAGCGACGTGCACGGCGTGCCGGATGATTACGAGGGCGACGACGACTTCGACGGGCGGTTCGAAGTGAAAGGCGAAGCCGCACGCGGCCAAACCATCAGGACGACCCTGGACTCGAATGGTGACGGCAGGCCCGATTTCGTATCCCACCTGCGGAACGGTGTTCTCGGCACCGTCGACGTCTACGACGAAGACGGCAAGCGAGTCGTCGCGCGCCAGAATTTCGTGGACGGCTGGAATCACTTCACCGAGTTCGACGACGACGGCGACGGCACCTTCGAGCGGCGCGTCGAATACGATCGATACGGCGAGCCGAAGAAATAGGCGTTGAGTTGGACTGAGGGCAATTCCTAGGCCCGGCCCGCATCTTCGGCTGCCCACGGTTTTCCACGACTATCTACCCGCATCGGGTTGCACTAGCTTCGGTCGCGATGACGACCACGGTGCGAATCCTGGGGTCACGCGCCCGCGAACAGGTGCCCGGCACCGGCATCACGCTGCTCGCGCCCGGCTTTCGCGGTGCGCTCACGCAATTCGCTGCCGGCGACGCCCCTGCGATGGAACACGACCTGCCATTCGCCGAAGCCGCGGCGGGCGCGGATGTGATGCTCGCTGCGCAGCTCACGATGAGCATCGAAGCACGTCCTTCGGAGGTCGCTGGATTGCGCTCGCGAAGCGCGGTCGCCGCGCACCCACGCGTCATCGTTCCGCGGCGCGCGGGCGTTTCCTACGCGCTTCTGCAAACTGACGAGACCGGCACCTCGAGTTTCGTCCTGCCTCCGCAACGCGACCACAGCGAAGTGGTTTTCCCGCTGACGGTAGCCGCGCACGGAGCCACGCGCCGCTGTCTGCGTGTGCTCATGTGGCCCGCGCAGCCGGTGACCGACACCGGCGCGCTCGCGATGGCGTCACGCTGGGAGCAGATGCGGCGACCGAGCCAGCTCGCACAGTGCGGTCCGGCAGGCGATTGGTTCGCGCCCGATTGGCCGGCACTGGCCGCGGGGCCGGTTCTGCTGCTGTTGCACGACACGTTCTCGACGCCGCAGGCCGCGTTCGCGGACTGGATTGGCGAGCCTTCATTTGCCGAGTTGCTCGAGGGATATGGAGGCCGTTGCCTCGCGTTCGCACATCCCACGCTCGCGAGCAGCCTCGACGAAAACACGTCATGGCTGTGGTCGCAGCTCGCGCATCTGCCTGGGCCGTTCGACGTCCTGGCGTTGGGGCGGGGCGGTCTGCTGGCTCGCGCCATCGCCGTCGATGGGCGGATTCCGCTCAGACGCGTCTGCCAGGTGGGCACGCCTAACAACGGCACGTCGCTGGCGCAGGATCCGGACCTGCGGCGTTTTCTCGACGCACACGTGGCGATGCTCGCGAGTGTTCCCTATCGCGTGGCGCGCGCCACTCTCGAGGGTGTGTTGTGCATGGCGCACGCGTCCGCAGCAGGTCTCGCCGCTTCGTTGCCGGGAGTAGCTATTCAAGCTCCGGGCAATCCGGAACTGGCGTCACTCCGTCCGCCCACGAAGCCCACGCAACAGTGGTTCACCGTGAGCGCACAATTCACTCGGGCGGGTGGGCATGGAATGTCACCGAACGAGCCGGACAACTTCAGCGCGATACCCAATGACCTCGTGGTCCCGTGCGAGGGTTGCCACGAGCCGGGCGTGCCGGTCACGGATCGCCTGCGCCTCGGCGGATCCCAGGTCCACCACCATAATTATTTCGCCAATGCGCACGTACGCGCGCACCTGGCGCAGTGGTTGGGCGCGCAACGCATGTAGGATTCCGCCTGCTTCCACACGCGCCGCACGATGATGGTTGGGCGTGCGTGTCGGGAGCAATCTGCTTCCCAGTCGGAGGCCACTGACGTGGCGCCGATCCCAAACACACAACAGGGTTCGCCAAATGAGTTCCACCAAGATCGTTGCCATCGTTCTGATCGTCGCCGGCGTGCTGGGCCTGGTCTACGGCAAGTTCAGCTACACCAAGGAAACGCACGACGCGAAAGTGGGACCCCTCGAGCTGTCGGTGAAGGACAAGGAAACGGTGAACGTTCCCGTATGGGCCGGTGTTGGCGCCATCGTGATCGGCGCCGGTCTCTTGCTCACCGGCAGGCGCGCCTGATGAATTGATCCATGGGGGCGGTCCCGCCTTGTGGCGCGGGGCCGCCCTCTATTCATCCTGTTGATTATGTAGGGTCGGACTGAGACGCCGATCACACTTTGCAGCCACTCATCGGCTGCCAAAAACCACTCGTCGGGACTCCCACACGGCCTCTCTCGCGGCGCGCAGCATGCCGCCCATGAAACGAGCCAGCCGTGGATTCACATTGATCGAGATGATGATCGCCATCTTCGTGCTTGGCATCCTCACCGCTCTCGCTGTTCCTTCCTTTATCAGCTTGTCGAACAGGAACCGCCTCACCTCGCAGGCGAATGAACTGTTGGGAGCCATCCAGTTCGCGCGCACAGAAGCCATTCGAACGAATGGCAAGGTCACCTTTTGTGGCGCCGGCAGTGCCACGGCGGATGCGGAAGCGGATTGCGCCAGTGGTGATAACGCCTACTGGGTAGTGATCGGCAGAAGCGGAGGCGTGGAGACGCAGCTGCGCGTGTTCGCTGTAAAAAGCCCGCTGGCGGTCACCACGGATGTGGACAAGATCAGTTTTGGTGCTGACGGACTGGCGCGCGACGCGACGACCAAGGCGCTCGTGACAGGCGAGATCACCGTGTGCATGGAAACGACCAACCCCGCACAGAACAAGCGAGTGTTGAACATTGCTTCGGGCAGCCGCGTGGTCGTCACCACGCCGACAGAGGATGGCGGGGGAGCATGCTAATGAGCGCACGCAAACACCAACGCGGATTCGGCCTCATCGAAGTGCTGGTCTCGCTGCTCATCGTGTCCGTTGGACTGCTGGGCATCGCTTCGCTGCAGATCGTGGCGCTGAAGAATGTCGGCTCGTCGATGGAGCGCAGCCAGGCGGTCATCCTGACCTATTCCTACATGGACCTTTTGCGTGCCAACCGGGCAGATGCGCTTCTCTCGAATCTGGACATACCCACGATGGCCTGCGACCCCGAGAACCTGGCGGCCTCGCTGGTCGAGCAGCGCAAATGGCTTACCCAGTTGCACGAGAACCTGGGGCCGGATACCTGTGGCAAGGTCGATTGCCTGGGCGGCGGCAAATGCACCATCACCGTTCAGTGGGATGATTCCCGCGCAGAAGGTGGTTCGACCACGCAGCAACTCGTGACGGAGACGATGCTATGAAGCGCAGGCAATTCTCCACGCCTGGTTTCTCCGGTCGCCAGCGTGCCCGTGGCTTCTCGATGGTCGAGCTGATGACTGCCATGCTGCTGTCGCTGCTGCTCGTCGCGGCCGCCGTCAGCGTTTTCGTCAGCAACAAGCGCGTGTACAGCTCCACCGAAGGACTCGGTCGTATCCAGGAAAGCGCCCGTATCGCGTTCGAACTGATGTCGCGCGATATCCGCGAAGCGGGCGGCAACCCCTGCGACGTGAGAATGAAAGTGGTCAACGTGTTGTCCGACACGACTAACTGGTGGGCCGCATTTGACGGCGTTACCAACTCGGGCCTTTCCGGTTTCGCCGACGGCGGCTTGACTGGCAGCACGGCCGGAACGGATGCCATCCGGGTCCAGTTTTTCGAAGACACCGGACTCGTGACCTCCGCGAGCATGGGTAGCACCACCGGCACACTGGCAGTGGACGACATCGACAAGATCGAGCCGCGACAGATATTGATGGCCTGCGGATTCTTTCCCAGCACTGTCGCACCGGTGACGGATACGGTCGCCATCTTCAGCGCGGGCAAGGGAACCGGCGTCATCACCCATGCAACGGCCAGTGGCAACGCCCGGGATGATTTTTCCGATGCCACGCACCCCACGTCGGTGGTTTTTCCGACCGATTCCCTGGTAGGTAGTTTGAGGGCCATGGAGTGGTACGTCGCCGCGAACGATCAGGGACGGAATTCCCTCTTCCGGCGCCAGTTGACGTATCCGGGCACCGCGCCAGTGATGGGCGATGCCGAAGAAATCGTCAACGACGTCACTAGTCTGCAGCTGACCTATCTCCAGGGCACCACGTGGACCGCTGCGCCGACGAACTGGAACAACGTGACCGCCGTGCAAGTCGAGCTGGGGCTCGAGGCCGGTGACAACCGTGCCGGCGGCGTCGAGGGCCAGATGATCAATCGCAAGCTCACGCACGTCATCGCACTGAGGAACAAGCTGTGATCGCGGCAAGCCCAGGCATTCATTCAACGCGCAAGCAACGCGGCGCGGTATTGGTCGTGGCACTGATCTTCCTGGTCGTGATGACCATGCTGATCCTGGCCAGCATCCGCGGCACGGTGATGCAGGAGCGCATGGCCTCCAATCTTTACGACCGCAGCCTGGCTTTCCAGGCGGCGGAAGCCGCGCTCCGGGACGGAGAGCGCTTCGTGCTGGAAACCCCGCCCAAGCCCGCTGCCATCGGGTGCACGGCCGGCACCTGCAGCAAGCCGGAGGCCGGAGATACGCCTGTCTGGCTGGACGAAGACGTCTGGGATGACGCGCATGATGCCGACGTCGAGATCGGCGACTTGCCCGTCCCGCCGCAGTACATCGTCGAACTGCTCGCCGATGACATGCCCGAAGTGAATATTTGCGAATCCACCGCCATCGATCCGGACGCGCCTTGTTTCGCGGGTCCGGAAGGCCTGCGCTACCGAATCACCGCCCGCAGCGGTGAAGAAGGTCGCGCGGTGGTCGTCCTCCAGTCTGTTTTTGCCGTGCCGAAACCGGCAGGTTGGTAAACCCAATGACTCTCAATACCCAAGCCATGAATGACATCCACGAATCTGCGCCTGTCAGTGACTGGAGGCGGCGTCCCGTGACTCGCGTGGCGGTCTGCCTGCTCAGCTGGTGGGCATGCGGCTTCAGCTATGCGGCGGACAGCGTGACGTTCCCGTCAATGCCATTGCAGACCGGCGTCACTCAGCCGGCGCCGAACGTCATTTTCATCCTGGACGATTCGTTGTCGATGACGACCCAGAGCAGCCAGAACGGCGACGAACTGGATACGGGTCTCACGTTCAGCAACACATCGCCGGGCATGGGTGGTACTGGTGATTACCCGGGTTTTCCATACTCCGTTCCGTACACCAAGAACCCGCTCTCCTACAATCCGCACACCACCTACAGGCCATGGGCCACGGCGAATACCACCGACACCACGTTGGTGCGTCTGAGCGACGCCAGCTATACGGCCGTCCGCAACAGCGATCAGTACATCACCGGCAGCACCACCAATTTCTCCTCTAACACGCAGACCTATTACGTGCCCAAGCCGTCTGCCGACACGGCGGACCAACGCCAGTACTACCGCTATCAGATTCTCAGCGGCGGCGCCCGCCTGGTGCGCGCGGAGTGGGTAAGCACCGCTCCGACCACGACCTACGCGATGACCTCCGTAGCCAACTGGAACAGCATCACGGGCACCAAGCTGTACTGGGGCAACGTCTCGAACAGCACCAGCAATACCAATGGCACCTGCACCGCCGATACCAACAATTTCCGCTTCGACGTGCCGGCCGGCGTTACGCGAATGGTCATCACCACGACGGGTGCGACAGGGTCGAACGCAAATCCCGAGTTGTATGTGCGCAGCGGTTCGAAGCCCTGCAATACCACGGGCAACTACTCGTATCGGTCGACCAATACTGGGCTCGCCGATGAAAGCATCACCATTGATAACCCGACGGCCGGGTACTGGTATTTCGGCGTCTACAACTCTGCCTCTGGCAGCGGCACCCGGACTTTCTCCGGTGTCACTCTGACGGTTCAGACCAGCACCAGCCCGACGCAAGCCACCATGGGTTGCAGCACGGCCGCGTCTGGCACCTACGGTTGGAAGAACTGCGTCGATATCACCGCAAGCGGCGATTCCACCACGGGCGTGCGCGTCCTCGATGGCACCAGTGGGGAAAAGCAGAACTACGCCAACTGGTACCAATACCACCGCACCCGCATGAAGACCGCCAAGGCGGGCGGCAGCGAAGCCTTCGCCACGCTGGATGACAACTATCGCGTCGGCCTCATGGGCTTGTACCCGACGGGAGGCAACGCGCAGGTATTCAAAGGCTCGATGGCCAACATCCTTCCCGTTGCCTCCAACGGTGGCTTGTTCGTTGGAGCCAACCGCAAGGACTGGTTCGACCATCTCCATGGCATGGCCGGCAAGCAATACACACCCTTGCGCAAGGCGCTGAGCGCCGCCGGCAAGTACTTCGCCACCTCGAAGGCTTATGAGTCCACCGTCAGCGGCACTACCACGTACCTGGCTTGCCGGCAGAACTTCACGATCCTGACTACTGACGGCTACTGGAACAACTTCAACGGCAGCGACGATCCGGACAGCGACTACGCGGGCACTCTCATCAGTGGTGACGAAGAGGACGGCGCCACGATCACGGGGCCCAACAATCAATCCTACAAGTACGAAAAGCAGGCGCCGTATTGGTACAACATCAACGGCAGCGATAGAGCCGACGACACCACGCTGGCTGACATCGCCATGCACTACTGGAAAACCGACCTTCGCACCACGGATGTCAGTGGCTACCCGGGCTCGGCGGAAAACAGGGTGCCTTACTCCACGGCCAATCCTGCGTTCTGGCAGCACATGGTGACGTTCGGCGTAGGCCTGGGTGTGCGCGGTCAGTTGACTGCTGCCCAGATGGCCAATGCCGTGGCGGGTACTGGCACGCTTGCGAACGGTGGTTTCTGGCCCGCGCCTGTTCATGCCACCGGCGGTAGTGAGAATCCGCAAAACGTGGATGACCTGCGACATGCAGCGCTCAACGCGCGTGGCTCCTACGTCAATGCCAATGACTCGACGCAGTTTGCAAGAGGTATCACCGACGCGCTGACCCGCATCGGCGAGCGCCGTGGTTCTGCCTCCAACGTCTTGGCCAACTCGACGTCCATCAGCACGGAGAGTTTCATCTTCCAGGCGACCTACATGGCGGGCTCCTGGCGCGGCGAACTGCTTGCGTATCCCATTTCCAGCGCGGGCCTGGGTGCGCCTCAGTGGCGTGCGAGCGAGCACATTGCCGCCTGGGGCTCCCGCAAGATCTTCACGGTGGATGGGACCACCGGCAGCACTTTCCCCAGCAGCACGCAGTTGACCGCGCTGGGCACGGCGGCAACTACGCTGAACGCGGCTCTCACCGGTACCGAACTGGCTAACTACCTGAAGGGCGATGGCAGCAAGGAGAAGCGCAATACCGGCGGCTACCTTCGCGACCGCACGATGCGCAATGCCGCCGACCAGGTCATTCCCGCCCTGCTGGGTGATATCGTCGACTCGTCCCCCTTCTATGTGGCGGACAACCAGACCGTATTCGTCGGCGCCAACGACGGCATGCTGCATGCGATCGATGCCAGCAACACGACCGCGAATGGGACGAACACGACAGGCGCTGCCACGGAACGGTTCGCCTATATCCCGCGCGGCGTGGCCATAAGCCAGTTGGCGGAGCTGGCGGACCCGCTGTACGGCACGAATACCTCGAGCAAGCAGCATCGCTTCTTCGTGGACGGTCCGATCGTGGTGTCCAGCCAGACGCGCACGCCGGGTGTGAACTACCTGGTTGGCGCCCTGGGTCGTGGTGGAAAGGGCGTGTACGGACTCAACGTCACCAACCCCAACTCCTTCGGAGCCAGCAGTGTGTTGTGGGACAACACGGGAAGTTCCGTGGACGACGACATGGGATACGTGATTTCCGAACCGCTGATCTCCAAGTTGAACAACGGTGTCACGGCAGCGGTCGTGGCCAATGGTCCTAACAGCACGTCTGGCCGAGCCAGTCTGTTCCTGATCAACCTGGCCGACGGCAGCACGATCCACGAATTCAATACCAGCACCACCGACAACGGCCTGTCTGCGCCGCGCGCAGTCGACACGAATGCCGATGGCAAGGTCGACTTCTTCTTTGCGGGTGACCTGCAGGGCACGATGTGGAGATTCGACGTGAGAGGCACCACCACGTCGAGCTGGACGCATGACTCGGTCTTCTCCGCCGTGGTTGGCACCCGGAAGCAGCCGATCAGTTCAGCCCCGGGTGTGGCGCGTGATCCCCTGACCGGCAAGATCTGGCTCTACTTCGGTACGGGTCGCTACATGACCTCGGCCGATCAGTCCGACACCGACGCGCAGACTTACTACGGGATCGTGTTGGGCACGACCGGTGCGGATGGCACCGGCCTTACCCGCGCCGACCTGGACCAGCGTTCGATTTACCAGGTCGACGCGACAACGAAACGCCGCGCCTTCGAGCCGGCCGAGGTCGGTATCGACGCCTCCAAGTTTGGCTGGTACATCGATCTCAATAACCCGGCAGGCACCGGCGAGCGCGTGATATCCGCTCCGCTGCTCTACGACAACGTTCTGATCTTCTCCAGCATCGTCCCGCCGTCGGCGACTACCGTGAACAGTTGTGCCGCGGGCGGTTCCGGCTACATCAACGCCCTGGACGCTTTCAGCGGTACGAGTCTGGACGCGCCATTCTTCGCCAACATCCCGTTGCTCAGCGGTCTGGCGGTCGGTTCACTGCCCATCGACTCGGGAATGCCCACCGCGCCCATCATCGTCGGCAACCTGCTGACCGTCGGCGATTCGAGTGGCAACACGCCCAGAACCGAGCCCGTGAATGCGCCCGGCGGTAGTTCCACGCGGCGTGTGTCGTGGCGTGAACTGGTCGTTCAGTAAGCGCAATGACTTCAGCGAGAAATGACATGAAAAAGCAGCAAGGATTCACCCTGATCGAACTCATGATCACGGTTGTGGTTGTCTCGATCCTGGCGGCCATCGCCATTCCGAGTTACACCAACTACATCAAGAGGACCCGTCGCAGCATGGCTGCGGCCTGCTTGCAGGAGAACGCGCAGTACATGGAGCGTTGGTACACGAGCAAGATGACGTACGTCGGCGCCAGCGCGCAGCCTTGCACGAGCGAGATCCAGGACTTCTACACGGTGGCTGTCGACGTCACGGGTGCGCGCGAATTCTCCCTGACGGCTACGCCCAAGGCTGGGCAGGCCAGCGACACTTGCGGCACCCTGTCCCTGGACGACAAGGGCGCGCGCACGCAGAGCGCAGGCACCGTCAAGAAGTGTTGGTAGGGAATCAGGGTGCCGGGTGGGGAAAGCGGGGAGCGGCAAGACTCCCCACTTTCCTCACCCGGCACTTTTTCTTTAGTTCTTCAGTTTGTATCCGGTGCGGAACATCCAGTGCACCACGGCCAGGCACAAGAGCAGAAATGCCAGGGTCATGCCGAAGCTCAGCACGACGTTCACGTCTGACTTCCCGTAGAAACTCCATCGGAAGCCGTTCACCAGGTACACCACCGGGTTGAACAGCGTGATCTTCTGCCAGATGGGCGGAAGCATCGAGATCGAGTAGAAGCTGCCGCCGAGGAACGTCAGGGGCGTCACCACCATCATTGGCACGATCTGGATCTTCTCCCAACTGTCGGCCCAGATGCCGATGAGAAAGCCAAGCAGGGCGAAGGTGACCGACGTCAGCACCAGGAAAGCGATCATCCAGAACGGATGCTCGATGCTGAACGGCACGAACAGCCGCGCGGTGACCAGGATGACGAGCCCCAGGATGACCGACTTGCTCGCCGCGGCGCCCGTGTAGCCTAACAAGGTCTCGGCGAGCCCCACCGGCGCCGACAGCAGCTCGTAGATGGTGCCCGCGAACTTCGGCATGTAGATGCCGAAGGACCCGTTCGACACGCTCTCCATGAGCACCGTGAGCATGATGAGCCCGGGCACGATGAACGCGCCGTAACTCACACCGTCGATGGACATCATGCGCGAGCCGATGGCCGAGCCGAACACCACGAAGTACAGCGACGTCGTCATGACGGGCGTGGCGATGCTCTGGAACAGCGTTCGCCAGGTGCGCGCCATCTCGAACTGGTAGATGGCCCGGACTGCATGGAAGTTCATGGGCGCGCCCTCACGAGTGACACGAATATCTCCTCGAGCGAACTTTCCTCGGTATGCAGGTCCTTGAACTCGATCCCGAGTTCATGAAGCCTGCGCAGCAGGCTGGCGATGCCGGTCTCGCTCTTCTGCGTGTCGAAGCTGTAGATGAGTTCAGTGCCTTCCTTCACGAGCTCGAGCGGCAACCCGGCAAGGCTTTCGGGAATCGCTGCAAGAGGTGACTGAAGCTGCAGCGTGAGCTGTTTCTTGCCCAGCTTGCGCATGAGCGCCGTCTTCTCTTCCACCACGATCAGCGAACCCTTGCTGATGACGCCGATGCGGTCCGCCATCTCCTCGGCTTCTTCGATGTAGTGGGTGGTGAGGATGATGGTGACACCGTTCGCGCGCAGGTTCCGCACCATCTCCCACATGTCGCGCCGCAGTTCGACGTCGACACCGGCCGAGGGTTCGTCCAGGAAAAGAATGGTGGGCTCGTGCGACAACGCCTTGCCGATCATGACGCGGCGTTTCATGCCGCCCGACAGCGTCATGATCTTCGCGTCCTTCTTGTCCCACAGTGAAAGATCGCGGAGCACCTTCTCGATGACGGCGGGATTGCGCGGCTTGCCGAACAAGCCGCGGCTGAAGGTGAGCGTGTTCCACACCGTCTCGAACATGTCGGTAGTGAGTTCCTGCGGCACCAGCCCGATCTTGCCGCGCGCCGCGCGGAATTCCCGCACGTGGTCGTGGCCGTCGGCGGTCACGGTGCCCGTGGAGGCAGTGACGATGCCGCAGATGATGTTGATGAGGGTGGTCTTGCCAGCGCCGTTGGGACCCAGCAGCGCGAAGATCTCGCCGCGGCGGATTTCCAGGTCGACGTTCTTCAGCGCGTGGAAGCCGGTGGCGTAGGTCTTGGACAGACCCGAGACGGTGAGTACGGACATGGGGCGGGAACATATCGGCAGCCGCGGCCGCGCTCAATGGCCCAATGGGGGTAGGGCGGCTAGACTTCGTGAATCGCGATTTAGCGAACCTTGTGTGCGGGGAACCGATGAATCGATCGTGGATGGCCTATATCTCGGCTGGCCTGGGCGGCGCGGCGCTGCTCGGCGTCCTCGGTTTCCACTTTCCCACCCTGCTCACGAGCCGCGATTTTCGCGCGGTGTATTCCGAGGACTTTGCGCGGCAGCTCCTCTTGTTAGGCCTGGTTCTGTCGTTCACGCTGGGCACGGTCGCCGTGCTCCGGCGGCGCAGCGTGAAGGTGGCCATCGCGGGTGTCTGCATGGCGGCGCTCGCCACCTTCCTGGGCGGCGCCACCATCGAGCTCGATCCTATCCGTGACACGCCGTTCTCGCTGGGCCTCGACTGGTTCGTGATCTCGCTGTTCTTCTCGGCGCTGGTGTTCATCCCGCTCGAGCGCGCGCTCGCCGTGCGTTCGCTGTCGCCGCTGCGCTCCGAGTGGCGCACGGATCTCGTGTACTTCTTCATCAGTCACGTGCTGGTCCAGTTCATCCTGATCGCCGTGACGGCGTCCACGTCGGCCGTCGCGGCGTTCGTGCTGTTCCCCACGGTGAAGGCCTGGATCCAGGCGCTGCCCGTGTGGCTGCAGTTCCTGTTGGCCGCGTTCCTGGCGGATCTTTTCCAGGCAGGTCTGCATCGCATCTATCACAAGGTTCCGTTCTTCTGGCGTTTCCACGCCGTGCACCACTCGAGCCGCAATCTCGACTGGCTGGCCGGCTCACGCGTGCACATCGCCGAGATCGTGCTGACGCGAAGCGCCGTCCTGCTGCCGCTCGTGGTGCTTGGCTTCTCGCAGCCGGCCGTCAATGCCTACGTGATCCTGGTCGGCATCCAGGCAGTGCTCGCGCACGCCAATCTTCGTACCAACTTCGGCTGGCTCGAATACCTGCTCGTGACGCCGCGTTATCACCACTGGCATCACGCGCGGCATAGCGACTACATGGACGTGAACTACGCGATCCACCTGCCGTTGGTCGACATGCTCATGGGCACGTTCAAGCGGCCGCCGGCCAAGGTCTGGCCCGAAGAGTACGGCGTCATGAAGCTCGAGACGGTGCCGCGGGGCATCTGGGCCCAGACCCTCATGCCGCTGGGGCCGAAGAAGACTTTCGAGGATCACGTGGGGGCCGACACGCCTGTGCCCTGATACTGACGCCATTCCCGCGCCGATTCACGGTAACCTTCGCGCGCCAACATGGTCGCCACGCCCCGCATAGCTAAACAAGCCGATGTCCACGGCGAAGCACTGAACTCCCCGCGACAGTTCTTCGGCGTCTTCCGGTATGGAGCGCGCGCGTTGCAGCTGCTCTGGTCGACGAGCCGTCCGCTCGCCTTCTTCCTCGGCTTCTGCACCATTCTCGCCGGCGTGCTGCCGTCGGGCGTGGCCTGGGTGGGCGCGCGCATCGTCGACAGCGTGGTCGATGCGACGCAGACGCATAAGGCCGGCACCGACGTCGACATCGGGCCGGTGCTGCTGTGGGTTCTGGCCGAGGCTCTGATCCTCGTCGTCATCACCGCGGCTCACCGCGGCATCACGTTCTGCAGCGCGCTGCTCAAGGCGAAGCTGTCCAACCGCGTGAACGTGCTCATCCTCGAGAAGGCGCTGACGCTGGAACTCACGCATTTCGAAGACTCGGAGTTCTACGACAAGCTCACGCGCGCACGGCGCGAAGCATCGAGCCGGCCCCTGTCGCTCGTGATGCGGACGTCGGGTCTTTTCCAGAACGCCCTGGCCATCGCGAGCTTCGCGGTCCTGCTCGCCAACTTCTCGCCGTGGGCGGTGCTGATCCTGTTGTTCGGTGGCCTGCCGGCGTTCTTCGCCGAGACCAAGTTCTCGGGAGATGCTTTCCGGTTGTTCCGCTGGCGCGCGCCGGAAACGCGCATGCAGAGCTACCTCGAAACGGCGCTTGCGCGCGAGGACCATGCCAAGGAGGTCAAGCTCTTCGACCTCGGCAAGCTGTTCCTCGGCCGATACAAGGCGATCTACGAAGGCCTCTACGAGAAGGACCGCAATCTCACGGTCCGGCGCGATGCGTGGGGATTCACGTTCACGCTCGTGAGCATCACGGCGTTGTACAGCGCCTATGCGTGGTGTGCGGTGGAAGCTGTGCGCGGGCAGATCACACTCGGTGAGATGACGATGTACATCATGCTGTTCCGCCAGGGCCAGGCGGCAGTGACCGCGAGCCTCGGCGCCATCGGCGGCATGTACGAAGACAACCTCTATCTATCGACGCTGTACGAATACCTCGAGCAGCCGGTGGAAGAGGGCAAGGGCACGGCGGTGAGCGGGCCGGATCCCGAGGCCGGCGTGCAGTTCGAGGACGTCGAGTTCCGTTACCCGGGCTCGGACCAGATCGCGATCACCGGCGTGAACCTGCAGATCAAGCGCGGCGAGAGCCTGGCGCTCGTCGGCGAGAACGGTTCGGGCAAGACCACGCTGATCAAGCTGCTCACGCGCCTGTACAAGCCGACGCATGGCCGCGTGTTGCTCGATGGCCGCGACCTGCAGGAGTGGGATCCGATCGTGCTGCGGCGGCGCATCGGCGTCATCTTCCAGGACTTCGTGCGTTACCAGCTCATGGTGGGCGAGAACGTCGGCGCCGGCGACGTGCGCGCGTTCGAGGACGAGCAGCGATGGCGTGAAGCGGCGGTGTCCGGCAAGGCGGCGCCGTTCATCGAGGAGATGCCGCTCCAGTACCAGACGCAGCTCGGCAAGTGGTTCAAGGATGGCCGCGAGCTGTCGGGTGGTCAGTGGCAGAAGATCGCGCTATCGCGCGCGTTCATGCGCAACGACGCCGACATCCTCGTGCTGGACGAACCCACTGCGGCCATGGACGCTGCCGCCGAAGCCGAGGTGTTCGAGCATTTCCGTTCGCTGATGGGCCAGCGTATCGCCATCGTGATTTCCCACCGGTTCTCCACCGTGCGCATGGCCGACCAGATCATCGTGCTGGACCAGGGCCACATCGTCGAGCGCGGCAACGATGACG
>Ga0315912_10003311_pt1 | contig 16116 bp, 15 predicted proteins | sample VfabasoilMG_FD_204469 | JGI IMG/M metagenome (GOLD analysis project Ga0315912, IMG submission 204469) | Garden soil microbial communities collected in Santa Monica, California, United States - V. faba soil | ecosystem: Environmental > Terrestrial > Soil > Garden | place: USA: California... | reverse complement strand
GCCGCCGCGACGTTCCTGAAGGCGAGCTGATCGGCGCCTGAGGCACAAGAATCCGAGGAGAGTGGATGACTGAGGTGCAGACCGGCATCCTGGCCGCCTTGCCGGCGCTGGGGCGGTACTTGAATTTCGGCGCGCGGCCGCAGGGCGAGCATCGCGCGGCGCGGCGCTCGCTCAGCGCACTGGCCGATGGACAACATTGGGTGGTCGGCCTGGGCGAGTCGCTGGTGCGCACCGCGCAGGAGAGCTTCGGGTCCGAGGCCTTCATGCTGCGCCGTTCGATGCCCTGGGCCGAGGAGCTGCGCTGTGGGCTGATGATGCGCGACGGCCGACTCGACCTGCGCGCGCTGGGCTTGTAGCCATGCAGGTCGACGGCCAGCCGCGACGCACGCTGTGGCCGGCGGTCACGCGCGATGCGCTGTGGGTCATCGACCAGCGGCAACTGCCGCACCGGCTGGCGATCGAGCGCCTGGACAGTGTCGAGGCGGTGTTCGTGGCCATCCGCGACATGTGGGTGCGCGGCGCGCCGCTGATCGGCGCCACTGCGGCCTACGGCCTGGCGCTGCAGGCCAACGCCGACGCCGGCGACGCTGCACTGCGCTCTGCCGCGCAGCGGCTGGGCGCGGCGCGGCCGACCGCGGTCAACCTGGCCTGGGCGCTGCAGCGCATGCAACGCCGGCTGCTGCCGCTGCCGCCGTCCGCGCGCATCGCGGCCGCATGGCAGGAGGCGGCGGCGCTGGCCGACGAGGACGTAGCCACCAACCAGGCCATCGGTCGCCACGGCCTGCAGCTGCTGACCGCATTGCAACCGCGCCGCGGCGACGTGCTCAACGTACTGACGCACTGCAATGCCGGCTGGCTGGCGACCGTCGACTGGGGCACCGCGCTGGCGCCGGTGTACCAGGCGCAGGCCGCGGGCATGAAGCTGCATGTGTGGGTGGACGAGACGCGGCCGCGCAACCAGGGGGCGAGCCTGACCGCATGGGAACTGGCGCAGCAGGGGGTGGCGCACACGCTGGTGGCCGACAACGCCGGCGGCCACCTGATGCAGCGCGGCCTGGTCGATGCCGTCATCGTCGGCTGCGACCGCGTCAGCGCCAATGCAGACGTGTGCAACAAGATCGGCACCTATCTGAAAGCCCTGGCGGCGCGTGACAACGGCGTGCCCTTCTACGTGGCGATGCCGCTGTCCACGCTGGACCCGACGCTGCACGACGGCTTGCGCGACATGCCCATCGAAGAGCGCAGCGCGCGCGAGCTCACGCACATTGGCGGACGTGCAGCCAACGGCGACTGGGTGGAGGTGCAGCTCGCACCCGATGGCTGCGCAGCCGCCAACCCGGCCTTCGATGTCACGCCGGCAGCGCTGGTCAGTGCGCTGATCACCGAACGCGGTGTCATCGCCGCGCGGCCGGACAACATCGCGGCGCTGCTTGCGCCATGAGCCGCGAGACGCAGTTGCGCGATGCAGCGGTGCAGGCGGTGCGCCGGCTCGATGCGCTGGGCCTGAACCGCGGCAGCACCGGCAACCTGAGCCTGCGCTGCGATCGCGAAGGCCGCGGCGGCATGCTCATCACGCCCACCGGCATGGGCGCCGACGATCTGCAGCCGCAGGACATGGTCTGGGTGGGCGAGGACGGCAGTGTGGCGGGCGACTGGCGGCCTTCGTCCGAATGGCATTTCCACCAGGCTGTGCTGGCGCGGCGCGCCGACGTCATGGCGGTGGTGCACACGCACTCGGTGCACGCCACCGCTTTGGCCTGCCTGGAGCGCGAACTGCCGCCGTTTCACTACATGGTGGCGGTGGCCGGCGCCGACAGCGTACCGTGCGTGCCGTACCACAGCTTCGGCAGCAAGGCGCTGTCGATGGCCGTGGCACAGGGCCTGAACGACCGCAACGCCTGCCTGCTGGCCCACCACGGACTGGTGAGCGCCGCTGCCACGCTGGCGCAGGCGCTGAAGATCGCCATCGAGATCGAGGCGCTGTGCGAGGTCTATCTGAAGGCGCTGGCCGTGGCCGAACCGGCGCTCTTGAGCGCGGCGCAGATGGCCGAGGTGCGGGACAAGTTCAGCCGCTACGGGCGCTCGCGCCGGCGCTGAGGCGTTGCGGCCAGGTGGCCAGCAGCAGCCCGGCCAGCGACAGCGCAAAGGCCACCCAGTGCATCGCGCCGAAGGTTTCGCCGAGGAAGAGCACGCCGACCAGCGCGGCGCTGATCGGCAGCATCACCGTGAACACCCCCGCCTGCGGCGCCGGCACGTGGCGCAGCCCCTGCATCCACAGCCACACCGTCACCATGCTGGCGGCAATCGCATAGAAGACGAGCAGCACCCAGGTGCCGCCGCCCACGCCGGCGAAGTCGAAGCGCAGCGCCTGCCACAGGCCCAGCGGCGTGACCAGCGCCAGGCCCCACAGGTTGATCAGCGCGCTGATGCGCCGCGGCGTCAGCTGGCCGGTGAGGCGCTTGCCGATGACCACGTAGCTGGCCTCGCACAGCACCGCCCCCAGCAACAGCAGGTAGCCCCAGTTCATGGCCGCGGCGGATGCGGCGCCAGCGTCGTGCTTGGCCAGCGCCAGCAGCACGATGCCGGTGGCGGCCAGCGCGATGGCGGCCATCACGCGCGGGCGAATGCACTCGCCGAGGAACAGGCGCGACAGCAGCGCCACCGCTGCGGGGATAGCCGCCATCACCACGCCTGCGGCCACTGCCGAAGTCAGCGCGACGCCGTAGAGCATGCAGATCGAGAACAGGAAGTTGCCGAGGAAGCTCTCCCAGAACAGCAGCCAGCGGTCGTGGGGGGACAGCAGCGCTTCGCCGTCGCGCTTACGGACCCAATGCAGCATGGCTACGGCGGCAATGCCGAAGCGCAGCCAGGCGAGCAGGAAGATCGGGAACGCGGCCACCAGCAGCTTGGACAGCCCGACATAGGAGCCGACCACGGCCATGCTGCTGGCCAGGCTGGCATAGGCCAGCAGCGGCACGGTGGAGCGTGGCGTGCTCAAAAGGCCTGCACGTAGCGCTGCAGCTCCCAGTCGCTGATGTGCTGGCGGTATTCGGCGATCTCGGCGCGCTTCAGGCTCAGGAACTGCTGCGTCAGCGTCTCGCCGAGCGTGGTGCAGATCAGTTCGTCGGCGGCCAGCGCATCCAGCGCTTCGCCCAGCGACTGCGGCAGCCGCGCGATGCCGCGTTCCTGCACCTGCGCCGGCGGCAGATCGAACAGGTCCTCGGTGCAGTCAGGCGGCGGCTCGAGCTTGCGGTCCACGCCGTCCAGACCGGCGGCGATGAGCGCGGCCGTGGCCAGGTAGGGGTTGGCACTGGCATCGGGCACGCGCCATTCGAAGCGACCGTGCAGCGTGCGCAACGCGGCGGTGCGGTTGTTCGGGCCTTGCGCCACATAGGCCGGCGCCCAACTGGTGCCCGACAGCGACGGACACACACGCAGCCGCTTGTAGGAGTTGACGGTCGGCGCCGCCAGCGCCGTCAGCGCACCGGCATGCGCCAGCACGCCGGCGATGAACTGCCGACCCGTCGGCGACAGGCTGCGCTCATGGTCGACGCTGCCGTCGCCGCGGTGCGGCACGAACACGTTGTGCGCGTTGTCGGGTCGCTTGGTGTTCCAGCCCGACCACAGCGACACGTGGAAGTGCATGCCGCTGCCCGGCTGGCCGCCGAAGGGTTTGGGCATCATCGAGAAGACCATGCCGTCGGCTTCGGCCATCGCCTGCGTGGCCAGCTTGAACAGCATCAGGTGGTCGGCGCTGGTGACGGCCTCGTCGAAGCCGAAGTTCAGCTCGTACTGGCCGTGCGCATCCTCGTGGTCGATCTGCAGCACGTCGAGTCCGCACTTGGCCAGCGCCGATTGCAGCTCGTGCAGGAAGCCCTGCTGCCGCGACAGCGCCTTCAGGTCGTAGGAGGGCTTGTCCAGCCGGTCCAGCGCATCGGCCGGAAGCCAGCGGTCGCCGTCGCGTTTGAGCAAGAAGAACTCCGGCTCGATGCCGGTGCGCAGGTGCCAACCGCGCTCGGCCAGGTGCGCGACGGCACGCTTGAGCACCTGGCGCGGGCAGGCGTCGAAGGGCTGGCCGTTGACGAAGCCGTCGCAGACGATGCGCGCCACGCCGGGCATCCAGGGCAGCGCGGCGGCGGTGCTGGCGTTGCCGCGCGCATGGTATTCGGAGCGTGGACCGGTACGCGGCAGCCCGGTGCCGGCGATCGACGGACCGGCAAAACCGGCGCCGCTGGTCAGCAGTTCGTCAAGGTGAGTCAGCGGCAGCAGCTTGCCCTTGGCCACGCCGTGGATGTCGGTGAACTGCGCCAGTAGCGTGTGCACGCCGGCGGCGCGCAGCCGCTCAGTCAGGTCTTTCATTGGAGCTCCCCGCACCAGGCATGTTCAGGCCCGGCATGCTACGCGCGCGGGGCGTCGATCAGAACGACACCACCACCGAGGCGCCGAGCACGCTGTTGCTCTTGCGGAAGCTGCCGTCGTCGACATACAGGAACACCGGCTGGTTGGCCCAGTCGTAGCGGTACTCGGCCTTGAACATCGTGTACTGGTTGAACACGTAGTTGAAACCCACCGCCAGCGCGTAGCGATTGGCACCTTCGTCGCAGCCGCTGACGTAGACGACGCCTGCCTCGCAGCCCAGGTTGCCGTTGGGGCCGATGCCGTTGCCTGAATCGGCGCCATAACCGAGCAGGCCGCCGCCGTTGCGCGAGTTGTTCAGGTAGTCGAAGCGGCCCACACCTTCGAGCCGCGGCGTGAACTTGTAGGCCGCCAGCGTGGATAGGCCATACCACGACGCGGTGCGGAAGTCGCCGTTGGCGTCGGGCGTGATCGCTGCGTCTTTTTGGTAGCCGTAGCTGAGCTGTCCCTGCACCGTCCAGTCGCCACGAATGAAGTAGCCGTCGACCTCGATCAGGCCGAGGTTGGTATTGCCGGTCTCGTTGACGAAGTTGGGTGCTTGGCCATAGACGCCGGCCAGGCCAAAGCCCTGGTACTCGCCGCGCGCATAGTCGAGGCGAAGGGCAAGCACCGAACCCTTGGCTGCCGAGAAGTTGGCGTTCTGGTTCATCTGCGCAAGCATGGCTTTGGTGACCCACTTGCCGCTGGTGTAGTCGATGCCCGCGCCGATGTAGCCGGTGGGCAGCGTGAAGTCGAACAGCAGGTTGTGCGTGATCAGCTTGTTCAGCGTGGGCTGCAGGTATTCGTAGCCCGACCAGTCCGGAATCTGGCCGGCGATGAAACGCGTCTGCAGGTCGGTTAACGGCACCGACACGCTGGCTTCCTGCACGACGGAGTAGCCGTCGATGACGGAGCCCACGCCGCGTTGCGGCGCCAGCGTCAGCCGCCACTTGGTGCCGTCCTGCATCTCCTTCTGGAAGTCGATGATGGCCATGCCGATGTAGGAGTTCCAGTAGTTGTAGCCATACTCCGCCACCGAATCCAAGAACTGGAAGCCCGCCAGATCCTGCGCACGGTTGTAGATGTAGGCGGCCTGCATCTGGCCGCTGATCTTCAGGCCGCCGAAGCCGCTGGCATCGCGAGAGTCTTCCAAGGCCTCGACCTTGACGGTCAGCCGGTTCAGTTCGGCCGATTGTTCGGGCGTCATGCCCCATTGAGGCGTGGCCGGCGCGGCCGTCGGCTTGGCATGGGCCTCCTTCAACTGCTGTTCCAGATTGGCGACGCGGTCGGTGAGCTTCTTCACGGCCTCCAGCAGCTCGGCATTGCTCTGCGCGGCCGCAGGGAATGTGGCAGCCGATGCAAGGGCCAGCAAGGTCAGCCGGGGGCGGGTCATCGTCATCGTCGGTCTCCGTGGGCTTGGCAGGGGATTGTGTCGTTGTGGGAAGCTTCAGCCGCGCGAGGCTTCGGCCAGATCGAGCAGTCTTTTGCGTTCGGCGCGCGCGATCATCCAGCTGGCCACGAGCACGCCGGCGGCTACCACCAGCACGATCAGCGTCGCCACTGCATTGACGCTCGGGTTCAGGCCAAGGCGTGCGCGCGAGAAGATGACCAGCGGCAGCGTGGTGGAGCCCGGTCCGGACAGGAAGGCCGACAGCACGACGTCGTCGAGCGAGATGGTGAAGGTCAGCAGCCAGGCTGACAGCAGCGACTGCGAGATCATCGGCAAGGTCACCAGCCAGAACACCTGCGAGGGCTTGGCGCCCAGGTCCATTGCCGCTTCTTCGAGAGAAGGGTTGAGGTCGAGCAGCCGCGCCTGCACGATGACCGCGGCATAGGCCATGCCGACGAGCAAATGGCCGAGCCAGATGGTCATCAGCCCGCGTTCGGGGAAGCCGATGGCGCGCTGCACCGACACCAGCATCAGCAGCAGCGACAGCCCGACCACCACCTCGGGCATGACCAGCGGCGCGTTGACCATGCCGCTGAACAGCGTGCGCCCGCTGAAGCGTCTGTACTTGACCAGCGCAAAGGCCGCCAGCGTGCCCAGTACCACCGCGCCGCAGGCGGTGAGAAAGGCAATCTTCAGGCTCAGCCACAACCCGGTCTGGATCTCGCGGTCTTCGGCGAGCGCGGCATACCACTTGAGCGTGAAGCCGCGCCAGACGTTGGGGATCGGCGAATCATTGAACGAGAACAGCACCAGCGCAACGATCGGCAGGTACAGGAACAGGTAGCCCGCGGACAGCCAGCCGCGCGCGAACCATCGATTGAAGGAGCTGCCCGCCTTCACCGCCGCTTCTCCTGTGCTTCGGCCTGGTACTTGTTGAAGATGGCCAGCGGCACGATGATCAACAGCACCATCACCACCGCCACGGTCGAGGCCATCGGCCAGTCGTTGTTGGAGAAGAACTCGTCCCACATGACGCGGCCGATCATCAGCGTCTGCGGCCCGCCCAGCAGTTCGGGAATGACGAACTCGCCGATGCAGGGGATGAACACCAGCATCGAGCCGGCGATGATGCCCGCCTTGGACAGCGGCACGGTGATCTTCCAGAACGCCGTCCAGGCGGTAGCGCCCAGGTCGGCCGCGGCCTCGAGCAGGCGCAGGTCCATCTTCGACAGCGTGCCGTACAGCGGCAGGATCATGAAGGGCAGGTAGGTGTAGGTCATGCCGAGCACCAGCGAGAAGGGGGTGTGCATCAGCTGCCCGGGCGCGGGAATCAGCCCGGCTGCGGCCAGCAACCGGTCGATGCCGCTGGTGATCAGCAGATCGGCGACCCAGCCGTTGTCGCTGAGCAGGCCCTTCCACGCGTAGACGCGCAGCAGGAACGAGGTCCAGAAGGGCAGCATCACCAGCATCAGCAGCGCCGGCTGCAGCGTGGAGCGTGCGCGCGCCATGAAGTAGGCGAAGGGGTAGCCGATGGCCAGACAGAGAAGGGTGGTCGCGGCGGCGTACTTCAGGCTCGCCAGGTAGGTCTTCAGGTAGAGCGCGTCCTCGGTGAGGAAGACATAGTTCGACAGCTTCAGCGTCAGCTGCAGCACGCCGTCCTGCAGCGTCAGCAGGTCCTTGAACTGCACCGCCTCCATCTCGGACACGCTGATGCGCAGCACGATGACGAATGGCAGCAGGAAGAACACCAGCAGCCACAGGTAGGGCACGCCGATGACGGCGCGGCGTCCGCCGAAACGCCGCAGCAGCTTCATTGGGTCAGCACCACGTGCGCCGAGCGCGACCAGTGTGCCCAGACCACGTCGCCCCAGGTGAACTCGTCGTCGCGGTGGCGCTGCACGTTGGCCTGGCTGACCTTGAGCCGCGCACCGCTGGGCAGCTCGAGGTGGTAGACGGTGAAGCTGCCGAAATAGGACAACTCCTTGATCGTGCCCTGCGCGCTGTTGAAGCCGTCCTCCGGCGCCTTGCGCGACAGGTGGATCTTCTCCGGCCGCAGTGCCACCGTCACCGCCATGCCTTCGGTACCGGTGATGCCGTGGCCCACGTAGTGCTTGCAGTCGGCACAGCCGATGATGACGTGGTCGGGTGCGTCGACATCGAGCGTGCCGTCCATCAGGTTGACGTTGCCGATGAAGTCGGCGACGAAGCGCGTCGCCGGCGTCTCGTAGATCTCGGCCGGAGGTCCCACCTGCAGAAAGCGGCCCTCGCTCATGATGGCGATGCGCGAGGCCATGGTCATGGCCTCTTCCTGGTCGTGCGTGACCATGACGCAGGTCACGCCCACCTGCTCGATGATGTTCACCAGCTCGATCTGCGTTTCCTCGCGCAGCTTCTTGTCCAGCGCGCCCAGCGGTTCGTCCAGCAGCAGCAGCTGCGGCTGCTTGGCCAGGCTGCGCGCCAGCGCCACGCGCTGCTGCTGGCCACCGGACAGCTGGTGCGGCTTGCGTTTGGCGAACTTGCCCAGTTGCACCAGCTTGAGCAGGGCCTCGACGCGCTCGGCCACCTGGTCCTTGGGCAGGCCGTCGCGCTTCAGGCCGAAGGCGATGTTGTCCCAGACGTTCAGGTGCGGGAACAGCGCGTAGCTCTGGAACATCATGTTCATCGGCCGCTGGTACGGGGGCAGCGTGGCCAGGTCCTGGCCGGCGAGCACGATGCGCCCGGAAGTCGGCGTCTCGAAGCCCGCCAGCATGCGCAGCAGCGTGCTCTTGCCGCAACCCGAGGAGCCGAGCAGCGCGAAGATCTCGCCCTTGGCGATGTCCAGCGAGACGTCGTTGACCGCCTTGTAGCCGTCGAAATCCTTGACCAGATGCTCGATGTGCAGGAACGCAGCATCGCCCGCGCCGCCTGCCATGGGGGGGGTCAGCATGGAGCGGTCACAGGCCTGTCTTGAAGGCGGTGAAGGTGCGCGTCATCAGCCGTCGCAGGTCGTTGTTCAGTGCGTCCGGCGGCACCATGTTCTTCATGTCGGCCGGCGCCAGGAACACGGTCGGGTTGCTCGCGACCTCGGGCTTGATGAACTTCTTCGATTCGACGTTCGGGTTCGCGTAGAAGACCTTGTTGGTCAGCGAGGCATGCACCTCGGGGCGTAGGATGTAGTTGATGAACTTGTGCGCGTTGCCGGGGTGCGCAGCGTCGGCAGGGATGACCATGACGTCGAAGAACAGCAGCCCGCCATTCTTCGGGATCAGTGCCTGGATGTTGTTGCCGGTCTTGCCCTCGATGGCACGCTGGCGCGCGATGTTGATGTCGCCCGACCAGCCCAGCGCCACGCAGATGGAGCCGTTGGCCATGTCGTTGATGTAGCCCGAGGAACTGAACACCGTGATGTACGGGCGTACCGCCTTCAGCACGTTGGCGACGGCGGCGTAGTCGGCCGGGTTCTTGCTGAACGGCGGCTTGCCCAGGTAGTGCAGCGCGGCCGGCACCACCTCGGTGGCCGAGTCGAGGAAGGACACGCCGCAGCTCTTCAGCCTGCTGACGTATTCCGGCTTGAAGATCAGGTCCCAGACGTTGTCGGGCATCGGCAGGTCACCCAGCGCCGCCTTGACCTTGTCGACGTTGATACCCACCGTGGTGTAGCCCCACAGCCAGTTGATCATGAAGTCGTTGCCCGGGTCCAGCCGCGCCAGCTGCGCCTGCAGCGCCGGGTCGAGGTTCTTGAAGTTGGACAGTTGCGCCTTGTCGATCTTGCGCAGCAAGCCGCCGTCGATCTGCAGCTTGGCCCAGTTGGACGAGGGCACGACGATGTCGTAGCCGGTGCGCCCGGCCACCAGCTTGGCGTGCACGATCTCGTTGTTGTCGAAGTTGTCGTAGCGCACCTTGATGCCGGTTTCGTTCTCGAAGTTCTTGATGGTTTCTTCGGAGATGTAGTCGGACCAGTTGTAGACGTTGAGGACCTTCTCCTCCTCCTGTGCCGATGCCACAGAACAGGCGAGGGCAAGACCCGCGGCGAGCAACGCAGCCACGGGGCGGAGGGAGGCGAATTTCATGAGCAAGGCTCCGAAGGTGAGGGTGATGCGGTGTGAGTGTAGGGGCGCTCGCGCTCAGCCGAGCCAACCCTGGCGCTGCGCGTCGGCCAGCGTCAGGTCCAAACAACGGCGCACCAGCGCCATCATCTCGTCGATCTGCGCGCGGCTGATGACCAGCGGCGGGGCAATGATCATGCGGTCGCCGACGGCACGCATGATCAGGCCGTTGCCGAAGCAGTGGCCCCGGCAGACCATGCCCACTTCCAGCTCGGCGGGGAAGGGCGTGCCCTTGGACTTGTCCTTGACCAGCTGCAGAGCGGCCATCAGGCCGCAGCTCTGCACCTCGCCGACCAGCGGGTGCGCGGCCAGCGCCTCGAACTGCTGCGCCAGATGGGGGCCGACATCGTCGTGCACGTGCGGCACCAGCTGCAGCTGCTGGATCAACCGGATATTGGCCACGCCCACCGCGCAGGCCACCGGATGGCCCGAATAGGTGTAGCCGTGGTTGAAGTCGCCGCCCTGTTCGATCAGCACCTTGGCGATGCGCTCGCCGACCATCACGCCGCCCAGCGGCACGTAGCCGCTGGTCACGCCCTTGGCAAAGGTCATCAGGTCGGGCTTGAAGCCGAAGCGCTCGCAGCCGAACCAGTGGCCGGTGCGGCCGAAGCCGCAGATGACCTCGTCGCTGACCAGCAGGATGCCGTACTTGTCACAGATGCGCTGGACTTCGGGCCAGTAGCTTTCGGGCGGCACGATTACGCCGCCGGCGCCTTGCACCGGCTCGCCGATGAAGGCCGCCACCTTGCCGGCGCCGATTTCCACGATCTTCTGCTCCAGCCAGCCGGCGGCGACACGTCCGAAATCCTCGCGGCTCAGGCCCTGCGCTCGGCCGTGGTCCCACCAGTGCGGCTGCTCGATGTGCACGATGCCGGGGATCGGCAGACCGCCCTGCGCATGCATGCCGCCCATGCCGCCGAGCGAGGCGCCGGCCATCGTGCTGCCGTGATAGGCGTTGTGCCGGCTGATGATCACCTGGCGCTCGGGCTGGCCGAGGATGTCCCAGTAGCGGCGCACCATGCGCACCACGGTGTCGTTGCCCTCGGAGCCGGAGCCGGAGAAGAACACATGCTGGAACTGCGGCGGCGTCAGCTCGGACAGCAGCTCGGCCAGTTCGATGGCCGGCGGCGTGGCCGTTTGGAAGAAGGCGTTGTAGAAGGGCAACTCGCCCAGCTGACGCGTTGCCGCGTCGATCAGCGCGCGCTGTCCGTAGCCGATGTTGACGCACCACAGCCCCGACATCGCGTCCAGGATCTTGTGGCCTTCGCTGTCCCAAAGGTAGATGTTCTCGGCGCGCGTGATGATGCGCGAGCCTTTCCCGGCCAGCGCCTTGAAATCGGTGAAGGGGTGCAGGAAGTGGGCGGCGTCGGCCCGTTGCCATTCGGCGGTGGTGCGTTCCATCGGGCTTGCCTCAGACATGCAGCAACAGGTGTTCGCGTTCCCAGGGGGAGATGACCTTCATGAACTCGGTGTGCTCGATCTCCTTGACCTCGGTGTAGACGGTGACGAAGGCTTCGCCCAGTACCTCGGCCAGGTCCTTTTCGTCGCGCAGCAGCTGTAGCGCCTCGCCCAGGCTGCGCGGCAGCGCGTGCGCACCCAGGTAGGCATCGCCCTTGCATTCGGTCGTGGGCTTGATGCGCTTCTTGAGGCCCAGGTAGCCGCAGGCCAGCGTGGCCGCCAGCGCTACGTAGGGGTTGGCGTCGGCGCCGATGACGCGGTTCTCGATGCGCCGTGCCTGCGGGCCGGCCACCGGCGAGCGGATGCCCACGGTGCGGTTGTCGGTGCCCCACTGGATGTTGATCGGCGCGGCATTGCTGCGCACCAGTCGGCGGTAGCTGTTGACGTAGGGTGCGAACAGCGCCATCGCCGCCGGCACGTACTTCTGCAGCCCGCCGATGTACCAGTAGAACTCGTCGCTGGGCGTGCCGTCGGGCTTGCTGAACAGGTTCTGCCCGCTGGCCTTGTGCACCAGGCTCTGGTGCACGTGCATCGCGCTGCCCGGTTCGCCGGCGATCGGCTTGGCCATGAAGGTGGCGTACATGTCGTGGCGCAGCGCCACCTCGCGCACCGTGCGCTTGAACAGGAAGGTCTCGTCGGCGAGCCCCAGCGGGTGGGCGTGGAAGAAGTTGATCTCCATCTGCCCGGCGCCGACCTCGTGGATCAGCGTGTCCACGTTCAGCCCCATCTTCTCGCAGTAGTCGTAGACGTCCTCGAACAGCGGGTCGAACTCGTTGACCGCATCGATCGAGTAGGCTTGGCGCGAGGTCTCGGCGCGGCCGCTGCGGCCCACCGGGGGTTTGAGCGGCATGTCCGGGTCGGTGTTGCGCGCCACCAGGTAGAACTCCAGCTCGGGTGCCACCACCGGCGCCCAGCCTTCGGCCTCGAACAAGCCGCACACGCGGCGCAGCACCGACCGCGGCGCGAAAGGCACGAGCATGCCATGCTTGTCGTAGCAGTCGTGGATGACCTGCGCCGTCGGGTCGGTGGCCCAGGGCACGATGCGCACCGTGGTCGGATCGGCCTGCAGGTGCATGTCCTGGTCGGTCGGACTGATGACGTCGTAGTACGGCCCCTCCTCGGGGAACTCGCCGGTCACGCCCATCGCCACCACGGCTTCGGGCAGGCGCATGCCGCGGTCCTCGGTGAACTTCTCGCGCGGCAGGATCTTGCCGCGCGCCACGCCGGTCAAGTCGGGCACCAGACATTCGATCTCGGTCACGCGATGCGTGTTGAGCCACTGTTCGAGCTCGCTGAATGTGAACTTGTCTCGCTGCACCATGAGGTCACCTGGGCTGTTGCTGGTAGGCGCGGCAGGCCTGGCCGAAGGCCAGGGCCAGTTGTACCGACACCGGGTTGCTGCTCGCCTGCCATTCGGGATGCCATTGCACGCAAAGGTTGAAGCCCGTTGCCTTGGCGTAGGAGAACGCCTCGACGAGCCCGTCCGGGGCCCGTGCCTCTACACGCAAGTCCTGCGCCAATCGCTTCACGCCCTGGCCGTGCACCGAGTTCACCTGGAAGCGCGCCCGGTCAACGATGCGCGACAGCACGCCGCCGGGCAGTACCTCGACCTCGTGCGCCAGGCCGTACTGCAACTCGGCATCCTCGTCCGACGGGGCGCGGTGGTCTAAATGGCCGATCACCTCCTGCACCGCCTGGTGCAGCGAGCCGCCGAGCGCGACGTTGGTCTCCTGCGTGCCGCGGCAGATGGCAAATAACGGCAGCCCGCGCGCCAGCACCTTGGGGATGAAGGGCAGGGTCCAGTCGTCGCGCTCGGGGTCCAGCGGCAGCGCCGGGTTGTGCACGCCCTCGTCGAAGTGGCGCGGGTGCACGTTGGACGGTGAGCCGGTGAGCAGCACGCCGTCGGCCAGGTCGAGCAGCGCGTCGATCTCGCTGTCCAGCGCATTCGGCACCACCAGCGGCAGGCAGCCGGCCAGGCGCACGAAGTCGACGTACTTCTTGCCGGCGACGTGGAAGGGGTGCAGGCCGATCTGCCGGTTGCAGGCCGGCACCAGCACCACGGGCAATGTTGCAGTCATGCGATCAGGTCCCTCAGGCGATACCAGGCCATGCCCAGCACCAGTGCCGGCGTGCGCAGCAGCCGTCCGCCGGGGAAGGGGCGGTGCTTCAGTCGCGCGAAGACGTCGAAGCGGCCGGCATCGCCGGCGATGGCCTCGGCGACCAGGCGGCCGGCCAGCCCGGTGAGTGCCAGGCCGTGGCCGGAAAAGCCTTGCAGGTAGTACACGTTCGCAGCATAGCCGCCCGCCGCGGGCAGCCGGCCGAAATCGGGCGCGCGGTTCATCGTGATGTCGACGAAGCCGCCCCAGGCGTATTCGACCCGGGCCGCGGCCAGCTGCGGGAAGGTCCGCAGCATGCGCTGGCGCATGGTCTCGGCCAGGTTCATCGGCGTCACCGTGCTGTAGCTGACGCGCCCACCGTAGAGCAAACGCTGGTCGTCGGTGCTGCGGAAGTAGTCGAGCACGAAGTTGGTGTCGCACACCGCCGCGCGCGACGGGATCAGCCCGTCGGCCAGCGCGTCGTCCAGCCGCTGGCTGCAGGCGATATAGGTGCCCACCGGCATGATGCGCGCTTCCAGCGGCGGCGCGATGCCCTGCAGGTAGACGTTGCCTGCCAGCAGCACATGGCGTGCAGACAGTTCGCCCTGCGGCGTGCGCAGGCGCGCCGTCGGGCCCGGCTGCAGCGCTTGCACCGGCGACTGTTCATGCAGCCCCACGCCGGCGGCCGCGGCGGCGCGCGCCAGCCCCAGCGTGTACTTCAGCGGATGCAGATGGCCCGAGCGCGCATCGAACACGCCGCTGTGGAAGCGCCGGCTGGCGATCCAGCGCGGCATCTCCACCGGTGCCACCGCCTGCAGCGCGTAACCGTAGACACCCGCCAAACGCTCGGCCCAGGCCTGCAGTTCGCGGCCCTTGCGCGCGCTGGTGGCCAGGCTGAGGTAGCCGTCGCGCCAGTCGCAGTCGATGCCGTGGCGGCGCATGCGTTCGCGCAGCAGCTGCAGCGCCTCGATCGACATGTCCCAGACACGCCGCGCTTCGTCCAGGCCGAGCTGCTGTTCGATGGTTTCCTGATCACAGGCCAGGCCGTGGATGGCCTGGCCGCCATTGCGGCCGCTGGCGCCCCAGCCCAGCTCGCGGGCTTCGAGCAGCGTGACCGAAAGGCCGCGTTCGGCCAGGTCCAGTGCCGCCGACAGCCCGGCCAGGCCGCCGCCGACCACCGCCACGTCGCAGCTTTGTGCGCCTTGCAGCGGTGGGAAGGCCTGCTCGCGCACGACCGTGGCGGCGTAGTAGGAGTTGCGCGTCAGTTCGCGGTCGGCGCTCAGCAGGTCCATCGGGTCGGTAGGCGCTAGGCAAGCCCTCGCACTGCAGGTTTTGTGGCTTGTGGGGTCAAGCGGCTCGCTGGATCGCGCCACGCAACGTGTCGACGATCTGGTCGATCTGCTGGCGCTCGATGATCAGCGGCGGCGAGATGGCGACGATGTCGCCGGTGACGCGCAGCATCACGCCCTTGTCGTAGCAATCGAGGAAGACGTTGAAGGCGCGCTTGGCCGGCTCGCCGGCGATCGGCGCCAGCTCGATGCCGCCGACCAGGCCGAAATTGCGGATGTCGATGACGTTGGGCAGGTCCTTCAGCGAATGCACCGCCTCGGCGAAGTAGCCCTGCAGCTGGCTGGCGCGGGTGAGCAGGCCTTCGTCGGCATAGGTTTGCAGCGTGCCCAGGCCGGCCGCGCAGGCCAGCGGGTGCGCCGAATAGGTGTAGCCGTGGGCGAATTCGATCAGGTGCTCCGGCCCGGTCATGAAGACGTCGTGGATCGATTGTTTGGCCAGTACCGCACCCATCGGCACGCTGCCGTTGGTCACGCCCTTGGCCAGTGCCATCAGGTCGGGTGTGACGCCGAAGGTGGTGGCGGCAAAGGGCGATCCGGTGCGGCCGAAGCCGGTGATGACCTCGTCGAAGATCAGCAGGATGCCGTGTTTGTCGCAGATCTCGCGCAGCCGCTGCAGGTAGCCCTTGGGCGGGATCAGCACGCCGGTGGAGCCGGCGATCGGCTCGACGATGACCGCAGCGATGGTCGAGGCATCGTGCAGCGCGACCAGGCGTTCCAGGTCGTCCGCCAGTTCGGCGCCATGTTCGGGCTGGCCCACGCTGAAGGCATTGCGCGCCGGGTCGTGGGTGTGGCGGATGTGATCCACGCCGCCCAGCAGCGTGCCGAACATCTTGCGGTTGCCGGGAATGCCGCCCACCGAAATGCCGCCGAAGTTGACGCCGTGGTAGCCGCGCTCTCGGCCGATCAGCCGGGTGCGCGTGCCTTCGCCGCGCGCGCGGTGGTAGGCGATGGCCATCTTCAGCGCGGTTTCCACCGACTCGGAGCCCGAGTTGGTGAAGAACACCTTGTTCATGCCGGCCGGCGCCAGCTTGGCCAGTTGGTCGGCCAGCTCGAAGGCCTTGGGGTGGGCCATCTGGAAGGGCGGCGCGAAATCCATCTCCGCCGCCTGGGCCTGGATGGCCTGTACGATCTTCGGCCGTCCGTGGCCGGCGTTGACGCACCACAGACCGGCCACACCGTCGAGGATCTGGCGGCCCTGGTCGTCCCAGTAGTGCATGCCGGAGGCCTTGGCCAGCAGGCGCGGCGCCTTCTTGAACTGGCGGTTGGCGGTGAAGGGCATCCAGAACGCGTCGAGATCGGGCTTCATGGGCTTCCTTGGCAAGGTATGGGGTGGCCGACAGTCT
>Ga0315912_10003310_pt1 | contig 16118 bp, 13 predicted proteins | sample VfabasoilMG_FD_204469 | JGI IMG/M metagenome (GOLD analysis project Ga0315912, IMG submission 204469) | Garden soil microbial communities collected in Santa Monica, California, United States - V. faba soil | ecosystem: Environmental > Terrestrial > Soil > Garden | place: USA: California... | reverse complement strand
TCGACCCCATCCTTCACGCCGGCGTGAGCGACGTGTGCGACCAGAAGGATGGCCGCGACGATCCAGCTCGGGAACGTTCGACGGTGGCGGAGCAATCGAGCCATGGCGCCTCCTCGGGAGCGAGCGTCGGCGACGCGCGCCCGCCCGACCTGACGAGCGCGGCCGAGGCACGAGCATAGGAACCGCGCGAGCGCGAAACCAAGCGGATAATGCGCCGAGGCGCGCCGCTCACGATCCCCGCTGGCCGAACTCCGTCAGCGCCCGCACGGCGTCCAGGCGCACCTGGTCGCCCAGGGCCACCGCCTTCGACAGGCTCGTGGCGGAGAGCGACTCGGCCTCGACCCAGCGCGCGCGCGCATCCTTGAGTGTGGCCGCGGCCGCGTCGTACAGCGTGCGCTCGGGCATGCCCGCGGGCGGCTGGCCGAAGTCGTCGAGCTTCTTGCTGAGCGCGCCGATCGCCCCGGGCACGGCTTCCGTGAGCACCTTCCAGTCGGCTTCGAGTCGTGCTCGCTCGGCGGGCAGCGACTGGGCCAGTGTGTCGATGCGCTCGAGCAGGTCAGTCGCCGCCTTGGTCGCCGCCGCGTAGTCACGGTTCGCGTACTGCGCCCGCGCGGACCCCAGCGCCGCTTCCACCTCGGCGGCCGCATCCGGCGCCACGCTCTTCGCCTCGGTCGAGATCTTCGCGTACGCGGCCTCGGCGGCCGCCAGGGCCTTCTCGGCGGCCGACTTGTTCATCGAGCACGACGGAACCAGGGTGACCAGGAGCAACACGGGCAGCCAGCGCAGGATCCTCGGCATGGTCAGCTCTCCTTGGCTTTGGTCTCGGACTTCGCCTCGAGCATCCGGTTCGCTCGCCTCCAGCCCACGGCGGTCATGGCCAACGAACCCGCGCCGATGGCGACGCTCCACGCCACCCAGTGGGACGCCCCACTCCAGCCGAACAAAGGCGGCACCACGGCGAACAGGCTGATGAAGATACCGAGCAGCACGAAGTCGCGCCCGGAGGCCGCATTGGCGTCGTACCAGACCTGCTCGTCCTTGAAGGTGGCCGGGACGCGCAGGCCATAGAACGCGTTGGGTGGGACGCGCCGCAACATCATCGGTACCCCGAGGACGACGAGCAGTGCGCCGGTCAGCGCGCAAATCAGGGTCGGTTCGATCATATGTCCGCTCCTCTTCCCCCTCCCGATCCGCCGGGAGGGTGGGAAGCACACGGCCGCGCCCCACAGGGTACACCGGCTTCGCCGCTGGATTCGAGGTGGACACGGGGTTCTCGCGGCAGGATGTTCCTCGTGCCCCACCTGGACCCGGACGCCTCGCGACTCGTCACGAGGTGTCCCAGCCCTTGCCACGACACCATCGAGTCTCCAACGTGGGTCCCGGATTCCGTTTCATCGCTTCCTGCGCGTGCGCAGCGCTCCTGTGCGCCCCGGTCGCGCGTGCCCAGCGCGCGAGCGTGGTGGTCGCACCGATCCCCGACATCCTGGCGGGGAACGTCGTCTCCGTGCGGTGGTCCGTGACCAACACGGGCAGGGAACCGCGCTCGTTCGGCGTCGGCGCCGAGATCCGCCGTGGCGGCGTGCTCCTCGCCGACCTGGGCACACGGTCCACGCCGAAGCTCGCGCCCGGCGCATCGGCGCACGGTTCGTTCGTCCACCGGCTGCCGACCTGGTGGAGTGGGGATGTGCATGTCGCGCGGGCCGCCGTGTGGAGCGCCGCACCCTGCTCGAGCCAGTGGCTCGGCAGCGGCGAGCGCATGTTCACCGTCGAACCGCTACGGCCGGCGATGACAGGGCTCATCGCCTATCACACCTATCGGGAATACCTCGCGCGGCCCGCCGACGCCGACGACGGCCACATCTTCATCTGGCACCTGCCCGCCGGTCCGCTTCGCAATCTGACCGCGGGCCTCGCGGTGGAGAACGCGCTGAACCCGCGTTTCTCGCCGGATGGCTCGCACGTGATCTTCACCGCCCTGCCGAGCGGAGTGGTGCCCCCGGACGCGCCAAGGGACTACGAGTCCATCGGCTCCCACCTCGAGTTGTACGCGTACGACCTTGCGCGCGGAACGCTGACACGGCTCACGCACAACGACGTGGCCGACGAGGACGCCGAGTACTCGCCCGACGGACAGCGGATCGTGTTCAAGCGCGCGGGCCAGGTGTGGATGATGACCGCCGATGGCAGCGCGGCGAGCGCGATCACGTCACCGGGTCCGGAGCAATCGGGCCCGCGCTTCTCTCCGGACGGCTCGAGCATCGTCTACTGGCAGGGGGACGGCGCGCGAGCCGATGTCTGGCGGATGGCCCTCGACGGCAGCCGCACCGCTCCGCTCGCGAGCGCGACGGGGCTGCAGGAGTACTACCCGGTCTACCGCGACGCACAGACCGTCCTCTACTCACGCTGGGAGTCCGCTTCCGACCGGCATGACGACCTCTACGCGCACTCGTTGTCGAGCGGGGCGACGCAGCGGCTGTCGCTCGGCCTGGTCGGTGTGGAGGACGCGGACCCGTTCGCGATCGATGCCTCGTTCGTCGGGTTCTCGAGCACGCGCCGGGGCGAGAGCTACGACCTCTACGTCGGCAGCCCGGCCAGCGGAGACGCCTACCCGGTGGGAACGGCCAGCCCCGCGCTACAGGAACTGGGCGGGACGTACTCACCGCACGCGCACGCTCGTGCACTGGAGCTCGTGAGCCCGGGAGCGAGCGTGGAACGCGCGGGCGGCCGTGTGCTCGACGTGACGATCGCCGCCTACTCGGACGGTGCTGCGTGGACCGGCGCGTCCCCCAGGATCGTGCTCGAGGGCCCCGCGCGCCTCGAATACGCGAACCTCCGCGACGACGGCACGGGCGCGGACCTGGCCGCGAACGACGGCCTCTATTCGGCCACGCTGCTGCTGCCCGTGACGCCCGGAACATACCGGGCCCACGCTGCGGCGACCTCCGACGATGAGACTGCGCGACAGGAGATACGCTCGGCCAGCGCGCTCTGGACGGTGACGGGCGTGACCGCGGCCCAGCCGTCGGAGCCCATCGGCTCGCTCGCGTTCGGCCCGACTCGCGACAACTCGAACCCGCCTGCAGGGCCCGACGTCCGCGAGATTCAGCGCGGCCCGCGCACACTCCGCTCCGTCGCCAGCCGCGTCGCGCCGACGACCCCCAGAGGCGGGTGGTAGATCACGTCGGTGCCATGCGGCAGGACGCCCAGCGCCTTGCGCACGGACTCGGGTACGGCGACCAGGAGCGCTCTCGCCCGCTCGAACGCGTCCTGCGACACGCCGCAGCGCGCGCACGCGTCTGCGAGCGAGCGGCCGCCGTCGAGTTCGGCGAGCGGCTGATCGTCCCAGTCACGGCGCAGCCCGGCGGCCTCGAGCCGCTCGCCCCACTGCGCGGGCGTCAACAGCTGCACGGGCACGGGCGACAGCACCTGTTCGAGCGCGAACACCACCGCGTCGGTGTCGGGCTCGCCCGTGGCCATCACGTCACACACCGCGACGCGGCCGCCGGGGCGTAACACGCGCGCCACTTCGTTCGCGAAGCCCTCGGGCGAGCCGAACAGCCTCACCGCGTGCCGGCAGGCGACCAGTTCGAACGTGGCGTCCCGGAACGGCAGCGCGCACGCGTCGGCCGCGGCCAGCGGTGGCACGAGCCGGCCGGCGCGGCGGGACTCGGTCGCCGCCACGCGCAACATCGCGGGCGAGAGGTCGCAGAGGACGACGCGTCTCACGAACGGTCCGGCCGCGCGCGCCATCGCCCCCGGGCCACAGCCCAGGTCGAGCAGCGTCTCGTCCGCCACCGGTTCGAGCCGCTCGAGCACGCGGTCGCGCGTCGCGCCGAGGGTGAGCTCGGGCCACAGCGCGTACGACGTGGCGCGGTCATCGAATGCCGCGCGCGTCATGTCTCGTCCCGGTTCGCGACTGCGGCGCGCATCCGGTGGACGCGCGCCGCAGTCGATCCCGCCCCGGAGTCGCGCGAGATCATCCGCCGCCCGCACCCACCGGCGCGCTGCCCTCGCGGTAGCTGGCCATGATCGCGTCCAGCACGCTCTTCGGCGGCCGCACGCGGTCGAGCGGCAGCGTGGAGAGGCCCTCGTCCACGGTCTGCATCTCGTCGTCGAACCGGTGCGTGGCGGTGTTCACGTACACGAGGCCGGTCACCAGCTTCAGGTCCTGGCGCGCCTCGCGCAGCGTGGCGAGCGCCTTGTGGTCGTCGGTCGGATCGTAGTCGTCGGCCAGCTTCTTGAGGATCACGTGCGACCCGTCGGGCATGGTCACCTCGCGCGTGGTGCCGGGCGCGTACTCCACGGTGATGTCCTCGTAGTAGGGCACGTAGTCGATGTCGTGCAGCGGCGCGTCGTGTTCCTTCACGGCGGCGTAGCTCTTGGTGCTGCCCTCGTGGTCGGCGAACGTCACGCACGGGCTCACGACATCGATCACGGCGGTGCCGGGGTGGGCGAACGCGGCCTTGAGCAGCGGCCGCAGCTGCTTCTGGTCGCCGCTGAACGAGCGCGCCACGAACCCGCAGCCCAGCTCGATGGCGAGCGCGCACAGGTCCACGGGCATGAGCTGGTTCGCCTTGCCGCCCTTCATCGTGCTGCCCACGTCGGCGGTGGCGCTGAACTGGCCCTTGGTGAGTCCGTACACGCCGTTGTTCTCGATGATGTACACCACCGGCACGTTGCGCCGCACCAGGTGGCAGAACTGGCCGAGGCCGATGCTCGCGGTGTCGCCGTCACCCGAAACCCCGATCAGCAGCAGGGTGCGATTGGCGGCGTGCACGCCGGTCGCGATACTCGGCATGCGTCCGTGCACGGCATTGAACCCGTGCGAGTGGCCCAGGAAGTACGCCGGCGTCTTGCTGGAGCAGCCGATGCCCGAGAGCTTGGCGACGCGATGCGGCTCGAGCCCGGATTCCCACGCCGCCTGGATGATGCCGCCGGTGATGGCGTTGTGGCCGCAGCCGGGGCACAGCGTGGTCTTGCTGCCGTCGTAATCGGCCTTGAGCAGGCCGATGCGGTTGACGGGCTGGCCGGTGGGAGGGGTCGCGGTGCTCATCGGGCCGCTCCCTGCGTGACGCTCTCGTGCGCGAGCACGCCGGTGGTGACGCTGCTCGCGTCGAGCGGCAGGCCGTCGTAGTGGAGAACGGACTTCACCCGCGCGGCGCACTCGGGCACTTCGAGGCGGATGCGGTCGGCCAGCTGGCCATCGCGGTTCTGTTCGATCACGTAGACGCGCTCGTGCTGGCGCACGAACTCGTGCACCGAGGCGTGCAGCGGCAGTGCGCGCACGCGCAGGTACGACGTCTCGAGACCGGTGGCCGCCAGTTCGGCGCGCGCCTCGAGCATGGCCCAGTGCGACGAGCCGTACGCGATCAACCCCACCTCGCCACCCTGCGCGACCAGTTCGGGATGCGGCACGAGTTCGCGCGCGGTATCCAGCTTGCGCCGGAGCCGGTCCATGTTGCGCACGTAGGCGTGCGGGTCCTCGGTGTAGCGCGCCGCCTCGTCGTGGCCGCTGCCGCGCGTGAAGTACGTGCCCTTCCAATCCTTCGTCCCGGGCAGCGTGCGGTACGGGATGCCGTCGCCGTCCACGTCGCGGTAGCGCTCGAACTTCGCCACTTTCGCCAGTGCGGCGTCATCCAGCACCTTGCCGCGGTCCCACGGCTTGTCGGGATACGGGAAGGCGTCGCTCATCCAGTTGTTCATGCCGAGGTCCAGGTCGGACAGCACGAACACGGGCATCTGCAGCCGCTCGGCCACGTCGAACGCGTGCTGCGCGAACTCGTAGCACTCCGCCACCGAACCGGGCAGCAGCACGGGGAACTGCGTGTCGCCGTGCGAGAGCCCATAGACGAACGACAGGTCCGCCTGTGCCGTGCGCGTCGGCAGGCCGGTGCTCGGGCCCACGCGCTGGATGTCCCAGATCACGCCCGGGATCTCGGTGTAGTAGCCGTAGCCCGCGAACTCCGCCATGAGCGAGATCCCCGGGCCGGACGTGCTGGTCATCGCACGCGCGCCCGCCCAGCCCGCACCCAGCACCATGCCGATCGCGGCGATCTCGTCCTCGGCCTGGATCACGGCGAACGTCGCCTTGCCCGTCGCCGGATCGCGGCGGTGCCGCTGCAGGAAACCGATCAATGATTCCACCAGCGAGCTGGAAGGCGTGATGGGATACCAGCTCACCACCGTCACGCCCGCGAGCATGCAACCCAGCGCGCCGGCGGTGTTGCCGTCGATCAGGATCTTGCCGGCGGTCAGGTTCATGCGCTCGACTCGGTAGGGATCGCGCTTCGGCAGGTGCTCGCGCACGTACGCCATGCCCGCCAGCACCGCGGCCTGATTCAGCGCGAGCGCCTTGGGCTTGCGTCCCAGCTGGGCCTGAAGCGCGCGATCCACCTCGGCGGTTTCGATCCCCAACAACTCCGCGAGCACGCCGACGTAGATCATGTTCACCACCAGACGGCGCAGCTTCACGTCGGTCGTGACCGACTCCATGAGCTTGGTCATGGGCACGCGATAGACGACGCGGTCCTCGGGCAGGTCCGGGAACTTGATGGTGTCGTTCACCACCACCATCGAGCCCGGCGCCAGCTCGGCGACGTCGGCCGCGGCGGTCTCGGGGTTCATGACCACGAGGATCTCGTGGTGCGCACGGCGCGCGACCCAGCCGTCGCGGCTGGCGCGGATGGTGAACCAGGTGGGCAGCCCCGCGATGTTCGACGGGAACAGGTTCTTGCCGCTCACCGGGATGCCCATCTGGAAGATGGCGCGCAGCAACACGCTGTTCGCGGTCTGGCTGCCGGAGCCGTTGACCGTCGCGACATGGATGCTGAAGTCGTTGACCACCGGTTTCATGGACCAGTGACGGTACGAGCGGCACCGAGGGGGGTCAAGTGTTCGCGCGACCGAAACTTCCGACAACGGCACCGCGTATTCCCAGCCGCCGCGAGCGCGCTGCTCGCGGTACCAAGCACGCCGGCGGGGCGGGCTCCGGGCGTCTTGACCCCCCGCCGCCATGGCTTACTGTCCCGCCCATGCCCGAACTGACGACGACGATCGAACCGACGCCGCTGGTGCTCGCCGCCGCACAACGCTGGCTGTCCCCGGTCCAAGAGCGGCTGGGCTCGCAGTTCCTGTCGGCCTACATCACCGGCGGCGCGCTCAACGAGGGCTTCGATCCCGAGAAGCGCCACGTCAACGTGCTGGTGGTGATCCAGGAGCTGCCGTTCGCGCGCCTCGACGAGATCGCCGCGAGCGTGCCGCTCAGCACGAAGCCGCCCCATATCGACCCGTTGTTCATGACCATGCTGCAGGTGCAGCGCTCGCTCGACGTGTTCCCGATCGAGTGGCTCGACCTGCGCGAGCGTCACTGGCGGCTCGAGGGCGTGGACCTGTTCGACACGCTCGAGGTGCCGCAGACTTATCTGAGATTGCAGATCGAGCAGGAGCTGCGGGGCAAGCACCTGCGCCTCGTGCAGGAGTACCTCACGGGTGCGGCGCACCCCGAACAGTTGCACGCCGCACTGGCCCGGCTGGCGAGCGGATTCCATACGTTGTTCCGTTCGCTGGTGCGGCTCTCGGGCGAAGCACCGCCGCCGAGCCTCGAACGTGTGATCGAGCGCGTGGCGCAGATCCACGGACTCGACGCCCAGGCGCTCACCGGTGCGCACCGACTGCGTGCGCAGCGCAAGCACCCGGGTGCTGAGGAAACGCGCGCCATCTACCGGGCATTCCTGGCTCAAGTCGACCAGCTCGTGCACGCGGTCGACACGCTTCGCCTGCCATGACGTCCTGGCGCGCGATCGCGCGCCGGCTGGCGGTGGTGGTGCTGCTCGTGGCCGCCCCGCTGCCCGTGCGCGCCCAGCAGGATTCCCTCGCCATCCCGCCGTACACCGGCTACGTCACCGACGACGCCGGCGTGATCGGGGACGAGCGCCAGGCGCAGCTCGAAGCCTTCCTCGACCAGCTGCAGAAGAAGACCGGCGTGCAGTTCGCCGTACTCACGGTGGCCAGCACCGCGCCGGAGGAGCCGAGCACCTACAAGACGCGTGTGTTCCAGACCTGGGGCATCGGCGACAAGCAGCGCGACGACGGCTTGTTGCTGCTGATCGCGATGGAACAGCGCGAGGTGCGCTTCGAGACCGGCTACGGCCTCGAGGGCACGCTGCCGGACGGCTGGCAGTCCCGCATGGTGCGCGACCTCGTGGTGCCACGCTTCCGTGAGGGCCAGCCCGAGGAGGGCATCACCGCCGCGGTGCTGGCGTGCGCGCAGCGCATCGGCGCCGAGAAGGGTGTCGCGCTCGAATGGAACGGGAAGGAGCTGCGCTACGACGACTCCGGCTCCGGCGAGTTCCCGCGCTGGCTGATCCCGTTGGTGCTGTTCTTCCTCTTCTTCGTGGTCCTGCCCGCGATCCGCATGAACTCGGGCCGCCGGCGGCGAGGCTGGTTCGGCTCGGACTTCGGCGGCTGGGGCGGCGGTGGCTGGGGCGGTGGCTTCGGCGGCGGTGGCGGCGGGTTCGGCGGCGGCGGGGGCTCGTCGTTCGGCGGCTTCGGCGGAGGCTCGAGCGGCGGCGGCGGTGGCGGCGGCAAGTGGTGAAACTCGCGGCCCGCGCTCACGTATCCTGCGCCGGCCGGGAGGGATCGCGAGCGGTCGGCGCGCGAGCGGGGACCGGCAAGAACATCGAGAACAACGGTCGCGCGATCGGCGCGACCTCTGAAAGGAGAAGCCCTAGATGAAGACCGGGATGGTGGTGCTGGCGGTCGTGGTGCTCGCGTTGCTCGGCTTCGGCGGCTGCGTGGCCGGCAACTACAACTCGCTCGTGGGCAAGAAGGCCGAGGTCGAGAACAAGTGGGCCCAGGTGGACAACCAGCTCCAGCGCCGGGGTGACCTCATCGGCAACTTGGTCGAGACGGTGAAGGGAGCGGCCGGCCAGGAGCAGGCGGTCTTCGGGGACATCGCGCAGGCTCGCTCGGCGATGGCCGGCGCTCGCACGCCGGAGGCAGGCATCGCCGCGGCGCAGGGCATGGACAGCGCGATCGGCCGGCTGCTCGTGGTGATCGAGAACTACCCGCAACTGCGCAGCATGGAGTCGTTCACGCAGCTCATGGACGAGATCGCGGGCACCGAGAACCGCATCGCCGTCGAACGCGGCCGCTACAACGACACGGTGAAGGATTACAACGTGGCGGTGCGCAGCTTCCCGATGAACCTGTTCGCCTCGATGTTCAATTTCAAGGAGTCCCCGATGTACCCGGTGCCCGACGCCTCGAAGGTCGCGCCCAAGGTGGACTTCAGCGGCATCAATCCCGGAGCCGAGAAGAAGTAGCTCGCACGCGCGCGCCCGAGGCGCGCGATGCCGCAAGAGACACGGCGCGGGGGCTCGCCCCCCGCGCCGTTCGTGTGTGCGATCGCCCGCGTCCGGTCAGCGCGCGGGTTCGAGTGCCTCGGGGAAGTGCTCGCGCAGGGCCGGTCGTGTCGCCACACCGAGCCAGCCGGCGGTGGTCCGCCAGCTCTCGAAGGCGCTCCGGCCCGCGAGCCGCAACGACTCGTAGCGCAGCCCGGCTGCCACGAGCCATGCAAGTGCGTCCTCGCTCGCCTCCTGGTCGCCGCGCGCGCAGGCCTCCGCGTCGCGCAGCAGCTCGCGCATGCGCACGAGCCTCGGCGAGGGGTCCGAACATGCGAGCGAATCGAGTGCGGCGCGAGCCGGATCGGTCCACAACCACGGGCCGAGACCGAGGGCGTGCTCGAGTCGCGCGCATTCGCGCGCGCTCATGCATTGTGCGCGCGCGACGGGCAGCAACCGCTCGCCGGCCTCGTGTGCCGTCTCCTGGCGGCGCACGGCGGGCGCGTACGCGTCGGCGAGCAGGTCGAGCGCGCGGTCCTGCTGGTCGCGGAAGCGCCGCGCACTCACCCGTGCCACGGCGGCAGCCGTGCACAGGGCTTCGAGCCGGGCGCGCTGCGTCTCGCCGATCGGGCCCCCATCCGGGCGGTCCTCGCAGGCCACCACCGCCTCCACCACACCGCGCGCGGTGGCGAGCGGTGCCAGGAGGGCGACGCCGTGCGTGGCGAGCCGCGCGATCTCGCTGGGCATGCCCGGGAGCCGTTCGAGCTCCTCGCGGCGCGCGGGGCGGCGCCAGGCCCCCAGCCATTCGAGACACGTGGCCGCCGCCGGCAGCTCGAAGCCCTGCCAGCGCTCGGGCAGGTCGCCGCGAACCGCCGTGGCACTCCAGATACCCGCGACCGACGGCGTGAGCAGTACCGCGCTGCGCGCGCCCGTGTGATGGCAGGCCTCGCGCAGGATGCGCTCGTCCAGGTCCTCCACTTCGAGCCCGCGCAGCCACTCCCCCGACAGGCCGCCGGCGAGCGAGCGCAGTGCGCGCTCCTCGGCGGTCTGCTCGCGCGAACGCCTGGCATCCAGCTCGAGCCGGTGCAGGTCGCGCTCGAGTTCGGCCGCGCGACGGCGGTAGCGCACGCTCTGCCGCGCGCGCAGCACGAGCCGTTGCGCGCGGGCGATCAGCTCGCGCGGCGAGACGGGCTTCGCCAGGACGTCGTCGGCTCCATGCGCCAGCGCCTCGATGCGCAGTTCGGCATCCGTACTCGTGGCGAGCAGCAACACGGGCACGTCGCCGTGTTCGGGCTCACGCCGCAGCGTGTCGCACAGTTCGAGCCCGCTGCGTCGCGGCAGGCGCCAGCTCGCGATCACCAACTCCGGCATCTCGCTGCGCGCGCGTCGCAACGCATCGTCGCCGTCGAGCGCGGTGCTGACGCGGAAGTGCGCCGATTGGAGCGCGCGCATGATCGCCTCGACGACATTCGGGTCTTCGTCGGCCACCAGGGCGAGCGGTGGCGGCTGGTCGCGTGGCGGCCCCGGGAGCCGCGGGATCATGGCCGGTCCGAGCGGGCGGGCAGCTGCCGGATGAACTGTTCGAGATGATCCGGGTCGAACGGCTTGCGCAGCACATGACGCACGCCGCTCGCCCGCGCCAGCCGGTCCTCGGCAGGCTCGCGCGTGAGGGCCACGACCACGAACGAGCGTGAGACGCCCGTGAGCGCCTGCAGGTGCGCACGGCCGCTCGCATCGGGCAGCGACACGTCCACGAACAAGGCGTTCCACTCGGACTCACGCAGCGCTTCCCACATGTCGGCGGCGCGCTCCACCCACTCCACCGACCAGCCCTCGTTCTCGAGCACGCGCCCGAGTGTCAACCGGGCGATGAGCGAGTCGTCCACGATGAGCGCTCGCCGGCCACTGCGCGCGGCGGGCTTGGCCTCGGCCGGCGCTGCAGTCGCGGGCGCGGGCGGCGGCGTGGGCTGCGCGATGGGAGCAGCGGCCGCGGGCTCGGCCACCTGAGCGGTGGCGGCGGGCGGGGCGATCGCATGACGCGGTCGCACGTGGTCGGGTCCGAGCACGGGGAGCACGGCTTCGGCCGGCAGTTCGGGAGACGTGTCGCCGGGTGCCGGGGCTTCGCGACCCGGAGCCGGCTCGGTCGCGGGCGCGAGTTCGGTGTGGGCACGCCCGGAATCCAGCGTGACCGGTGCTTCCACGTCTTCGGAACCCAGCAGCTCGTCGAGATCCACTTCGCCCGGAATGGGCGCCTGCCACGTCTCGCGCGCGACGGGCTGCCCCTCGTCCGAGCTGCTCGGTGCCAGCGGCCACAGCGTGCTCATGCCCGGTTCGGCGGTCTCGAGTTCGGCCGGCGCCGCCGCGGACGGCGCCGCCACGGGCTGCACACGCGTGCGCGGCTGCGGGGCCGGCGTGGCGAGCGCGGGCATGCCCGCCAGCGCCTCGGCGGCATCCACCACCCAGAACTCCCCGCCCTCGGCGGTGCGCACGACGTGCCGGCCGCCAGGCACCGCGTCGAGCGGCTGTGCGGGCTCGGGGCGCGCGAACACGCGCCACACGATGTGATCCAGGTGCAGCCACGCCCGGGTGAGCCCCAGCGCCAGCAGCGCGGCCGGTCGCTCACCCGACGTCCGCACGAGCGGCGACCACGGCGAGAGCGACGGTTCGGTCATGACGGCGCGCGCGGTGTCATCTGCGATGCGCAACTTCGCCACCGCATGCCAGGGGAGTGCGAGGGCCAACTGGCCCTGTCGCGCGAGCAGGAACGCGGGCCGCTCCACGTGCAGCGGCACGCGCAGCGCCCAGCGGCCGTCCGGCTCGGGCAGCAGCGCGCCACCCGAGAGCGCCAGCACCGCGCCCGCGGGCCCCAGCCCCGGCTCATGGGTGACGCGCGAGGTGAGCGTGAGCGCGGCGTCGTGCGCATGCACCCGCACCACGCCGCCGGTGTCGGCGCCGATCCAGTCGAGCGCAGCGCGCAGCGCGGCCGCGACCGGCAGCGTCACCTGGGCGTGTGCGACGGCGTCGGGCCGGTCCAACTGGAGATCCGCGAGGATCTCGGCCAGCGGCTGGACGGCCACGGGCGGTCCCTCGAGCTCGGCATGCGACCACTCCTGCTGCGACAGCGTGCCGGCGAGGGCGGCCAGTTCACGGTCGGCCGCCGTGAAGGCCGACAGGTCGCCGCGAAGCTCGGTCTCCTGCGCCATGCGCTCCAGGCGGTCGAGCACGTTCACCACCGCGGCGGGCGGATCGGCCGCGTGGGCCGCGCAGGCGTTGAGCAGGTCGGCGAGCCCGTCCAGGTCCAGCAGCTCGGCGACGTCCACGGCGGCCTGCCAGATGAGCGTGCGCGTGCGCAGGTCGGGCTCGAGGTGCGCCTCGAGTGCGGTGCGCATCGCGGCCACCAGTCCGCGGGCGATCTCGCGGCCGGAGTCGTCGTGCGAACGCGGCGCCATCACGGCCGGTCCTCCTCGCGAGAGGCGGCACCCGGTTCGTCGTGACGGTCGTCCACGTCGGCGGGATCCACGAGGCGCAGCTCGGGCGCCGTCGAGGGAGCCACCGGCGGAAGCGCTTCGCCCACGGGGGTGAGGCGCACCACGAGCGCATCGGCGTCCGAGGCGTTGCCCTCGAGCCGTCGCATGAGCCGTTCCGCGGTGCTCGACGCACGCTCGCTCGAGTTGGAGACGCGCTCGCCCTTGGAACTGGCGTCGCGCACCATCTCGAGCACGCGCTCGACCAGCCGCTGCACGTCGGGCGCCGGGGTGACGGGGGCCGCCGGCTTCGCGGGGAAGGGTGCTTCCATGCGGCTGATCGCGCGCTCGCGCGCCTCGCGCATGCGCGCGTCGGACTCGGAGACGGCGCGGTCGATGTCATGAGCGAAGTCCATGGTGCGGTCGGTGGCCTCGCGCACGTCGTGCGCGAGCTGCTTGAGCTCCTCGGCGAACGTCGCCGGCTCGCCGGTCCCCGACAGCGCCTGGATCCCGATCAGCGTCGCCCGGTTGGCGATGCGCTGCACCTGCTCGGAGATGTCCTGCACCCTCATCAGGCCGCGTCCCAGTGAGTCGACGCTGTGCGATGACGCCTCGACCAGTTCTTGCAGCGCCTGTCGCGCGCGCTCGGCCGAAGGGTCGGGTCCGGCCTGCGGCTCGGGCGCGGAGCGCGTGAGGGCGGAGGCGAGTTCGGTCGAGAGCCGGTGGATCTCGCGCACCGACGTCTGCAGCGACGTGGCCTCGACGAATCCGCGCTCCGCCTGCGAGGTGGCTTCCTGCGCGTCGCCGATCACCGCCGCCAGCTCGCTCGCCACCTGCCGGGCGGCGTCGCGATTCTGCTCGTCCACCATGGCGCGGCGCTGGATCGCGTGGCTCAGCACCTCGACCAGCTCACCCACTTCGCCGTCCGGCAGCGCGGGCCGCTCCCACCGCTCACTCAACTGCCAGCGGTCCACGCTCGACTGGACCGAGGCGAGGTGCTCGCGCATGCGCTCGAGCTGCACGAGCGCTCGTGTCTCCTGGCGCCGGTGCTCGAGCGCCTCCTGCACGGCGTCCCCCAGTTCGGAGAGTTCGCCCCAGCCCGTGCTCGCCGGCAGTCCGCGCAACTCGGCGACGCGGCCCGAGCGCAGGCCCAGCAGCAGTCCGTGCAGGTGCCCGACCAGGTGGTGGTCCACCCACAACGCGAGCACGAGTCCGATCACCAGCGACGCGCACGCCACACCCGCGAGCCAACCGTAGACCGCGGGGTCGGACGGCGACAGGCTCGGCGTGGCGAGCATCCACAGCGTGCCGGCGGCGGCGATGAGTCCACCGGACAGGCAGGCGAGCCAGAGGCGGAGCCTCAGGCCGGCGCCGGTTCGAGGCCGGGGCTGCGGGGACGCAGGATCGGGGGGGCGGGCCATCGCGGGGGTGAACGGCTCGGGGACGAGGTGAGATTCGCAAGGTGCAAGGACGAAGACCGGCAGTTCGGCCCTCGGCATTGCATCACGCAAGGGCCGTGCCCCGAAGGTACCCGTTCACAGGTCGCCCGCCGAACCGTCCCGCCGGCCGGGCACCGGTCCCCGGTGCTCGGCGACACTCGCCGGGATCGCGCACGCACATGCCGCGTCATCCCGATGTGGCGCATGGACTAGCACAAGAGATGTGGCAAATGGATTTCGTCGCACGCAAAGGTCTTGCGGGTCCCGTGCGAATCCGACGCGCCGCCGGCGCGCGTAGGAGATGAGAACCGACACCACGCAACGACGGTCATCAGCGGGTGAGTTCACCCGAGTCAGGGCGTAAGCGCCCCACCCGCAGACGGTTCACCGGAGCGCGCGCGCCATTGCGATACGCGCTTATCGGTTCACCAGCACACGACTGCGGCGCTTCTTCGGTCAAGCGCGGGCGTGGCACATCCGATGCAGAGGTAACCGGGCGGAGCCCCGGGCGCACCTCACCATGTGCAACGGGACGGATACCAGCGAGCCGGCGAGGCCAGACATGAACCCGCGTCACTACGTGGACCTCAAGGACAGCAGTCGCGACCTGCAGCCGACGTATCACTTCATGATCAACTGCCTGCTCTACAGCCGCATGGAGACGGGCCTGGTCTCGAACGCCGACTGCTACGACGAGGATGTCAACGTCTACCTCGCCCACCTGCTCCACTCCTTCATCAATCCCGAGTACGTCGAGCAGTCGCGGAAGTTCCTTTCCAAGTACGACACCGACGTGCTGCGCCGGCTGTCGGCGGCCACGGACGCGCGGCTCAAGTACCAGATCTACAAGACCAACGCCGACTTCCTGCTGGTCTCGATCGGCATCTTCGACAACCCGGCCATGGCCGCGGCCGCCCGGGCCCGCCTGCAGCCGAGCGAAGAGGCCTACATCGGCCGCGGCAAGACCTACTACCACTTCGCCTACACCTACTCGCAGCAGATGCACCGCAAGAACGCCGGTGTGTCGGACGTTCTGGAGAAGCTGTCGAACGGGTTCGAGAAGTACCTGCGCATCCTGTCGCATATGCGCGGCGAGTACCTGGACCTGATGAAGCGCTTCTCGCAGGGCGAGGTCTACCACCTCGAACGCTCGGTGGACGAGCACGCGCAACAGGAGCTCCTGCGCACCAAGCAGGACGAGCTGTTGGAGCTGTACACGGCCTGGCGCGAGCGCCGCGATTCCGAGACCGAGGAGAACCTGGAGCGCGTGGTCAGCGAGATCCGCGCCCTGAACCCTTCCTTCAAGTTCGAGTTGCCGCACTCCTGACGGCAGCTCAGCGCGCGGCTCCCTGCCAGGTGCCGCGTCTTCCCTTCGCCACGACCGTCCAGTCGCGGGCGAGACGCGAGGGCCCCGGACGACAAGAGTCCGGGGTCTTTCGCTTTCCGTGAGCGAGCCGGCCGGGACGCGCGAAGCCGGGAAAGACCGACAGGTCGTTCGGGCACAACGAACACGGACGGCGGCGACGCATGCCGGGGATCGCGGCGAGCCCGATGCGCCCCTGCCCCCACCTGCGAACCCAGCGGCACCGGCACCGCTTGGGGCATGTGGATTCCCCATGTTCCGGCGCATATCGCGGTGCTAACGTTCGAGCCATCGTCGCGCGGCCCTCCGGGCTCACCTCCCGGCAGGACCCCACTCCTTGCTCGATCGGAGGCCGCCATGCGCATCCGTGGACTGACCCCGCACTGGTTCCTCGCGCTGCTCGTCGCTTCCACCACGTGCTCGGTCGCGCTCGCGCGTGCGCCTGCCAAGGGCACTCGCCCGGTCAAGAGTCCTGGCGCGACCCGCGACATCAGTGTCGACCGGCGGCTCG
>Ga0315912_10003309_pt1 | contig 16119 bp, 9 predicted proteins | sample VfabasoilMG_FD_204469 | JGI IMG/M metagenome (GOLD analysis project Ga0315912, IMG submission 204469) | Garden soil microbial communities collected in Santa Monica, California, United States - V. faba soil | ecosystem: Environmental > Terrestrial > Soil > Garden | place: USA: California... | reverse complement strand
TCGGCCGGTTGCCCGACCACACCGAGGTCGTCAAGCACAACCGCCCGCGCACGGTCTGGCGCGTCCCGGAGGTCGCGGGAGGCCTGCTCGTCAAGCACTACAGGGTGCAGCGGCGCGATGCGCTCCGCTCGCTGCTGCTCCCGGGACGCGCCGAACGCGAGTACCGCGCGATGGAGACGCTCCGTTCCCTCGGGCTGCCCACGGTCCGCCCCCTGGGCTACGCCGACCGACGCCAGGGCATGTGGCTGCGGGAGGCCTGGTTCATCGGTCGCCTCGTGCCGGGAGCGCGGACGTTGGCCGATGCGCTCGCCGCACTCGAGCCCGGTTCGGAAGCCAGCTGGGAGCTGGCCCTGCGTGCCGCGCCGGTGGTGGCGAAGCTGCACTCCGAACGGGTCTGGCATCGCGATCTGCACGCCGGAAACCTGCTGCTCGATGCCTCCGGCGAACTGCTCATCATCGACCTGCACTCGATGTGGCGCGTGACCGCGGTGACGCGCGGGATGCGCATGGGCAACCTGGCGCAACTGCTGCACTCGATGCGCTCGCGGCTGGACCTGGACCAGGCTGCCCGTTTCGTGGCCGAGTATGCCCGGCACCGCGGCGAACGGCTCGACTCCCTGGTGGGGGACGTGCGTCGAGCCCTGGTGGCCTTCGAGGCCGATTACGTGCGCGGTCGCTCGGCGCGCTGCATGCGCAACTCGACCGAGTTCGTGGGAGAACGCGGCGTGAGCGGCCGCATCCACCGACTGCGCAGCTACAGCACCGAACAGTTGCTCGAGGACTGCGCCGCGCACGAGCGCATCCTCGCCCAGGGCGGGCGGGACCTGCTCGGTGACGCACCGCGCTGCAAGGTGACCCGAGTGGGTGACGGGCCGCAGCGGCGCGTGGTGAAACAGTACCTCGACCGCGGCCTGCGCCCCGCCTTCCGCGCTCGCATCGGCCTCGGCAAGGCACGCAGCGCCTGGCGAGCGGCCCGGCGCTGCGATGTCGTGGGAGTGCCGACCCCGCGCGCCATGGCGCTGCTCGAATCCCCCGACGGCTCGGCGCACCTGGTCACGGAAGCAGTGCCGGGAGCGCACTCGCTCGAGGCCTACGCGCTGGGGCTCGGACGGGAGGGGGCGAGCACGCAGCGACGCGCGGCCGCCTGGATGGTCGGCCACCTGGTCGGCCGGCTCTCGCGTTTCGGCCTGCAGCACAGCGACCTGTCCACCAAGAACCTGCTGTTCGGCCCGGGCACGGCGGGACGCCTCGGGGACGTGCGCGTCGATCCGCCACCCGGCTTGCCGCAGGTGCTGCTCATCGACCTCGACAACATGCGGCGGACACCGCCCCACGACCCGGGGGCGCTCGTGCGCATGCTCGGACAGCTCGGCGACCTCCCGCGCTGGGTGACGCGCGCGGATCGTCGCCGCTTCGCCCATGGCTTCGCGGCGGGGGCCGGGCGCAGCCTGCCCCAGGCCGTCGTCTCCCGCGCCGACGCGCTGACTCGCATCCGCCAGGCGCGGCGCGAGGCGCGCGAACGCGCCGCCGAGGCTCGACCCTCGGCTTGAGCGTTCGATACGCTCGCGCGCTGGATCCGGAGACGATCGATGCGCGCGTCCTTGCTGCTCCTGCCGTGTCTGCTGGCCGGGACCGTCCCTGCCCCAGAGCTGCCCGAGGCGCCCCTGGCGCTCGTCGGCGCCCGCCTGCTACCGGCTCCTGACGGCCATGGCCAGGGCCAGGACAGCCAGGCGCAGGTCGGCCTCGTGGTCCTGGTGCGCGACGCGCGCATCGAGGCCGTGGGCACCGGTCTCGCCATCCCGCAGGACGCGCGCGTCGTCGACTGCACGGGACTGACCCTGCTGCCCTCCTTCGTGGACGCCGCGTGCGAACTGCCGCTCGACTTCGGAGTGCACGCCAGCGATCCCGGACGAGGCGTGGACGACTCGCGCGACGTGTTCGCGCACATGCCGGAGACGAATCGGCGCGGCCTCGCCCCCGAGCGATCCGCGGCGCGCGTGCTCGCTGCCGCTGCCGCCGATCGTCCGGCGCATCGCGAGGCGGGCTTCGGTGCGCTGCTCGTGGCGCCCTCGGGCATGGCGTTGGCCGGCACGGCGAGCTGGCTCCTGCCCAGCGGCCGGCCCCCGCGCGAGGCACTCTGGCTCACGGACGTGGCGCAGTTCGGTTCGCTGCTGTGGCGTTCCGGGCCCGAGGACTACCAGGGCACGAACTACCCGGCGACGCTCATGGGCCTCATGGCCCACCTGCGCCAGGTGCTGCTCGACGCACAGCACCACGTCGTGCTCGAGCAACGCGCGGCGCAGGGCCAGGGCAGGCTGCGTCCGCCGGACGACCCCACGTTGACGGCCGTGGCCAGGCTGCTGGCGGGCGAGCTGCCGCTCGTGCTGCGCGCCGACGCCGAGGAGGACATCCGCCTGGCGCTCGGACTCCAGGACCAGTTCCCCGGTCTCGCGCTCGTCCTGGCCGGAGGCCGGGAGGCCTGGAAGCTGGCGGACGTGCTGGCGGCGCGGCAGGTGGCCGTCATCCTGGACCTGGACTTCGGCAAGGAGCCCGACGAGGGCCGGCCGGCAGACGACGAGGGCAAGACGCCTGCAGCTGCCCCCGAGGCGGCGCCCGATGCGCAGCGCAAGCCGGGGCCCTTCGATCCGGGGACGCCCCGGCGTCTGGCCGAGGATCGCTACCGGCGCTGGCTGGAACCGGTGCGAGGTGTCGCCCGTCTCGTCGAAGCCGGAGTTGACGTGGCCGTCGGCAGCTTCGGTCGCACGCCGGGCGATCTGCATGCAAGCCTGCTGCTGGTGATCGAGGAGGGCGGGCTGTCCCGCGAGCAGGCGCTCGACCTGCTCACCCGCGGACCGGCGCGACTCGCCGGGCTGCAGGCTCCGCAGCCCGATCTGGTCGTCGGGGCTCCCGCCTGCCTGACCGCCTGGAAGGGCGACCCGCTGGACAAGAAGGCGCAGGTCGCCCTCTCGATCGTGGACGGCCGGCTGTTCGATCGCCGTCATGAGCTGAAAGACGAGCCGCCCGAGGCCGGCGACGAGGCCGAAGGACCGAAGTCCGGTGGGTCCGCTGAAGTCGCCGAGGCCAGCGAGGCCGGCGAGGCCGCGGACGAGCGCACGGAGACCCGCCATCGCGCGGACACCGAGGCGACGGCCGCGGCCGACACCGCGGCCGACACCGCGGCCGACACCGAGGCCGCAGCTGCGCCCGCGGCTGCCGACGCGAGCCAGGTCGAGGGCGTTGCCGCCGCCGCAATGCCCGAGTCACCCTGGCAGTACGGCGTGGCAGCGATGCTCGCCGCGGCCGATCCCGAACGGCACTGGCCGGTCGAGCTGGACGTCGATCGCGAGCCCGCGCTGGTCACCGGCGGCGACGTGCTCATCCAGCACGCCACGCTGCTCACGGCCGACGACCGTTCGAGCGTGCTGCCCGACACCGATCTGCTGGTGCTCGACGGGCGCATCGTCACGATGCAGGCGGGCATCGTGCCGCCCGAAGGGGTGGCCGTCGTGGACGCCACGGGCCTCTACCTGATGCCGGGCATCATCGACTGCCACGCGCACGTCGGCATCCGCGGCGGCATCAACGAGTGGACCGCCATCCTCACGCCCGAGGTGAGCATCGAGGACGAGGTGGATCCGGACGACGTCGGCCTCTACCGCGCGCTGGCGGGCGGGACGACATCGGCGCGACTGCTGCACGGCAGCTCCAACGCCATCGGCGGGCGACACGAGGTGGTGAAGTTCCGCTGGGGGCACCCGGCGCCCGAGCTGGTGTTCGCCGGCGCACCGCGCGGCGTGAAGTTCGCGCTGGGCGAGAACCCGCGCCAGGCCAACTGGGACGGGACGCGCTTCCCCAAGACACGCATGGGCGTGGAGGTCGCGCTGCGGCGCGGTTTCGAGGAGGCGCAACGCTATCGAGCCGCGTGGACGCGCGCGGAGGCTGCGCGCGCCGCGGGGCAGGACGTGGAGCCGCTGCGGCGCGACCTGCGCCTCGAGGCCCTGGCCGGCATCCTCGCCGGTGAGATCGCGGTGCACAGCCACTGCTACCGCGCGCACGAGATCCTGATGCTCATCGCGCTGGCCGAGGAGTTCGGCTTCAAGGTGGCCACCTTCCAGCACGTTCTGGAGGGATACAAGGTGGCAGCCGAGATCGCGGCGCACGGCGGCTACGGCGGCTCCACCTTCGTGGACTGGTGGGGTTTCAAGTTCGAGACGCTGGACGCCACGCCCTACAACGCCGCACTGGTGCACGAGGCCGGTGCGCTCATGTCGGTCAACTCCGACAGCAGCGACCACATCCGCCGCCTCAACCTGGAGGCGGCCAAGACGATCAAGTACGGCGGCGTCCCGGAGCAGGAGGCGCTCAAGATGGTGACGCTCAACCCGGCGCTGCAGCTCGGCATCGAGCGTCGGGTGGGCTCGCTGCAGGTCGGCAAGGACGCCGACCTCGCCCTCTTCTCGGGGCATCCCTTCGACACGACCAGCCGCTGCGTCATGAGCTTCGTGGACGGCGAGCTCGAGTTCGCGCGTCGTGACGATGTGTACGAGCCCTGGCTGGCGGAGGTCGCGCGCCGGCTGGAGGCCGGCCGGGCGGCGCTCGCGGCGGCCGCGCCGCGCGCGCCGCTGCTGCCGGAGGGGCGCACGGAGCCCGTCGACCCGCGACTGGGTGAAGCGCTCGGACCGCCGCGTTCGGGCACGGCTGCCGCCAGCACCCCGCACCGACCGGCGCCGCCGCCGATCGCGCTGGTCGGAGGCAGGGTGCACACCATGGAGCGCACGGAGGACGGCCTGCTCGTGCTCGACCCGGGGGTCGTGCTCATGCGCGAGGGGCGGCTGCTGGCCGTGACTCCCGGTCCGGCGGACGTCGAGGCCCTGCGCCAGGACGGCTACGACGTGCGCGACGTGAGCGGCCTGGACGTGTGGCCGGGGCTCGTGGATGGCGGCACGACGCTCGGCCTGGGCGAGGTGTCGATGGTCAAGCAGTCGATGGACTCGACCGAGATCGGTGGCGACCAGGTGGACGTGCGCGCCTCGAGCGCCTACCACCCGGCCTCCGACCAGGTGGCCGTGGCGCGCGTGAACGGCATCACGAGCGTGCACGTGCTGCCGTCCGGAGAAGGCATCGCCGGCTGGTCGGCGGTCATGGGGCTCGAGGGCTGGACTGTGGCCGAGACGCTCGTGGCCGACGGTGTGGCGCTGCGGCTCGCCGCTCCGCGGGTCGATCGACGGCCGGAGCACGTGCCGGAGAAGCCGCCCGAGCACGGCTGCATGGGTGGCGCGGACGGCGCCATGCTCACGGCGGGTGAGTCGGCGGGAGAGAAGACGAAGGAGGACGAGGGCAAGGACGAGCCACTCGCCGATCGCGTGGCGGATGCCTGGCGGCACCTCGACGAGCTGTTCTCGCAGGCCCGCGAAGCGGCGCGCACCTCGGCCCTGCCGGACGCGCGCGGCGACCTCCCGCACGATGCCCGTCTGGATGCCCTGGCACCCTTTGCGCTCGGTGTGCGACCCCTGCTGTTCGAGGCCGATGCCGCCGACCAGATCGCCGACGTGCTCGACTTCGCGGATGCCCACCAGCTGCGCGTGATCATCTACGGCGGACGTGAGGCCTGGAAGGTGGCGGATCGCCTCGCCCTGGCCGACGTGCCCGTGCTGCTCGGGCCGGTGACGGCCCTGCCGGCCGGTCGCGACGAACCCTACGACGCCGTGTACGCCAACGCGGGGTTGCTCGCGCGCGCCGGAGTGCGCTTCGGCTTCTGCTCGTCGTCGGCGCACGACGTGCGCAACCTGCCCTACCAGGCCGGCATGGCAGTGGCCTACGGGCTGTCGGAGGATGCCGCCTTGCGCGCGCTCACGGCCGAGACCGCAGTCATCCTCGGGCTGTCGGACGAGGTCGGCCGCCTGCAGCCGAGCCTGCGTGCGGACGTGCTCGTCACGGCCGGCAGCCCGCTGCAGATCCGCTCCCGTCCGCACAGCGTGTTCGTCGGCGGCCGCGACGTGGGGCTCGAGAGCCGTCACACGCGGCTCTGCGAGACCTACCGCGACCGGCTGCACACGCCCGAGCGGGCGTCGCGATGAACGGCGGCGCGCGGGCTGCCGTGCTGCTGGTCGTCCTGGGTACGGCCTGCGGCGACCAGGCCGCGCGTCCCGGGGCCGGACTGTCCCCTGCGAAGCCGATGCGCGAGCCTGGCGGAGAGCCTGCGGACGTGACTCCCGGGGCGCAGGACGCGGCGGCGACGGTCGAACCGCTGGGGGAGGCGGCCGGAGCCGTCGGTGCCGAGGCGTCCGCGGTGACGGCGGAGCAGCTCCTCGCGCACGTGGCGGCGCTGCCGACCGAGCGGCACGTGGGGTCCGCCGGACACGCCGCGACGCGTGCCGTGCTGCGGGAGCGGCTCGAGAGTGTCGGCTACACGGTGGAGGAACAGGCCTTCACGTGGGACGGGACGCCGGGGGTCGCGCTCGTGAATCTCGAGGTGCGGGTGCCGGCCGAGGCCGTCATCGGAGGAGCTCCGGCGGAGGGCGCCCGGCAGGCCGACGTGCTCGTGTTGTGCGCGCACTACGACGCCGTGCGAGGCAGCCCGGGTGCCGACGACAACGGGAGCGGCTGCGCGGTGCTGCTCGAGCTCGCACGACGCCTGCACGGTCGCAACCTGCCGGTCGAGTTGCGCTTCGTCTGGTTCGACGCCGAGGAGCCCGGCCTGGCCGGCTCGCGCGCCTGGATCAATGCACTCGACGCCGCCGCGCGCGCGCGCATGCTGGCTGCCGTCAACCTGGAGACGCTGGGCTACACGGATCGCCGCCCCGGGTCCCAGAGCATGCCGCCCGGCAGCCGCCTGCTGCTCGACCCGGGCGACGTGGGCGATTTCCTGCTCGTGCTCGGCAACCAGTCGTCCGCCGCCGTGGCGGAAGCGGTGCGACTCGGCCTGGCGGCCGAACAGGGGCAGGCGTTCCGGGCCGAGGTCTTCTCCCAGCTCCCGGGTGTGGGCTGGCTCATGCCCGACAGCCGGCGCTCGGACCACGCGAGCTTCTGGGACGCTGGCATCCCGGCGCTCATGCTGACCGACACGGCCGACTTCCGGAACCCGAACTACCATCGACCCACCGATGCGCTCGCCACCCTCGACGGCGATTTCCTCGCCGCGCTCACGCGCGGTCTGGAGCGAGCCGTGCTGCTGCTCGCCGAGGACGCCGCCGACGGTCGCATCGACGGCTGACGGCCTCCGCTGAGGGGGCGGTCAGGCGCAGTGGCGGTCGAAGGCTTCGCCCAGGCGGCGCGCGATGTCCTCGGGGCTGCGGCCCTCGATCTCGTGTCGCTGCAGGATGAACAGCACCTTGCCGTCCTTGACCAGCGCCATCGAGGGAGACGAGGGCATGTAGCCCTTGAAGTAGCTGCGGGCGCGCTCGGTGGCCTCCCGGTCGACGCCGGCGAAGACCGTGACGACGTGATCGGGTTGCTTGGCGTGCTTGAGTGCGAGGCGCACGCCGGGGCGCGCGTTGGCTGCCGCGCAGCCGCAGACCGAGTTCACCACCACCAGGGTCGACTTGCCCGGGGCTTGCAGGACGCTGTCCACGTCCTTGGCGGTCGCGAGGGAACGAACTCCGGCCTTGACGAGTTCGTCCCGCATCGGGGCGACCATCGTGGGATCGTACATGGGGTACTCCGTGCGGGGAGCCGCGATATAGCGTCCGGCTGCCACGATGACAACCGAGTGCCGTATCCGTATGAGGTCGGCAGAGCGCCGTGTACACTTCGCGCGTCGACGTGACGAGCGCCCGGGTCCTGCCCGCGCGCTCGCGCCTGCCCGGTGCCTCAGCGCGCCAACGCTACCACGTGAAGCCCAGCAAACACCCAGGATTCCTGCTGGTCGCCAGCCCCGAGCTGCAGGACCCGCACTTCGAGCGCAGTGTCGTGCTCATGGTGCAGCACGACGCCGAAGGCGCCTATGGTCTCGTGCTCAACCGCCCCCTCACGCGCACGTTGAGCGACGTGCTGGAGAGCGCCGGTCCGCGCTGGGCCGGCGTGCCGCTGCACGTCGGCGGGCCGGTGCAGACGAACCTGCTGCAGTTCGTGGTCGCCGGCGATGGTCCAGGCCGGCTCGTCGTGCCCGGGTTGGCGGTCGGCTCGGACCTGGCCGAGCTGGCCCAGGGTCCGACCGAAGCGGCCTGCGTGCGCGCCTACCTCGGCTACGCGGGTTGGGGCGGCGGCCAGCTCGAGCGCGAGACGAGCGAGGGCTCGTGGATCGTGCGCCCCGCGGAGGCGCGGCACGTGTTCGGCATCCCGAGCGAACACCTGTGGGCCACGGTGTTGCGCGAACTCGGGGGCAACTACGCCTGGATGTCGCTCTCCGGGGGCGACCCCACGGTCAACTGACGGCAGTGCCCGCCTGAGCGACGGCGACGCGCGCGCGTCTTGCCGCGGGATGCCGCGCTGGCCTCAGGAGGCGCTCGGCGCCTGGCCCGCAGGACGTGCCGCTGACCAGTCGCCGCGCGGTGCGAGCAGGCGGCGACGGCCATCGCGCGAGCGGGGCTCGCCGGGCGTCGCCGGCAGGCGATCCCAGAGCTGGCAGGTCACCTCCAGGTGGCGCTGGTCGAGCGCCTCGCAATAGTTCGTGTAGCGGCAGCGCTGGATGCTCGCTCCGCGTCCCGTGCGCAGCTTCTCGAACCAGTCCGGATCGGCCAGCGACTGGCGGGCCGCGCCGATCAGGTCGGCCTCGCCCTCGACCAGGGCACGTTCGGCGCGCGCGAACGTGCTGATGCCGCCGCTCGCCACGATGGGCGTCGTCCGACCGCTGGCGCGCACGGCCCGGCGCACGCGTGCCATCAGGCCCAGGTTGAGCCCGAAGGGCGGAAGCGCTCCGAAGACCGTCGGCATGCAGGCGTGGCCGCTCTCACCGGTGTACGGATAGGCGGCCTCGCCGACCCGCGGCTGCCGGGCATCCTCGAACTTGCCGCCGCGCGAGAGCGAGATGAAGTCCAGGCCGGCGTCGGCGAAGCGCGGCCCGAAGAACTCGGCGTCCTCGACGGTGCTGCCACCGGCGATGACCTCGTCGACCAGGAATCGGCAGCCCAACGTGAAGTCGGCACCCACGGCCGCGCGCACCTGCCGGTAGACCTCGAGCGGCAGGCGCAGGCGACCCTCGAGCGTGCGGCCGTATCCATCCGCGCGATCGTTCAGGCGCGAGAGGAAGGAGGCCATGGTGTAGGCGTGCGCGTAGTGCAGCTCGACACCGTCGAAGCCCGCGTCCCGGGCGCGGCAGGCTGCCGTCGCGAAGAGCGCCGGCAGCACGGCCGGCAGGGCGGCGATGTGCTCCTCGTGCGTATCGGTCACGCGTTCGCGGGCTCCCCGTTCCAGGGCCTCCGTCTCGCGCGGGCCGAGCAGCGTGGCGAGCGTGCGGTCGTCGAGCCGCACCAGGGCCTCGCGCAGCGCCGCTTCCTGTGCTGTCGGATCACTGCCCAGCGTCGCGAGGCCCTCGCGTATCCGGGGGGTGATCACCAGGAACTCCCGCAGATAGCGGTCGCGCTCGGGCCGGCGCCGGATGCGCAGGAAGTCCAGCAGCTGGATCAGGAGGCGCGTCTCGCCACCGCTCTCCTGCGCCACGCGCTCCACGAGGGCGCGCAGCCCCGGCAGGAAGCGCTCGTGTCCGATGCGCAGCAAGGGGCCGCTCGGCACGTCGCGGATGCCCGTGGCTTCGACCACCAGCGTCCCGGGCCGGCCGGCGGCGAAGCGCCCGTACCAGTCGAGCACGGCAGGGGTCACGAAGCCTTCGTCGGAGGCTCGCCAGGGGACCATGGCGGGCACCCACGTGCGGTCGCGCAGCAGCAGGCCGCTCGCGAGGCGCAGGGGACGGGCGAGCCAGCTCGCGGCATAGGCTTCGGCGGTCGGCCAGTGCGTGTCCTCCAGCGGGTGTCGGGGACCGGAGCTGGCCATCAGGCGAGGGAGCCGGGCCTCATGACGCGGGGATCGGGAAAGCTGGCGTGCATCGTGGGTGACCTGAATGCCGATAGTCCGGACTCGGTGGGGGATCCAGGTCGGATGATAGACTGCGATGTTCCCATCCTGCGGCACGATGCAGCAGCTATCGTGCACCGATCCATCGGGCGAGCACCATGAAGAGACGCAAGGTCGTGATGTACCTGCCTCACCGAGGCGACCCCCACAAGGGGGAGCTCATCTCGGCCGACCTCCTGCCGCTCGAACTCGTGCAGATCGCCGGGCCGGCCCTGGCGCGCGGCTGGGAGGTGCAGCTGCTCGACGCCATGGTCGAGGAGCGGCCGACCGAGGCCGTGCTGGCGGCCTGCGCGGACGCCGACGTGTACTGCAGCAGCTGCATCCTGGGATACCAGGTGTTCGACGGCGTCGAGATGAGCCACGCCGTGCGCGCGCGCTATCCGCGCCTGCCCATCTGGTGGGGAGGCTGGTTCCCCTCCGCGGTGCCCGAACTGTTCCTGCAGGGCAACCAGGCTGAAGCCGTGTGCCTCGGGCAGGGGGAGATCACCTTCGGTGAAATGCTCGACGCGCACGAGGCCGGCATGCCCCTCGACGGCATCTCGGGGCTCGCGTTGCTGCGCGAGGGCCACGTGGTCTTCACGCCCCGGCGGCCGGTGGTGGGCTTCGACCAGTTCCCGAAGGCGCCCTTCCAGGTGCTCGACCTGCAGCGCTACTACGCCGAACAGCGGCGGCAGTGCGCCATCGAGTCCAGCCCGAACGGGCGCGGCATCCGGCATCGCTTCCCGGACCCGCCCGGGCGCTCGGCCTATCCGGCCATCAGCTACCACTCGTCGTTCGGATGCCCGGAGCCCTGCACCTTCTGCAACTCGCCGGGCCTGACCAACCGCGCCTACAAGATGGAGCCCGCCGAGACGGTGCTCGACAACATCCAGGCGATCATGGAGCGCGATCCGTTCGTCGGCCTGCGCTTCCAGGACGCGAACTTCGGCGTGAGCGAGAAGCGCACGCGGACCTTCGCGCAGGGCCTGCTGGATCGCGGGCTCGACGTGGTCTGGCATGCCACGATCGAGATCAAGCAGGTGAACCAGTACAGCGACTCGACGCTGGACCTCATGGCGCAGAGCGGGCTGTACGTCGCGCCGACCGGTGCCGAGACGGCCAGCTGGGAGCAGCAGACCGCGATCGGCAAGCGCATCAAGGAGGGCGAGACCCTCAAGGCCATCGGCAAGCTCGACGAGCGCGGGATCATCGCCGGAGTGAGCTACATCATCGGCTACCCGGACGAGACCGAGGAGTCGATGCGCCAGACGCTCGCCGAGGCGCGAGCCGTCAAGATGAACTTCCAGCACGCCTCGGTGGACGTCTTCCCCTACCGGCCGATCCCCGGCGCCGACCTCTGGCAGGTGGCGCTCGACCGCGGCTACCAGCCGCCGACCACGGCCGCCGAGTGGGGCCGCATGTTCGAGTACAAGGTGGACACCTGGAAGGGCGGCATCCCCGAGTCGGTCGAGCGCGACTGGAGCGTCTTCAACTTCCTGTCGCCCTGGGTGGACGACCACGTCCGCTGCGGCCCGGTCATGCGCAGGATGCTCGGCGCGTCCGCGCGCTGGCGCATGCGCAACGGCTTCTTCAAGTTCCCCTACGAATTCAAGGTCTACCACCGCGCGCGGATGCTGCTCGATCGCGTGTGGACGACGAGACTGGCCGCCCGATGATCCCTGCGCGCACGACGCACGGCTTGCGATTCCGGCACACCGATAGGCAGGACACTCCATGACACGGCGCGTCGTGATGTACTACCCCGAGCGGGGCGACCCCAAGCTCGGTCAGCCCTACAGCGCGGACCTCATGCCGCTCGAGTTCCTGCACATCTCGGCCCCCGCGCGCGAGGAGGGTTTCGAGTTCGACATCATCGACTCGATGGTCGAGCCCGACCCGATGGGCAAGCTGTGGGAGAAGCTGGAAGGCGCCTTCGCCTTCGCCTCGACCTGCATCGTCGGCTACCAGGTGGCCGACGGCGCCGCCGTCGCGGCCAAGGTGCGCGAGCGCTACCCGACCCTGCCGATGATCTGGGGCGGCTGGTTCCCGTCCGTCGCGCCGCAGCTCTACCTCTCGCGCAACCTGGCCGATGCCGTGTGCCTCGGCCAGGGCGAGGTCACCTTCAAGGAGTGGCTCGTGGCCGTGCGCGACGGCACGCCCGTCGAACAGGTCGCCGGGCTCGCCCTGTGGCGCGACGGCAAGCTGTTCCACACGCCCAAGCGCGAGGTCGTCTCGCTCGACACGCTGCCGCCGCCCGCCTTCGACCTGATCGACGTCGACCGCTACCTCGACATCCAGGAGAGCCAGGCGAGCACGGCCAAGGTGCGCTACCGCTTCCCGGATCCGCCGGGCTACAGCATGCGCAAGCCGTACCGCGCGATCTCGTACTTCAGCAGCTACGGTTGCCCGGAGCCGTGCACCTTCTGCTGCTCGCCGCTCGTGACGAACCGGCGTTGGAAGGCGCTCGAGGCCGAGACGCTCGTCGACCGCATCCTCGAGCTGCGCAAGACGCACGACTTCGACGTGGTGCGTTTCCAGGACGCCAACTTCGGCGTCAACGAGAAGCGCGTGAAGCACTTCTGCGAGCAGCTCATCGCCCGCAAGGCCAACCTGCACTGGAACGCCACGATCGAGGTCGAGACGATCGTGCGCTACTCGGAGGAAACGCTCGACCTGCTGCGGGACAGCGGCTGCCACATGATGTGGGTGGGCGCGGAGACCGCGACCAGCGAGATGCAGGCGTACATCCGCAAGGGCATCAAGGACGGCAACATCGACAAGGCGATGCGCCGCATGTGGCAGCGCAACATCAAGATCGGCCTCTTCTGGATCATCGGCTATCCCGACGAGACCGAGGCCTCGATGCGCGCCACGCTCACGCTCGCCGCCGAGATGAAGACGCGCTACCCGAACTGCACCTCCGAGGTGCTGCTGTACCGGCCGCTGCCGGGCACCGTGTCGGGCGAGCATGCCGAGCGCAACGGCTACGAGATGCCGCTCTCGTTCGAGACCTGGGGCGGCATGGTCGAGTACAAGTTCGAGAACAAGACCTACGAGACGCTGCCCGAGGCCATCAAGCGCGACTACCACCGCTACACCTATCTGGTGCCCTGGTTCGACGGGCTCGTGAAGGGGCGCACGCCCTACCACCGCTTCCTCAAGTGGATGGCTGGCTACCGCCTGCGCCACCAGCGCTACGCGTGGACCCTCGAGTTCAAGCTGTACGACCTGGCCAAGCGCTTCATGCAGTCGCTCGGGCTGTCCAAGCGGCCGCGGCTCGAGGCGCGGGCAGCCGGCGTGGCCGTCGAGGGCACGACCCACAACGTACGCGAGTTGTGAGCCGGTCCCGGGGGTGGGCCGACTGCCCGCCGCCCACGCCACGGCACGACGAGACCATGCCATGAAGCCGATGCCGCCCAGCGCCGCTCGCGACGTCTGCATGCTCGGCTTCCCCATGGACCTGGGCGCCGGCCGCCGCGGCGTGGACATGGGGCCGTCGGCCGTGCGCTACGCCGGTCTCGCGGCCGAGATCGCGGAACTGGGGCTGAGCTTCGAGGACCTGGGCGACGTCGACGTGCCGGTCCCGGCGCGCATCGACACCGGTCACGGCCCCAAGTACCTGCGCGAGATCGTGCAGGCCTGCGAGACGCTGGCCCCGCGCGTGGAATCGGTGCTCGACGCCGGCAAGTTCCCCGTCGTGCTGGGCGGAGACCACTCGATGGCCATGGGCACGGTGACGGGCGTGGCCAACCACTTCCGCAAGCGCAACCAGGACATCGGCATGATCTGGATCGACGCGCACGCGGACTTCAACACGCCCGAGACGTCCCCGAGCGGCAACATCCACGGCATGCCGCTCGCCGCGCTCATGGGCTACGGCGCGCGCGAACTCGTCGAGATCGGCGGCTTCTCTCCCAAGGTGCCGCCCGACAACACCGTGCTCATCGGCATCCGTTCGGTGGACGACGGCGAGCGCGAACTCGTCATGCGCAGCGGCATCCACTACTACGAGATGATGAAGATCGACGCGCGCGGCATGTGGGCCATCGTCGAGGAGGCCATCTCGATCGCGCTCAACGGAACGGCCGGCCTGCACCTCTCGCTCGACCTGGACAGCATCGACCCGTCCTGCGCACCGGGTGTGGGCACGCCGGTGCCGGGCGGCATCAGCATGCGCGAGAGCTACCTGGCCATGGAGATGATCGCCGACACGGGGCGTCTGCTCTCGATGGAGGTGGCCGAACTCAACCCCATCCTCGACTCGGCCAACGCCACGGCCGAGCTGACCTGCGAGATGATCACCTCGGCCCTCGGCAAGAAGGTGATGGGCCCGCTCTCGACGCGCGGCCAGCGGCGCACGGGCCGCCTGCGGCCCTGAGGCCGCGTCGCGGGCGGGGCCTCGGGCCTGGCACCGCGCTTCAGGCCTTGCCCCAGCGGAACAGCACGGGCTTCTCGATCGATTCGCCCAGGCTCTGGTGCACGGGACAGGTCAGCGCGGCACGCTCGAAGGTCTCGCGCAGCCGCTCGCCGGGGTCCACCGGGATGTGGATCACCGTCTGGAGCCGGCCGATGCGCCGCACGGGCTCGGTCACCATGCTCTTGACGACCGTCAGGCGCATGCCGCCCAGGTCGACCTCGTGGCGCGCCGCGACGATGCCCAGGATGGTGGCGATGCACGTACCGAGCGCCGTCGCCACGAGGTCGGTGGGGGAGAAGGACTCGCCCTTGCCGTGGTTGTCGCGCGGTGCGTCGGTGTGCAGGGTCGTGCCCGAGGGTGTGTGCGTCGCCCGGCAGCGCAGCTCGCCCTCGTAGCGGATCTCGATGGCCACCATGCACGCACTCCCGTGGGGAGGCGCCATCAAGCCGATGCCGGGCAGGCGCGTCAACGCCAGCCCGCGACCCTCGACGCGCCGCCCGCGGGACGCGAGGATGGGCCGCACACCGCCGGCACTCCCGCCCGCCTCCTCCCCGTCCAGCGCACCATGGCCCTCCGGCGCACGCTCCCGACCGGTCCAGGCGACCTCTTCGAGGAGGCGGGACGCGCGCGGGCCGCCGCCGAGGCGCCGCTGGCCGAACGGCTGCGGCCGCAAGGCCTCGACGAGGTCGTGGGCCAGGCGCAGCACCTCGGCCCGGGCAGCCTGCTGCGCGAACAGGTCGCCGAGGGCCGGCTCAGCTCGCTCGTGCTCTGGGGGCCGCCGGGCTGCGGCAAGTCGACGCTGGCGCGGGTCGTGGCGCGCGAGGCCGGGCACGAACTGGTCGAGCTGAGCGCCGTCTCGGCGGGCGTGGCCGATGTGCGACGCGTGCTGGCCGAGGCCGGCCAGCGCCTCGGCACGCAGGGCCGGCGCACCGTGCTCTTCGTTGACGAGATCCACCGCTTCCACAAGGGCCAGCAGGACGCCCTGCTGCACGAGGTGGAGGACGGCCGGGTGGTGCTCATCGGGGCCACGACCGAGAACCCGGCCTTCCACCTGAACGGCGCGCTGCTCTCGCGCTGTCGCGTCCTGCAGCTGGCACCGCTCACGGATGAAGCCGGGCGGGTGTTGCTGCAGCGCGCGCTCGCGGACCGCCGTCGTGGACTCGAGCAGCCTGTCGAACTCGAGCCCGAGGCCGAAGCCGAACTCCTGCTTCGCGCCGGCGGCGATGCACGCCGGTTGCTCAACCATCTCGAGCGCGCGGCGCGGCTCGCGCGCGTGGCCGGCGGGCCGATCGGCATCGCCCAGGTGCAGGCGGCGCTCGGCAGCCCGGTCATCGCGCACGACCGTGCCGGCGACCGTCACTACGACCTGCTCAGCGCGCTGCACAAGTCGCTGCGCGGCAGCGATCCGGATGCGGCGGCCTACTACGTGCAGCGACTGCTCGTGGCGGGCGAGGACCCGCAGGTCGTGGCCCGCCGGCTGGTGCGCATGGCCAGCGAGGACGTGGGGCTGGCCGACCCCTGGGCGCTCGGCCTGGCGCTCGACGCGCTGGCCGCCGTGCGCTTCCTGGGGTTGCCCGAGGGGGATGCGGCCCTGGTGCAGGCCGCCGTGTACCTGGCCCTCGCTCCCAAGTCGGATGCGATCGCCGTCGCGGCCGCGGAGGCCCGTGCCGCCGTCGAACGCCACGGGGCGCTGCCCGTCCCGCCGCAGCTCTCGG
>Ga0315912_10003308_pt1 | contig 16124 bp, 13 predicted proteins | sample VfabasoilMG_FD_204469 | JGI IMG/M metagenome (GOLD analysis project Ga0315912, IMG submission 204469) | Garden soil microbial communities collected in Santa Monica, California, United States - V. faba soil | ecosystem: Environmental > Terrestrial > Soil > Garden | place: USA: California... | reverse complement strand
CGATCTTTTCCGGGCTGGCGCGAAAAGATCGCGCGCTGAAGCGCGCTCCTACATGTCTGCGGCGAGACGTCGCGGCGGTTTAGAAGCCGCGGGCGCTACTTCTCGAGCGTGACCTTCTTCAGCTTCTCGATCGCGGCCTTGAGCTTCTCCTGCTCGGCCAGCAGCGCGGTGCGCTCGGCCTCGAGGGCGGCCTTGTCCTTGGTCAGCTTCGCGACCCTGGCGTTCAGCTCCGCGGTGCCACCGTCGCCGGCCAGGCTGGCCTCGACCGCGCTCTGCAGGAAGCCGGTGAGCGCGCCGATGTCGCTCTCGCCCGCGCCCAGCTCGTTCGCGGCCTGGGCCTCGGTGCGCGCGCTCTTGGGGTTGCGGAACTGCTTGTCGGCACTCAGGTACACCAGGGCCTTGCCCAGGTGCGCGGCGCGGCGCTCGCCCGCGTCGCTCGTAGCGTCGGCCAGCACGTGGTCGAACAGCTCCAGCGCAGCGGCCTGTCGGCCTTGTGTGTAATGATCGTAGGCGGTGCGGAATTCCCCCGCGTGCTCGTGCTTGGGCGGAGCCTCCACCACCGGTGCGGGCGGCGGCGCGGGCGCGGGCTTGGGTGCGGTCGCGCAGGCGCCCAGGGCGAGGGCGGCCACGGCGAGCAGCGAGTAGCGCATCGCCGGGTCGCGCGCACCGGAGAAGCGATCGAGGTGGGAAGCTCTGTGCGGGATGCGGGTGCTGTTCATGGACGGAGCTGCCTGCTGGATGGAAGCGCATACAGTAAACGATCGGAGCTCCGCTCGCGTGTCCCCGAATCCCGAAAATGCCGCGATCGTCCTGGTGGTGGACGACAACGAAAACAATCGTGACATGCTGTCGCGCCGGCTCGAGCGCAGCGGCTTTACGGTGCACACGGCCGAGGACGGCTTCCAGGCCCTGGCCTGGCTTGCGGCGAACCCCTGCGACCTCGTGCTGCTCGACATCATGATGCCCGGCATGAGCGGCGTGGAGGTGCTGGTCAAGCTGCGCGAGACGCGCGACGGCACCGAGCTGCCCATCATCATGGCCACCGCCAACGACACCCGCGACGACATCGTGGGCTCGCTGCGCGCCGGCGCGAACGACTACGTCACCACGCCCATCGCCTCCCCCGTCGTGCTCGCGCGCGTGCAGCCCCCGCTCGGGCTCCCGCGCGCGCACGACCGCGTGCGCTCGCTGGTGGCGGAGGTGGAGAAGCGCAATGCCTTCATCCGCCAGGTCTTCGGCCGGTACCTGACCGACGACGTGGTGGAGACCATCCTGGACTCGCCCGAGGGCCTGCGCCTGGGCGGCGAGCGGCGCGAGATCAGCATCCTGATGACCGACATCCGCGGCTTCACGACGCTGTCCTCGCAGCTCGACGCCGAGGTGGTGGTGCAGATCGTCAACAACTTCCTCGCCAAGATGACCGAGGTGATCGTGCGCCACGGCGGCACCATCGACGAGTTCATCGGCGATGCCGTGCTCGCGCTGTTCGGCGCGCCGCGCGCGCTCGAGGACCACGCCACGCGCGCGGTCGCCTGCGCGATCGAGATGCAGCACGCCATGGAAGAGGTCAACCGGCTCAACCGCGAGGCCGGGCTGGCCGAGGTCGTGGCCGGCATCGCGGTGAACACCGGCGAGGTGATCGTGGGCAACATCGGCTCGGAGCGGCGCATGAAGTACGGCGTCGTGGGCCACCACGTGAACTACACCAGCCGCATCGGCAACTACGCGGGGGGCGGGGAGATCCTGATCTCCGACCGCACGCGCGAGGTGGTCGGCGGCATCCTCGAGCTCGGCGGCGACATGCGCGTGCAGCCCAAGGGCTTCGACCACGAGGTGCAGATCTTCCACGTGCACGGCATCGCCGGCCCGTACGCGTTGAGGTTGCGCAACCGTCCCTGATTCGGATTCGAGCCGGCGAGGCCCCACGCCCGCCCCCGGGGCGCGCGTGCCCCGCCCGGACGCCATCCTGGAGTGCCCGCCGTGAACGTCACCCCGCTGCTCCGTTCCCTGCCGCTGTTCGAGGGCCTGTCCGAGGAGGACCTGGTCGCGCTCGCCGCGCGCCTGGACCGCCGGGAGTACGCCGCCGGCGAGATGATCGTCACGCGCGGCGAGGCCGGCACCTCGATGTACTTCATCGAGAGCGGCGACGTGAACATCCACCTGCCGGGCGAGGGCTCCGCGCGCATCTCGCTCAAGGACAACGGACCGGGCGAGTTCTTCGGCGAGGTGGCGCTGCTCGACGGCGGCCCGCGCACGGCGAGCGCGCTCGCCACCACGCCCACCGTGCTCCTCGAGCTGCAGCGCGAGATCCTGGAGCGCTACCTCGAGCAGCACCCGCGCGCGGCCATGGCGGTGCTGAAGTCGATGGGCCAGAGCATGCGGCGCACCATATCGCTGCTCGATTCGCGCGCCGCGAAGAACGTGGACGCCGAGTTCGACCGCTCGCTCTCCTGGAGCGAGCGACTGGCCGACAGCGTGGCCGAGCTGAACGGCAGCTGGAAGTTCATCCTGTTCTTGATCCTTCTGACCCTGGGCTGGTGCCTGGGCAACTCGGCGTTCGGGATGAAGCCCATCCTGGACCCCTACCCCTACCAGTTCTTCAACCTCGCGCTCGCCATCCTCGTGGCCCTGCAGGGCCCGCTGATCGTGATGAGCCAGAACCGGCAGTCCAAGAAGGACCGCGCGCGTGCCGACACCGACTACCAGGTGAACCTGAAGAACGAGGTCAACATCGAGACCCTGCTGCGCGAGCTCGGCGAGTTCCGCAACGAGACGAAGGGCCGGTTGGACGGGCTCGAGGGTCGGGGGTCGACGAGCGGTTGAGGGGTGGGGTGCCGAGCGGGCTCGGCGAAACGACATTCCGAGGGGGCGGGAGCCGGGCACGCTCGGCTCTACGGGATCCTGCGCTGGCCCTCGTAGGGCGGAGCTTGCTCCGCTGCGCTCGACCCGTGTCCTGCTGCAACCGACGCCGCGATCCGCCTGCCGGTTCGACCTTGCCTCGATTCGTCATGACCCCAGGGTCGAGTCTGCCGACCGACCTGAGCCAACCTGTTTGACAGGTTGCTGTCCTACAGGTTAAGCTGAAATTCGTGGGAGTAAACATGAACGACCTGACCAATCCGGCCCTGGAACGCACCCCGATCTCCTCGCAGGTGGCACGCCACCTGCTCGATCTCGTGTCGAAGGAAGGGCTGGTGCCCGGCGATTTCGTGCCGAGCGAGGTCCAGCTGTGCAAGGACCTGCAGGTGAGCCGCGGCAGCGTGCGCGAGGCCTACCGCACGCTCGCGGCACTCGGCGTGCTCAGCATCGAGAACGGCAAGCGTCCGCGCCTGCGCGCGATCCGCGCCGAGGGCCTGGCGCAGGTGTTCAGCTACGCCCTCACCATCGCCCAGGTGCGCGCGTGCCACGTGATCGATACCCGGCGCGGGATCGAGATCCATTCCGCCCAGCTCGCCGCGCTGCATGCGAATGCCGAACACAAGGCCCGCCTCGCCGGCTACGTGGACGAGATGCGCGCCTCGCTCGAGGACAACAGCCACCTGCGCCGGATCCGCGCCGACATCGCGATCCACACCACGCTGGCCGAAGCCAGCCGCAACCCCTTGACCGTGCTGCTGCTGGGCGCGTTGCGCCAGCCGCTGGAACAGACCATGGAGATCGACCTGGGCAGCCGCCGCAGCAAGGTCGACCTCGCGCGCATCGTGGATGCGCACGCGCTGATCGTCGAGCGCGTGTGCGCCGGCGACGCGGTCGGGGCCGGCGCCGCCATGGCCTGCCACTTCGACCTTTCCTTCGTGTCGATGCCGGCCAGCGCCGCGGCTGCGCTGCTCGGCCCGGGCGCGACGGAGCCCGCCCTGGAGTTCGTCACATGAGTGCAGCCGCACCCGACGTGCTGGCCGGACTGATCGCCACGCTCAAGGCCGAGTACGGCGAGCGCTGCAGCACCGGCGAAGCGGTGCGAGAGCAGCACGGGCACGGCGAGGCCTACGCCAAGGGTTTCCCGCCCGACGCGGTGGTGTGGCCGCAGTCCACCGCGGAAGTCAGCGCCATCGTCGGCCGCTGCCACGCGCTCGGCGTGCCGGTGATCGCGTTCGGCGCGGGCACCTCGCTCGAGGGCCACGTGAGCGCGCCCTACGGCGGCATCTGCATCGACCTCACGCGCATGGACAAGGTCCTGGCCGTGCATGCGGAGGACTGCGACGTGGTCGTGCAGCCGGGCATCACGCGCGAGGTGCTGAACGCCTGGCTGCGCGACACCGGCCTGTATTTCCCGATCGATCCGGGCGCCAACGCCTCGATCGGCGGCATGATCTCCACGCGCGCGACCGGCACCACCACGGTGCTGTACGGCTCGATCGAGAAGAACATCCTGGCGCTCGAAGTGGTGATGGCCGACGGCTCGGTCATCCGCTGCGGCAGCCGCGCGCGCAAGTCCTCCGCCGGCTACGACCTGGTGCGGCTGTTCGCCGGCGCCGAGGGCACACTGGGCATCATCACCGAGGCCACGCTGCGCCTGCACGGGCGTCCCGAGTCTGTCGGCAGCGGCGTGTGCGCGTTCCCCGACCTGCGCGGCGCCGTGCAGTCGGTCACCGAGCTGGTCCAGCTCGGCGCCCCCCTGGCGCGCATCGAGTTCCTGGACGAGGTGCAGATCGCGGCCTGTAACCAGTACTCCAAGCTCGACCTGCCGTTGCAGCCCACGCTGTTCATCGAGTTCAACGGCACCTCCGCCTCGATCGCCGAACAGTTCGAGCGCGCGCGCGAGGTGGTGATCGCGAACGGCGCGAGCGACCTGCAATGGGCCGTGGACGAGGACAAGCGCGGGCAGTTGTGGAAGGCCCGCCATTCGGCCTACTTCGCCGCCAAGGCCATGCGCCCCGGCTGCGAATGCCTGGTGGCCGACGTGTGCGTGCCGGTGTCCGCGCTGGTGGACTGCGTCGCCGCCGCGCGCGCGGCGATCGATGCCGCCGGCCTGGTGGCGCCCATCCTCGGCCACGTCGGCGACGGCAACTACCACGTCCTGTTCCTGATCGACCCCCACAGCGAATCCGAACGCGCGGCCGCCAAGCGCGTCTACGACGACATGATCGAGCACGCGCACCGCGCGCAGGGCTCGTGCACCGGCGAACACGGCATCGGCCTGGGCAAGCGCAAGCAGCTGGTCGCGGAGTTCGGCGAGGAGGTCGTGGACCTGATGCGCACGCTCAAGCACGCGCTGGATCCCAAGGGGATCCTGAATCCGGGGAAGATCTTCGAGCGGGTGGCGTAGCCCGATTCCCGCCGGGCGCCCGATACCTTTGTAGGAGCGCGCTTCAGCGCGCGATCTTTTCGGGATGCGGCAGGGTCCGCGCGGATCGAAAAGATCGCGCGCTGAAGCGCGCTCCTACAGTGACCCTCCGACGTTCCCGTCGCGACGGGCCGGGAAACCGAGGCGATCGGGCCTACCCGCCTTCTGCAAACACCCGCCCCGCGAACCCATTCACCAGCCCCGCGAAGTCCTCGCTGCGGCGAATGCTCACGCCGTGCTCCACGCCCTCGAACACCTGCGCCGTCCCCGACCGGGCCGCGGCCACGAACGCCGCATGCTGGCGCATCATGTCCTTGTCGCGGGAACCGTTCACCAGCAGCACCCGCTGGCGCACCGCACCCAGGCGCGCCAGGAAGTCGATGCCGGTCAGCTCCCGCACGGCCTGCTCGTAGGCCCGGACGTTGACGCCCGCGTCGATCAGCGCGTGCGCGTCCTCCGCCGAGAGGCCCATCTTCACAAGGTTCTTCACCGCGCCCGGCCCGAGCAGCCGCCGCTCGCCGAGCACGGCCAGCAGCACGCGGTTGAGCACGATGCGGGCCTTGAACGGCCATAGCGAGCGGCCCCCGAAGGTCATGGTGCAGCCGCTCAGCACCAGCCCGCGCACCTGGTCGTCGGGCAGGGCGGGGGCCGAGGCCAGCGTGACGTAGCCGCCGAGGGAGTCCCCGGCCACCACGACGGGCGAGGGCGCGACCGATCGCACGGCATCGGCCACGGCGCCCACCGCTGCCTCGAGCGCGAATGGCTCGCCCCGGCGCGCGCCGTGGCCGGGGAGGTCGGGCGCCAGCACGCGGTAGCGACCGTCCAGGTGGCGGCGGACGGCGTCCCACATGCGGTGATTCAGGGTCGCCCCGTGCACCAGCACCAGGGTCGGTTCGCCATCCGTTGCATCGATTGCGCGAAAAAAGCTGGACATGTCCCGGACCTCGTGGTATTTCGTCAACCTATCATACAGGTTTCAACACCAATTCGACACTTTCGCCCCGGGAGGGCTTCCATGAACACCGTCCAGATCACCCGCCTGAACCGCCAGCACAACCTCCTCGCCGCAGCCATCCTGTGCGCGCTGGCTTCCTTCAACCCCGGGACGGTTCTGGCCGAGACGCCGGGTGCCCCCGAGACCTCGGGTACCAACGAGACCACGGGCGCAGGGCAGGCCGCCACGCTGCCGTCCGGCGAAACCGCCCCGAGCGCCCCCGACGCGAACGGCCAGGATGCCACCGCCGCCGAGGACCAGGTCGCCCGCCTCGACGCCGTCACCGTGACCGCGCAGAAGCGCGAACAGGCTGCGATCGACGTGCCCGCCTCGGTCACCGCCGTGCGCACCGACCGCCTCGCGCGCGCCGGCCTGACCTCGATCGAGGACTACACGGCCCAGATCCCGGGCCTCTCCATCACCACCAACGGCGGCTCGCTGCAGGTCACCCTGCGCGGCATCTCCACCGGCCTGTCCCAGTCCGCGCCCACGACGGCGGTGTACATCGACGAGGCGCCGGTGGGTTCGGCCAACGCCTACGCCGTCGCCAGCGGCCTCGCGCCCGACCTCGATCCGGCCGAACTGAGCCAGATCGAAGTGCTGAAGGGACCGCAGGGCACGCTGTTCGGCGCCGGCGCCATGGGCGGCGTGTTGCGCTACGTGACCCGTACCCCGAACTTCGACGACTTCTCCGGTTCGGTGACCCTCGGCGGGAACTCGGTCGCGCACGGCGGCAACGGCAGCGTCGGCCGGTTCTCGGTCAACATGCCGGTGAGCGACAAGCTCGCGTTCCGCGTCAGCGGTTACCAGCGCGACGAGGCCGGCTGGGTCGACAACCCGCTGGGCGGCACCGCGACCAACCCGCTCGATCCCAAGGACTTCAACGAGACCACGATCAAGGGCGGCAAGGCCTCGGTGGCATGGAAGCTCGCCGACGGCTGGCGCCTCGACGCCTTCGTGCTCAAGCAGCAGCGCGACTCCGACGGCGCCCAGTACGTGGACGTGAACCCGCAGACCCTCGAGCCCGTGGGCGGCGAATACGACCACGGCATCATCATGCCCGAGGGCGGCGGCACCGACCTCGAGCTGTTCAACGCCACCCTGCGCGGCTACCTCGGCACGTTCGCGTTCACCTCCTCGACCACGCTGCAGACCCGAGACTCGCAGTCGCTGAACGACGTCACGCTCAGCTACGGCACCCTGCTCGGCCTCGTGCTGCGCGACTTCGACTACGGCGTGCAGACCGACCAGCGCACGCACACGCGCCGCTTCTCCCAGGAGTTCCGCCTGGAGAACACGGCGATGGACGGCAAGCTGTTCTATTCCGGCGGCATCTACTACACGCAGGAAGACAACACGAACCGGATCCCGGGCTTCAACCTCATCTCCCGCGCGACGGGCCTGCCGCGCGTGATCAACATCCCCGGCACCAACATCCCCTTCCCCAACGGCGTGGCGAAGGCGCGCATCGACACCTCGTACGAAGAGGTGTCGCTGTTCGCGAACGCCACGTACGCCTTCACCGACCGCTTCTCGCTGCAGGGCGGCGTCCGCTTCGGCCAGGACGAGCAGGACTACGACCAGCTGTACGAAGGCCTGCTGTTCACCCCGCCGGTGGCACTGGTGCAGGACGACAGGAACAACAAGTTCCAGTACCTGCTCACCGGCATGTTCAAGCCCGACGAGAACGACGCCTTCTACGCGCGGCTCGCCACCGGCTATCGCCCGGGCGGCCCGAGCGCGGCGACGCCGCTCACCGGCGCCGATCCGGTCGTGGGCTCGGATTCGCTGACCAGCCTCGAGGCCGGCTGGAAGACCATCCGCTGGGACGACAAGCTCTCGTTCGAAACGGCCGTGTTCCACACGAACTGGAAGGACATCCAGATCCAGACCAGCGCCGCCGGCTCCCAGTTCTTCGTGAACGGCGGCAAGGCCACGAGCAAGGGCGCCGAAGCCACGCTCGCCATCTACCCGATCCCCGGCCTGAGCCTGCGCGGCAGCCTCGCCTACACCGACGCCGCGCTGACCGAGGACACCAGCAACGTGATCATCGACGCCGGCACGCCGGCCGCGCGCCCGCTCGGCTCCGACGGCGACCGCCTGCCGTTCGTGCCCGAATGGACGAGCTCGTTCGTGGCCGACTACCGCTGGCCGGTGTTCGGCGACTGGACCGCCTCGGTCGGCGGTTCGATCAACTTCATCGGCGAGCGCCAGAGCAACTACAGCGGTCGCGGCAAGGTCGACGTGCCGTCGTACACCACGGTGAACCTCAACGCCGCGCTCGAGAACAAGAGCTGGCTGTTCACCCTGTACGCGAAGAACGCGAACGACAGCGACGGCATCGTCTTCCTGGTCGACCGCGGCCTGGCGCCGTTCACCCCGACCGCGCCGTTCGGGGCCGGCGTGATCCATCCGCGCACGATCGGGCTGGACGTCACCTACCGGTTCTGACGCGACTCCGTCCGCCCGATCGCCATGTCAGCGACCCCCGCCACCTGGCACCGACACGCCAGCCGCGACCTGCGGCTGGAGTGCGGCGCGGTGCTCGCCGAGGCGACCACCGCCTACCGTACGCTCGGCCGATTGAACGCGGCCGGCGACAACGCGGTGCTGGTCCTGCATGGCTACACCACGAGTCCGGCCATGCTCGACGAGGGTGCGAACGTGGCGGAAGGGTCCTGGAGCGACCTGGTCGGGCCGGGCCGGGCGATCGACACCGACACGCACTTCGTGGTCTGCCCGAACATGCTGGGTTCCTGCTACGGCTCGACCGGGCCGGGCAGCACGAATCCCGAAACGGGCGAGCCCTACGGCGTCGACTTCCCGCGCATCACGGTGGCGGACATCGTCGCGGCGCAGAAGCAGATGCTGGAATCGCTGGGCGTGCGCCGACTGGTCGCGGTCGCCGGGCCGTCGCTCGGCGGCTACCAGGCCTGGCAGTGGGCGACCAGCCATCCCGACATGGTCGATCGCGTGGTCACCGCCGTGTCGGCGCCGTTCAATCCGCCCAGCGCCGTGCAGACGCACGCGCTGCGCGAGCGCCTGGCGGCCGAGGCGGCCTGGAACAACGGCCACCCCGCCCCCGGCGCCATGGTCGGCTGGCTGACGCGCCTGCGCATCGACACCCTCACGCGCTACGGCGTCGATGCCGAACTGCAGCCGCGCTTCCCGGACGCCGAGGCGCGCGCCCGCGAGATCCTGCGGCTCGCGCGCGAGTGGGCGGAACACTTCGACGCGGCCTCGCTGCTGACCCTGGGCGCCGCGGCGGAATGCTTCGACCTGCGCGATCGGCTCGATCGGATCCGCGCGCCCGTGCTCGTGGTGCAGTCGCGCAGCGACGCGGTGTTCTCGCCCACGCTGGTGCGCGAGTTCGCCCCGCTGCTCGACGCGGCCGGCGTGCCCTGGTCCTACCAGGAGCTCGACAGCGACAAGGGCCATTTCGCCTCCGGCGCCGACGCGGCGCTCTGGGCCGACGTGCTCGCGCGCTTCATGCGCACGCCACCGACACGCTGGACCTCCTGGGGATTGGGCGCATGATCGTGAAGCGGGAAACGAAGAAGCGCAGCCTGTGGGTTCGGGCCTTGCGCGCCGTCGCGATCGCGGCGCTGGTGGTCGTGCTCGGGCTCGTCGTCTCGGCCATGGTCATCGGCAGGCCGCCGGTGAACCAGGCCTCGCAGACGCGCATCCCGCCACCGGCGATCGACACCGCACCGGGCAGCAGCAAGCCCGTGCTGGTCTTCCTGCATGGCGCCGGATTGAACGTGCACAACTGGGACGCGGTGATCCGCCATCTCGAGCCGTCCTGGCGCGCGGTCGCGATCGACCTGCCCGGCCACGGCGCGCGCCGCGATGGCGTCTACACGCTCGAGACCGCGCGCGCGGCCGTGGCCGCCGCGGCGGCGAGCGTGGCGCCGTCCCCGGTCGTGCTGGTCGGCGACTCGCTCGGTGGCTACACCGCGATGGCCTCGGCCGCCTCCGTGCCCGCCGACCAGCTCCGAGGCCTCGTGGTCTCGGGCTGCACCTCGAACATGGGCACCCAGTCCCGCCTGCGCTATTGGCGCGACATCGTGATCCGCCGCAACCTGCTCGCGCTCTACGACGAGCGCGACTTCGCGGCCAAGGCCTTGAAGCGATTCGAGGTGGCCGATGCCGATGCGCGCAGCATGATCGACGCCGGCATGAACCTGCGCGCGATCGAGCCCGCGGTCGAGGCCCTGCTCGGCATCGACTTCATCACGATGCTCGCCCAGATCCCAAAGCCCGTGCTCATCCTCAACGGCAGCCTCGACCATCTCGAGGAGGAGCCCCTGTTCCTGGCCGCGGCACGACACGGTAGCAGCCACCACGTGGAAGGCGCCGGCCACGGCATCAGCCTCTCGAAGCCGGTGGCCTACGCCGCGCAGATCGACGCCTTCGCCGCGCGCGTGTTCGCGCAGCCCTGATGCCGCCGCGAGCAGGAGCGAACGCCATGGCCCCGTCACCGTCACCCGACGCGGAACGCGAGGACGACTTCGCAGCGCCGATGCCCGCGCCAATCGACGCCGCGATCATCGAGGCCGTGGTCGCGCAGCTCGTGCGTGCGCTGCCAGGCATCCCGCTCGAAGACCTCCCGCGTTTCGCGCGCAGCCTCGCGGCACCCGCCGCCTACGCGCCCGGCACGGATGCGCAGCCTCGCGACGGCGTGCCGCGTGGCACGGTCACCGCGGGCAGCTGCGCACCCGGATCGATCTATCCCGGCGTCGCGCACGACTACCACGTGTACGTGCCCGCCCAGTACGACGACGGGCACGAGGCCGCGCTGATGGTGTTCAACGACGGCGCGCGCTACCTCGGCCCCGAAGCGAACGCGACCGTCGTGCTCGACAACCTGATCCACGCCGGCGCCATGCCCGTGACCGTCGCCGTGTTCGTCGAGCCCGGCGCGAACGGCCCCGGGCTGCCGATCTACGGCGGCGAGGGCAACCGCAGCGTCGAGTACGACACGCTCGGCGACGCCTACGCCCGTTTCCTGCTCGACGAACTGCTGCCGGTGGCGACCCGCGCCCTGCGCATCGCCAGCGACCCCGAACGACGCGCGATCTGCGGCCTGAGCTCGGGCGGGATCTGCGCGTTCAACGTCGCGTGGGAGCGGCCTGATGCGTTCGGCAAGGTCGTCAGCCACTGCGGCAGCTACGTGAACCTCCGCGGCGGACACCTGCTCGCGCCCGCCGTGCGCGGCAGGCCGGCGAAGCCGCTGCGCGTGTTCCTGCAGACCGGTCGCCACGACCTCGACATCGTGTTCGGCAACTGGCTGAGCGCGAACCGCGAGCTGGCCTCGGCGCTGTCCTACCGCGGCTACGACCACCGGCTCGTGATCGGCGAGGGCGGGCATTCGCTCGCGCACGGCGGCGCGATCCTGCCCGACACGCTGCGCTGGCTGTGGCGCGGGTCCACCGCATGAGTGAGATCGAGTCCCGCGGATCACACGGGAACTCGTCGCTTCCGCCTTCGCGGGAGCGACGTGAGGCTGTTTCGTGGTTTCAAGGGACGAGTCATGGACGCAAGTCGTCACGCACGCTGAAGCAATCCAATCCGCGAACGATCGCGCGGATCCCCCCACGCACCCAGGAACGCACATGATTCTCGACATCGCCTCGCCCGGAAACGCCGACCTCGCGCCGCCCCCCGAGCCCGCGCGCGCAGGTCGCGCCGCCGACGCGGCCCCGACCGACGGCTACCGCACCTACGTGCTGGTCGCGCTCTCGGTCGTGGGCTTCATGTGCGCGGTCGATCGCGTCGTGATCTCGATGTTCATGGAGCCGATCAAGAAGGAGTTCTCGCTCACCGACACCGAGCTCGGCCTGTTGACCGGGCTCGCGTTCGCGCTCCTGCATGGCGTCGCCGCCGTGCCGCTCGCGCGCCTGGCCGATCGCGGCGTCCGCAAGTGGATCGTGGGCGGCAGCTTCGCCGTGTGGACCCTGATGACCGCGGCCTGCGGCGTCGCCTCGAACTTCGCCCAGCTGCTCGCCGCGCGCATCGGCGTGGGCATCGGCGAGGCCGGTTGCGTCCCCGCCACGCACTCCATGCTCGGCGACTACTACCCGCGCAGCCTGCGCCCGCACGCGCTCGCGGTGCACTCGGCGGGCACCTACCTCGGCATGCTCGGCGGCATGCTCGGCGGCGGCATCCTGGTGCAGACGGTGGGCTGGCGCGCGGGCTTCCTGTGGCTGGGGATCGCGGGCCTGGTGATGGTGGCGATCTTCCACGCGACGGTGCGCGAGCCGCGCCGCGTGGTCGATGCCGACACCCCGGCCGCCGCGCCGGGCGCGAGCCTGCGTTCGCAACTGGGCGACCTGCCCGCGTTCGGCTGGCTCGTGCTCGCGTTCTCCACCACGAATCTCGCCGGCGCCTCCACCATGGTCTGGCTGCCGAGCTACTTCGAGCGCGCGTTCGCGCTCACCCCGATCCAGATCGGCCTGGGCCTGGGCCTGTGCATCGGCGTGGCGACCGCGATCGGCGCGGTGATCGGCGGGCGCATGGGCGTGAAGCGCGCCGGCGGCGCGCGGTCCTGGGGGGCGGGCTATGCGGCCAAGGTGACGGTGGTGGTGATGCCGCTGTTCCTCGGCAGCTTCTACGCGCCGCATCCGCTGCTCGCCTTCGCCCTGCTGTTCGGCGCCTTCGTCACGGCCGGGCAGATCATGGGCCCGGTGTTCTCCACGCTGCAGGACCTCGTCTCGCCGAGCGCGCGCGCCACCGCGTTCGCCGTCGTCGCGCTCTCGGGCGTGCTGGTCGGACAGGGACTGGGTCCGCTCATCGTGGGCGCGATCAGCGACGCGCTGCAGACCGACGCGGCCGGCCCGGGTAGCCTGCGCAGCGCGATGACCATCGTCGCCATGGTCAACTTCCTCACCATCGCGGTGTTCTGGAAACTGAAGCTGCGCATCGACCTGCTGTCGGCATCCGCGCCCGCACCGACGCCGCGGTGAGCGGCAGGCGACGGATCCTGCACCTGGGACTGGGCGCATTCCATCGCGCGCACCAGGCCGCCTGCCAGCAGAGACTGCTCGATGCCGGGCGGGCGGACTGGGAGCTGGTCGGCGGCAACATCCGGCCCGATCCCGCCGGCATCGAACCGGCGCTGGTCGCGCAGCGCGGCGCGTACACGCTGGAGACGGTGGCGCCGGACGGACGACGTCGCCACCAGCTGGTGCGCGCCATCGCCGACGTCGTGCCGTACGCACCGGGACTCGAGGCCCTGGTCCGCATCGGCGCCGATCCGGCCACGCGCATCGTCTCGTTCACGGTCACCGAGGCGGGCTACTACCTCGATGCGCAGTGGCAACTCGATCCGTCCCGGGCCGACGTGCGCGCGGAACTCGACGCGCGCCGCGAGGGACGCATCGCGGGCACGATCTACGGCGCGCTCGCCGCCATCCTCGGGGCGCGCCGGCGACTCGGCGGTGGTCCGCTCACCCTGCTCAGCTGCGACAACCTGCGCCACAACGGCGAGCGCCTGCGGCGCGGCCTGCTCGACTTCCTGCAGCTCGCCGGCGAGGCGGACCTGCGCGGATGGGTCGACGTGCACACGACCTGCCCGAACGCCATGGTCGATCGCATCACGCCGCGTCCGCCGGCCGACCTGCGCGCACGCGTGCTCGAGGCGACGGGCCGCGACGACGCGGTGCCGGTGATGGCCGAGGAGTTCCTGCAGTGGGTGATCGAGGACGACTTCCGCGGCGGACGTCCGCCGTGGGAGGACGTCGGCGTCACCGTGGTCGACTCGGTGGCGCCGTACGAGGAGGCGAAGATCCGCATCCTCAACGGCAGCCACAGCGCGATCGCCTGGGCCGGCGCGCTGCGCGGATACGGCACCATCCACGAAGCGCTCGCCGACCAGGACATCCGCCGCCTCGCGCACGACTACGTGAGCGACGACGTGCTGCCCTGCCTGGAACCCGGCCCGATCGACCTGCGCGCGTACCGCGACCAGGTGCTGGCCCGCTTCGGCAATGCGGCGCTCGGCGACAGCATCCAGCGCGTGGCCATGGACGGGTACTCGAAACTGACCGGTTTCATCGTGCCGACGATCCGCGAGGGCCTGGCGGCCGGGCGTTCGATCGCGAGCGTCGCGATGGTGCCCGCGCTCCTGCTCGCCTTCCTGCGCCGATGGCACGAGGCGCGGCTCGCCTTCGACCTCGTGGATTCGGCGATGGACCCCGCGTCCGCGCATGCCCTGTTCCAATCGCCCGACCCGGTACGGGCGTTCTGCGCCGACCCCGTGCTGTGGGGCACGCTCGCGGGTGATGCGCGGGTGGAGGCGGCGGTGCGGACCGCGAGCGCGCGCGTCGAGACGTTTGCCAGCCGGAACAGCGCAGGCCTCGAATGACCACTTGAATTGCCTCGCCTGCGCGGGGGCGACGACGAGGTGGATTGCCGGCTAACCGCCCATCCGGATTGCGCCCGACAACGACAAGCCCGGTATAAAGCCCCATGGACGAATCCTTCGAACGCCGAACCCTCGCCAAAGTCGCCTGGCGACTGATCCCGTTCCTGGTGGTGCTGTACTTCTTCGCGTTCCTCGATCGCGTCAACGTCGGTTTCGCGGCCTTGACCATGAACGCCGACCTGGGATTGTCGGCAACGGCCTACGGCTTCGGCGCGGGCATCTTCTTCCTCGGCTACGTGCTGTTCGAGGTGCCGAGCAACCTGGCGCTGGAGCGATTCGGCGCGCGCGTGTGGATCGCGCGCATCATGATTTCCTGGGGCGTGCTCGCGGCCGCCATGGCCTTCGTGCAGGGGACGACCAGCTTCTACCTCGTGCGCGTGCTGCTTGGCATCGCGGAAGCCGGATTCTTCCCCGGCATCATCTACTACCTCGGCTGCTGGTTCCCCGCACGCGAACGCGCGCGGATCACGGCGCTGTTCCTGATCGCCGTGCCGCTGTCCAGCGTGATCGGCGCCCCGATCTCCACCGCCCTGCTTTCGCTCGATGCCTTCGGCTTCGCGGGCTGGCGCTGGATGTTCCTGCTCGAAGGCATCCCCACCGTGCTGCTCGGCTTCAGCGTGCTCGCCCTATTGCCCTCGCGCCCGGCCGACGCGCGCTGGCTGTCGCCCGAGGAGCGCGCGTGGCTGCAGGGCGCGTGCGCGGATGCCGGTGCGAAGCATGGGCACGTGGGCGAGGTGCGCCGCGCGCTGCTGGATCCCGGCGTGTGGCGCCATGGCCTGGTGTACTTCGGGCTGGTCGTGGGCCTGTACGGTTTCGGTTTCTGGCTGCCGCAGATCCTCGCCACGCTCGGCACGCGCACGCCGTTCGAGGTGGGCCTGGTCACCATGGTGCCCTACACCTGCGCGTGCATCGCGATGGTGCTGTGCGGTCGGCATTCCGATCGCACCGGCGAACGCGTGTGGCACGTCGCGGTGCCGGCGATGCTCGGCGCCGCCGCGCTGTACGCGAGCAGCCTGCACGACGCCCCGGGCTTCGCGCTCGCCATGCTGACGCTCGCCGCGATGGGCATCTACGCCGGCGTGCCCGCGTTCTGGGCGCACGCGAGCCACGGCCTGCGCGGGCCGGCGGCCGCCGGCGCGATCGCGCTGATCAATTCCATCGGCAACGTGGGCGGGTTCGTCGGACCGCTGCTCGTGGGCTATGCGCGGCAGCGCACGGGTGGGTATTCGGCGAGCCTGCTGCTGATCGCGGTGGCGCTGCTCGGGGCGAGCCTGCTCGTGCTCGGCGCGCGACGAACGCAGCCCGGACCTGAAAAATCCGCATAGGTCGGTCCCGGAAGCGCTTCGGGACCTTTGTAGGAGCGCGCTTCAGCGCGCGATCTTTCTGGGTTCACGTCGACCCATGCCGGATCGAAAAGATCG
>Ga0315912_10003307_pt1 | contig 16129 bp, 7 predicted proteins | sample VfabasoilMG_FD_204469 | JGI IMG/M metagenome (GOLD analysis project Ga0315912, IMG submission 204469) | Garden soil microbial communities collected in Santa Monica, California, United States - V. faba soil | ecosystem: Environmental > Terrestrial > Soil > Garden | place: USA: California... | reverse complement strand
CGAAAAGATCGCGCGCTGAAGCGCGCTCCTACAAATGCCCCCGGACACTGGCGCAATGATGAGGTGCTCGCGTCTTGAGGCGGAAGCCTGGGTACACGCCAATCCTCGATCGCTGCCCCGCCTACTTCATCAACTGCCGCACGTACGCATCGAAGTCGTCGTGCATGATCTTCACCGACGGCGTGGACAGCATGCGCCGGAACGTCTCCTCCTGGCCCAGCTGCCGGATGCGCTTGGACCACGAGTGGAAGTAGTCGTCGGGCAACTGGCCCTGGCGATGGGCGTACCAGGCGATCTCGAACAGCGACAGCTGCATCAGCTGCAGGAAGTATTCCTGGATCTCGCGGTCGGACTTGAGGTGCTCCACGTCGAGCTTGCTGACCGCCGCGAGCGCGGGATTCTCGACCCGCATCTTCCTCAGGTCGAACTGCAGCTCCACGATCTTCGCGAAGTTCGCCACCGCCTGCGCGCGGCGCGCGGCACGGAACTGGACGGCGGTGTAGAACAGGCCGCCCGCGATCGCGAACGCGGACAGCGCCTGCAGCGTGACCTGGACGACCTGGATGTCGATGGCTTCCATGCGCGGGACTATACGGGGACGGGATGGGCCGGGCCATTGCGGCCGGGCTTACCGTGCGACAGGAACGCGTCGAGGCGCGGATGCCCCGACGTGCAGCTCAGCGACGCCTGTACGGGTGTAGCGACTAGGCGACGCCGCAGGTCATGTGGACGCGGGCGCCCCGGCCTGGGACGGCGCGTGCGGGTCACCTGGCGTCGAGGCACCACGACTGCAGCACGCCCGTGTCCCCCGAAACCACGTCCGCGACGTTGAGCCGCCACGGCCCGGCGCGGGTGACGCCCTGCATGATCGTGAGCCAGTCGTGGGGCAGCAGCCGGCCGGTGACGCCCGGGGCGACGGTGCTGCATTGCCGATCCGCGAATCCGTCGAGTGCCTGGTCGTCGAAATCGACGTCGAGATCGTTCGTGGGGCAATTCCCCGTCGGGATGTACAGCGGTACGGTCCTGTTCGCGCCGAGGTGGGTGAGCGTGATGCGCAGGTCGCTGACGTGCGCATGCGCGATGCGCACGCCGACGTCGAGGTTGCGTACCTTGCCCGACGCCGGGAGCGAGACGTCATTGTTCGTGCCGGCCGCGCTGTTGTCCGGGATCGGGACATTCGGGGACACGCAGTCGCCGATGCCGCCGCGCGCGGAATCGAATCCGTCGCGATGCACGGCGCTGTCGGTATAGATCACGACCTCCCCGGGGGCGACCACGCCCGCCCCCGCCTTCGCACGCTTCGACGCCGGCGGTGCGCGCAGCTCCTGCGTCCGGTACGGCGCGCCGACGGCCGCCACGAAATCCGACAGCGCGAGTGCCTCGCCGAATCCGTCGCCGGCCTCGCCTTCGGGGTCGAACAGCGTGCCCACCGGTTCGGGTGTCGCGACGAACACCTCCAGCGGCTGCGCGATGTAGACCTCGACCACGCCCTGGTCGACGTTGCCGTTCAGGTCGGCGGCCGGTGCGCCCACGATCACCGTGTCGGCGGACACCGCCAGCGACGTGCCCAGTTCCGCGCCGGCCTGCGGCTCTGCCTGGAGCAGGTTCGCGGTCTCCGCCATCCCGCCGTTCTCGTCCTGGTCGAACACCACGGCGACGCCGGCGTCGATCGCGCCCGGCTGGTCCGCGCCCGGCGCCCCGACCACCAGCACGCCATCGGACACGCCCACGGCCGTGCCGAAACGATCGCCGATGGCGCCGGTGGCGTCGGTCACGTTCGCGAGCGGTGCGTACACGCCGGCGGCTTCGCGGAACAACTCCACGCTGCCTTGGTTGGAACGGCCGCTGACATCCTGGCCGGGCGCACCCACGGCCAGTTCCGACCCTTCGCCACTGACCGAACTGCCGAAGCCGGCGCCGGGCTGGGGGGCGACGGAGGTGATGGGCAGCGAGATGGTGTAGGTCTGGTCGCCCTTGCGGATCACGAACGCGACGCCCGCGCCCGCGGCACCGTTCACGGTCGTTCCCGGCGCGCCCGCGATGATGGTGCCGGCGTTGGTGATGGTCACCGTACTTCCGACTCCGTCGCCCGGATTGGCGTCCTGGGGCACGAGCACGTCCTCGACCTTGGCCACGATCGTGCCCGACCAGCCGCCGATCGGCCGCTCGAAGATCGCGACGCTGCCGGTATTGCCATTCGTGCCCGGCGCACCGACCGCGATCACGCTGCCATCCGGACTCACCGCGACCCCGCCTTCGCCGAATCGGTCGCCATTGGCGGGGAACGGCAATTGCAGCGTCGCGGCGCTGAAGTCGTCCAGGGACTTGCTCGAGAATCCCGACGCGCCCGCGGCCGTCGCGTTCGCGAACTGGCTCGCGCCGGCATAGACCAGCACCCGTCCCGACTCCGCGCCGTCCACGAGCGTCAGCGGCGCTCCGACCGCGACCACGTCGCGCGCGGCGCCGACCGCACTGCCGGCCTGACCCAGGTCGGGCGGCGGCGGCGGCAGCGGCTGCGCGACAAAGCCCACGCAGCCGCGCCACCAGGGCGTGATGCCTGCCACGACGTTCCATGCGGCGTTGTCGACCTGCTCCAGGGCGTTGGGGCACAGCGGCGATGCGCCCGCGACGATCTGGCTCGGGCTGGGCAATGCCGGCGGTGGACCGTTGAGGGCGTTGCCGAAGACCTTGAAGTACTTGAGCGCGGAAAGGCCCGTCAGCGGCGGAATGGGACCGCTGAGGCGGTTGTTGAAGACGTAGAACTGCTGCAACGCGGTCAGCCCGGCGAGGGACGGGATGGGCCCGGTCAGCTGGTTGTTGTGCGCGTAGAAGAACTCGAGCGCGCCCAGGCCGGCCAGCGAGGGGATGCTGCCGGTGAGCGCATTGTTGAAGACGTAGAAGACGCGCAGCGCCGCCATTCCTGCCAGCGCGGGGATCGTGCCGGTCAACTGGTTCGACGACACGTCGAACACGGCCAGCGCGGACGGGCCCGCCAGGGACGGAATCGATCCGTCGAGGCTGTTCGCGCCGACCCGGAAGTCGATCAACGCGACGAGGCCCGTCAGCGGAGGAAGTGTGCCCGTGAGGTCGTTGTCGTAGGCATAGAAGGTCTTGAGCGCGATGAGCCCCGCGAGCGACGGAAGGGATCCCGTCAGCAGGTTGTTCTGCGCGAAGAACGACTCGAGTTTGGTCAGTCCGGCCAAGGACGGAATGCTGCCGGTGAGCGCGTTGCCGTTCACGAAGAAGACGCGCAGGTTGGTGAGCCCAGCCAGCGGCGGAATCGTCCCGGACAGGTCGTTGGACGAGAGATCGATCGCGTCAAGCGCGGTCAGTCCGGCCAGCGCTGGGATGGATCCCGTCAGCCCGTTGGTGCCGACCCGGAAGTCGACCAGCGCGGAAAGGCCCGACAGCGACGGCAGGCTACCGCTGAGGAGATTGCTCGAGGCGTAGAACGACTTGAGCGCCGTGAGCCCCGCGAGGCTCGGAAGGGACCCCGTCAGCTTGTTGCCCTGCGCGAAGAAGAACTCGAGCGCGGTCATCCCGGCCAGCGACGGAATGCTCCCGCTGAGCATGTTGTTGTTCAAGAACACGACCCGGAGCGAGGACAGCCCGGCCAGCGGTGGAATGGCGCCCGTGAGCTTGTTGTTCGTCACGCGGAAGTCCTGCAACACCGTCAGCCCGTCCAGGACCGGCAGGGTTCCGACCAGGTTGTTGCCGGTCAGGTCGACCTTGATGACGTTCACGCCGCCCGTGCAGGTGACACCGAACCACGTGCATTCCGTGCCCGCGACGCCATTCCAGCCGGTCCTGGTGGTCCACGCATCGCCCTGGGTGCTCGTGTACAGGTCGAGCAGCGCCTGGCGTTCGCCAGCGGGAATCGCCGCCAGTGCCGTGCCAGTGAAACCCGCGGCGAGGACGCAGACCAGTCGCATCAGCAAGCGGTTCAACATGATTCCTCCATCGCCGCGTCTCGCGCACTGCAGGGGGTGACGATCAGGGCATCGGAAGCATGTCCGGTTCCGGGAGTCGCATCGCCGACCTGTCCTCGCGTCCCGGACTCGTCGTCACGGTGGACGGCGAATTCTCGCAGCGCCGATGGATCGGGCGACGGACGATGCAAGGTCCGGAATCCTCCAGGAGGCGCCATCGCCGATACCCGTGGAAGCCGCGGCTGCCACGGACTCCGGCCATGTCGACCCGCGACGACGTGTCCCCAACGCCTGTGGTCCGGACGATATCGCATTTGTGGCTTCGCGCACGCCGATGGGTTCGGGCGACACAGGGCCTTTCGCCATTCCCTGCGGTGGAGCCGCGTACTTCTCGGTCGTCATGAGCACGGCCAGGTCCGCGACCGCGCAGAACGGGATGCCCACAAAGCTCGTCGGTGCCGCGTCGGGCTGACCGTAGACGGAATACCCGCGACCGAACCCTCGTATGACCTATGGCGCGCCGATCGCCTTTGCCAGGGGCGCGAACCCGGCATCGGGACGCAGGCGTGCGAACGTCGGGTCCTTGTGGATCCAGGTGCTTTTCCATCCGAGGTCACGCACCGCGCGCAGGTGATCCAGCGCCGGCTTCGGTTCGCCGCAGGCGGCGGCGTGGCTGGCCAGGTTGTAGTGGAACTCGGCGAGCGCGGACCTGACGTCGGACTTCAGTGTGCCGGCGGTCGCGTAGCTCGCTTCCAGCAATCCCCGCGCCTCGTCGCATCGCTGCTGTTGCACGAGCAGCGCACCCAGTGCGGAGGTCGAGCGGACGGTGTCCCAGTGTTCGGCTCCCCACACCTTTTCGCGGAGCGCCAGCGCCTGGCGTTGCAGCGGTTCCGCCTCGTCCAGTCTTGCGCGATGCATCAGCAGCGTGGCGAGCGCTTGCATCGATGCGAGCGTGTCCTCGGCTTCCTCACCCGACTCCTTTTTCCGAAGGTCCCAGGCGCGCCGGTACAACGCCTCCGCCTCGTCGTAGCGGTCGAGTTCGCGGTACGCATCGGCCAGCCCGACGACGGAGATCAGCGTCTCGGGATGGCCCTCGCCCAGGACGCGCGCGCGCGTGGCGAGGCTCTCCTGCAGGAGCGGCAGGGCCTCGAGATTGCGGCCCTGCAGCAGCAGGTCCTTGGCCACGTCGAACTTGGTGCGCAGCAGGCCCAGGCCTTCCGGGCCGTCCACGCGCGTGCGGACCTCGATGACGTTGCGCCTGAGCGGCACCGCCTCGGCATAGCGACCGCGCGCCGCGTACAGGTCGGCCAGGTTGTTCTGGTTCATCAGGTACGTGCCGCTCTCCTTGCCGACCACGCGCGCGATCAGGAGATCGTTCTGCAGGTACAGCGCCAGCGCCTCCTCCCAACTGCCCTGCAGTTGCAGGGACGCGGAGAGATTGAGACGGGAGGCGATCGACCGCTTGCTTTCCGGCCCGTAGATCCGGTCGTACAGCGCGATGTTCTCCTTGAACAGGGTGACGGCCTGGTCGTAGTGGGCCATCAGGAAGTGCGCCGCGGCGAGGGAGGACGAGATCCCGACCGTGACCGGATGGTCTTCCCCCAGCGCGCGCAAGGCGACCGCGCGCGCCGACGACAGCCGCTGCTCCCGCTCCGCATACCGCCCCTGCCGCTGGTAGACGTCCGCCAGCAGGTTCACGGCCTTGAGCGTGTCCGGATGCGCGCTGCCGCGCGTGCGTTCGAGGTGACTCAAGCCTTCGAGCGCGGCCCGTTCGGCTTCCTCTGGTTTACCGGTATTCAGCAGGATGCGCGCCTTGCCGAGCAGGGGCGTCGCGAGTTCGGGATCGTCCGGAGATAGCACCTGGCGCCCCAGCACCTCGGCACGCGCGAACAACGCGAGGGCTTCGGCGGCTCCCTCCTCCCTCAGCAGGAGCGAATCTCCCAGCGCGTTCTTCGCACGCAGCGTGTCCGGGTGGGCCTCGCCGAGCAGGCGCTCGCGGGTGTCCGCGGCGCGCCGCAGCAGCGGCTGGGACTGGTCGACCAGCGAGAGCTCGTCGTAGATCTTGCCGATGGTGACCATCAGCTCGGCCTGGATCGCCGGCTGCGCAGCCAGCTCGCGATCGATCTTCGCCGCGCCGCGATCCAGCAGCTCGCGCGCCGTGATGGTGTTGCCGCGCGCCTCGCTCGGGTCCGAGACCGTGAACAGGCCGATCAGGAAGGTCGAGACGGCGCCACGCGCCTGCGCCTCGGTGTTCGCACGATCGCGTTCGGCCGCGATGCGCGCGGACTGCAGCAGGATGGCAGCGACGAAGGCCACCACGAGCGCGAAGCCGATACCGGCGGCAGCGACGCCCACGCGATGGCGGCGCACGAACTTGCGCGCGCGATACGCGAGGGTTGGGGGCGTGGCCAGCACCGGCTGGTCCGCGAGGTGGCGCGCGATATCGGCCGAGAGCTCGCCGACGGACTCGTAGCGCTCGTCGCGTTGCCGTGCGATGGCCTTGCCCACGATCCAGTCGAGGTCTGCGGCGAGCCGGCGTGGAAGTGCCTCGGCCGCGAGGCCGCGCCGTTGCGCGATGCCGGCGCGCCGTTCGGGCGTCTCGTCCCCGAACCGGATGCTGGGTCGGGGTGCGTCGGTCTCCGCGATCACGCGGAGCAGCTGCGCGACGCTCATCTCCTTGCGTTCGAACGGCCGTATGCCCGCGAGCAGCGTGTACAGAAGCACGCCCAGCGCGTAGACGTCGGTGCGCGTGTCGATGTCGAGCTCGTCGCCGTCGAGGTGCAGCGACTCGGGACTCATGTACGACGGCGTGCCGACGATGCCCGTGCCGGTCAGCGCGTCGCCGTCGGTAAGCGAGCCATCCAGCGCCTTCGCGATGCCGAAGTCGATCACCTTGGGCACGGGTTGGCCATCGACCTCGTGCACGAGGATGTTCGAGGGCTTGATGTCGCGATGGATGATTCCGCGCTGGTGCGCATGCTGCACGCCCGCGCAGGCCGCCATGAACAGCCGCAGTCGTTGCTCGATGGTGAGCGCGTGCCGGTCGCAATACTCGGTGATCGGCGGGCCGTCGACGTGCTCCATCGCGAAGTAGGGCCGGCCCTCGGCCGTGGTGCCGGCCTCGTACATCTGCGCGACATTCAGATGCGAGAGCCGCGCCATGGCCTGGCGCTCGGCGGCGAAGCGCGCGATGGCGGTTGCGCTGGCAAGCACCGAGCGGATCACCTTCAGCGCGACCTTGCGCTCGACCGGTTCGGTCTGCTGGGCCAGGTAGACGGCGCCCATGCCGCCTTCGCCGAGCGTGGAGAGGATGCGGTAGGGGCCGACCTGCATGCCGGGCGGCGCGGCGGCCTCCGGCATGCGCTCAGGTGTGGCATTCGCGACGACTTCGGCGGGTTCGCCTGATCCAGCGGGAAGATCGCGGCGACCTCGGCCGTCCTCGGTCTCCAGTCCAGCGAGGCCGCCCGCACCAACTGCGTTGTCCTTTTCCTTGGCTGTCATGCACACCTCATGGCATGAGAACGGACGGGAGTCACCGGGCGGATTAAGCTTAACGACGACGTGCCCTTTCGTCCGCGTTCTTCGTAGGCCGGGGCGTCTTCACCCAACATCGCCTAGACGCACGTCCTGTCGGGCAAGGGACGGCCCAACCGACGACGAGACGAGGTCGCAGGCTGGAGTGCGCGCATCGCGCGCTCTCCGGCGCCGTGGTGAATTCGAGGTCGAAGTCGCGGAGAGCGCCTGCGGCGCACTCCGCGCTACATTTCAACCAGGCGCAACAGGGGCTCTCCGCACGACCTGTCGGGTCGAGGACGGCCCGACCTGCAACAGGCATTCTTCCGCGCTTCCCGTGGGTCGGGGCGTCCTCGCCCCCACATCGCCTCTATCCCCTTTCGCCCCTATGGCGTGCCGATGGCCTTCGCCAGGGCCGCGAACTCGGCGATCCCGCGCAGTCGGGAGAGGGTCGGATCCTTCAGTATCCACGTGCTCTTCCATCCCAGGTCGCGCGCCGTGCGCAGGTGATCGAGGGCGAGCGGCACCTCGCCGCAGGCCGCGGCGTAGCAGGCCAGGTTGTAACGGAACACGGCAGGCGCGAATCGGATATCCGACTTGAGCTTGCTGCTGATCTCGAAGCTCTCCTCCAGCAAACCCCGCGCCTCGTCGCAGCGCCCGAGCTGCACCAGCAGGGCGCCCAGTGCGGTCGTCGAGTGCACGGTGTCCCAGTGCTCGGCGCCCAGCACGCGCTGTCGCAGCGCGAGCACCTGGCGTTGCAGCGGCTCCGCCTCGGCGAGTCGTCCACGTTGCATGAGCAGGGTGGCCAGGGCCTGCATGGATGCGAGGGTGAGTTGGTCCTCGTCGCCCGAGGCCTGCTTGCGCAGCTGCCACGACTGCCGGTACACGTCTTCCGCCTCGTCGTAGCGGGCGAGCTCCCGGTAGGCATCGGCCAGCGTCACCATGCTGACGAGCGTGTCGGGATGGCTGGCGCCCCGGATGCGGGTGCGCGCGGCGAGGTTTTCGCGCAGCGGCTGCACGGCGTCGAGGTTGCGGCCCTGCAGGACCAGGTCGCGGGCGAGGTCGAACCGGGCAAGCAGCGTCGAGGGAAAATCCGCACCATTCAGCCGCGTGCGCGTGTCGATGACCTCGCGCCTGATTGCCGCGGCCTCGTCGTATCGACCACGCGCGGCGAGCAGGTCGGCCAGGTTGTTCGCGTTCATCAGGAAGTGGCCGCTGTCCCTGCCGAGCGCCCGCTCGGCGACGCCGGCGGTCTCCTCGTACACCGCCAGCGCCTCCTCCCAGCTGCCCTGCAACTGCAGCGCCGCCCCGAGATTGATGCTGGTCGCGATGGTGCGGGGATGTTCCGCGCCCAGGACCCGCCGATGCAGCGCCAGCGTCTCCCGGATCTGCGCGACGGCCTGGTCGTAGTGCGCCTGGAAGAAGTGCACGGTCGCCAGGGAATCCATGGCTTCGATCGTTTGCGGATGGTCGTCACCGAGCGTGCGCTCATTGACGCTCCGCGCCTTCGCATACAGTTTCTCCGCTTCGTCGTATCGCCCCTCGTGCCCGTGGATCATCGCCATCCACAGCATCGCCCTGGCGGTGTCCTGATGCTCGCTGCCCCGCGTCCGCATGAAATGGTCCAGGGCATCGCGCGCGAACTGCCCGGCCTCCGCGTAGCGCGCCTTGGACACGTGGACCTTTGCGATTCCCAGCAGCGGCTCCGCGAGCTGTGGATCGTCCGGGGACAGGACCTCGCGACCGACCGACGCCACCTGCTGGTAGAGCGCCAGGGCTTCGTCGATGTGCTCGCCGAACAGCAGCGAGTCGGCCAGGGCGAGCTTCGCCCGCAGCGTGTCCGCCTGCTTCTCACCGAGCAGGCGCACGCGCGTGTCGACGGTCCGTCGCAGCAGTGGCTGGGCTTGCTTGTCGAGCGAAAGTTCGTGGTAGATCTTTCCGATGGTCAACATCAACTCGGCCTGGATCGCCGGCTGCTCGACAAGTTCGCGCTCGATCTTCGCCGCACCGCGATCCAGCAGCTCGCGCGCCGTGATGCTGTTGCCGCGCGCCTCGCTCGGGTCCGAGACCGTGAACAGGCCGACCAGGAAGGTCGAGACGGCGCCGCGCGCCTGCGCCTCGCCGTTCGCGCGATCGCGTTCGGCCGCGATGCGTGCGGACTGCAGCACGATGGCGGCGACGAAGGCCACCACCAGCGCGAGGCCGATGCCGGCCGCGGCCACGCCTGCGCGATGGCGGCGCACGAACTTGCGGGTGCGGTAGGCGAGCGATGGCGGCGTCGCCAGCACCGGCTGATCGTCGAGGTGGCGCGCGATATCCGCCGAGAGATCGCTGACCGACGCGTAGCGCTCGTCGCGCTGGCGCGCGATCGCCTTGCCCACGATCCAGTCCAGGTCCACCGCCAGCCGGCGCGGCAGGTCCTCGGTTGCGATGCCGCGCCGTTGCGCAATCCCTTCGCGGCGTTCCGGTGCCTCCTCCCCGAATCTCACACTGGGCCGTGGCGCATCGTTCTCGGCGATCACCCGCAGCAGTTGCGCGACGCTCTGCTCCTTGCGCTCGAAGGGCCGCACGCCGGCGAGCAGTGCGTACAGCAGCACGCCGAGCGCGTAGACATCGGTGCGCGTGTCGATGTCGAGCTCCACCCCATCGAGGTGCAGGGACTCCGGGCTCATGTACGAGGGCGTGCCCAGCATGCCCGTGCCGGTGAGCTGGTCGCCGCCGGTGAGCGAGCCATCGAGTGCCTTGGCGATGCCGAAGTCGATCACCTTGGGCACGGGTTGGCCATCGACCTCGTGCACGAGGATGTTCGAGGGCTTGATGTCGCGGTGGATGATTCCGCGCTGGTGCGCATGCTGCACGCCTGCGCACACGGCCATGAACAGGCGCAGGCGCTGTTCGAGGGTAAGCGCGTGCCGGTCGCAATACTCGGTGATCGGCGGGCCGTCGACGTGCTCCATCGCGAAGTAGGGCCGGCCCTCGGCCGTGGTGCCGGCCTCGTACATCTGCGCGACGTTCAGGTGCGAAAGCCGCGCCATGGCCTGGCGCTCGGCGGCGAAGCGCGCGATGGCGGTCGCGCTGGCGAGCACGGAGCGAATGACCTTCAGCGCGACCTTGCGCTCGACCGGTTCGGTCTGCTGGGCCAGGTAGACGGCACCCATGCCGCCTTCGCCGAGCGTGGTCAGGATGCGGTAGGGGCCGACCTGCATGCCGGGCGGTGCGGTAGCCTCCGGCGCGCGCCCTGGTGTGGCGTTCGTGGCGACTTCGGCCGGTTTGCCTGGTCCCGCGGGAAGATCGCGGCGACCTCGGCCGTCCTCGGTTTCGAGGCCTGCCGAGTCCCCGGTGACTGCTGGCTTGTCCTGCTCCGCGGCGGTCATGCATTCCTCGTGGCACGAAAAGCAGGACAAGGGACGGGGTGGGTCAAGCCGACTAAGCTTAGCTACCCCGTCCCCATTCGTCCCCACTCCACGAGCGCGCTCATGCCGACCAAGCCGCATGACCCCGACCAACCGCGCGGGGAACCGTCGATCGACACGACCGGCAACCTCACCAGCGACAGCATCGGCAACTGCGAATCGCCCGCGTGCGTGGTGCAGATCTACGGTACGCCGCTGGGCCGACGCATCCCGCTCGCGCGCACGCCCCTGCGCTTCGGGCGCGTGGACGGCAACGAGATCGTGGTGGCCGACCCGTCCGTCTCGCGCGAACACGCGCGCATCTTCCCCAGGGCCGGCGACTGGTGGATCGAGGACCTGGGCAGTCGCAACGGCACCCGGGTCAACGGCGTCGACCTCCCCGGGCCGGCCGCGCTGGCCTCGGGCGACCAGGTCAAGATCGGGCGCGCGGTATTCAAGTTCCTAGCCAGCGGCGAGGTGGAGTCGCTGTTCCACGAGGCGATCCGCCAGATGACCGTCACCGACGGCCTGACCGGCGTGGCGAACCGGCGGCACCTGGAGGACTTCCTCGCGCGCGAACTGGTCCGCGCCGAACGCTACGACCGGTCGCTCTCCGTCGTGCTGTTCGACCTCGACCACTTCAAGCGCATCAACGACGACCGCGGCCACCTCGCCGGGGACGAGGTCCTGCGCTGCGTCGCTGCCGCCGTGGCTGCCGAGGTCCGGCAGGACGAACTGATCGCACGCTACGGCGGCGAGGAGTTCACCGTCGTGCTGCCCGAACTGGAAGGCCAGCCCGCGCACGCGGCGGCCGAGCGCTATCGCGCCGTGATCGAATCCTGCGCCATCGCCTTCGACCAGCGCCCCATCGCGGTGACCGCCAGCTTCGGCCTCGCCTCGAGGCGTTCCGGGGATACCACGACGTCCCTGCTGCAACGCGCCGACGAGCGTCTCTACCAGGCGAAGAGCGCGGGCAGGAATCGGGTGGTGGGGGACTCGGATTCCTGATGGGTCCGCGGCGGGCGTGCACCGCGAGCCCGCGGCGCGTCAGTGACCCGTGTCCTGCACGGCCAGTGTCGCGCCGCCCTGCGCGTGCGCGCAGGGCGTGAGCCGGAACTGGTGCCGCCCCTCGGCGGGTTTCCCCGCGTCGCTGAGGACGCCTGTGTACCCGACCCGTGCCGCTTCGGATGGCGCGGCCGCCAGTCGTGCGATGACCAGGACGGCCCATCTGCCGCCGATACGCCGCGATGAACTCATGGCGCGCTCCCGGATCCCCGACCTCGACCTGCTCGCCCGGACGCGAGCGACGGCGTCGTGGCATGCCGCACCGGCGAGTGCCGATGACGTTGCCCGGGGGGCGATGGCGGCAGCCGCCGGGAACCGGAACGGATCAGGCGGGTGACACCGGCCGGGTCACCCGGTGCGACTTCGACGGACACGAGGACCTCCGGCGCAGAAGGACGCTAGCTTGACGGCTGCACACCACCCTCGGAGCACCCCATGTCACGCACGCAATCCATGCGACCCACCCCGGCGTTCATCGGCGCGTCCTGGCTCGCGCTGGGCGTCGGCACGATCGGCTACCTGGTCGGGCTCTGGAACGCGTCCATGCAGGCGAGCGAGAAGGGCTACTACTTCGGCAGCCTGCTGTACGGGCTGTTCTCGGCCGTGTCGCTGCAGAAATCCGTGCGCGACCGCATCGAAGGCATCCCGGTGACGGCGCTCTACTTCGGACTGTGCTGGCTCTCGCTCGCCATGGCCGTGCTGCTGGTCGTGGTCGGCCTGTGGAACGCGCCGTTCGCGCGCACCGAGAAGGGCTACTACGCGATGGCGTTCCTGATGAGCCTGTTCGCGGCCGTGGCGGTGCAGAAGAACGTGCGCGACCTTGCGCGCCTGGACGAGGCCGAGGCACGCGTTCCTGTCGCGGACGCCATGTCCGAGTCCTGAGGCGCCGACCCGGGCGGGGCGGCGACGAGGCGCCCCGCCCCGGACGCACCGATCGCCGCGGGATCGGGGGGGCATCGTCGCGTCGGCGCGGATGCATCCATCACCCGATCGGGCCGCAACTAGCGGACAATGCCGGCATCCTCGGGGAGTGCCGCAACATGCTGAAGCGATCGTGGGCGATGCTGTTCGTCCTGACCTTGTCGTCGTCGCTGTCGCAGGCGCAGGCGCAAGGCGCTTCGGGCAACGCAAAGCCCACGATGAGCTACCACGGCGTCTCGCCGCGGGTGGACTACCTCGCCGAGCATCCGGTCCCGCTCGCGCCCGGCGCCGGCCAGCGCATCGAACCGGAGATGGAGGAAACCTACGAGGAGCCCACGCCGCCACCCCCGGCCGACCTGGCGCGTCCCTTCATACAGACCGTCGCCACGACGCTCGCGGCCGCCGTGACGGGAACGAGCTTCGAAGGACCCGGAACCGGACTCGCCGGCTTCCAGATGACCGGCGCGCCGCCGGACATGACCCTGGCCGTGGGTCCGAACCACATCGTCACCTGGGTGAACTCGCAGTACGCGGTGTTCAGCAAGGCCGGTGCGTTGATCACGGGACCGCTGAATGGCAGCGCCCTGTTCGCCGGCATCGCGAACGAGTGCGGCACCACCAACCGCGGCGATCCGATCCTCCAGTACGACCGCCTGGCCGACCGCTGGGTGCTGAGCCAGTTCGCCTTCGCCGTGAACGGCGGCGGCAGTCCCATCGCGCCCTACTACCAGTGCTTCGCCGTCTCCACCAGCGGCGACCCCGCGGGCACCTACGTTCGCTATTCGGTGCAGTTCAGCGCCACGGCGCCGAGCGGCCTCAACGACTACGGCAAGCTCGGCATCTGGCCCGACGCGTACTACACGTCCTACAACATGTTCCAGGGCTCGCCGGCCGGCAGCAATTCCGGCGCAGCCCTGTGCGCGTCCGACCGCGCGAAGATGCTCGCGGGCGATCCCACCGCGACCACGCTGTGCGCGCCGATCAACTTCTATGGCGGTGGCGCCTCGTTCCTGCCTGCCGACCTCGACGGCACCACCCTGCCCGTCGACCAGTCGCAGGGTGGCCTGTTCTTGCGGCTGTCGACCGCACCGGCGCTGCGCCTGATCAAGCTGAAACCGAACTTCGCGGCGGGCACGGTGACCCTGAACGACGGATTCGGCGGCGCGCTGGGCACGTTCGTCGACCTGCCGTTGCCGGCGACCACGCGCGCGTGCAACGGCGCGGGCGGCGCCTGCGTGCCGCAACCGACCGTCTCGACGCTGCTCGACACGCTCGGCGACCGGCTGATGTACCGGCTCGCGTTCCGCAGCGTGGGTGGCATCGAGCGCCTCGTGGTGGCGCACGCGGTCGATCCCGACGGCGCCGGTGCACGCGACTCGACCATGCGCTGGTACGAGATCCGCAATCCATTGGGCAATCCGGCCGACCCGGTCGTCGCGAACCGACCGACCATCTTCCAGAACGGCACCTACGACCCCGGCGCCAACGCCGATCGCTGGATGGGCTCGATCGCGATGGACGGCAGCGGCAACATCATGATGGGCTACAGCCGCGTGAGTGCCGCGGCAGGCCAGTTCGCCTCGATCGGGCTGGCCGGCCGCGAGCCGGGCGATCCGATCAATACGCTGCAGGCCGAGATCATCGCGCACACGGGCACGGGCGCGCAGTCGGGCACGCTGACGCGCTGGGGCGACTACTCCACCATGCAGGTCGATCCGGCCGACGACCGCACGTTCTGGTACATCGGCGAATACCTGAGCGCGAACGGCACGTTCAACTGGCGCACGCGCATCGTGAGCGCGAGCTTCCCCGCCGGCACCGCCACCCTCGGCATCAACGACGTGACCGTGGGCGAGGGCAACGCCGGCAGCGCGAACGCGCAGTTCACGATCACACGCTCGAACAACAATGCGGCGGTGAGCGTGACGGTCAATACCGCGAGCGGCACCGCAACCTCGGGATCCGATTTCACGCCAGTAACGGCTCAGGTGGTGAACTTCACCGCGGGTGGTGCGCTGACGGCAACGGTGGACGTGCCCATCCTGGGCGACACCACGCTCGAACCCAACGAGACCTACACGGTCACCTTGAGCAGCCCGACGAACGCCACGATCTCCGATGGCACCGGCGCGGGCACGATCAACAACGACGACGGCGCGTCGATCGCGATCAACGACGTGACGCAGGCGGAAGGCAACGCCGGCAGCACGGCCTTCACCTTCACCGCCACGCTCACCGGTTCGGTGCAGGGCGGCTTCACGGTGCCGTTCAGCACCGCGAACGGCAGCGCGACGCAGCCCGCCGACTACGCCAGCAACAGCGGCACCCTGACCTTCGCCGGCACCGCAGGCGAGACGCAGACGGTGACGGTGCAGGTGGTCGGCGACGGCACGCCCGAAGGCAACGACACCTTCACGGTGGGCCTGGGCACGCCGAGCAAGGCCGGCATCACGGTCAGCGACGGCACCGGCCTGGGCACGATCACGAACGACGACGGCGGCACGATCTCGATCAACGACGTTTCCCTGACCGAAGGCAACGCCGGCAACAAGGCGTTCACCTTCACCGCGACGCTCACGGGCACCCTGCCCGGCGCGTTCACCGTGCCGTTCGGCACCACGAACGGAACGGCGGTGCAGCCGGGGGACTATGCGAGCAACAGCGGCACGCTGAATTTCGCCGGCACCACCGGCGAGACGCAGGCGGTGACCGTGCAGGTGGCGGGCGACGGCACGCTGGAAGCGAACGAGACCTTCACCGTAGACCTCGGCGCGCCCAGCAACGGCGCCGTGGTGCTCGGCGACGGCAGCGGCCTGGGCACGATCACGAACGACGACAGCGCCTCGGTCGCGATCAACGACGTGACGCTGGCCGAGGGCAACGGCGGCAACACGGCGTTCACCTTCACCGCGACGCTCACCGGTTCCGTGCAGGGCGGCTTCACCGTGCCGTTCAACAGCGCGAACGGCACCGCGTCGCAGCCCGGCGACTATGCGAGCAACAGCGGCACGCTGACGTTCGCGGGGTCGGGCGGCGAGACGCAGACCGCGACCATACAGGTCGTCGGCGACACCACGCTGGAACCGAACGAGACGTTCACCGTCGGCCTGGGCACGCCGAGCAATGCTGCCATCAGCGTGAGCGATGCGAGCGGCCTGGGCACCATCACGAACGACGACAGCGCCTCGGTCGCGATCAACGACGTGACGCTCGCCGAGGGCAATGCCGGCAGCACGGCGTTCACCTTCACCGCGACGCTCACCGGTTCCGTGCAGGGCGGCTTCACCGTGCCGTTCAACAGCGCGAACG
>Ga0315912_10003306_pt1 | contig 16131 bp, 15 predicted proteins | sample VfabasoilMG_FD_204469 | JGI IMG/M metagenome (GOLD analysis project Ga0315912, IMG submission 204469) | Garden soil microbial communities collected in Santa Monica, California, United States - V. faba soil | ecosystem: Environmental > Terrestrial > Soil > Garden | place: USA: California... | reverse complement strand
AAGACGCAACAGAGTTTCAACTCCCCCGAGGAGGCTGCGGATGCCCTAAATGCTGCTGTTTCTTTAGGAGAAAAAGGCGAGTTATTGAGCGTGCTAGGTAAGCAGGGAGAAAAACTTGTTAACTCGGGAGATGCGGTTGCCGACAAACTTAATCAAGAAAAATTCGTCACCATGTACCAACAGATGCACAAAATTGTCAATGAGGATGATTCTCGAGCCATGCTTTATCTTGGCAATGATGAATGGCCATTTCTAATCCCGATTATAAAGCAGGGCACGACCTGGAGATTTGATGCGGCAGAGGGGGAGCAGGAATTTCTTAACCGCCGCATCGGCAAGAATGAATTAGACACAATACAGGTAGTGCTTGCCTACGCGGATGCGCAGCGCGAATATTACCTTGAAGATCGAGATGGTGATGGTGTGCTGGAATATGCTACTAAATTTCAATCCAGCAAGGGTAAGAAAGACGGGCTTTACTGGCCTACCAAAGATGGGGAGCAAGAGAGCCCGTTGGGGCCGCTCGTTGCAGAAGGTCGGGCCGCAGGATATACCCTTAAGAAAGGCAAGAAAATTCCCTATCATGGCTATTATTACAAAATATTAAAGGAACAGGGCGAGGATGCATCCGGCGGAGCGTATAACTACATAGCCAAAGGTCAGATGATAGGGGGATTTGCCCTGATTGCCTATCCGGCACGTTATGGTGTATCCGGAGTGAAGTCTTTTCTTATAAACCACGATGGTGTGATTTATGAGGAAGATTTAGGCCCTAACACGGCTCGCATTGCAGAGAAGACTGTGCGCTTTAACCCGAGCAGTGACGCACAGATAGCGGACACTTCACAAGAAGCGCAATAACTCAATTAAGTTCATTGTTCAATCAGTAGCTTTATTACTCGCTACCTTTGTATGATACTGTAAGCGCCTCGCGCGCTTTCGCTTTTGCTTCTTGGCTAGCGAGTATCAATTTATACGAGACGTAGTATTTAAAGATATTGCGTACATAGGTCGTTGTTTCGATGCCGATTTTTTCGGCAGTGATTATCTCAACATTGTTAAACCACACATCAGGATCAAGTCCGCGCTTCATGGCCTCCTTGCGCATGCGTGTAATGCTGCCCGGTCCGGCATTGTAAGAGGCAAAGGCAAACAGGCATCGATCCATCTCGTTAAACTTCGCATCTTTGAAGTACCTGCCCATGAGTCGGTCCATATACTTGGTACCGGCGTGTACGTTATTCTCGGCGATACTGATGTCGCCTACTTTTAGCTCCGCACCGGTGGCGGGCATCACCTGCATAATTCCGATGGCACCAACATGGCTTTTAGCTTTTTGATTGAGTTGTGATTCCTGATAACCTTGTGCGGCGAGCATTAACGGATCAAAGCCGTATTGCTTTCCGTATTTATCGAACAATGCTAGCGTGTCCTTGAAGCGTTTGGAATCCTCTGAGGTGGAAGGATCATTCATTTGTTTAATACGTTTGTTGTACTTTGCCATGCGGGCAGCGATAGGGTTTACTTTCTTAACGCCGTTGATGTAAAAATCACCAATGATTTCATGTAGTTTTGGGCTATTTTTGCGTACCGCCCAGCCTGTCTCGATATCGGATTTTAGTATGACCCCTTCGTTGATCTTGATTTTAGGCAACACTGGCGCCCACATTTTGGCCAACCAGCGATGAACTACTACCGCTTGCAATACACCAGCATTGAGCATTTCCATCATATCCTCATTCTCGAGCGCATCGGACACGAATGCTATATTGATAGCGGGCTTTCCCTCCTTCTTAAATTGGTTATTGAGCTCAACTAGGCTTTCGTGATAGCTCGATGACTTGCGTACATGCACTGTCTTGCCAGCAAGATCGCTCAAGCTATTAATCGTAGGCGACTTTGGTCCGGTCAAAACAACTTGGGTTTTAAGAAACTGATCCGGGGGAACATAAAAGTCAATGAACTGCCTACGTGTGGGAGTGACCTCAAGGTCTCCGGCGGCGATGTCACCAAACCCACCAACCAGATTTTTCTGCAACTTGTCACGCGTGGTGGGAATGATATAGACCGTAATGGGTCGTTTGCCGAGCTCTTTCTGATACTTCTTGTTGATGTAGCGCTCGAAGTCTCTGGCAGCATCAGCGGTGATGCCACGCTCCTGACCTTTGTCGTTGAAATAAAGTGTACGGCTGTAAGGTATAAGTATACGAACAGAGCGAAGTTCTAACATGCCGTCAAAATCTCCTTTGAACTCCTTGTTCTTGAGCGGTATAGCTCGCGGTTTGATAGATTCGCTAAGTGTGGTAGGTGACTCGGTGGCCAACGCAATGGCAGATGACAAAAGTAGTAGCGCACCAGTAGCGGCTGCCGCAACGCTGCGAAATAAACTAAAATTCATTACGTTGTCCCTATTGCGATTCCGTGGAAAGGTGAAATCATTACTGCACTGTTGCACCCGATGCTCCTCCCAGTCCCTGCGAGTCTGGAATGCGAGCCAATGCCAGGTCCTCGGCGAGCAGGTACTGTTGCTCAATTACGCGATCCAGCAACGCAAGTTCCTCGCGTAAAGCAGGGTGACGATATTCTGGTAGAGTATGGGTGAGATTATCGACCATTGCACGCAAGCGACGCGCTATTTGCATGCTGCCTGAGCCGAATAATCTTATTTCTCTAAAGCTGATATGCACAAAGTCTTCCCAGTTCGGTGTGCGAAAAATCACGCGTTGCCGCCCTTTGTTGTCTGCAGCCTCCTTGCTATGTAGGTCACGTGCTCCTACCATGCGCAACAGACGGTGTAGCTGGTCAATAGCTAATACGGCCGTGGTGGGGTCGTTAATCGCTGGGGATAACGCTTTGGCCGCTATATCGACCAAAATGCGAAAAGCAAACATCGGGTCTTGCTCTAGTGTACGCTCTGAGCCAAGTGCTATCAGTGCCTGTAAGCTGCTATCGTCAACAGTGTCTGCTTTGCCATATAGATAAAAAATTGGATCATCAAAAGCAACGAAATCACCTATCTGTGGCACCAGCTCGATGATGATGTCAGCTCGCTGTGCCTCGGACACTAGCTGTTGCAGATTTATGGCCAGCACTATGCCCGAATCACCACGATGAGTGATAATCTTATCTGGTGAACCGAGTTTTCCTATTGGTGCTACGGGAGGCTCTGTATTTTGGAATGCCCAGGACAGCAATGTCCATTTGCGTAATTTATTAAGTGGCTGTAAAACATTCGTGTCTTTGGTTGAGTCAGGATAGACATCCCTAATGACTTTAATCCCCATCTCGCCTACGCGACCAACGAGAGCGATGGGACGAAGTAATTTTGCGGAATAGTCAATCAATAGCAGGAATGCAACCAAAGAAGCTGCGCCAAGTACCGCCGCGAGTGCGATCTGAAACTGGGGAACCGTTGTATCAGTGATTTGCATTATGGTTCGATTGGCCCACATTCCGGACAAAATAAACAACCCTACGATGCAGCGAATGACATTGTCACGCAATAAAGTGGTCGCGATGATACGTGGCGTGTATTGACCACCGGCAACCTGGATTGCAACCAGCAAGGAGCCAAATGTAAATACCAAAAATGACAGATTCATGGTAAATATGCGATCAAGAAGCCCCTGTGCCTCTGTTTGGTTTAGCCCATAAAATCCAGTGTCCAAATTGTAGAACCCCTGATTTACCATCCAATTGCCAAGCATTTCAACTAATAGCTTTAGTATTCTTCCAACCACTAGTGCAATAAATGGCACTACCCACAATGCGGATTTAATGTAGCTCTTGAGGCTGTACCATCTATTCCAAGGCATATTGCTATTCTCCTAGTAATTAAGCTGAACTTTAGCATGTGCTTATCTGATAATACAAGTTAGGCAAAGACAGGTTCTTACGGTCTTGGTGTGAATTATGCGTCCATCATGGGTGAATCATTCTAATCCTATACCATGGCCCAGATAAAAGTATCCATTAGCACGAATATAGTTTAGTACACCCTTGACTTGGGTTAATGAATTACCCAATAATCCCCTTAATAGAGTGTGCGGATAATTAACATATAACGAAAGGAAGCTTGCTATGAAAGGACATTTAGGTAAATTTATCTTGGTACTCATGTTGGTAGTGGGATCAGCTTGGGCAGAGGATGAGGCGGCAAATAAGCCGAAGTTCTCCGGATTTCTCAGCGACTACTCGAAGCTTCAGCCAGCTAAAGATCGTGAAGGAGTGTGGAACTCTATTGATAAAACTGCAGACTTTAGTGGGTACACGAAGATTATGTTTACGCCGGTTGAAGTTTATCTAATCCCCAACCCGGATTACAAAGGGTTACAGCCAGACGTACTTAAACAGATGACAGATAATTTTCTAGATTCTTTCAAACGTGCACTCACGCCTGCTTATCAGATTGTTAGCGAACCAGGTCCCGATGTACTAACGGTCAGGGCGGCCATTACGGGGGTTCAACTGGTTTCTCCATCGCTCTCAGCAACAGATTTGATCCCACTTAAGGCGTTGTTTAACCTAGGTCGAGCAGCAACTGGTAACGCACCGGTGGTTGCAGAAATGTCGGGCGAAATGGAGGTGCTTGATGCGGATGGTAATCGTGTTGCGGCAGCAGTTGCAACTCGTAAGGGAGACAAAACGTTGGCGCAGGATGAGCAAGTGAAGTGGGATGATTTGCAGGCCATTACCGATTATTGGGCTAAACATTTCCGTGAGAGATTGGATCAGTTACGGGCTGCCGGTGATAAATCCTAATCTGACTGTGTGATATAAACTTTTAGAGTAAGCGGGTTACAGTTTGTGTCAGTGGTATATAATTTTTATCATGACAGTTTTTAGGGGGTATTTAAGTATGAGAATAATGATAAGAGTAGTGGTTGGCGCTACATTAATGATATTAGCGATTGCGGCTGAAGCAGGGAAACCTATCGCTTATCCAGCCAAAGGACAGAGCGCGGAACAGCAGAATAAAGATGATGGTGATTGCTATGTTTGGGCAAAACAAAACACTGGTATTGACCCGGCAAATGTGTCTTCGGCACCACAAGAGAGTGGACCAGCGGTAGGTGATGGTGAGCGTGCTAGAGGTGCTGTACGTGGCGCAGTTGGCGGCGCCGCTATCGGTGCTATTGCTGGCGATACCGGCAAAGGCGCGGGGATAGGTGCAGTTGTTGGCATTATGCGAGGCGGGCAGCGCTCACGTCAAAACCAGCAGGCGAGAAATGAGCAAGCTCAGGCTCAGCAGTATGAGACTGTAAACACTTATTACCGCGCTTGGGGTGCCTGCATGACTGGTCGCGGTTACACTCTTATGTAATGGAGATACCAATGAAAAATTTTGTTCGATTTATACCCTTCTTAATTGCTTTCTTGCCTGAAAGTATCGCTATCGCTGGAGATTTCGATGGCTCGAAAAAGTTAATTTGTGCGCCGGTAGAAGCAATGAATTGCGTTAGTGGTGAGCCATGCGCAAGTGGAAGGCCGATTGATTTCGGAGCACCATCGTTTTTACGTATTGATATTGCGAAGAAAACCATTGATGGACCACATCGCTCTACCAAAATTCAAATCGTGGAGAAAAGCGAAAATCAAATTCTACTACTGGGCACTGAGCTCAATATTGCCTGGACTCTTGCGTTGAACACGGCAGAAGGTACGATAGCGGGAACGCTCGCGAACCGTGATGGTTCTGTTGCACTATTCGGATCATGTACTCCGTTGTGAGCTGTATGAGTGTCGCTCAAGATTTTTTTGAGTTTTGTTAAGTGTGAGAATGTTAGCTAGTATGAAAAAGCTTTTTTATATAGATTACCCACAAGAGCATTTGGATGGGCAGGCACACACCTATCGTTGTGCTTATTGCAAGGTGGTGACAACCACTATCAATGGGAGCCTGGAAGGGCATCTTCCATCCTGTGAATATAGAATAGAATTAGAGCGCGCTGGATATGAAACAAAAGAAAAATCGGAAAAACCTGCTTCTTCAGCAACTGATGACTTTGATTAAATCCAAAGTCCAATGTATCTCAAGAGACTTTAAATCTCTTTGAGCTATATTGACTTGAGAAGCGTCTGCTAGTGCAGGTTGTCAATATTAGCTAAGTCTTCATCAGCAGCGAATCGTTTGATACCAGAACCAAACCCGTTTGTGTCACCATATTCGTCAAATTCGTCACCTGCTAAATCTTCTAGCATTTGGTCTAATAATTTAACCTTATCCTGATTTGTCGTTGTGTTAGCCATAATAAACCTACCTTTTCTATAACTTTAAAAATTAGCGGATTGCCAATATTTAACATTAAGCATTTAGCATGCCAAGATTATTTTGACCTGATTCGTGCAAAGCTTAATCATAAGTAGGGTTTGTGGGTATTATTGAAGCGTTGATAAATTAGGTAGACTGCATGGATTTAATTAAGGATGAAGCACCAATAGCACCCTCACTTAAAGAGTCATTTTGGTATTGGCTAAGGCTCGGATTTATTAGCTTTGGCGGGCCTGCAGGACAGATTGCAATTATGCATAATGATTTGGTGGAGGAAAAACGTTGGATATCCGAAAAGCGGTTTCTACATGCGCTTAATTACTGCATGCTACTACCTGGGCCAGAGGCGCAACAGCTCGCTATTTACATTGGCTGGCTAATGCACAAAACACGTGGAGGCCTGATTGCTGGCATTTTATTTGTATTGCCATCGTTACTGATTTTAATAGTATTAAGTTTTGTTTATATGCGCTTTGGCCATCTGCCTGTAGTTACAGGTGCGTTATATGGCATTAAGCCTGCGGTGGTGGCTATTGTACTTTTTGCGGCTTATCGCATAGGCTTGCGGGTTCTTAAAAACAAAGCCTTGTGGGCAATTGCGACGATATCTTTTTTAGCGATTAGTGTTTTTGGCTTACCGTTTCCACTCATCATTTTGGGTGCCGCACTACTGGGGTTGGCTGGCAATCGTTATTATCCAAAATTATTCGCGGGTGATGCAGGGCATAAGACAACACATAAGCACTATGGAAAAGCGGTGATTGATGACGAAACTCCGACACCTTCGCATGCAATCTTTAACATACGTCATTTCGTCAAGGTTGCATTAGCTGGTCTTGTAATTTGGCTTATGGCGATACTGATTTTAATCGCAAGCTATGGCTGGGATGCAGTGTTCACGCAAATGGCATGGTTTTTTACCAAGACCGCACTACTTACTTTTGGCGGTGCCTATGCTGTGCTTCCCTATGTTTACCAAGGCGCTGTAACGCATTATGCATGGTTGACACCTGCGCAAATGATAGACGGTTTAGCGCTCGGTGAAACCACGCCCGGCCCACTGATTATGGTGGTCGCATTCGTGGCATTTATAGGAGGCTGGGCACACGCAATACCAGAAAGCCCATTGTTGGCGGGTATCTTGGCGGCATGTATAGTCACATTCTTTACATTTCTGCCGTCATTTATCTTTATCTTTATGGGCGCACCGTTTATCGAATCAACCAAAAACAACCTCAAACTTAACGCGCCGCTAACTTCAATCACATGTGCTGTTGTTGGTGTCATTGCGAGCCTGGCCTTATTTTTTGCGCACCATGTGTTTTGGTCGAATGCGAACACAAATCCAGATTGGTTGGCCATAATAGCAACGGTTCTTGGTTTGATTGCACTCATTAAGTTTAATGTGAATATTATTAAACTGATAAGTGTGTTCGCCTTGCTGGGTTTAGCACATCAATGGCTGAACTAATAAATTTTAGGCTACACGTTCGGTAGGTTGTCTGATTTTCTGTAAAATAATTGCTGAAAGCTCTTCGATCGAACGGCTGGTGGAATCAGCCCAAGTGATGTTATTTATGCGCATGAGATTTTCAGCGGTGATGATTTCTTTTTTGCAGTTTTCTAGAGAGGCGTAAAAACTGTCGGGGCGACGCTCGCTACGCACAGAGTGCAAACGTTCTGGTTTGATGGTAAGACCGAAAATTTTGCCTACATACTTATGTAAAATTTCCGGCAAACTTCCGCGTGCAAAATCTTCCGGAATAAGCGGATAGTTAGCTGCTTTAATGCCGAATTGCATAGCTAGATAAATGCTGGTAGGAGTTTTGCCGCAGCGCGAAACACCTATTAAAATCACTTGCGCTTCATCAAGCCCCGAGTTGGTGATGCCATCGTCGTGTGTAAGGGTAAAGTTAATCGCCTCCATGCGCTCATGGTAGCTTGCCCCCATGGCGCTATGTGCAATACCGGCGCCGGTAAGTGGTTTTTGTTTAAGTTCGTCACCTAAGGGGTCAATAAAAGTTTCAAAGAGATCAATGAAATAGGCATTGGTTTCTTTGAGCTTTATTCGCAGTGCAATATCACCCAACGACATAATGACAATGGGCCGTATGCCATTGGCCGCAGCCGCCACTTCAATGCTGACTTGGGCCGCAAGGATTTTTTCTAGGTTATCGGTAAACGGCAACCGTGATTGTGTGAAATTGGTATTAGGAAAATGCTCTAATAGCTTGCTCAGCGCACCAGCCGTAATCCCAGTGCCATCTGAAACAATAAATACCGTGCGGTGTTCCACGCTTACAGGCTAACTTATTTTTTAGTTAGGCGCTGCCAAGTGGCAATAACCGTATCTGGGTTGAGAGAAACAGATTGTATGCCTTCGGCTACTAACCATTCTGCAAAGTCGGGGTGGTCTGATGGTCCTTGCCCGCAAATACCCACATATTTACCTAGGCGGTTACAGGTAGAAATCGCCATTCTTAGGAGCACTTTCACAGCCTCGTTTCGTTCATCAAAACTATTCGCCATAATTCCGGAATCTCGATCTACGCCAAGTGTAAGCTGTGTAAGATCGTTAGAGCCGATCGAGAAGCCATCAAAGTATTGCAAAAACGCTTCCGCTAATAACGCATTGGAAGGAATTTCGCACATCATAATTAATCGTAGACCATTTTCACCACGTTTCAGGCCGTTTTTCGCCATAATGTCAGTGACTGCTTTTGCCTCTTCTAGTGTGCGTACGAATGGGATCATGAGTTCTACATTTACCAGACCCATTTCGTCGCGCACTTTTTTCATTGCTTGGCATTCCATGGCAAAACATTCTTGAAAATCTTCTGCCATATAGCGCGCAGCACCACGGAAACCCATCATAGGATTTTCTTCATCCGGCTCGTAAATATCGCCACCAATGAGTTTTTTGTACTCATTCGATTTAAAATCGGAAGTACGCACAATCACAGGTTTTGGATAAAACGCTGCTGCGATGGTCGCGACACCTTCGGCTACCTTGTCGATGTAAAATTGTTTTGGGCTAGCGTAACCTCGTGCACGGTTGTGAATAGTGTCTCGAATTGCCACAGGCATTGCTTCTACATTCAAAATAGCTTTCGGATGTATGCCCACCATATTGTTAATCACGAATTCCAAGCGTGCCAACCCAACGCCATCATTAGGGATTTGTGCAAAACTAAATGCCATGTCAGGATTTCCAACATTCATCATGATTTTGCAAGGTGGTTTCGGTAGTGCACTATTAGCTTGGCTGCTTACTTCGTATTCCAGTGCGCCGTGATACACAAAACCGGTTTCGCCCTCAGCACAAGAAACCGTAACAATTTCGCCTTCACGTAGCAAATCTGTGCCATTCACAGAACCTACAATTGCGGGAATACCAAGCTCGCGCGCTATGATTGCAGCATGACAAGTGCGTCCACCACGATTAGTCACAAGCGCAGAAGCACGTTTCATAACAGGTTCCCAGTTCGGGTCGGTCATATCTGCCACTAGTACATCACCTGGTTGTACCTCATGCATCTCCGCAGGATCTAGCACAATACGCACTGGGCCGACACCCACTTTTTGAGTCACCGCGCGGCCAGCAACTAAAGGTTTCGCCGAGTGTTTTTGTAACTTAAAAGTCTCTGTGACATTGTTAGCTTCTTCTTGAGATTTTACCGTCTCAGGCCGAGCTTGCAGGATATACAGTTTGTTGTCTAAGCCATTCTTACCCCATTCAATATCCATCGGGCAACCGTAATGTGCTTCAATCGTCATCGCATAGCCGGCTAGCTCTAAGATATCCGTATCGGTTAATGAGTAAACATCGGATTGACTCGGATCCACGTCCACAGTAATGGTACTTTTTCCTGCCTGTGTTGCATCGCTAAATACCATCTTGATAAGCTTGGATCCCATGGTGCGGCGCACGATGGCTGGCTTGCCTTGAGCCAAGAGTGGTTTGTGTACATAAAACTCATCCGGATTCACTGCGCCTTGCACAACTGTCTCGCCAAGGCCATAGCTTGATGTAATGAATGCGACATCCCTAAAACCAGACTCGGTATCAATAGTAAACATCACGCCTGCGCAGCCAATATCACTACGCACCATTTGTTGCACGCCTGCAGATAAGGCTACATCCGAATGGACAAAGCCTTTGTGTACGCGATATGAAATAGCGCGATCGTTGTAAAGTGAGGCAAATACTTCTTTAATGGCGTGGTTGATGTTATCCAAGCCGTGAATATTCAAGAAACTTTCTTGTTGACCTGCAAAAGATGCGTCTGGTAAGTCTTCTGCGGTTGCGGATGAGCGTACTGCAAAAGTTGTTCCCGAGGCTGATTTTTCTGTAAGTTTTGCATAATTCTCAGCAATCGCAGCTTTTAAGTCCGCTGTAAATTCTGTCTCCATGATCCAAGCGCGAATCTTTGAGCCACATTTTGCCAGTGCTTGTGTGTCGTCCGCATTTAACGCGTCCAGCTCAGCATTGATTTTTTTGTCTAAACCATTTTGAGCTAAAAATTCACGATAAGCATCAGCGGTAGTTGCAAAGCCTGTAGGCACGCGCACGCCTTTGGCGCTAAGTTGTGAAATCATTTCACCGAGTGATGCATTTTTGCCGCCAACAGAGGCAACGTCGGTGTTACGAAGCTGTTCAAATGGAATGACAAGGCTGGTCATACTGTTCCCTTAAATTAATGCTGTGGGTAATTAATTGCGTTGAATTTCAGATAATCAATCAAACCGCATTATGCCAAACAAGTCCTGTTGTGTCACCTAGCGTTATTAGTCCGTTTGGCTATACTTTCAGTATTTGGTAAACGTGTGAAACCGATAAGCTGAGTTAGAATAACCTTAATTATGCAAAATTCACCAAAAACTATAAGCGTTAGAGCGCATGCACGTTTGCACATGGGTTTTTTTGATATGCATGGCGGGTTAGGGCGCAAGTTTGGAAGTCTAGGCGTGTCTTTAGCCACGCCTGTCACTGAAATTGAGGCCACGCTCTCGGATGGTCTCATCATTTCCGGTGAATTGAACGATGATGAGATTGGTTCAATTTCCAAGGCCGTACAATTGTTTCAAAAGGAACTTAATGTAAGTGCGTCACTTAACATCCATGTCAAACAACTCATTCCCAGTCATTTTGGACTGGGTTCCGGAACGCAGATTAAGCTGGCTTTATTGGCTGTAATTGACAGATTAAATCAACTCAACTTAGACCATACTCGCTTTTCTGCAGCATCAGGTCGAGGTATGCGCTCAGGTATTGGTTTGGGTACATTCTGGCAAGGTGGTGTAGTCGTAGATGCAGGGAGAGGTAATAAAGATAACGTTCCGCCGATTGTATCTCGACTGGATTTTCCCGAAAATTGGCAAATTTTGCTGATTTTTGACAGTAGCAAGCAGGGCGTGCATGGTGAGCAGGAGCTAAGAGCGTTTAATAATCTACCGGCTTTCCCTGAGCAATTGGCTGATAAATTGTGTCGTCATGTATTGATGCAGGCACTACCAGCCCTGCAAGAGTATGATCTGGCTAGCTTTGGGTTAGCAGTTCGGGCGTTGCAGCAAGCAACTGGGGAGCATTTCGCGGCTGCACAGGGTGGCTTGTATGCAAGTCCCAAAGTTGCTAAGGTGATGAATTGGTTGGGAACACAGCATGTGGCATGTTTTGGGCAAAGTTCTTGGGGTCCGACAGGCTTTGCAATTTTTGAAAGTAAAGAAACAGCAGATTTATATTTGAAGCAGATAAAAAAACACTTTGCAGACAAAGAGTTAAGTTTTATGATGACACAGGGTTGTAACACCGGAGCTTCAATTATCGTCACTGAATAAAAATAGGAATATAAAGATAATGGAAAAAGTTTCAATACTACATTTGATAACAGCGGCTAAAAATGCCAGTCCGTTTGATGTAAACATGGCGTTTGATGCGGGATTTGAGAATATTATCCCTTACACCAATATTGGTTTGGCTGAGGTGACAGGTTTGGCCCAGGATGCCATTTTTTCACGTAGCGCTTCCGGACTAAAAAGAGAAGCCATTTTTATTGGCGGGCGCGATATAGACTTGACCATGGATATGCTGGAAGCAGCTAAAAAAGGCACTTTCCCGCCGTTTGAGATTTCCATGTTTGCAGACCCTTCAGGTGCGTTTACAACGGGTGCTGCAATGGTGGCCAAAGTAGAGTTTCACCTAAAGAAACATTTTAATACCGATTTAAGAAGCAAGAAAGTCGCCGTGTTTGGCGCGACAGGTCCTGTGGGTGGTTGTATTGCTGTGATGGCAGCCAAACAGGGCGCGCAAGTTGAGCTAGTAGCACATAGCAGCCTTGAAGAGGCGCGTAATAAGGCGTTTAATTACAACAAGCGTTACGGCGTTAGCATCGGCTATACTGATGGCATAAGTGATGCGGCAAAGCAGGAAGTGCTTGATAAATCGGCCGTGGCCTTATGTGCGGCGGCGGCAGGCATTCGTGTGATTTCTACCGAGCAAATCGCTCATTCTAAAACCTTGCGGGTAATCGCAGATGTCAATGCTGTAGCACCAACTGGCGCAGAAGGTGTTGATGTAAAAATGGATGGCGCTGTAATTGAAGGCACTAAAGCGCTAGGCATAGGTGCACTGTCAATCGGCGATCTGAAATACAAGACACAGCATATGCTGCTCCAACGATTGCTCGAGACAGATAAACCCGTTTATTTGGAGTTTATGGCTGCGTTTGAAGCGGCGCGCAGCTTACTTAAAGACGCGTAATTTAGCTCAAATATAAGTGCGCGACTTGCTTTGCACAAAAAATTCTTGATTGTCGCCGCAATATCAAGTCGGCCATATGTAACAGCGGCGATTGAAGCGGGGTTTGATGTGGTTGCAATTGATGCGTTTGCAGATGTTGACACACTACAAATGGCAAAAAAAGCGTTTCAAGTAGATGTGATAAATGGTCAATTTGAGCTTAAACAGATTTTGAATGTTTTAGGCCAGCTTGATTTGCATGAATGTGCTGGTTTCTGTTACGGCGCAGGCTTTGAGTTAGAGCCTGAAATCTTGACTGAAATAAACAAATGGATTCTTGTTATTGGTAATACTGCAGAAGCCGTAAAGGATTGTAAAAATCCACAGGTTTTTTTTGAGTACTGCGCCGAGTTTAAGATGCTCTATCCTGAGATATCATTTGAGTATCCTAACAGTGAAAAGGGCTGGGTGGTAAAGTCAATTGGTGCTAGTGGCGGTGCGCATATCAGGCCATTATCGTCACTAGATTCTATGTCTGCCGGCAATGTTTATTACCAGAAAATTCAAACAGGGAAACCTGTTTCTTGTCTGTTTTTAGCGAATGGTAAAAACGCTAGCATCATTGGCTACAACGAGCAGTGGTGCGCTCCAGAGGAGAGTGCGCCTTATCGCTACGGAGGTGCAGTGAGTCACGCTGAAATCGACAACCGTAGTAAAGAAATAATAGAGGTTTTTGTTCAAGCAATTGTGACTAAACTGGGTCTGCGGGGTATTAACAGTTGCGATTTTATTTTTGAGGGCGATCAGGTTTTTGCTCTGGAAATTAATCCACGCCTCAGTGCGACGCTCGATTTGTATCGTACCGAGAAAAGTGATTTATTTGCAGCGCATATGGGTGCCTCACTTGGCGGGAGGATGCAATCTTTGGAGATAGAGAAAGTGCCCAAAGCACATCAAGTTATTTATGCCAAGCAGAAAACTTCTATTTCCAATCATACGGAATGGCCAAGCTGGGTGTGTGATATTCCTCAAGCTGGTTCGATTATCGAAACTGGTATGCCAATTTGCACCGTGGTAGCCAAAGCACCGACTGCAGCAGAGGCTAAGCAGGTGGTGATGAAAAGGGCAATAGACTGTGTTGCTGGGCTATGTTAGCCTAGTCTTTTAGGGGGTAATTATGCAAAATCAATCAAAAATAAGCATCAATGCATTGACTGTGCCGCTTGTGGAAGCGCTTATCGCTGATGCAGGTAACCTTAATTTGGGTATTTCGAAGCATCCGACTGGTGCAACTATCGTTGATGGCGGCATCGAGGCTGCAGGTGGACAAGAGGCGGGACGCCGTATTGCGGAAATTTGCATGGGCGGATTGGGTCAAGTGAAATTGCAAAAAGTTGCGACTTTTAAAAATTGGCAATCAAGCATACATGCGCAGTCCGATAATCCGGTCTTATCCTGTCTTGGTAGTCAGTATGCAGGCTGGGCATTGTCGCATGAAAAATTTTTCTCACTTGGTTCTGGTCCGGCGCGTGCGATTGCACAACGTGAGGATTTGTACAAAGAACTTAATTATGCCGACACGGCTGAAAAAACCGTGTTGGTGCTAGAAACGGAGAAAATTCCGCCCGCTGAGATTATCGAAAAAGTGGCAAGGGATACCAACATTAAGCCTGAAAATTTAACTTTTATACTCACGCCAACCAAAAATCTCTCAGGTACAACGCAAATCGTGGCACGGGTGTTAGAGGTAGCAATACATAAAGTACACACGATACATTTCCCACTCGAAAATATTGTGAGTGGCTTTGGTTCAGCGCCTTTGCCGCCGACATCTCCCGACTTTTTGATAGGTATGGGGCGTACTAACGATGCAATATTATTTGGAGGTGCAGTAGAGTTAAATGTTAAAGGTACTGATGAAGCTGCTAAAAAACTCGCACAAGACTTACCAAGCAGTTCTTCCAAAGATTATGGCAGGCTTTTCGGCGATATTTTTAAAGCTGTGAATATGGATTTTTACAAAATAGACCCGCTGCTATTCTCGCCAGCAAAAGTTACCATTAATAACATTGAAACCGGCAATAGCTTTACTGGCGGCGCACTCAACGAGGCGCTTATTGACCAATCGTTTGGGAGTTAGTCGTTTGATAGGTTAGAATCGCGTCGTGCGAATTCCTATTTTTACCGACGAAGCAGAACAACAAGGCGGCTGGCATGGCCGGGTGTTAGCAAAGGCATTCGAGGCTCGAGATGTGGAGCCGGTTTTTGTTTCGCTCCAAGACTGTTTAATTCACATATCCGGCTCTGCTGCAAAAATTCAGGTTTCCAATTTTACTGAAAATTTTCCTGCTGCATTTGTACGTGGTATTGCGGGCGGTACAATACAGCAAGTGATTACACGTTTAAACATTTTACATATGCTGGCTATGCAAAATGTAAAGATTTATAACGATGGTAAAGCGATTGAGCGTACCGTAGATAAAGCGATGACAAGTTTTCTGCTGTACCAGAAAAATATTGCTACACCACAGACTTGGGTGTGCGAGTCGCGTAGCCATGCGCATAGCATTGTTCAAAAAGAGGTGGCTAACAATAAGCTGGTCATCAAGCCTTTATTTGGCTCTCAAGGCCGTGGTATAAGTCTCTTAGACCAGACATCAAAACACCCCTTGCCCATGGATGATTTTGTGGACGGCGTGTTTTATTTGCAAGAGCTAATTGATACCGGCGATAGGAATCATGATTTTCGTGTGCTTGTAATTAAAAACCAAGCTGTCGCAGCAATGCGCAGAAGCGGTAACGGCTGGCTTAACAATGTGGCGCTGGGTGCGCGCTGTGAAGAAATTAATGACAAGGATATTCTTTGTTTGGCAGAGCAGGCTGCAGAAGCCGTGGATATTGACTATTGTGGTGTCGATATTATTCGTGACAAGAGCGGTAAGCTATGGGTGTTGGAAGTAAATAGCATTCCTGCATGGCGTGGTTTGCAAAGTGTGACAAAGGTAAATGTTGCGCAATTGCTGGTGGATGATTTTTTAAGTAAATTCTAAATGAATCAATATGTTGGAGAGCTGTTTAGAGAGGCCTGCATAGAAGAGTCGCAAGCAATCAAGCCTGGCAA
>Ga0315912_10003305_pt1 | contig 16134 bp, 14 predicted proteins | sample VfabasoilMG_FD_204469 | JGI IMG/M metagenome (GOLD analysis project Ga0315912, IMG submission 204469) | Garden soil microbial communities collected in Santa Monica, California, United States - V. faba soil | ecosystem: Environmental > Terrestrial > Soil > Garden | place: USA: California... | reverse complement strand
GCCGCCATTGCTCGCGCCAGAATTGGAAAAATTTCTGCGCCCCAAGATTGAGCGCGCTGGCGGCATTCGGATCACGAAAACGACGGGGATGGTGGTGGGGCAGAAGTGAACCTACCCTTGTTGCTCGCCGCCTGCTTATTCTGTCTTCTCGCCTTGCTCTATTGGGAGCTCGTCCTCGTCGAGGGCGCGCATCTGGGCGCGCGAGTAGTCGTCTGGCTCTATGACTTAGTCGCCCCCTACTATGAGCGCATTAAACAATTTGAAATCGAATTTGAAGATAGCGCCCTCGGTCTGCCGTTGACCATACGGCTCATTGAAATTGAATCGCCGCGCGTGCTGGACGTGGCGGCGGGCAACGGACGGATGGCGCGCACCCTGCTCCGCCAACTTGCTTTTGATGGCACGGTAGTCAATCTCGATCTCTCCCGCGCGATGTTGGTGCAAGGCCAGCACGAATGCGCGCCGTGGGCGGAGCGTGTGCAATGGATCTGTTCTCCGGTTGAATGCTTTCCCTTTGCCGCTGAAACTTTTGATGCGGTGATCTGTTTGGAAGCGCTCGAATTTTTCCCCGATGCCCAACGGGCACTGGCCGAGTGCGCGCGGGTGTTACGCCCCAACGGCGTGTTGTTGGTCTCCAATCGCATCGGATGGAACGCGCGCCTGATGTTTGGCAAAACTTTTTCGTCCCGAGCCTTTCACCATTTACTCGCCCAATATCCGCTCAAAGACATCCTCCTCCACGCGTGGCAAGTCGAGTATGACCTCGCGTGGGCGCGCAAAGCCAATCGCGCGCAGTTGGAATTATGAGCAACGGGGAGTATGATTTACAGTCGTTAGTAGCCAGAAACTTCTGATTACTGACTTCTGACTACTGTCTACTGACTTCTGGCTACTACTTATGTCCTCACACTACGATCTCATCGTCATTGGTTCTGGCCCGGCGGGCGAAAAGGGCGCGGCGCAAGCGGCCTATTTTGGCAAGAAGGTGGCGCTCATAGAGCGCAGTCGCCACCTTGGTGGCGCGGGGATCAACACCGGCACCGTGCCTTCCAAGACGCTCCGCGAGACCGCCCTCTATTTTTCCGGCCTGCGCCAACGTGGGTTATACGGCATTGACTACTCGCTCAAAGAAGGCCTGACCGTCGGCGATTTCATGTATCGCAAACAGATGGTGATCGAGAGCGAATGGGGCATCATCCAACGCAACCTAGAGCGCCACCATATCGAAGTCGTCTGGGGCGAGGCTTCGCTCAAAGACACGCACACCGTTCAAGTCAAAGCGCCGGATGGCACGCTCAACGACCTGACCACCGACACGATCCTCATCGCCACCGGCTCCTCGCCCTTTCGCCCATCCGATGTCCCGTTCGATCATCGCCTGATTTATGATTCTGATTCGATCCTCAACATGAGCCACATCCCCAAGAGCATGGTGATCATCGGGGGCGGGGTGATCGGCTCGGAGTATGCGGGCGTGTTTACCGCGCTCGGCGTGCAAGTGATTTTGATTGACGGGCGTAATCGCCTCTTGCCGTTCGTGGATGCGGAGATCGCGGCGCGCTTGCAAAGCCATTTGGAGCGGCTGGGGTTGCGCTTCTTTTTCAATACGCGGGTGGATAAGGTAACGCGCCACGATGACCATGTACATTTTCTCTTGCACGGCGGGCAGGAACTCAGTTGTGAGATCGCGCTCTTCGCGGCGGGGCGGCAAAGCAATGTGGAAGGGCTGAATTTGGAAAACGTGGGCGTCAAGCTGGGTAATCGCGGCCTGATCCTCGTCAACGAAAAATTTCAGACCAGCGTGCCGAACATTTACGCGGCTGGCGACGTGATCGGCTTTCCTGCACTGGCTTCGACTTCCATGGAACAAGCGCGCGTGGCGATGGTGCATGCCTTTGACCTCAGCTACAAAAAACAAGTCTCGCAAATTTTGCCGCTCGCGGTCTACACCATCCCCGAAATTTCCCAAGTGGGGCTCACCGAAGAAGATTGTCAGCAACAGAACATCCCCTATTTGGTGGGGCGCTCGTTTTATGATAAAAGCCCGCGCGGGCAGATCATCGGCGACACTAGCGGCCTGCTCAAGCTCATCTTCGCCCCCACCGACAAGAAACTCCTCGGCGCGCATCTCATTGGCGAGATGGCCTCCGAACTGATCCATATCGCCATGCACGTGATGGCCGTGAATGGCGCAATTGATGCGTTTATTCAATCGGTCTACAACTACCCCACCCTCGCCGATTCCTATAAATACGCCGCCTACGATGGCCTAGGGTATTGGGAAAAATGGCAAAAAGAGAATGTCAAATGACACGCAACGCTGTGGGGCGGCGTTAGGCGTTGGCTACTGATTAGTCATCATGTTATTGGTTCGTTATCAAACCCCAAACACTGCGCCCCAATATGGTTATGTCGAAGGCGAGCTCATCGGCAAGGTGAACGGTGATCTCTTTAGCGATTTTTCGCGCGACAAGGCCCTCTACCCCATCGCCGAGGTGACGCTCCTGCCACCCTGCGAGCCGACCAAGATCATCGGCGTCGTCAACAACTTCGCCGACCGCCTGCGCGAAGTCAACCTCCCCCCACCCGAACTGCCCATCTTATTCTTTAAGCCGCCCTCGGCCTTGTTGGGGCACGAGGGCGCGATCCGCCTCCCAACGCTCGCGCAACAGGTCGAACACGCCGCCGAGTTGGCGGTGATCATCGGCAAGCGCGCACGCAGCGTCCCCGCCGAACAAGCCTTGAATTATGTTTTAGGCTACGCGGCCTCCAACGATGTCACCGCGCGCGACCTGATCGAGCGCGACGGGATGTGGACGCGCGGCAAGGGCTTTGACACCTTCTGCCCGCTGGGGCCGTGCATCGCCACCAATTTAGACCTCGCGGATGTCATGATCCAGTGTCGTGTCAACGGCGAGACGCGCCAGATGAGTTCCACCCACGATCTGGTGTTTAACGTGCCGCGGCTGATCGCGTTTATCTCATCTATTATGACCCTCATGCCCGGCGATGTGATCCTCACCGGTGCGCCCTCGGGCGTGGGGATGTTGGCGGAAGGGGATAGTGTGGAAGTGGAGATCGAGGGGATTGGCGTGTTGCGGAACAGCGTGAAGCACGAATAACCCAAACATGAAAGGAAAATAGCATGGGTCTCAAACCCGACCGCTGGATTAAGCAGATGGCGCTGGAACAGCGCATGATCGAACCGTTTGTGGAGAGCCAGGTGCGGCAGGGGGTCATTTCGTATGGCGTCTCGTCGTATGGTTACGACATCCGCGTCGCCGACGAGTACAAAATTTTCACCAACGTCTTTTCGGCATTGGTAGACCCCAAACAATTCGACCCCAAGTCTATGGTGGATTTTAAGGGTGAGGTGTGCGTCATCCCCCCGAACTCGTTTGTGTTGGCGCGCACCATTGAGTATTTTCGGATCCCGCGCAAGGTGCTAACCGTTTGCCTCGGGAAGTCCACGTATGCGCGTTGCGGTTTAATAGTTAATGTCACGCCCTTTGAACCGGAATGGGAAGGCTATGTGACGCTCGAAATCTCCAACACCACCCCGCTCCCAGCCAAGGTGTATTCGAATGAAGGCATCGCCCAAGTGCTGTTCTTTGAAGCCGACGAGGAGTGCCAAATTTCTTATGCCGACAAAAAGGGCAAGTACCAAAGTCAGCAATCCATCGTGTTACCCCGCCTATAACGCCCGGTCTCATCTGGCTCTCACATTTCTATAATACTGTGTTTACACTCGTTCGCGTAAGATAGCCGCAACAGCAAGGAGGCTGGCATGTTTACCTACGATGTGTGGCATCAGCAACGGTTGAGTGTGATTGGGCGGTTACAAAATGAGTTGAGCGGGCAGTTCAACGTCGCCGACATTCGCGCCAGCGAACAAGGCGATTCGGTCATGTTTATCGGGCGGCTGGCGCGCGACGCCGAGACAGTCTATGACACCTTGCGCGAGCGGTTTCGGCAATTGGGTTACACGCTCATCATGCGGCGGCAAGGTGACGCCGATGTGATGGTGGCGCAAAAAGGGCTGACCACCAGCACGCGCTTTAACCCGCTCATCAATTTACTCTTGCTAGGCGCGACGGTCTTCACCACAGTATGGGCTGGGGCCGCCTTCACCGGGCTCAACCCCTTTCCGGCTTTGCGCGCTGGGAATTGGATGCAATTGGGGGAAATGTTGAGCACTGGGTTGGCCTTCGCGTTCACGTTATTGTTCATCCTCGGCGTGCATGAGATGGGCCACTATGTGGCCGCCCGGTGGCATGGGGTGCAAGTGACCTTGCCCTACTTCATCCCGGTCCCGTTTGGCCTCGGCACGCTCGGCGCGTTTATCCAAATGAAAAGCCCGGTGGAAAACCGAAAAGCGTTGTTTGATGTCGGCCTAGCCGGACCGCTGGCCGGTTTGGTGGTGGCGGTGCCCCTCATGATCATCGGCCTACTGCAATCGGAGATCGTGCCAGCGTTGAGCAGTGAGCGTTTAGGCAGTTCGCTCCTGATGCAAGGCCTCATCGCCCTTTTCGCGCCACATAGTGCCAACGAGGCAGTGGCGCTCAGCCCAGTGGCGATCGCCGCGTGGTTCGGCCTGCTCATCACGGGCATCAACCTGTTGCCAATGGGCCAACTCGATGGCGGCCACGTCACCTATGCGGTCCTAGGCAAAGCGGCCCGCCCCATCGCCATTGCGACCTTCATCACCCTGTTAGGTTTAGGCTGGTATGTGTGGAATGGTTGGTACACTTGGGCGTTCTTCGCGCTTCTCTCTGGATTGAGCCATGCCGCGCCGCTCAACGACATCACGCCGTTAGATGGCAAACGGACCCTCATTGGCGGGTTGACGCTCATCTTATTCGTCACGTTGGTCACGCTCAAGCCTTTCTAAGGGCCACCTCTCACTTACAGCCTGCGGCCTCTTGCCAGCGGACAACATATTTCTAATGTTGTCCGCTGGCGTTTTTGATCATGCTACAATCGGTATTAGGAAGATTTTGACTGCTATGTCGCCCCCCCGTGTTCTATTTGCTGACGATGATCACATCACTCGCCAAGTGATCCAAACCGCGTTGGAAAACGCCGAGATGGAAGTGTTCTTAGCCCAAGATGGCGCGACTGCCTTAGAGCTTTGGCGAACCCGACCCTTCGACATAGCAATTTTAGATGTGATGATGCCCGAGATAGATGGCTTTGCGGTTTGCCGCACTATCCGCGAAAATTCAGATTTACCGATTATGATTTTGACGGCTATGGGCCGCGAAGAAGATATCCTACGGGGTTTCGATTGTGGGGCCGATGATTACCTGACAAAACCTTTCCGCCATAAAGAATTGATCGCGCGGGTGCAAGCGATCTTACAGCGGATGCAACGCCTAGCCCTGCCGCCCGAGTCTCAACTGACCTACACCGACCTCACCTTAGACCTCGCCGCCCAACGCCTGGTTCGAGCTGGGGTCAATCTCCCCATCACCACTTTGGAATTTCAACTGTTGCGCTATTTAATGCAACGCTCAGGGACGGTAATCAGCAAAGAAGATTTATTTCAAAATGTGTGGGGGTATATGATGCCCGCCGGGGGGATGAACCTGATTGAGGTGGCCGTGCGTCGTCTGCGCGGGAAGATCGAAGCCGATCCGGCTCGCCCGCGCTATATTCAGACGGTGCGTGGCGCGGGCTATCGGTTGGGCGAGTGAGAGGGCGAGCCGCCCGCTTAGCCGGACCAGCCCTCTTCCACCGGCACGGGCACTTTGGCGATCACATCGCGCAAAATTTCGGCGACGGCCTTGCCGCGCAACCGAGCCTGATTCGACGCAATCAGCCGATGCGCGAAGACCGGCGTGATGAGCAGTTGCACATCGTCGGGTTTGACAAACGCGCGCCCGCGAATGGCGGCCAACGCCTGCGCGGAACGATAGAGCGCCAGCGAAGCGCGCGGGCTAGCGCCCAACGTCACCGCGTCATCGGTGCGGGTCACCCGTACTAACTTCACAATATAGTGCTCAATCGCCTCACTGACATGCACCCCGCGACACACTTTCCCCAACGCCAATATCTCTTCCCCAGCCACAACCGGTTGCAATTCGGCGAGCGGGTCGGCCTCGCGGAAGCGCCGCAAAATCTCGCGCTCTTCAGTTTCTTCGGGATAACCCAAAGACAAGCGAAAGAGAAACCGATCGAGTTGTGCTTCGGGCAAGGGGAACGTGCCCTCCAACTCAATCGGGTTTTGCGTCGCCAAAACGAGGAACGGGCGGGGCAACGGGCGCGTCGCGCCATCCACCGTCACTTGCCGCTCTTCCATCGCCTCTAGCAACGCCGATTGGGTGCGTGGCCCAGCGCGGTTGATCTCATCCGCCAGGATGATTTGCGCTATGAGCGGCCCGGGGCGAAACTCAAATTCGCTATTCTTTTGATTGAAGACATTGACCCCTGTGAGATCAGCGGGCAGGAGATCGGGCGTGAATTGCGCGCGCTGGAACGAACACCCGAGTGAGCGCGCCAGCGCCTTAGCCAACGTGGTCTTGCCTAGCCCCGGCACATCTTCCAACAACACATGCCCTTGAGTCAGCAAGGCCACCAGTAACAATTCCACTGTTTCGGCTTTGCCCACGATGACCCGGGCGATGTTCTCTTGCAAAGCGCGCGCGGCGCTTTGGACACGATTAAGATCAGTCACGACTCGCACTCCTCACAGTAACGGAAATCCTTGCCTGGCCTTCGCTCAAACCTTAGGGCGCTTAAACACCAAACGGAATGTCTCTGGGCTTGAGTGGCGCACCGTGTCGGTGATGAAGTCAATCATCTCCCAGCCGCGCTCGCCCAGCAGATTGCTGAACTCATACTGGGTCATATCCGACCACTGTTTGTTTAGCTCGCTGACTTCTTTCCCGTTGGCGTAGCGGGGTCGCCAGTCGTGGTTATGATACTCGCAGGTGACAAACAAGTATTCCCACTGAGTCATTTGAGTCATGGCTCACTCCTCGCTAGTTGGTACGCCTACCGTGCTGAACCCGGCATCCACATAATGAATCTCGCCCGTGACACCTGCCGCGAGGTCAGAGCAAAGGTAGAGCGCGGCATTGCCAACATCGTCAATCGTCACATGGCGACGCAAAGGCGCGACGCCCTTGAAACCGGCAAACATCTTCTTGAAGTCGGAGACGCCCGCGGCGGCTAGCGTGCGGATCGGCCCGGCCGAAATGCCGTTGACGCGGATATGTTTCTCGTGCGGGCCTAAATCCGAGGCGAGATAGCGCACGCTGGACTCGAGGGCCGCTTTGCACACGCCCATCACGTTATAATTGCGAATGGCCTTAGCCGCGCCGAGGTAACTCAGGGTGAGCATTGAACCGTTGGGGCGCATCACGGGCAAGGCGGCGCGCGCCAACGCGGTGAAGGAGTAGACGCTGATGTCCATCGCCAAATGAAACCCGGCCCGCGAGGTGTTGTAATACGCGCCGGTGAGTTCATTGCGATCCGCATAACCGATGGAGTGAACCAAAATATCAATCTCCCCCAACTGCTCTTTGGCCTTGGCAAGGGTCGCTTCAATCTCTTCGTCCTTGCTTACATCACAGGGCTCGACGAAGTTGACATTGAGCGACGCGGCGAGGGGTTTGACGCGCTTTTCCAACACTTCGCCCGCATAGCTAAAACCCAGCGTCGCACCTTCGCGCGCAAAGGCTTGGGCAATGCCCCACGCGATGCTATGGTCATTGGCGACGCCAAAGATGAGCGCGGTTTTGTTGGCTAACAGTCCCATTGAGTGATCTCCTTAGTTGACAAGTTTGAGTTGAACCACCGATTACACCGATTTAGTCATCCATGTCATCGGTGGTTAAAATCAGTCTTTTTGAAAGCGCGATGAGTCACTAGCTTTTCCACTTAAAATTCCAGGGCTGGCTCAACCACGGCTCCGGCGTGCGCCCCAAGCCAACGCGTGGCGCGCAGATGACTTGCGCTTCAGGCGTGGGCGGTGCGGCTTCGATGAAAAGTTCTGCCCCACGTGCACAGAGATCGTAGCCGTTTAGTTTTCCGTCAATCGCTAACGCCTGCGTCAGCTTCGCTGGGCCATCGGTCAAAACCGAGTCAGCGCGTTGACGATGGCGGCGCATCACTGGCAGGCCTTCTTCAGGTCGAATAGCTCGGATCAACACCGCCGCCGGGAAATCTTCGGTCTCAGTGACGCAGTTGAGCAACCAATGAATGCCGTAGGTGAAATAGACATAGGCCAAGCCGGGCCGACCGAACATGACCGCCGTGCGTGGTGTGCGCCCGGCGCGCGCATGGCACGCCAAATCGTCATGCCCAATATACGCTTCGGTTTCCGTGATGTATCCCGCCAAACGTTGCCCACGCCACAGGCGTACCAAGCGTTGACCCAGCAACTCACGCGCGACTGTCAGTGTCGGGCGGTTAAAAAAATCGTGCGCTAAACGGCGGGCGGGCATTGGGGGGTATTGTATAGTAGTTTGGGGATTGGTTGGGGCTTCCGTTGTCGCGCGGCCTTTACGGAACAAAAAACTCGGTGATAGAAAGGGCGAGCAGTGTAACGAGAATCTTCTCCAGCGGGTGCGGCGTGGCAGGAAAAACGGACAATTCACCTTGCGGCAAAGCGCGATACACAGCCAGGCTTTCCTCCAATGTGACCGTTGCGTCACGGTCGCCTACCCCAATCCGCACGCGATGGGGCAGTTGGGCGAGACTGGTCAACGATAGCGGGGGGTTCGCGCCGAGGGCAGTCATCATCTCGGCCGTATGGGCCAACACTTGCCGCCAGCCAAAGGCGGTGTGACGCGCCTCCAAGGCCTGCGCAAAAGCCGGGACTTTGGCAAGCATTTTGTCGGCGTCGAGCAAGCGCGTTTCCCGCGCCGCCGTTTCGGGCGTCCAGTCAAACTTAGTGCCGAGCGTCAACACCCGCCCGATCACAGTTGGTTGCGTTTGCGCGAGATAGAGCGCCACATAGCCCCCCATGCTATAGCCAAACACATCCGCCGCCCCAAGCGCCTGCGCCCGCAAATACTCGCCGAGGGTCTCGGCAAAATGCTCCATCCGAAACGGGCGTTGGCGTGCGGGCGCGTCGCCGTGCCCTTCCCAATTGAGCCGATGGAGCGTATACGTTTCGGCCAGCAAGGCGCTCACTGCATCAAATTGATCTTGCGCGCCGAGCGCGCCATGAAGGAGGACGAGGGGTGGTTTCATTGGGTTTCGTTCCTAATCGTTATACAACCTCTAGCGCATTATACAAGGCGTGAGGAAAATAAAGCCTCAACTTAGAGCAGATAGGTGGATGCGTCCTTTGACCAGATCAGGACGCACCCCTCTATTGAGCAACAAATTACCTAGATGGAGTCGCATTATGGCATGGCTTGAAACCTTCACCTTAGCCGCTGGAATTGTATGGCTGTATATGACCACGTTGTGGCTGGTCAGTTTATGGCGGAAAGACGCCAGCATTGTGGATATTTTTTGGGGGCTGGGTTTTGTGATCCTGATTGCTTTCTATAGCCGCCAAGCGGGGAACGGAACGCCTCACGCACTCCTTAGTGCCGCTTTAGTGGGAGTGTGGGGGCTCCGACTTTCGGCGCACATCGGCTGGCGCAATTGGGGTCGTCCAGAAGATCATCGCTATCGCGCGTGGCGCGAACAAGCCGGTGTGGGCTGGTGGTGGTGGAGTTACTGCAAAGTCTTTTTGTTACAAGGGTTAGTGATGTGGCTCATTTCGGCTCCGTTGCTCACGACTCAACAACACGCCGAGGTAACACTCTTAGATGGGATCGGTGTGGCAGTCTGGGGGGTTGGTCTTTATTTTGAAGCAGTGGGAGATTGGCAATTGTTGCGCTTTAAGGCCAACCCGGCGAACAAGGAGCGGGTGATGAGGACTGGTCTGTGGGCCTATACGCGCCATCCGAATTATTTTGGCGAGGCACTTATGTGGTGGGGATTCTTCGGGATGGCGCTCCATACCCCGGCTGATCTGATTTTGATCTACAGCCCTTTATTAATGACGTTCTTGTTGCGGCGTGTTTCGGGAGTAACGATGCTAGAGGAGACGCTCGCCTTGCGCCCCGGCTATCAGGCGTATCGCGAGCAGGTGCCAGCGTTTTGGCCGAGGTGGAAGGGTTAAAGCGCGCTTTAGCTTGTCTTGGGAGTACTCCCTCCCAACTGCACTACTAACGACTGCGCCACTGCCAGATCCAGACTAGCCTCCAGCCGTTGAAACGTCCGCATACACAAATCAAGCGTCATTTGAGCTTGTTCGCGTTTGGCCTGCGCGACATAGGCCTTGACGAGCGACAAGCGGCTCAACGCCGTTTGATATTCATCGCCCACCTCTTCCAAGATCGTGACGCTCAACAACAAATGCTCTTCCGCTTTGCCCCACTGGCTTTGCGCCGTGTCAATCTTCCCCAAGACGCGGAAACAACTGCCCTCCTCGCCGCGCATGGAGAGTTCGTGCGAGAGTTCGAGCGATTCATTGGCGTAGCGCTCGGCTTCGGCTAAATTGCCGATCAACAAGAAACTCTCGGCGAAGTAGCGATAGAGTTCCGGCAAAAAGTCGCGGGCTTGCGCTTTATCGAATGCCGCCTGGCTCAGGGTGAGATGCTTGCCGGCGATCTCCGCCTCGCCGCGCCGGATGAAGGCATGGCCCAAATTCATCTCCACTACGCCGATGATGTAAGGTGCGCCGCCGATCTTTTCCAGCGCGGCGATGGCTTCTTGAAAGAACGTCACAGCCTCATCCAGCCGCCCCTGATTGATAGCGATGCCGCCCAAGTTGTTATCGGCGATGGAGCGATCATACAGATTGCCCATCTTGTCAAACATCTCACGCGCTTGCCGATAGTGATGGTCGGCTTTCTTCCATTGCCCGCCATCGAAATAAGCGTTGGCGAGTTGATTGTTGGCGAGCGCCTGCCCTTGAATATGCCCGGCACGCTGATACAAATCCAGCGACCGTTGCACGTTTTCAATGGCGGCGGTGGCGTTGCCGCGTTGGCGCATCAGATGCCCCATGAGCGTATAGGCGCGCGCGAGCGCCGTCACCTCGCCCAACTTCTGCGCGATTTGCAAGGCGCGTTGACAATACTCCAACGCCCCATCGTGGTTGCCTTGCCGACTGCGGATGAGGCCCGCCAAGCTGAGGATTTGCACCGCTTCGGGCGTCTCGCGCTCTTCGAGCAACATCAGCCCTTGCTGGAACCATTCCATCGCCGACACATAGTCGCCACGCAACTCATACAAACGCCCGATCCAACGGCAAACATGCGCTTCACCATCTTCATCGGTCGTCGTCGCGTATAACTTGCGCGCCTTGTTCAAATGCTCTAACGCCGGCTCGTATTGACCGGTGGTGGTCAGCAATTCGCCTAAGGCCGAGTGCAAAGTTTGACGCTGAGCGATAGTCTCGGCTTCGGGGAGGCTGTCCGCCGAATGCAACGCCTTCGTGAAGTGATCAATCGCTTCCTTGTTCGCGTAGAGGCGTTGGGCGCGTTGACCCGCTTGGGTCTGATAGAGCAGACCGCGCGCCCAATCTTGCCCAGTAAAAGCATGATGGGCGATGATCGCGACATTCGCCTCGCGCTCTTCGGGTGAGGTCCTGGCCTCGTAGTATTCTGCAATCCGACAGTGATATTGGCGACTGGAACGCGTAAGCAGGCTGGCGTAATACACTTCCTGCATCATGCCGTGCTTGAAGGAATAATTCGCTTCGGGCGCTTTGCGCGCTTCAAACACGATCTCATGCTCTTGGAGCCGCTCTAAGTTCTCGCCCAGTTGAATAGCGCTATCGGCGCTGTGGTCGGTGTGGATGTAGGAGATCAGGCTCAGGGGGAACACGCGCCCAGCCACCGACGCCACTTGCGCCGTGCGGCGCGGCGGCTCTTCCAAGCGATCCAGACGCGCCATCAACATCCCCTGCAAGTTGTCGGGCACTTTGAGCGCTTCCAAATTGTGTAGTTGCCACTTCCCGGTAGCGTCTTGCACCAAAATTTTTTCGCCAATCAGGTCGCGGATCAACTCTTCCATGTAGAGGGGGTTGCCCTCGGTGCGCTTGAGGATCCGGTCGTAGGCTTCGGTCGGCCACTGCGAAGTCTGCGCCAAGTTGTTAAGGAGTTCTTTACTCTCGGCGGGCGTGAAGGGTTCCAGCCGCACTTCCGTCGCGCAATGGGCGTATTCGCGTTGCGCCTTTTCCTGAATCTGCATGCAAATTTTTTCACGCTCGGGCCGATAGACCAAGATGAACATGATCGGCACACGATTGGTCAGCACCATCAGATGTTCGAGCAAGGCGCGCGATGCCTGGTCGAGCCAGTGAATATCTTCCAACACCAACACCAACGGCACGGGGCGAGCTTTGGCATAGGTGGAGAGCAACGAACTGATCGCCACAAAGATCCGGCGTTGCAAGGCTTCCGCGTCGAGGTAACGCACTTTGGCCTGACTGGCTTCATCCAGCGGCAAGCCTAAAAAGTTGGCAATATATGGCAAGGTAAGCGGGACATCGTCTTCGGGCAGATATTGTTTGAGGGCATCCCGCAACTTGAAACCCGCCCCGCTCAAGTCATCTTCGGAGTGGATGCCGACCAAGTTTCGGATCAGTTCTTGGAAGGGCAAGAAACTGACCGACTCAGTGTAGGACAAGCACTTGCCCTCCACCCAACGCCCGGCCCATTGTTCTTCGTCTGGTTCGGAATAGTGCGCGCGGATTTCATCCATCAGGCGCGACTTGCCCAAACCCGCTTCACCGATCACAAACGCGATCTGTCCACTGCCTGCTGACAACAAATTCATGGCATGAACAAGCTTTTCCCATTCGGTGCGGCGGCCGACCAGCGGCGAACGTACACCGCTCCAGTGATAGCGCCGCGTGGCGTTTTCAGGACGGAAACTGGTGACATCAAAGATCGGGATGAGATCGCTCTTCCCTTTAACTTTGATCTCGCCTTGCGGGGTGAGCTCGAAAATGTTTTGCGCCTTGCGATGCACACTCTTGCTGACGATGATCGTGCCCTTCTGCGCCGCCGTCATCAAACGCGCCGAGAGATTGACGTCATCGCCCATCACGGTGTATTCGCGCCGCCAATCATTACCCACATAGCCCGCGAACACATAGCCATAGTTAATACCCACTTGTTGTTCCAAGTGGAGTTCGGGCATACCGGTATAGTCGGGCAAGGCTTTGTTCACGTCCGCCAGCTTTTGGCGCATCTCAAAGGCCGAGCGCGTCGCGCGCTCCGCGTCGTCTTCGTGGGCGATGGGCGCGCCGAAGAGCGCCAGCAACTTATCGCCGTGATCATAGAGATCGATCTTATTTACCACGCCGCCAAAACTGCGGATGATGCGTTCCATCTCCACAAAATAGTAGTTGATGGCTTGAATGACTTGCGCTTCTTGGCCCGGCCCCAACTGATCGGCGATCTCACCCAACCCATGCACGTTCGTAAAAACAATGCTGACGAGGCGATGTTCGCCCTCGACGATGCCGGTGGTGTTCCCCGAACCCGCCAAGCGCGAAAGCAAGTCGGCGGGCAAATAGGGGACAATCGCCTCCAGACGCTTCAGCGCTTCTTTGATGCCCTTGACGCTTTTCGTCACCGCTAACACGGGGCGGACGACATTGGGGTCAGCCGCTGGGATGCTCTCCGGTGACTCAAGACTCTCGATAATGAAATACCCGGCGGTGGGGGCCGGACTAGACTTTGCGCCAACGCCCAAATCGTTGAAAGCGGCGGCGCTCAGCAAGACTTGCCCCGCAACGGCGGCGGACTCGGCGGCGGCGGTGGCGTTTACATCCGCGCCAAACAAGGCATAGGTCATCCGTTGTGCGGTTCCGAGCAAGGCGGCAAAGAAACGCCCGCGATGAATGCCGACCTTCATTTGCAAGGGAAAGGTGCCTTGCGAGGTGACGATGTGCCGAAACTCCGCCATCGCCACTTGCATCTTCAATCCGGCCAACGTCGCCCGCGCGGCGCTGTTCGGCTCAATGAACAAACCGAGCAAGGCGTCGCCACCAAATTGGATGAGTTGCCCGCCATGTTCGCGCAAAATGTTGAGCATAGCGCTGAAATAGCGATTGATGATAGTGGTGATCTCTTCTGCCCCTTCGCGCCCAACCCGGCTGAGCTTCTCCGACATGGCGGTAAAACCGCTGACATCGGCGAAGAGCAACGCGCCTTCCACAAACCGCCCTCCGGCCTGACCCGGCATCGGGTTGCGGACGACGTTTTCCACCACATAAGCCGGCAAATGGGCGGATAAGTTGTTGAATAAGTTGGAGAGGTGATCAATCGTCAGACTGATCAGATGGGGCGGCGGCGAGACGGGGTTGAAGTCAATCGCTTCGATATACAGCGGCGGCAGATACTCGCGCAGATGGCCGATTTCTTCAATCGTCAGGCCACCATTATTTAGGCGTGGGGTTTGGCAGTTCTGGCAAGTGTCGTAATTGGGCGAGTTGACAAAACCGCAGTTGGGGCAAGCGGCGGGCAGGTCAGCGCCACAATGACCACAGAAGGGGAACCACGCGGGGTTTTCGGAGTCGCAATTAGGACATTTCATCAAGCGCAATGGAAAACAGTGTTTCAGTTGCCAAGAGAGGCCTATTTTATCAGATTTACGACCAAGCCCTCACTCGTATACCACCGCATAGACTGCCGCCGCCGCGTCAAATGGGCGCAAAGCGAATCGTTCGTGCGCCGCTTGCGCCGTCCCAGCATCTACCAAAATGCCATGTGGACGAGCTAACCCGGCCAACCGAGCGGCTTCCGAGACGATTTCACCAATGAGGAGATGTTCCGTTCGCTCCTCTAACTTCAAGAAACCTGTCAAAACGACGCCATGGGTGATCCCTAGCCCCACCTCGAATGGGTGCGGCAGGGTAGCGTTGGTGAGCGCAACTTGTTTCTGTAAGTTGATCGCCGCTTGAAGCGCGTGGTCGGAGGGGTGAGGTTTGCCGGAAGCCCCAAACACCGCTAACGCCCCCTGCCCCCAATAGCGGCTGATCAACCCAGTTTGTTGAAAGACCGCATCGGTGAGGGCATGAAAATAACGAGTCAACGCCTCGCTGAATTGTTGTGGCGACCACGCTTGGCCGAGTTGGGTGGCGTTGTGTAAGTTGATAGATAAAAGAGTGACAGTCTGTTCAGCCAGCACCGGCCATTGTTCAGCTTGCCAAAAGTCTTTGAGCAACGGCTCAACCTCGGGCGCGGGCATCAGCCGTTCTAACTCGGTTCGCAGGCGTTGTTCGCGGCGCACCACCTGAAAGCGTTGCAAGCGTTGCAGGGCAAAGGCGGCCTGATGGCTAATGGCGACCGCCAGTTGCAAGTCGCGTTGATCAAACGCGCGGTTGAGCGGGTTGGTCTTATACACATAGATCAACGCTAGCACAGTGTCGTTGGCCATGGCCGGCACACACAAGGCCGACCGCACGCGCATGAGCATCGCGTTTTTCCCCAAAGCCTGATCGGCCTCCACATCGGGGATGATGACGGCTGAACGCTGTTCAATGGCGAGACGCGCGATGGAATTGGGGAAGCCCAGCTCTTCGAGTTGGTGAAACCGCTCGGCCTGAATGACCCGACATCGATCAGCGCCCATGGCCTGCCGCATGAGGTCGGCGATTTCGCGCATGGCTGTTTCCAGATCGAAGACCAAGTTGAGACGCGTCACGATCTCATCCAACAAAACGGCGTGCTGATCGAGCGACTCTAATATCACGTCGCGGGTGAGGGGTTGCGTCCCCGAACGCGATAGGGTGTCATTTTTGCGAAGGCGCAACTGATCAGTATCCTGATAAGTCAGGGTCAACACATGTTGACCGATCCGCACCTGATCGCCAGTGCGCAACACCCGCGCGCCGATGAGCCGCTCCCGATTGACATAGGTGCCGTTCATACTGTTCAGGTCGTGCACCGTTACTGATTGAACATCAGGGTTAAAATGAATTTCGGCGTGCAATCGCGACGCCGATTCATCCGGTAAGTGAATATCGTTATCCGCCTTGCGCCCCACCGTCGTTTTGCCCGGTTTGAGCACATATTCGCGTGGTTCGCCGGTCGGCGAACGCATGGTAAGGGTCCACATAGTTGGTTAAGAAGTTACCCCTTGAGGATAAGCAACGTCAATAGTATACGG
>Ga0315912_10003304_pt1 | contig 16137 bp, 11 predicted proteins | sample VfabasoilMG_FD_204469 | JGI IMG/M metagenome (GOLD analysis project Ga0315912, IMG submission 204469) | Garden soil microbial communities collected in Santa Monica, California, United States - V. faba soil | ecosystem: Environmental > Terrestrial > Soil > Garden | place: USA: California... | reverse complement strand
GCGCAGGAAATCGATGACCGGCGGCTCGCTGCGCACCGCGGCGCGCGCCGCCGCGAGCCGCTTGAACTCGTCCGGCGCGACCGCCAGCGCGGCGAGCCGTTCGCCGGCGCCACGCGCGGCCTGTTCGCCGATGCGCATGGCGCGGGCGTGCGCGCCGAAATCCAGCGAGGAGAAGTCGCCGAGCGCCGGGTCAATGACCACGTCGCGGTCGGTGAGCGTCTTGCGCTGCGAGAGGGTGTTGTGGCGGATCAGGATGGCCAGCATCTGGCTGGATACCGTCGGCACCGAGTCGAGCTTGTTGCGTTCCAGCAGCGGGAAGCCGCAGTCCACCACGATCAGCACGTCCACGCCCATCTCGCGCGCCACGTCGATCGGCAGGTTGGACGACAGGCCGCCGTCCACCAGCAGGCGCCCGTCCGCCTCCACCGGCGCGAACACGCCGGGCGCCGACAGGCTGGCGCGCATCGCGGTAGTTAGGTCGCCGTGGTCGAGCACCACGCGGTCGCCGGTCACGATGTCGGTGGCGATGGCGCGGAACGGCACGGCGAGCCGGTCGAAGTCCTGCACCTGCGCCACCGGCAGCGTCAGGCCGCGCAGGATCTGCGTGAGCTTCTGCCCCTGGACCAGGCCGCGCGGCAGGCGGAACTTGCGGCCCTTGAGGCCGAGCGGGAACTTGACCAGGTAGGTCTGGTCCTCGAGCTTGCGGCGGAAGTTCAGGTCCTTGCGTGGCGGGCGGTCGCGGAACGCGTTCTGCCAGTCCACCGAGGTCATGACGTGCTCGATGTCGGCGGCGGAAAGTCCCGAGGCGTACAAGCCACCCACGACCGCGCCCATGCTGGTGCCGGCGATGGCGTCCACCGGCACGTGGTATTCCTCGAGCACCTTGAGCACGCCGATGTGCGCCGCCCCCCGCGCACCTCCACCGGACAGCACCAGGCCGACGCGCGGACGGGTGGCACTTCCCGCGGGCGTGGCTTCCTGCGCCGGCGCTGCCGCTGTCAGTACCAGGGAAATCGCGGCTATCCACGCCGCCCTTCCCGCTTTCTTGGGGACTGTCACCTGCGGCAAGGATAGACGGTCACCACGATGCTCGGCCACCGAAATGCGCGGCGCGCGGCGGGATTCGGGAGCCCGGGCTATCTCGTCGCGGCGGCCAGCAGGCTCTCCGGGTAGACCGGCCGGTCGATGAAATCGCCGCGCAGGATGCGCAGCGCCAGGATCTCGCCATGGATCTCGGCCGAGGTACGAATGCCGAGTCGCCGCATCACGGGCAGTGGCGGGTACATGCCTTCGAGGGCATGCAGGACCAGGAAGCCTGCGACCGCAAATGGCACCGCCAGGAACCTGCGATCGACCGCGACACCGAGCACCAGTCCTAACAAGGACAGCGTGCCGGCATGGGCCTCGATCGTGCGCTCGATGTCCCACTCGCGCTCGAGCTCATGGATGCGCCGGGTCAACGTCTCGTCGTCGGCGCCACAGTAAAGCGCGACGTCATGCAGCGTGCGCGCATGGATGCGCTGATTGCTGAGGGCGCTGGTGCGTGCCGGGACGCGCTCGTCCGTGGCCGGAAGGAAGTGGGCGCTCATGCTCACGATTTTCGCGCACGCGCCCGCGCCGACACTGTCGGAACGGGCCGTGCGGGTTGTAGGCCGGCAACCACGCCGAGCCCGGAAGAGGCTGTCGCGGGTTACTTCGCCATTTGCGCGGGCACGAACTCCTCGCGCACCGCCTTGACCAGCAGGGCCGGCGGCAGCAGTCCCTGGTCGAGCAGGAAGTCGTTGAACGCCTTGCGGTCGAACTTCTTGCCCAGTGCCAGCTCGGTTTCCGCGCGCAGCTGCAGGATGCGCGAATAGCCGTAGAAGTAGCTGCCCGCCTGCCCCGGCGCCCTGACCGAGTAGCGGTCCACCTCCTGGCGCGCCATCGCCTTCGAGAATCCTCCCTCCTCGGTGAGCACGCGGAACGCGTTGTCGCGGTCGGTGAGGCCGAGGTTGATCATCGGATCGAGCATGGCGCGCGCGGCGCGCAGCAGGCGGAATTGCAGGGCGATCAACTGGCCCTCGAGCGGCTCGTAGGGAAGCATCTCCGCCTCGGCGTACAACGCCCAGCCCTCGGTGTTGACCGAGTTGAATGCGTACAGCGTGCGCGCCAGCGACACGCCGCGCTCGACCATCGCGGTGAACTGCAACTCGTGCCCGGGCCGGCCTTCGTGCGCGGTCAGCGTCCAGGCGGCGGCCGGATAGTTGAAGTCGTCGTACGGCCCATCGGCGCCGGCGTTGGGATTGTTCAGCGGCAACACGAACGTGCCCTGCTGGCCGGTGTTGCCCACCAGCGGGGCCGGCAGGAAATGCGGCGCGGGTTGCGCGGCGTTCTCCGCCGCCGAGCCCAGGCGCATCTGCATCGGCCGCTGCGGCAGCGCCACGATGCGATTCGCGGCGATCAGTCGATCCAGCTCGGGCATCACCACGTTGCGGTAGTGAGGCTCGACCTCCGCGTCCTTGAACTGCGGCGACTTGAGCTCCCGGATGACGCCGATGTAGTCGGTCGACTTCAGGCCCTTCGCCTTCGCCACCAGCGGCGCCAGCTGCTGCATGGCGCTGCGCGTTTCCATGAACTCCAGCTGGGCGCGCTCGATCAGGATGCGAGGATCGATGTCGATGCCGAAGCTGGTGAGCGACAGCGCATACAACTCGTCCGGCAGCTTGTAGTCGGTTCGTGCCGTCGGCAGCACCTGGGTCTTCGACCACTCGGCGTATTCGGTGAGCTGCCGATCGAGCGCGTCGAGCGCGGCGGCCGCATCGCCGGCGAGCTTGTACTCGGCGAACAGCTCGCGGATGCCCTGCTGGTAGGTCTTCACGTTGTCCAGCGACTGCTGCACCTCGATGCGCGTCGGCTGCACCAGTCCCTTGGCGCCGCGTTCCTCGTAGCGCTGCCGCGCCAGCGTGGTCAGCGCCGTCGTTCCCGGCGCGACACCCGCGTAGCGTTGCAGGCGCATCACCGCCTTGACCCGACGTTCCTGCGGGGTCTGCTCGGACAACAGCGCCTGGATTCCCTGGAAGATGGTCTGGCCCGCGTCCAGCCACGGCCGCGTCAGCCGCTCGGTGACTTCGCTTTGCTTCAACTGGTCATCGGCCGCCTGCAGCAGGATGGCGATGTCCTGTTTCACGTTGGGATCGGTTTCCTTCGCCGCCTTCGCGACGATCGCGGCCCGGGCCTTCGCGGTGGCGTCGCGGAAACGCTTCGGGTATCCGGGCCCGAAGTCGAACACCTGGTCGTCGAAACCCGGCACGCCGAAGAACGACGCCTGCTCGGGCTGCAGTGGCGCCTGCGCATTCACCAGGATCTGGGTGTACTCGTTGCTTTTGTCGACCCATGCCGGCGGGCCCTTGCCCTCCCCGGCAGGCGCCGCGACCGAGGCGGCAAGTGTCAGAAGCGCGAAAAGATAGATGCGGGTCATGGGAACCTTCCATGCAGCCTGAGGCTTTTGCCGAAAGTCACCGGTATCAGGGGTCGCAGTCAAGCTTTCGCTGGGCAGGGATGAACGATCGTGGCGATAATCGCCCTCCCGATCATGCGCACCATCCTCATCGTCGCGGCCCTGCTGCCGTGGGCGGCTCACGCCACCGAAGATCCGCAGCCCGTCAACCCTGCACCCGCCACCGGCGCGGCCTCCGAGGAAGTCGTGGTGGTGACCGCGTCGCGCACGCCGAAGAACGTGATGACCGAGCCCGCGAGTGTGTCGCGCATCGGCGCCGACGAGATCGCCGAGCTCAGTCCCAAGCACCAGGCCGAGGCGCTGAATCGCGGCGCCGGCGTGTACATCCAGCGTGGCAGTGGCGCGGAAAGCCTCACGGCCATTCGTTCGCCGGTGTTGGCGGGCGCGGGCGCCTGTGGCGCGTTCCTGGTGGCCGAGGACAACCTGCCCATCCGGCCGGTGGGCTTCTGCAATCTCAACGAGATGTTCGAGCTCAACTACGAGCAGGCCGGTGCGCTCGAGGTGTTGCGCGGCCCGGGCTCGGCCATGTATGGCGCCAGCGCCGTGCACGGCATCGTGAACCTGCTGACGCCGAGCGTGGCGGCGCTTCCGGAATGGTCCGCGGGTCTCGAGGGCGGCTCGGATTCCTTCGCGCGCGTGCGCCTCGGTTTCGCGCACGAATCGGGCGACTGGGGCTTCGGCGCGTATGGCGTCGGCACGGACGCACCGGGCTGGCGGGATTCCTCGGGCGTCAAGGAAGCCAAGCTCAATCTACTCGCCGACGGCGCGGTGGGCGGCGGCCGGCTGCGCCTGCGTGCCGCGGGCACGGTGTTGAACCAGGAGACCGCGGGTTTCATCCAGGGCTTCGACAGCTACAAGGACGAGGACATCGCGAAGAGCAATCCGAACCCCGAGGCCTTCCGCGACGCCTCGAGCGCGCGCGTGTCGGCCCACTGGCAGCGCGACAACTGCTTCGATCGCGACTGCAGCTTCGAGCTGGCCGGCATGTACCGGCGTTCGCGCATGGACTTCGTGCAGCACTTCCTCATCGGCAAGCCGCTGGAGCACAACGCGCAGACCAGCTACCTGGTGACCAGCACGCTCGCCATGAAATTCCTCGATGGCCGCGTCACGACCCGCGTCTCGCTGGATGCCGAAACCGCCGGCAGCGAGCTCACCGAATTCCAGTCGGGACCCGCCACCGAAGGCGCGCCACCGGCCAACGCGAGTCGTCCCGCCGGCTATCACTACGACTACACGGTGGACTCGGGCACGGTGGGCGCGACGCTGGCGGCGGATTGGCGCTTCGCCGAGGCCTGGTCGCTGGCGGCGGCGCTGCGCGCCGACCATACGCGCTACGAATACGACAACCACATGATCGACGGCAACACGACGGACGATGGCACGCCCTGCCCCGGTCCCAGCGGTTGCCTGTATTCACGCCCGGCCGATCGCACCGACAGCTTCGACAACTTGGCGCCGCGCATGACGCTGTCGTGGCAGCCGGCCACGCACTCGATGCTCTATCTCAGCGGCTCTAGCGGCTTCCGTCCGCCCGAGATGACCGAGATGTATCGCCTGCAGCGCCAGCAGTCGATCGCCGATCTCGACAGCGAGCAGCTCGATTCCATGGAAGCCGGCTGGAAATTCCACCTGCAGCGCTTCTCGCTGCAGACCGCGGTGTTCGCCATGAAAAAGGACAACGTGATCCTGCGCGACTCCAGCGGCTTCAACGTCAGCAACGGGCGCACGCGCCATCGCGGCTTCGAGTACGAGGCGCATTACGCGTTCAACGACATGTTCGCGCTGCGCGCCGCGGGCACCTGGGCGCGGCACGAGTACGACTTCTCGCGCGCCATCGAAGGCGGCGAGACCATCATCGACGGCAACGACGTCGATACCGCGCCGCGCAGCGTACATAACGTCGGCCTCGACGCCCGGTTCGGCGCCTCCTGGAACGCCGCGCTCGACGTGGCGCTGGTGGGCCGCTATTTTCTCGACGCGGCGAATACCGCGACCTACCCGGGACACGAAGTGGCCAACCTGCGAGTCGACTGGCTGCCGCGCGCCGACATGCGCGCCAGCCTGCGCGTCGACAACCTGCTCGACACGGCCTATGCCGATCGCGCGGATTTCGCTTTCGGCAATTACCGCTACTTCCCGGCGCGCGGTCGCGCCTTTTTCGTCTCGTTCGACTACGCGACTCACTGAGAGGAACGGCGCTTGGCGTGGGCTATCTGGATCGTCTCGGGATTGCTGTCTCTCGGTCTCATCGTCCACTGCATCAAGACGGGCCGGAACACCATCTGGGTCTACGTGCTGGTGGTGCTGATGTCGTTCCCGTTCGTCGGCTCGCTGGTGTACATCGGCGCCGAGCTGCTCCCCGAGTGGCTGCAGTCGCGCACCAGCCAGCGCGCGATGCGCGGCCTGCGTTCGACGCTCAACCCGGAGGGCGAGCTGCGACGCGCCGAGAACGCCATGCACATGAGTGGCAATGTGGCGTCGCGGCAGAAGTACGCGGACGAGCTGGTGCGCCTCGGGCGCGCCGCCGAGGCCGTGCCTATCTATCAGAGTTGTCTGACAGGCGTTTTCGCCGAAGATCCCAAGCTGATGCTGGGTTACGCGCGCGCCCGCTTCGCGGCGGGTGACGCAGGCGGCGCGCGCCAGACGCTCGACGAGCTGATCCAGAAGAACCCGGAATTCAAGTCGCCCGACGGCCACCTGCTGTACGCGCGAGCGCTCGAGGCGGAAGGCGACCACGAGAAGGCGCTGGGCGAATACGCCACGCTGGCGGATTACTACCCGGGCGCCGAGGCCGGCGTGCGTTACGCGGTGTTATTGAAGCGACTGGGGCGGGTGGAACTGGCCCAGCAGACGCTGAAAGCGCTGCTGGACCGTGCGAAATACGCTCCCGCCCACTATCGGAAGGCCCAGCGCGAGTGGCTGGACGAGGCGCATCGGGAACTGGCGGGCTGAATTATTTCCTGCGGTTGATCGAGCGGAAGGAAACGCCTTCCATCATGGCCTTGTAGCGGACCGCACCCGGCGAACGACCCAGCTTCTGCGCCGCGACGCGCGCCGACACGCGCTGCTTGGCGAACGTGCGCAGTTTCTTCATGTCGCCCGCGGACCATTCGCGCATGTGCCGGGCACCTTTCTTCGTGGCCATTAGTGCTGTCCTCTCGAACTTGGTGGGTTTTGAGGGCCGTAGTCTAACAACAATCCCCCGGGTCCGAGTCAATCGTCGCCGGTTGCCGACATGCTAGGCGCCTATCAAAGTCACACCAGCTTGATAGTCCGGGGATCGAAGTTAGGTGCGGGGAACCTTAGTGGCAACTGCTCGAATTCGTAAATAAGCAGTTGTGACACCGCGAAATCGCGGAACCACTTGCGATTCGCAGGAACTATGTACCAGGGCGCGTGGTCCGTGCTGCACCGGGAGAACATCGCCTCGAACGCCTTCGTGTAGGCCGCCCACTGCTGCCGCTTCTCCAGATCGCCGGTATCGAATTTCCAGTTCTTGCGCCTGTCGGTCAGCCGATCCTGGAAACGCGCGAGTTGTTCGTCCTTGCTGATGTGCAGGAAAATTTTTACAACGCGCGTGCCGGACGCCTCTAGCAATCGTTCGAAATCGTTGATCTGGTCGTAACGCCGGCTCCACACGTCCTCGGGCACCAGGTCGTTGACGCGCACGATGAGCACGTCTTCGTAGTGCGAGCGGTTGAACACCGCCACCTCGCCGCGCGGCGGCACGTGCCGGTGGATGCGCCACAGGAAGTCGTGGCGCAGTTCCAGCGCGGTCGGCGCCTTGAACGCGGTCACCGTGCACCCCTGGGGATTGAACGCGCCGAACACGCGGCGGATGGTGCTGTCCTTGCCGCCGCCGTCGATGGCCTGCAGCGCGATCAGCATCGCGAAGCGGGAGTCGGCGTACATCTTGTATTGCAGCTCCTCGAGCCTGACCAGGTTCTCGGCGGTGGCCGCCACCGCCTTGTCCTTGTCCCAACCGAAGGCGCGATCGGCGTCCGAATCGGACAACTTGAGGCGCGAGCCCGGTTTCACCCGGAGTGCGTCGGGAATATCGCGGCGCGGCGTCGTCTTCAGTGCCACTCGGGCCTCCCCATGTCGATGGTCGTCGTCGATTCGGTGCGTTGCGTCACGTCGTTCGGCGCGGCGCCGCCGGCACCTGCTGCGTGATGCAATGGATATTGCCACCGCCTAACAGGATCTCGCGCGCCGGCACGCCGACCACCTTGCGGCCAGGAAACGCGCGCTTGAGCCGCGCCGCGGCCAGCTTGTCGGTACGCGGATCGAGCAGCGGCATGACGATGCCGCCGTTGGCGATGTAGAAGTTGACGTAACTCGCCGCCAGCCGCATGCCGGCGAGGCGCGCGCGGATGTGATCGCGCGCCTGCACGCCGGAGGTTTCCTCGGGCGAATAACTCAGCGGCCCGGGCATGGGCAGCTTCACGACGGTGATGCGGCGGCCGCGCGCATCGCGCGCCGCTGACAGGCGCTCGAGCGCGTCGCGCGACACCGCGTATTGCGGATCGCGCCGCTCGTCGGTCCAGGTCAGCGCCACGACGCCCGGCTTCACGAAGCAGGCCAGGTTGTCGATGTGCCCGCCGGTCTCGTCGTCGACCACGCCGTCACCCAGCCAGATGACCGACTGCACGCCGAGATAGGACATCAGGTGGCGCTCGATGTCGTCGCGGCCCAGGTCGGGGTTGCGGTTGGGATTCAGCAATACCGACTCGGTGACCAGCGCCGTGCCCTGGCCATCGACATGGATCGCCCCGCCCTCGTTGATCAGCGGCGCGCGGTAACGATCGTTGCCTTCGATCTCCAGCACCTTCTGCGCGACCAGATCGTCCTGGTCCCAGGGGAAATACAGGCCACCCTGCAGGCCGCCCCAGGCATTGAAGCGCCAGTCGACGCCGCGCCGCACGCCCTTCTTGTTGGTCACGAACGTGGGTCCCACGTCGCGCATCCACGAATCGTCGTGGTTGATCTCGACCACGCGGATGTGGGCCGGGAGCTGCGTGCGCGCGAATTCGTAGTGCGCCGGCGATACGCCCATGGTCACGGGCTCGAAGCGCGCGATGGCCGTGGCCACCGCGGTGAACGCACGCTGCGCGGGGATGGCGCCCAGGCGCCAGTTGTCAGTGCGCTCCGGCCAGAGCATCCAGCAGCCGGCATGCGCGGCGTATTCGGCCGGCATCGAGAAGCCGTCGTTGAGCGGTGTGGAGTTCAAAGTGCGCGCCATGGGCACACATCTTACATAGGGCCGCATACCGCGGTGCGTAAGGCGCGGTGTAAAAAGCCCGGGCCGGCCTTGTGCTAGCATCGCGACCCTTCGTTCCGCCTGAGAAAGCACCGCAAGATGTCCAACCCGACGAGCGCAAAGCCCGCCGTTCCCACGGCCGGCGCCAAGATTTCCATCCAGAACGGCAAACTCTCCGTCCCTGACCAACCCATCATCCCCTTCATCGAAGGTGACGGCACCGGTCGCGACATCTGGCGCTCCAGCGTGCGCGTCATGGACGCCGCGGTGCAGAAGGCCTACGGCGGCAAACGCAAGATCCACTGGATGGAGGTTTACGCGGGCGAGAAGTCGTTCAACGCGTTCAAGAACTGGCTGCCCGACGAGACCGTCGAGGCCTGCCGCGAATACCTGGTGTCGATCAAGGGACCGCTGACCACGCCCGTGGGTGGCGGCATCCGCTCGCTGAACGTCGCGCTGCGCCAGTTGTTAGACCTGTACGTCTGCCTGCGCCCGGTGCGCTGGTTCAAGGGCGTGCCCTCACCCGTGAAGGCGCCCGAGAAGGTCGACATGGTGATCTTCCGCGAGAACACCGAGGACATCTACGCCGGCATCGAGTTCGAGCACGGCACCGAGGAGAACAGGAAGTTCAAGGAGCTGTTCAAGCAGGCCTTCCCCAAGGCGTTCGCGAAGATCCGCTTCCCCGAGACCTCGGGCATCGGCTTCAAGCCGGTGTCGCAGGAAGGCACCGAGCGGTTGTTCAAGGCCGCGCTGGAATACGCGGTGATCAACAAGCGCCGCAGCGTGACCATCGTGCACAAGGGCAACATCCAGAAGTTCACCGAGGGTGCGTTCCGCAACTGGGCCTACGCGCTCGCCGAGTCGCCGGCGTTCGCCGACAAGTTCTACACCTGGGAACAGTGGGGCCGCACCAAGGCCGCGTCGGGTGAGAAGGCCGCCAACGACGAGCAGGCCGCCGCGCTGAAGTCGGGTCGCATCCTGGTCAAGGACGCCATCGCCGACATCGCGCTCCAGCAGGTGCTGACGCGCCCCGACGAGTTCGACGTGATCGCGACCACCAACCTCAACGGCGACTATCTATCCGACGCGCTGGCCGCGCAGGTCGGCGGCATCGGCATCGCGCCGGGCGCCAACATCAACTACGTGACCGGCCACGCGGTGTTCGAAGCCACGCACGGCACGGCGCCCAAGTACGCGGACCTCGACCAGGTGAACCCGGGTTCGGTGATCCTCTCCGGCGAGATGATGCTGCGCTACATGGGCTGGACCGAAGCCGCGGACGCGATCATCTCGGCGATGGACAAGACCATCGGCCAGAAGGTCGTGACCTACGACTTCGCCCGCCTCATGGAAGGCGCCACCAAGGTGAAATGCTCCGAATTCGGCGACGCGTTGATCCGGAACATGTGAGCTGACGCCCCATTCCCCTCACGGACGCCGGCCCTTTGGCCGGCGTTTTCCGTCGTGGGGCGTGAGCCCCTGGCAAGCCTTCATTTCTTGTCCTCGATATTGGCCGCGAGGAACGTCTCCAGCTTCGACAGCAAGGTCTCGCGCCACTCGGCGCGCGTCAGCGAGTGATTGCCATTCTTGATGATGACCACTTCCGGCTTGCCTGGTAGCGCGCGCGCCATGGACGTGGTGTGCTCGACCGCGACCTGCCAGTCGTCGTCGCCATGCACGAACAGCACCGGGATCGTGATTTTCCTGGCGTTGCGGCGTGGGGACCCCGCCTTCAACTCCTCGTCATCGGTCCCGAGCAGTTGTTCCATCGATTTGCGCCCGACATAGAACCGGAGATCCTCGCGCGCCAGGGCGCGCAGGTCCGATACGCCCGCAATGCTCACCGCGCAGTTGTACAGATCCGGTTCGCGAGCCGCGCTCATCAGCGCGGCATAGCCCCCGTAACTCCAGCCCACGATGCAGGTGCGCACCGGATCGGCGATGCCTTCGGATATCGCCCACCGGGTCGCGGCCGTGATGTCGTCGACCATCACGGTACCCCAGTGCTGCAGTCCAGCCTCGTACCAGGCGGTGCCGAAACCGGTCGACCCGCGGAAATTCACCTGCAATACGGCATAGCCACGGCTTGCCATGAACTGCACCATGAAGTCCCAGCCCCAGCTGTCGCGAGCGTGCGGACCGCCGTGTGGATAGACCACCAGCGGCACCTTCTTCCCATCGGAACCCACCGGCAGCGTCAGGTAGCCGGGTAGCGTGGCGCCGCCGGGCCCCGGGATCTTGACCGGCTTCATGCGCGCGTATTTCTTCGCCGGCAACTGGGGATTCCCGTTGGCGACGCGGATCAGCTTCTTCTCCGTGCGATCCAGCACCAGGTACTCGTCGGGCCGCACGTCGGTGACCGACTTGATCAGCACACGGTTACCATCGCGCGACGTGCCCAACACGAAATTGTCGGCATCGGGCAGGCTGGCGTCGATGGTCGCGAACACACCCGCGATCTCGTCGTCGAAAACGAATCGCTTGCGGCGTTCTGCTTCGACTTCGAAGCCGACCAGGCGCCGATCCGCCGGCCAGAAGATGGGAGCGCCGACGTCCACGTAATCGTTGGCGAGCAGCAGCTTGCGCTCTCCCTTCTCGGTCAGGTCCATGTCGTAGATGGCGTCGCGGCCCTGATAGTCCGCGGAGACCAGCAATGAACCCGGCTTCGGGCCGAAGCCCACGACGTTGAAGTCGTTCCCGCCGAAATCCCACTTGGCGAGCGTGCGCCACTCGTCCTGTGCGCTGTCACGTGTGATGAACAGCGAGCGCCGCTCGTCGTAGCCCGAGCCGAAGCGCACCACGCCTGCCGGGTCCAGGACCCAGTTCAGGACCGGGGGGTACGATTTCTGAACCACGGTCTTGCCGCCCTCGTACACATCGAGCGACCAGACGGCCGGCAGGATTCCGCGTTCGTCGGCGAGCTGGATGAGAATGTGCTTGGGATCGTCCACCTGGTAGTCGAGGATGCGGTCCTGGAACTGGCTCAAGTTGTGATTGCTGTTCTGCCCCAACATGTTCTGGAACAGCATGTGCGGCTTCGGCTTGCCAACCGCATCGACCGCGACCAGTCGCGTCGTGGGGTATGGCTGCCCGGCGCTGAAGTCCGTGCCGAGGAGCCCGCACAACACACGCACGTCCGACTTGAATCCGCAACGGTAGACCTCGAAACGATCGACGGTGGCGGGCATGAGGCCGTGTACTTCCTTGGTTGCGAGGTCGAGCGCGACCAGGGCGCGGACCTGCGAGCTGCGCACGACCAGCGCGACCCGTCGGCCGTCCGGCGACAGCGCCGGTTCGCGATAGTCGACTTCGGCGGCGAACGCGGCCGCCGAAGGAAGTTCATCCGCGGCATTGCTCGCGCCGCACGCGAGTGCGCCGGCGAATGCCACCATCCACGTTGCGGCGACGGACAGCTTCCTGGTCTTCATCGAGTCTCCTGGTTGTTCGCGGCGAGGAAGGCTTCGAGCTTGGTGAGCAATGTCTGACGCCATTCGAAGCGCGACAGCGAATGGTTGCCTTCCTTGATGACCACCAGCTCGTATTTCTTGTCGGCCCGATCCAGCGCGCGCGCCATGTTCTTGCTGTGATCGACCAGCACCTGGATGTCCGCGTCGCCGTGGACCATCAGAACCGGCACCTTGATCTTCTCCGCCGCCCGCAGCGGTGAGCCGGCCTTCAGCTCGTCGCTGTCCGTGCCGAGGATGTATTCCATTCCCTTGCGTCCGCCGTAGAAGCGCGCATCCTCGCGCGCCAGCGCGCGCAGGTCCGATACGCCGGCGATGCTCACCGCGCACTTGTACAGGTCGGGCTCGCGCGCCGCGCTCATGAGCGCGGCATAACCGCCGTAGCTCCAGCCCACGATGCAGGTGCGCGCGGGATCGGCGATGCCCTCGGCGATCGCCCACTTCGTGGCGGCCGTGATGTCATCGACCATCACCGTGCCCCAGTTGCGCAATCCCGCCTGGTACCACTCCGTGCCATAACCGATCGAGCCGCGGAAGTTGACCTGCAGCACCGCATAGCCGCGGCTCGCCATGAATTGCACCATGGAATCGAAGCCCCAGCGATCACGCGCGTGCGGGCCGCCGTGCGGATACACCACCATCGGCACGTTCTTGCCGTTCGAGCCCGCCGGCAGCGTCAGGTACCCCGGCAGCATCGCGCCATCCGGCCCCTTGATCTTCACGGGCTTCATGCGCGCCAGGGGTGCCTGCGCGAGCGCGGGATTCGCGTTGCCCACCTTGGACATGCGCTTGCCGCTCACGTCGAAGATGTAATAGGTGGTCGGGCTCACGTCGCGATGCGAGGCGATCAGCAGCCGGTTGCCGTCGCGCGAGACCCCCATCACCTGGTTGTCGGCGTTCTGCAGGACCTTGTCGATGGACTCGTAGGTCGCGCGCACGGCCTCGTCGAACAGGTTGCGGCGCGGCAGATCCGTGTCATAGCGGAAGCCGACGATGCGGCCATCCACGGGCCAGTAGATAGGCTCGTCGACGTCGACCTCGGCATCGGAGAACACCAGCTTCCGGTCGCTCTTTTCCGTCAGGTCCATCTGGAACACCGCGGTGCGGCCTTCGTGGCCGGCGGAGACCAGCAGGGTGCCGGGCGACGGACCGAAGCCGAGCACGTCGAAATCCGCCGCGCCCAGTTCCCACTTGGCCAGCGTGCGCCAGTCCCCGTCCGCCGAATCGCGCGTGATGTAGGAGACCTTCTTGTCGTCGAAGCCCGAACCGAAACGCACCACGCCCGCGCTATCGGTGCTCCAGTAGAGGATCGGGTAGTGAGAGCGCAGCACGATCTTGAGGCTGCCGTTGTAGACATCCAGCGCCTGCACCGCCGGGAACGGACCACTCTCGCCGCTGAGCGCGATCAGTACCTTGGTCGGGTCGTTGACCTGCCAGTCCAGCACGCGGTCCTGGAATTGCGAGGCCCAGCCCTTGGTGGAGTTCTGCACCAGGATCCGAGGCTTGCGCTGGCCGGTGACGTCGATCGAAATCAGTCGCGAGACCGGATAGGGCTGGCCGTCTCCGTCGAATTGCGTTCCCGCCAGGCCACAGAGCAGCCGGTCTTCGGACTTGAAGCGGCACCAGGTGACTTCGTAGGTCTCGGTGGCCGCGGGCAGCAGCGGCGTGCGCTGGCGCAACACGGTATCGAGCACCACGACGGCACGCGTGCCCTGCACACGCGTCACGAAGGCGACGAGGTTGCCGCTCGGCGAAAGCGCCGGCAGGCTGAAATCGGTATCCGCCGCGAAGTCGTCGATGGTCGACGGCGCTGCCGCCAACGGGGGCGCGGCCGCAAGCGTCATCGTGAATATCAAAGCGAGTGCGATGCCGCGGCGCCTGGTTTTCATGGTGAGCGCTCTGTTCACTTCACGGAGGCCGCCGCCTGGCCGCCATTTTCGGCGGACAGGGGCGCGGGGCCGGAAATATTCGCCGCAAGGAAGGTCTCCAGGCGGGCCAGCAAGGTCTCGCGCCACTCGGCGCGCGACAACGAGTGATTGCCATCCTTGATGATCACGACTTCGGGCTTCCGGGTCTTGACCGTCAGCAACCGCGCCATGGTGCGGCTGTGCTCCACGGCCACCTGGATGTCATCGTCACCGTGCACGAACAGCACGGGGATCCTGATCTTGTCGGAATTGCGCCGCGGGGAGCCCGACTTGATCTCCTCGTCGTCAGTGCCGAGCAATTGCTCCATGCTCTTGCGTCCCAGGTAGAAGCGCAGGTCCTCGCGCGCCATCGCGCGCAGGTCGGACACCCCGGCGATGCTGACGGCGCAGTTGTACAAGTCCGGCTCGCGCGCCGCGCTCATCAAAGCCGCGTAACCGCCATAACTCCAGCCGACGATGCAGGTGCGCGCGGGATCGGCGATGCCTTCGGCAATGGCCCATTTGGTGGCGGCCGTGATGTCGTCGATCATCACCGAGCCCCAGCGCTGCGAGCCCGCCTCGTACCAGGCTGAGCCATAACCGGTGGAGCCGCGGAAGTTCACCTGCAGTACCGCGTAGCCGCGGCTGGCCATGAACTGCACCATGAAGTCGAAGCCCCAGTCGTCGCGGGCATGCGGTCCGCCATGCGGATACACCACCAGCGGCACCTTCTTGCCCACCGAGGACACCGGCAGCGTCAGGTAGCCGGGCAGCGTGACGCCGTCGGGACCCGGAATCTTCACCGCCTTCATGGGCGCGAACGGCGTCGGCGGCAGCTCGGGATTGGCGCTGCCGACGCGGCGCAGGCGTTTCTCCTTGCGATCCAGCACCAGGTAATCGGCGGGCCGCACGTCGGTGACCGACTTGATCAGCACGCGGTTGCCGTCGCGCGAGGCGCCCAGCACGAAGTTGTCGGCATTGGGCAGGCTGGCGTCGATGGTGGCGAACACAGCCGCCACCTCTTCGTCGAAGATCACCCGCTTCTCACGCTCGGCTTCGTAGCTGAAACCGACCAGGCGGTTGTCGGCCGGCCAGCGGATCGGCGCGCCGATGTCGACGTAGTCGTTCGCCAGCAGCAGCTTGCGTTCTTCCTTGCCGGTGGGATCCAGTTCGTAGATGGCGGTACGACCCTGGTGATCCGCGGAGATCAGCAGGATGCCGGGCTTGGGACCGAAGCCGACGAACTCGAAATCGTTCTCGCCGAAATCCCACTCGGCGAGCGTGCGCCAATCGTCTTGCGCGCTGTCACGCGTGATGAACAGCGATCGTCGTATGTCGTAGCCCGAGCCGAAGCGCACGACACCCGCGGTGTCCACGTTCCAATCCAGGATGGAGACGCGGGAGTGCTGCACCAGCGCGGTGGTGCCGTCGTACACGTTGAGGGAATAGACCGCCGGCCAGGGACCGCGCTCATCCGAGAGCTGGATGAGCACGTGCTTCGGATCGTTCACCTGGTAGTCGAGGATCCGATCCTGGTACTGCGAGGCCGCGTGCGTGTTGTCCTGCGACAGCTGACTCTGGAACAGTACCAGCGGCTTGGGCGTGCCCACCGCATCGACGGCAACCAGGCGCGACACCGGGTAAGGCTGCCCCGCCCAGAAGCTCGTGCCGCGGAAGCCGCACAGCAGGCGCACGTCGGACTTGAACTGGCACCTGCTGATCTCGAAGTTGTCCACCGTGGCGCCCATGATTCCATGGGCCTCGCGGGTTTCGAGATCGAGCGCGACCAGCATGCGGCCCTGCTTGCCACGCGTGACGAAGGCGATCCTGCGGCCATCGGGGGAAAGCGCCGGCGGACCGAAATCCACCGAGGCGGCGAAGGCGGCAACCGGCGGCGGTTCGGCGGCGACCACGGCACCCGACGCGAGCGCGCACGCCACCGCGAACACCGCCAGTCCCGATACCCTCACGCAACCTCCCAGGCTCGCAAACTACCGAAGGCAGTCC
>Ga0315912_10003303_pt1 | contig 16138 bp, 14 predicted proteins | sample VfabasoilMG_FD_204469 | JGI IMG/M metagenome (GOLD analysis project Ga0315912, IMG submission 204469) | Garden soil microbial communities collected in Santa Monica, California, United States - V. faba soil | ecosystem: Environmental > Terrestrial > Soil > Garden | place: USA: California... | reverse complement strand
GACATATATTCAAAGTAACGCTTCTGCCATTTTGCCTGAAGGCGATTACCATGTGGATATTACAGTGCTTCCAAGCACCGAGCCTGTGCAGACCGTTTACTTTAAAGTAAAACGTTATTATCCAAAAGTTAATCCGCCTATAAATATTCCGGCTAATCATAGAGCCATTGAAAAGCCTTGGTATCCTGAAGTTGCTTTTGCATTTGATGAAATATGGAAGACAAATGATGTTTTTTGGAAAATAAACGAAGTAAAAGTGGTTTTGTTAGAAGCCACAAATGAGTATTTTGTGGCAGTGGTAGTTGAAACTGACATAAAAGATTTATCAGAAGCAAACAGCGCTTATCTTAAAACACTCGCAAAGCCTATTGCCCAATACGCGTTAAAAAACGGCTACTTAGATATGGCAAAAGACCTTGAGATAGATGGCAAAAAGTATCCTTTGGATAATGACTTGATGGTAAATTTCATTAGACTCGAAGGCAATGCGATTTATGCGTATCGTGTTCGCTTTAAGATGAGTGACCTAAAATAAAATGCGAACCACGCTACCCAACACGGGTGTCAAGCCAACTGACCGTGCCACCATCGTGTAGTTTCTGGTAATTCAACCGAGTCGCCCTAGCGAAGTACGCACCAGCGGCTTATGTCTGCCGTTGGGCGGCTTCTTTATAAGTCATAGTGCAGATTACCCCGATGACTTTATTCGCTACTTATCTTCATTCACAAACGGCTGAAACATCTAAACCTGTTGAGACAATCACCTTTACAGGGTTTTCGTATCCGTACTTCAGCAAAACTCGGCATGAACTCGCAAGCCGATTAAATGGCTACCCTCACCTATCCGTTCGAAAGGCGGATTATCGAGATTTTTCAAGTGTACATATCCAAACCTATCTTGATAGCCTCGCGCTTATGGCGAATGACACTCCGCCCGTTGAACGCCCTAAATTAGGGAATGGCTGTCAAGGACTTGAATATTGTTTACCCGGTTACACCTACGGTTTAGGGGGAATGATGGAAGCTATAGACCAAATGAAACAAGGCCATTTGGAACGTGCATATTGTTTCAGTTTGGGTGGACATCATGCATATGCGGATTGGGGACATGGTTACTGTATTCTTCACTCTCAAGCCGCTGTCACACGCTATGCCCAAGCGCAGGGCCTCAAACGGGTGCTTATCATAGATTGGGATATTCATCATGGTGATGGCACGCAATCTATTTTTGCCCATGACCCGACAGTTTATTGCATCAGCCTGCACAGTATGGCTGATTTATACATGAGTCTTGCGTGTGGTTTGCGCTACGGCACGACCACCGAAGGCGAAGAACTTGGACATTGCAACATCCCGATTTTGCATCAATCCTACGCCGATAATTTCTTTGAACAACTGAATTTACCCGGGAAGTTTTATCGCGGAACCGAGAGTTTAGCCGTTTTTCAGCAGACTTTAGAACAGTTGCCGTGGACGCCAGATATAATTTTTATTCATTCGGGTTACGATGGGCATAAAGACGATTGTGGTGCAAACATTACCAACTGGACCAACGCTGATTTTCAGCAAATGACTCGATATGTGGTTGAGTTGTCGAAAAAAGCGGGAAGCCCGATTTTGTCTGTGCATGGTGGTGGCTATAATCCGCCTGTAACAATTTCAGCGGCTATCAGTCATGTAGAAGTTTTAGCGAGGGCATAAAATGTTTTCAACCACAACGCCGCCCAACCCGTATATCCAGCGAATTGGCGTTGGGCTGTGGCTTAACATCTGTCAGACATGTCGCACACTTAATATGCCAGCATTAGATGGCTCAGACGAAAAACCAAAGCCCCAATTGGAGGTGAGAAATGCCGACGGGAAAAGGAAATATGTCGCCAATTCGTTTTGAGGCCAAGTTATTGATGATCGGCCCAGCGACCCTGCTTAGGCTGCCCAAGAGTGCAAGTGCGAAGCTTCCCTCCCGCGGCATGACCATGGTCGAGGGAACCCTCAATGGTTTCCGCTTTCAGGCCGCACTCGAACCAGACGGTAAAGGCAGCCACTGGTTTGCGGTTGATAAAACTATGCGCGAAGCCTCTCACGCAGAGGTAGGCGACACTGTAACACTGGCGATTGAGCCGATTAAAGAATGGCCGGAACCTAATGTACCAAAGGATTTGAAAACCGCTCTTACGGCCGCCCCACAGGCACACACCCTATGGATGGAGATCACGCCAATGGCACGCTGGGACTGGGTCCGCTGGGTAGGCTCAACCAAACAACCCGAAACGCGTAAACGACGGATCGAAGTGGCTTGCTCGAAACTCACAGCCGGAGAGCGAAGACCCTGTTGTTTTAACCGGACCCAATGTACTGACCCCGCTGTATCGAATAATGGGGTACTCCTTGAGCCAACTCAAACGACACCAGCAAAAGCAAAAACGAATGAAGCCAAAAGGGCGATTAGGTAAATTTACTAGAATTTAGTGGTTCAAGTAACTCAGTTTTGTAGCGTTCGCCCCGCGCCTGACGCGGAACGTTGGGCCGCTTAACCCACCTTACTCGAAATCGCACGAGACTAAATGACGCTGGACAAACGACAAACGCTGGCCCATGTTCTCTGGATCGGAGGCGCGACCGATGCAGGAAAGTCCACGACAGCCAAGTTACTCACGAAGCGACACCAGCTACAGGTCTATCATTACGACCAACATGATCTCGCGCACCATGAGCAATTGGCCAAAACACAGCCCGTTTATCGGGCCTTTCTCCAGGCTTCCTTGGATGAACGCTGGGTCTCGCCTAAACCTGAAGCACTGTTCCAACGATCATTGCGGTCTTTTCGCGATCGCTTTCCCTTAATGTTGGAAGATTTGTTGGCGCTCCCGCGCGACCCGTGGATTGTGGCGGAGGGCTTCGGTCTATTACCGGAATTAGTGACACCGCTCTTATCCGATCCGACTCAGGCGCTTTGGCTGGTGCCAACCGATGCCTTCAAGGAGGCTTCAATGCTGCGGCGGGGCAAGCCGTCCTTTGGTAGTCAGGTGAGTGATCCAGAACTGGCCAAAACGAATTTGCGCCTCCGCGACCGACTGTTGATGGAACATATCAAAGACCAGGTTCGGAACTATGGCTATACTCTGCATGAAGTAGATGGCTCACGCACCGCCAACGAAATGACAGATATGATTGAACACCAATTTGCGTCGTTTCTCGTGTAATGAACCCAGGCGGCCTAACGCCGGGCTTGCAGGCGACGACGCTTCCGGATCCGCTTCAGCGTCTGAAGCCCAACATTGGGCGGCTACCTTCCGGCGCAAGGTTAAAATCCCTGCTAAAATTCTAGCAAGCGCACTGAAAGGGATTTTATATCGAAAAAATGCGGTCGAAAGCTGATCGACTTTGTCCTACTCAAACTTCACGGAGATGAATAACGATGACGACTCAGCTTAAGAACCAACCCCTCTCGACGCCGCTCCGCGGAGCGGTGGCTGTTACGGCGCTGATCGACTTGCTCATCGGGCTGGCTTTCCTGTTCGGGCCAGAACTCAACCTCAACCTGTGGCCCACCCCAGTCGGAATCGAGTTGAAGCGCTTCATCGGCTCGATCATTTTGGCGAACGGCATTGGCGCGGCGCTGATTGTGCGTCAAGGGACTTGGGAAGGCGCGCGGGTGTTGGTGACAGTCGCGCTGGTCTACGGCCTTGCCGTGTTGGTCGCGTTGCTGTACGACCTCGCGCGGGGCGTCGCTGCTCCATTTTTCTGGGTCTACATCGCATTGGATGCCGTCTTCCTAGTGCCCATTGGGTACATTTATTGGTCCCATGAGCGGGCCCGCTAAACGGCGGCGAGGAGGGACTGACTCAACTTAAGCGAGCGAATTGGTTTTGTCGCGTTCACGCTAGCAGGTGATGTGGGCACTAGGTCCCGCTCATAAGGAAGATATGGGTATTGAGACTTCCTACCTCGAGCTCTCCGTTGGCACCTCACACAAATTCTATGAGGTGACCGTCGAAGCCACACGAGTCATCTTACGGCATGGAAGGATTGGCACTGAGGGTCGGAGCGAAGCGCATGGCTTCGACAACGAGGGTCAAGCGCAATCATTCGCCCAGAGGAAGATTGATGAGAAACTCCGCAAGGGTTATCAATATACGCAACTCGGCGTCACCGAGAAAAAGCCAATTGAGAAGCAGGTGCTCGATGAACGAGGGGTTTTCTGGAGGTTGATCGAACTATCTAGGAAGGGGAGCGAGGGGGATCTCTACGTCCAGTTAGATAACTTGCACCATCGCTTGATGAAGCTACCCGAAGAGGCACTGCGTAGCTTTGACCGGATTTTCTGGGAGTTGATGGATGAAGCGTACCGGGCCGATCTGTGGGGGGCGGCCTACATCATCAAGGGGGGCTGCTCCGATGATAGCTTTGACTACTTTCGCGCCTGGTTGATCATGCAAGGCGAACAACCATTTACCGAGGCCCTGAAAAATCCGGACGGTCTCGCACCCCGCGCGCGCCGTGGTCAGGAGATGGGGAGTGAGTTCGAATTCGAGGATGTCCTCGGTATCGCCGGTGCAATCTACGAAGCACAGACGGGGCGTAGCGACTTCTATCAACATCAGCCTGCGCGAGCGGCAAGCTTGGTCGGTAACCTAGAGGCGTGGTCGGATGTCGATTCAACAGCGGAAAATACACGACGGCTCTATCCTCGGCTGTGTCAGTTGTTCTTGAACAAGTGATTTAGGATGTTGACGGTTCGAGGCGGAGTGTTAAAGTTTCCGTAATTTATGCTAGGATTCAGGGGTAGGGGCACAAGACAGAAAGCGGGCGACATTACGAAACAACTTATAGGCGACCGGGCCTGCTTCAGGCCGTGTAAGAATTCGCGTTCCCAGTTTTTTTGAGCGCACCGTAGATAAGAGGAGCAGTCAAAATGTTTCAACAGTCATCTGCTTTTGTTCGCTATTTTAGACAGGCACTAGTGGTTTGCATTATCGCTAGTGTAGTAGGGTGTCAATCCACGCCAAATGCCCCCACGGCCACTGTTCCTCCCACCGCCGTTATCACCCCCTCCCCGGAAGTCCAAACCCTTACCTTTGGGTTTGAGGACAGGATTAACCCGCCCTATGTCTTAACTGAGAATGAAATTAATTGGGAAAAACCGGGTATTTCACTGGAAGTATTAAAACTAGTGGAAAACAGATTGAAGATTAAAATTAATTATGTCCGATTACCCTGGACAAGATGCCTAGACGAATTGAAGGTGAATAATCTGGATGGGGTATTTCACGCCAGCTTTAAGCCGGAGCGGCTGGAGAACGGGGCTTACCCCACGAAAAACGGGGAAGTGGACCCCACTCGTCGGATGATGGCGAATGCTTATTATCTCTACAAGCTTAAAGACTCGCCCCTCACTTGGGACGGTAAAACTTTTTCTAATCTAGAGGGTCAAATGGGAGCGGTGTTAGGGTTTTCCGTTGTAGCGGATTTACGGGCACTTGGAATTGAAGTAGATGAAGTGTCCGATCAGAGCCTCGGCCTACAAATGTTAGTGAAAGGCCGCCTAGCTGGTTGGGCTGATTTGAATACCACGACGGATTTGTATTTGGTAGCGCATCCAGACGAGTTTGGCGACATTGTTCGCGTCGAACCGCCCCTCAGCAACAAAGATTACTACCTCATGTTATCGCACCAACTGATGACCGAACAACCTGAATTAGGGGAAGCGATTTGGGATGAAATTCGCCATATCCATGAAGTGGGGGAGTATGCTGAAATTGCCCAAAAATATGCGCTGCCCCAGCCCTAAATCAGTTTTTTTGACGGAGGCTCCTGCGTGGGGCAGGGCGGTCTTTGTGTGTTAAGAGAGGCAGCTTGAGTAACGATGTTCTCCACACACAAAGCAACAGTAGAGATTAGTCATCACCCAAATGTATAAAGCAAGTATTGTAAAAGCCGGTAGGCTAACTATACTAAGCAAGCGACTTCGTCGGTCTATACTCGCTTTTCTCTTAACGCTGTCCTTACCCCTTCAAATCCATTTATCCCCAATGAATACAATCTACGCGATTGTTAATTCTTGGGACTTCTCCACGTCAGCGGATTACATTTTCGACAACACCAAAATCGAATTTTCCTCGGGTGAAGCCCAACTGAAAGCAACCTCCAATTGGTATAGCCCCTCTTGGTCCAGACGTAAAGCCATAGGAATAGACAACTCCAACAATTCGGATACATTATCTGATTATCAAGTTCAGGTGATTGTTCCGTATGATCCTGCCATGCAAACTGACTTTGATGATATCCGGTTTGCCGACGCGGATGGCACGACCTTGTTGAATTATTATCGAGAATCCTATACTAGCGCGAGCACGGCAAGTTTTTGGGTCAAAGTTCCTACACTCAATGGTTCCGCTACCAAGACCCTCTATTTATATTATGGCCATGCCCAAGCCTCAAGCCTTTCCAGTGGCTCTGACACATTTATTGTTTTTGATGATTTTAACAATGGCCAAAATCATTTATTACCCTGGGGATCTGATACGAGTAATTCATCCGGTTTTGATCCAGTCAGCCGGAGGTTTTACCGATTTCCACTGGATAATGGCGGTGGGGCCACAATCAATATTACGCAATGGGTCAATATAGATACTTGGGAAGTGGGCTTCGTTTATCCCTCGATGCCGATAGCGGCCAATGGGGCCAGTGTGATCTATCATCCGACTAAAAAGAAGTTTTATATTTACGGGGGTCGAACAGCCTCAAACGTTTTTTCCGACAAGATCATTGCTTTTGATCCCGCAACCGAAACCTACGAAGTATTATCCGAAACTTTACTCCAAGGGGCGGGTTTGTTGGGGGCGGTGTTAGAGCCGACGAGTGGCAAGGTTTATCTATTTGGAGGATTAACCAGCACCACCCCTGCTTATGTGTACACGCATAGCATTACTGTGCATAACTTAGATTTCATTACGCCTACCGTTACCGATACGGGTGCGCATTTAGCCGTCGCTTCTAATGGCATGGAGCCGGTCTATGCAACTTCCGATAATAAAATTTATTTATTAGGTGGGGCCTATGCGGCCAGCGGTTCAGACATAGACAGCCTGGATTCAATTTATGCCTATAACCCTGCCTCACCGGGCACCGACCCGGTTGATACGGGCGTCAAGCTAGCGACCGAAATGGATACTACCGCGCCCGTTTATCTAAATGGCAGTATCTATATTTTTGGCGGTTATCGGTTTTCAGAGCCAGTGGGCTATTACAATTTGATTCAAAAATTTAATATAGCTCCGCTGTCCATTTTTACCTTAACGGAAACACTGCATAAATCAGACGATGACATGAAAGGTTTCTATGATTCAATAAATAACAAGATTTATGTGGGGGCGGCATTACATAGCGCCGGATTACAAAATGAAAATGCGCGCAAAGTTGTCCTGCTGGAATTTGATCCGGATACCGAAACTTTAGTGGCGGAACCGACCCTTGGCACCGTCCCTGCGGGTTGGACCTCAGCCGGAACAAATACTGGCGTTTATAGCGACCCCAAAGACATTGGAGGTCAACTGGTTTTGGTAGATACTTCAAATTCACAATATGTTAGTGCTAAACGAACCTTCTCGGCCCTCAGTGGAACGGTGATGGCGGAATTTCGAGTGTCTATTCCGAATGCTTCGGGGAGTGAACGATTTACCATCGGCCAAGAGAGTGGGAATGTGGCCGCTGAAATCCGAAATGGCACCGAAGCGGCATGGAAAATATATGACAGTACTGAACATACTTTTGCGTCTTTTCCAACCGGAACCAGTTGGCAAATTTTGGGCATGTTAATAGACACCAGCACTCAAAAGCAATATGGTGTATTAAATAGGGGTGCACTCAGCCCAGCCTATGTTTGGTTAAACTCTGACGTTATTTTGAACATGGTCACCCTGAGTACCTCAACGTCTGGTGGAAACGAAGCGGTGGCGCTAGATTGGTTCTGGGTAAGAAATTCCACCACTGGTACTGAGCCAGTGGCTAGCCTAGGTTCGGAAGAGACTCTGTATGACACTAGTCATCCATCTGTAGAGCCCCAACCATCAACGGCTAAAGACTTTAGTTCAATATCTGGCTTTTCCGAGACTGCGACAAAAGATGGAGGGCAGATAAAATATCAAATTTCTGGTGATGCTGGGACATCTTGGTATTGGTATAACTCAGGTTGGACACTCACAACCTCAGGGTATGCGGAAGCAAACCTTGCCAGCGACATAAACTCAAATATTTCAACATTCCCCATAAGTCCCGGGTCGTTTTTGTTCAAAGCCTACTTGAATTCAGATGGGGCGCAATTTGTTCAATTAGATTCAGTTGATTTGACTTATGTAGCTTGGGAAACAAACAAAAAAGTCTTTATTCCCCTTTTGATCCTATCGCCCTTAGGGCCTAACTGATGAGGCAAAAAAATATGGACACACTAGTCAAAGCACTTTTCCCGCCACCCCCGTCTCCCGCCACCAAACTCTTCCCCGCGTTTGTTAAAACTCTCCCCAAACTGACGGGGAAGACCATTGCCATTACTGGTTGCACCAGTGGCACTGGGCTTGTTTTGGCGCAGGTCTGTGGAGATTTGGGGGCCAGAGTCGTGATGCTAAATCGCCCCTCGGAGAGAGCCAACGCCGCCTTGCGCATGTTGACTCAACGCAACGTCAACGCGGTCTTCGTGCCATGTGATTTGCAGAGTTTTGAGAGCGTACGCACTGCGGCCGCCAAACTCAAAACGGTCTGCGCGGATGGGATAGACGTGTTGTGCAACAACGCCGGGGTTATGGGATTGCCCGACAGCGCGACGCCAGATGGGTTTGATGTGCAAATGCAATCAAACCACCTATCGCACTTTCTTCTCACGGCTGAGATTTGGCCACTGCTTGAGACCGCCGCGACCAAACGCGGCGAGGCGCGGATCGTGAACCATTCCAGCGGAGCGCGGCGCGGGGCATCGCTTAAGGCAGATTACTTCGGCAAAAACGGCGGCAATCTAGGCGGAGATGGATTTCCCGGGCTTGGCAAGTGGAGACGCTATCAGCAGTCGAAGCTCGCCAACCTCCTGTTCACCTACGCCTTACATGACAAGCTGGCGAAAGAACGTCCCGCGTTTGCCGCAAAAATCAAAAGCCTATGTGCGCATCCCGGCCCTACCGACAGCGGCTTGCAGGCCAAGACAACCAAAGCGGGTGGGACGCGCCTTTTAGACCATTACGTTTTGTGGAGAACTCTGAAATCAGCGCAATCCGTTGAAGACGGCTCTCTGGGCATTATCCGCGCATGTTGTGAACCCGGCGTAGAGAGCCTCGGCTTTTACGGGCCGACAGGTTCGGGGCGGGGTGGGCCAGCTGAGTTGCTCCCACAGGAGAGGAATGCTGTGGGAGAGAAGTTGTTGTGGGACGAGAGCCTGAAGGCTACGGGAATGAACAAGTTTTGGCCCAAATAATCGGCTCGCTGGCTCAACTGATCATTCGTTTGTAAGTGGTGGACAAACATTGCATTACAACCACGCTAGTCCACTTGATAAGGCACTTCGGTGATCACGATCCCTTTTTTCGACAATAAAGCAAATCTGAGCCAAAAAGCCGTCTGCTCATGGAGAAAACTGTTCCACCAATGGTTAGGCACAAACTGTCCAACCACAATGGTGACACGCTCAGACGGTTGAAGCTGGGTACATAGATCACCAATATAATCCAACAACGGCTCCAAGAAAGTCCGATAGGGCGAGTCTATGATGACGAGCCGCACCCCATTTCCCCACCAATTCCATTGGCGGCGCACTTGCTCTGCTTCAATGGGGTCAATGGAAATATGCACGGCTGTCACATCTTGCGATAAAGAGCAGGCATAATCTAGCGCGATCAGCGTGCCTTGATGAATCCGACTGATGGGCAAAATGACACGATGCCGCCGGATAGGCGGCGGTGAGCCTACTTCCAGCAAAGACAAGTCCTTTGCTAAACGCTTGTAATGCCGATGGATACCGAAAAAGGTCACGACCAAGCCCGGAATGAGGAGGATAATGATCCAAGCCCCATCACTAAATTTTGTAATGGCAAATACCAAAGTGACGAGCAACGTACAGAGTGCCCCCAGGCCGTTGATGACGATTTTCCATTTCCAACCCGGATCATACGTCAGAATGGAGCCGGGTTCCTGAATTTGCTCCCCAGATTTTAAACGACTCGCTTTCCACCAACGGTGCGCCATGCCCGCTTGTGACAAGGTAAAGGATAAGAAAACCCCCACCGCCCACAAAGGAATGAGCGCCGTGACGCTGGCGTTGAAAACAAAGATCAGCAAACTAGCGATGACGGTTAGGGTAATAATGCCGCGCGAAAACACCAAGCGACTACCACGATACAGCAGTTGACGGGGCATAAATCCATCTTCGGCAATAATGGCGCTCAGCCGTGGAAAGTCAGCAAAGGCCGTGTTCGTTGCTAAAATTAAGATGATGGTGGTGGCGACAATCGTCCCTAAGTAGAACAAGCCGCGATTCCCATAAGTGGTGCGGGCTAATTGCGAGATGACAGTCTCGGCTTCAGAAGGCACAGCCCCGATCTGGCCCAGCAAAAATGTGATACCCAAGAAGAGCACCCCTAAGATACCGGACATCCAGACCATCGTCAGGCTAGCGTTACGAGTGCGCGGTTCTTTGAAGGCCGTCACACCATTGGAAATGCACTCTACTCCGGTCAACGCTGTCGTCCCATTGGAAAAGGCTCGGAGGAGTAGAAATAGCGTAACAGGTTGAGCGTTGTGTAGCATCTCCATGGACGGCGGGTCCACGACTATGCCTAACCCCCCAGTCAGATAACGAATAAAACCTACAACGACCGTCAAGGTTGTCATCCCTAAGAAGAAATAAGTGGGTAGGGCAAACGTCGCGCCTGACTCTTTCACCCCACGCAAATTCGCCACCATGATCAAAAACAACAGGCTAATGGCTAAGAAGACCCGATAGGGAAACAAGTTGGGATAGGCCGAAACAATTTGCGCTACCCCAGATGAGACGGCCACCGCCGCGAGCAAGACGTAATCAGTGAGCAGGGCGGCACCTGCCACCTGTGCCCACAGGAGGCCTAAGTTATCGCGCGCTACGGTATAGGCACCGCCGCCGTGTGGGTAAGCATGAATGGTTTGCTGATAAGACACGGTGACAATGGATAACAGTGCCACAATAATCAGCGCGATGGGGAAGGCATAGCCAAAGGCAGTGGTGCCTGCCGCCGCTAGAATCACCAAAGTCTCTTGGGGTGCATAAGCAATAGAGGACAATGCGTCTGCGCCAAACACGGCCAAACCCACTAATTTACCAATCGTCTGGTGTGGTGCTTCAGTGGTGGGCATCGGCTTGCCAATCAACCAAGTGCGCCACGAAGGCGAGTGGTCAGCATGCGCTGTTCGATGAAGAACATTAGATGAGCGAGGGAGATTATCAGTCGAAGAGGGGTTGTTCATGGAAGGGAGGAAGTGAAGGGGCAAAGATGTTGTTACAAGAAATCTACCAAAGATCTTCAACTGCCTCTACATGACTATTGTAGTCCATTCAATACTAAGTTGAGCTTCTACATAAAAGTAACAAGACTGGCGACTATCTAAAAAAACTTTACATTTTCTTGACGGGTTAGGGGGATTTTTTTATTCGCCCTTTATAGCCATTTTATAAACTAGAACTGATCAAGATTGCTCAAGCGATCTGATGTGAGTAGGTTCACCATGACATCATCTTTGGTCAATACTGTCACTAACTCCCTCCTTACACCAGATGGCTTACTAGCCGAGCCAGTTGAACGTTTACTCGTCTTAGTTCCAGATCAGGATATTTCTGAGGTTGAGCTGGTCTCCCAAGTCTTGGCCTTAGTTTCGTCACGTTGCCTTTTGATCATTTATTTGAGCGTCACGGCAAACTCCGCCTCTGAGCCGCTGGCCCGTCGCCGGTTGGTAATGTTGGACGCTCTCACCCGCACCCAACGAATCCACGTCCAGACTCGACTGGAAATAGGGGGAAACTGGCTAGAAGCGGTGTGCCCGATCTGGAAACAGGGTGATATTCTGGTATGCCATGCCGAACAACGGCTTCTATGGAATGGGCATTACCAAGCCCTAGCGCCTATTCTTACCGAACGCCTGAACGCGCCTGTACTCCAACTTACCGGGTTATGTTTCGTCCAGCCCCACCCAGCCTGGGTCAATTTGAAACGTTGGGCGCTTGAAATTTACCCCTTTGCGGTTATTGCGATTTGCTTTGTCCTCCAAGCACTGATTTCACACTTCACTACAGATTATCCCTGGCTGGGGATGTTGCTCATGATTGATTCTGTCGTTGTGGAGTTTAGCTTGCTCTGGGCCTACTTTCGATCATTTATAAAGGTTCGCTCGCATGGTCGAAGTGACTGCGAATTATTCTCACGTTTAGGACTAGCCTAAGAAGTCCGGCCTAATTAGCGCATAGCCATTAAGATACAAAGGGATAGCCATCGCTTTTTCTAAAATAACAATCAGCCTACGCGCAGTCTTTTTTGACAACCCCGTTTTTCCAGCGAGCGCACTCAAAATGCCTATGACCAATTCTGAGGGTTATTGGCCCGATTCAGCTACACCTTGTGGTAAAGGGGCTCATCACCAACGAACTAGTATGCTTTCCATCGTCAAGCCCGGCCCAAAGGCCAACAGCATCCCATAGTCACCAGGCACTGGCTGGCCGCGGCGTTGGATTTCATCCAACACAAATAAGATCGTCGGTGAGGACATATTGCCATAGTTGCGCAGCACCGCGCGTGAGAAATCCAGTTGGGACTCCGTGAGGTTCAGGCGTGCTTGGAGATAATCGAGAATCTTGCGGCCGCCGGGGTGGATTCCCCAAAAGCGTACCTCGTGTCGTTCCAGATGATTCCGTTGCAAAAGCTGGTCAACGAAGTCTTCGACTTTCGCCGCCAACAACTCTGGCACGTAAGCGGACAAGCGCATTTGGAAGCCGTGATCTGTCACGTGAAAAGCCATGTGGTCAAGGGTGCTATAGTCGCAGTGGGTCAGGGCATCGAGCAGGCAGGGCCCAATGTTGAGCGCCGGCGGTTCCGCCGATACGTCTCTCATCAGCGCCGCCGCCGCGCCATCGGAAAATAAGGCGGCGACGACCATGTTTTCCAAAGAATCTTCCATTTGCAAGTGCAATGAACATAACTCCAGCGCAAGCACTAGCGCGATCCGGCCGGGCCGGGTCACCACCGCCTCCTGCGCCCGGAGCAGGGCCGGGAACGCGCCATAGCATCCCATCCCGAGCACACACGTCCGGCGCAAGTCACAGCGCATGTTAAGCCGCCCGGCCAAGCGTAGGTCGAGGCCGGGGATGTCAAAGCCAGTGCAGGACACGACGAAGAAGTCGTCAACCTCTTCGGGACGGCAATGGGCCGCAGCGAGACAACGCCGGATGGTCTCTTCCCCTAACGGCAGTGCCTCGGCCAAGTAGCAGGTATTGCGCTCTTCTGTGCCTCGTGCTTGGGTGTAATACGCTTCATCTACCACCAACGACCGGTAGGCCACATCGGCGTGGTCGAAAATTACGCGCGCCTGACGTGCGTGGCGGAAGAATGGCCGCAGATATTCAAAAATTTCACTCTGGCGATAGCGCCGGGCCGGGACGCCGGTCGCCAGGGCGAAGAGGGTGGGGGCAGTCATAGTGATTCCTTATACAGGTGACTCAAATCGCGAGTGTGAGTGATCAGATAATCCCCGATCCAAGGGACCGCGCTCAATACTTTCAGAGCGCCCGCCAATAGGTATGGCCGGAGCATGACGCTCTGCAGGCCGCGACTTAATCTCAACCGGGCGCTGAACTCCTTGTGCCAGGCCCACCCATATTGCCGAGGCAATTCATCCCGCGGGAGTTCTCCATTCAGAAATTTCGCGCTGTGGTCTGCGGCCAGCCGCCCGCCACGCAGGGCCATGGCAATGCCATCACCCGCCAACGGGACGATTAAACCAGCGGCATCACCTGCCATCAGCACTTCGTTGACCACCGGTCGTTTCCGGACGAAAGGCACTTGCCCGATGCTAAGCCAGCGGGTGTGAATCGGCTCGGCCTGCGCCAGCCAATCTCCCAAGTGCCTATTTTGCGCCCTCATCCAATTCAAAAAAGCCGGCAGACGTTCTGGCCCAGCCGGGGCCGCTCCCCGAAAAACGGTTTCATGGGCAAGCAGACAGACGTTCGCCGCGCCCCCTTCGATTTCCGACAGGCCGCAATAACCGCCAGGAAAAGCATGTAATTCGATCCGATTGGGAAGCGGCGGCCCGTGAAAGTGGGCTTTAAGAGCCACGAACGGGTGCGGTTGGTTAAGAAAACGGCGGCCAAGCGCGCGGTCGAACGCGCCCCGTTTGCCATGCGCCGCGATAACGGTCCGCGCCTGGATCTGCTCACGAAAAAAAAGCGTTGAAGCGGAACGCGAGTCGGCTCTGAGCGTGGACTGCGTTTCGAGAGTGAAGCCCTGTTGCAGGTCGCCGCTCAGCCCCGTCACGGTTGTGGCTGGGCGCACAGTCACGCCCAACGCGTTAGCACGCTCTGCTAGGGCGGCATCCAGCGCTCGACGCGTGAGTCCCCAAGCCGGGCTGGGCAGACGTGTCTCCCAGATCGCACCAGTGTTTGCCGTCACACAGACACTGGAAATAGAGACCGGCTGGAGCGCGCGTAGTGTGGTGGTCAGGCCTAGTTTCTCCAACAGGTGCGCGCATTCAGGCGAAAGGAATTCGCCGCAGAGCTTGTCGTGTGGGTAGGCTTTGGTTTCAAATAGCGCGACACGTGCCCCCCAACCAGCAAGGGTGATCGCGGCGCTACACCCGGCCGGTCCACCGCCGACAATGGCTACATCAAAGGCTGTGTTACTCAGCGAGTTGGCCCGACGGGACATTTGTCAGCGACCAGCGTCATGCGCCACGGCCAATGAAGATAGATCTTAGCCTGAGACAGTCCAGCCGCGACGGCCAGTTCGCGCAATTCACTGGGCGTGTAGGCGCGTCGAATAGACAAAGCCCCATCATGTCGGGTAAGCGTTTGGCGGGCAAAGATCGGCTGGATCACTTTGAAGGCTAGGTAAGGCCACCAGCCGCGTACGAGATCGCTCATCACGATTCCGCGGCGCGCGCTGGCGTAGGCGGCGCGCAAGCATTCGACCACTGTCTCTGGCGTAAGATGATGTAACAATAACGATGAGATCACAAAGTCAACACCCGTGTCCGTGAAGGGCAGGCGGCCGGCATCCGCGCATAAGAGCCGCACTTCCGGTGTTTCAAGGGTTCGCGCGCGCGCGACCGCGAGATGGCGCAAGGCCCGATCCAGCGCGAAGAGGCGCAAGCGCAAGCCGCGCAACTTCGCCCAGCGCGCGATCAAGGGCAACATCTCCGCCGAGCCGGCACCGAGGTCAATCAGGGTCTGGGGCTCTGAAACAGCGGCGAGGCGGGGATAAAGGTGAACGGTGAGAGCGTGGAGACCGCCCAGATAACGATTAATGCGCCACATTTCCGTCAGGTTCGCCGCTACCTCGGCGGGTGACCCTAACCCCAGATCCAACCATTCCAGTTGTTCAAGCCGAACAGAGGCCGACCAAGTCGGGAAAAGTGGCCCAGTAAAATTTTGCCTTTCATCTTTGTCGGTCAATTACTTTTGCACCGTGATGGGAAAATTTTGGGTATGCGGGGGAATTGTAATCTATCTCAAAGTTTTCAAGGTTGAGATAGATTTTGGCCTCAGCCAGAGAGGTACCGCATCTGTAACTAGGATGACCAGAGACAGCCAAAAGACCCATAGCAACAGCATTCAAAATCAGTTGGCCGCGTCTATAGCGCGATGGCTTGTAAAATTTCTTGGACGGCTTGCGCCACTGGCAACGTTACCGCCACAGTCAAGGCATTGGTGGGTTCTTCCAGCGCCGCAAATTGGGATTGCAATAACGTCGGGGGCATATAATGGTCGTGCCGTTTTGCCAACCGCTCAGTGATAACGGCAAAACTGCCTTTGAGATACACTAGGCGCGCTATCCTGACATCCGCCAACAACGTCTGGCGGTAACACTCTTTGAGCGCCGAGCACGCTAACACACAGGGGCGCTGAACGGCTTCCTGCTCG
>Ga0315912_10003302_pt1 | contig 16143 bp, 15 predicted proteins | sample VfabasoilMG_FD_204469 | JGI IMG/M metagenome (GOLD analysis project Ga0315912, IMG submission 204469) | Garden soil microbial communities collected in Santa Monica, California, United States - V. faba soil | ecosystem: Environmental > Terrestrial > Soil > Garden | place: USA: California... | reverse complement strand
CAGCTGCTCGCTGAACGGCTACGACGCGGGCACCTACGAGATCCCGGGCCAGTACTACTACGTCCAGGTCAGCTACAAGTTCTAAGCGCTACGCAGCACGCGTGACCGAAGCCCGCCGTGGAAACACGGCGGGCTTTTTCGTTGTGCCGGTAGTAGAACGAAGCGCCGCAGGGTGCGTCCCGGACGCACCCGCTTCTGCCTTGCAAGCGAGGACAGGGCGGGTGCGTACGAGACGCACCCGACGGATCCGGAGCTCCGGGGCCGAGGCGATTCGACCGCCTGGCGCTACAGCGAATACCCGAACTGCTGCCGGAACTGGTCCGCGAACTCGGCGTAGGTGAAGCGCTGGTTCTGGGTGCCCGGATGTTCGATCTTGAGCGCGCCCATGAGCGAGGCGATGCGGCCGACGGTGGCGAGGTCCATGCCGCGCATGAATCCGAAGATAAGACCGGCGCGGTAGGCATCGCCGCAGCCGGTGGGGTCGGTGATGAAGCGTTCGGCGGCAGGCGGGATCTCGAGCATGCCGGTGGGCGTGTGGATCAGCGATCCGTTCGGGCCACGCGTGACGATGTAGGCGCGTACGCGCGAGGCGATGTCGCGTTCGCTCCATCCGGTGCGGGCCTGCAGCAGGTTCGACTCGTAGTCGTTCACCGTCACGTAGTCGGCCAGCTCGATGAAGGCGCGGAAGTCCTCGCCGTCGAACAGGGGCATTGCCTGGCCCGGGTCGAAGATGAAGGGGATTTTCGCGTCGGCGAACTCGCGCGCGTGGCGCAGCATCGCCTCGCGCGTGTCTGGCGCGATGATGCCGAACTTCACGTCGGGAACCTCGGCCACGGAGATGTCGACCGAGCGCACCATGGCACCGGGGTGGAAGGCTGTGATCTGGTTGTTGTCGAGGTCGGTGGTGACGAAGGCCTGGGCCGTGTAGAGGTCGGGGATCTCGCGCACCTGGTCGAGCCGGATGCCCAGGTGCTCGAAGTGTTCGCGGTACGGCCCGAAGTCCTGGCCCACGGCGGCCATGGGGATGGGCTCCTCGCCGAGCAGGCGCAGGTTGTACGCGATGTTGCCCGCGCAGCCGCCGAACTCGCGCCGCATGCGCGGGACCAGGAACGCCACGTTCAGGATGTGCACCTTGTCGGGCAGGATGTGGTTCTTGAACTGGTCCTGGAACACCATGATGGTGTCGTAGGCGAGGGAACCGCAGATCAGGGCTGGCATGGGTCGGGATGCTCGTCGGTCGGTCGTATCAGGTTGGAGATCGTATCGCGCCGGCTCGGGAAACCCGACGGCCACACGCACAAGAAAGCCCGGTTCACCGAGCCGGCGAACTCACGCGTCGCCGAAGAACCACGTGACCGTCGCCCCCGCGAAGGCGGGGGCCCAGTGACTTGGCTGTCATCGCAGTCCAAGGCGAAAGTCGCTGGACCCCCGCCTTCGCGGGGGCGACGAATCTGCCTCATCGGGCTTGCGCCAGCCGCTCGCGCAGCAGGGCGTTCAGGCGTTGCGGATTCGCCTTGCCACGCGTCGCCTTCATGGCCTGGCCGATCAGCCAGCCGAAGACCTTCTCGTCGCCCGCGCGGAATTGCTCGGCCTGTTTCGGATTCGCGGCCAGCATGGCGTCGATCGCGGCGAGGATGGGTGCATCGTCGCTGATCTGGCCCAGGCCGCGCGCGGCGATAACGGCATCCGCGTCGCCTTCGCCCCGCCACATGGCGCCGAACACGTCCTTCGCGAGCTTGCCCGAGACGGTGCCGTCGTGGATGCGGACGAGCAGGCCCGCGAGCGCCGCGGCCGGGACGCGGGAGTGCTCGATCGTCGCCTGCGCCTCGTTCAGCGCCGCCGCGAGTTCGCCGTTCACCCAGTTCGCCGCCTGCTTCGCGAGTCCCGGGCGCGCCGTGGCGTCCGCGCGCGTGGCGGTCGCCAGGGATTGCAGCAGGGTCTCGAAATAGTCCGAGGTCGCGCGATCCAGGGTGAGCGTATCGGCGTCGTAATCGCTGAGCGCGAGTTCGGAGACGTAGCGTTCGCGTCGTGCGTCGGGCAGTTCGACCAGGCCCGCCCGCTCCTCGGCGATCAGGTCAGTCGGCAGCGCGATCGGCGGCAGGTCGGGATCGGGGAAGTAACGGTAGTCGTGCGCCGACTCCTTGCCGCGCATGGAACGCGTGCGGTTCTGCGTCTCGTCGTAGAGCCGCGTCTCTTGCACGATCGATTCGCCGTTCTCGAGCGCGCGGACCTGGCGCTCGATCTCGTAGGCGATGGCCTTCTCCACGAAGCGGAACGAATTCACGTTCTTGATCTCGGCGCGCGTGCCGAGCGGCGCGTCGGGACCCGGGCGCACCGAGACGTTCGCGTCGCAGCGGAACGACCCCTCCTGCATGTTGCCATCCGAGATGCCGAGCCAGCGCACGAGCCGGTGCACCGTGCGCAGGTAGGCCGTGGCGTCCTCGGCCGAATGCAGCACGGGTGCGGAGACGATCTCGAGCAGCGGCACGCCGGCGCGGTTGAGGTCGAGTGCGGTGGCGCCGTGGAACGCGTCATGCACGCTCTTGCCCGCGTCCTCCTCCAGGTGCGCGCGCTGCACCTCGACCTCGAACGTGGAACCGTCCGTGCGCCGCACCCGCACCGTTCCGGCGCTCACGATCGGGTCCTCGTACTGCGAGATCTGGTAGCCCTTGGGCAGGTCCGGATAGAAGTAGTTCTTGCGCGCGAACAGCGAGCGCGGCGCGATCGTGGCGTTGAGCGCGAGCCCGAGCCGGATGGCGAAGCGCACGGCCTCGCGATTGGGCACCGGCAGCGTGCCGGGGTAGCCCAGGTCGAGCGCGCAGGCCTGCGCGTTCGGCTCGGCGCCGTACGCGGTCGCGGACCCCGAGAACAGCTTCGAGCGCGTCGCGAGCTGGACGTGGATCTCCAGCCCGATCACGGGTTGCCAGGCGCGGCTCATGCGGAAGCCCCCGGCGGACGCCTGAGGTGCCAGTCTGTTTCCCGCTGCAGCGCGCCGCCCGCGGCGAACAGCGCGGACTCGTCGTGCGCACGCGCGACCAGCTGCAGGCCCACGGGCAGGCCCGCCTCGAAACCGGCCGGCAGCGAGATCGCGGGCAGGCCCGCGAGGTTCACGGCCACGGTGTTGACGTCGGCCGCGTACATCGCGAGCGGATCGGCCTGCTTCTCGCCCAGGCGGAACGCGACCGTGGGCGTCGTGGGTCCGGCCAGCAGGTCGCAGTGTTCGAAGGCGCGCGCGAAGTCGTTGGCGATCAATCGGCGCACCTGCTGCGCGCGGCGGTAGTAGGCGTCGTAGTAGCCGGCGGACAGCACGTACGTGCCCGCCAGGATGCGGCGCTTGACCTCGGGCCCGAAGCCTTCCGCACGCGAGTTCGAGATCAGTTCCTCGATCGTGCCGGCGCGCGAGGAGCGGTGGCCGTAGCGCACGCCGTCGAAGCGCGCGAGGTTGCTCGAGGCCTCGGCCGGCGCGAGCACGTAATAGGCGGGGATCGACAGCGGCAGCGAGGGCAGGCGCACCGGAACGAGGCGGGCGCCCGCGCGTTCGAGCGCGGCCAGCGCCTCGCGGCAGCGATCGGCCACGGCCGCGTCCACGCCGGCGCCGAAGAACTCCTCGACCACCCCGATGCGCAGGCCCTGGACTCCGCGCGCCGCCGCCGCGACGTAGTCGCCGACCGGCGCGGTGCTGGAGGTCGCATCGAGCGGATCGTGACCCGCGATCACCGCGAGCACGCGCGCGCAATCGGCCGCGCCGCGCGCGAGCACGCCGGGCTGGTCGAGGCTGGAGGCGTAGGCGACGAGGCCCAGGCGCGAGGCCTTGCCGTAGGTCGGCTTGATCCCCGTCACGCCGCAGAACGCGGCGGGCTGGCGCACCGAGCCGCCGGTGTCCGAGCCGATCGCGAACGGCACGGCGCCGGCGGCGACCAGGGCGGCCGAACCGCCCGAGGATCCGCCGGGCACGCAGTCGAGGTTCCAGGGGTTGCGCACCGGGCCGAAATGCGAGTTCTCGTTCGACGAGCCCATGGCGAACTCGTCGAGGTTCGCCTTGCCGATCATCAGCGCGCCGGCCGCGTGCAGTCGCGCCACCACGGTGGCGTCGAACGTGGGGCTGAACCCGGCCAGCATGCGCGAGCCGCAGGTGGTGCGGATGCCGCTCGTGCAGTAGTTGTCCTTCACCACGTACGGGATGCCGGCGAGGGCGCCGGGGCGTCCGGCGTCGACCTGGTCGGCGGCGGACGAGGCGAGTTCCGGTGTCGCCGTGATCAGCGCGTTCAGCCGCGGTTGCAGCGCCGCCGCGCACCGTGACGAGGCCTCGGCCAGGGCGCGGGCGCTGGTGGCGCGCGCGGCCAGGTCCGCGGCGAGGCTCGCCAGGTCCCGATCCGGCCCGCTCGTTCCCCCGCCGGCGCTCATTCGACCACCCTGGGCACGATGAAGTAGCCGCCCTGCGCCTCGGGCGCGCGCGCGAGCAGCGCGGCGCTGGCGTCGGTCTCGGTGACCGCGTCCTCGCGCAGCGTGGCGGTGGCGTCGAGCGCGTGCGCGAGCGGCTCCACGCCGGCGACGTCGTGCGAGGCGAGCGCCGCCATCATCTCGACCACGCGCGCGAGATCGGCCTCGTGGCGCGCGCGTTCGTCGTCGTCGAGCGCGAGTCGCGCCAGTCGCGCGAGCGCATCGATCGGGATCGCCGCGCCGGGGTGTCGGGTGTCGCTCACGCGCATCTCGCTCCGCGTCGGGGAAAACGCCGAAATCTACCACGGGGCCCGCATCTTTCGGCTTGCGCCCTCGGTACCCCATTGCTACATTGCCCCGCTTTTCCTGAGGCCCTCGCAACTCATGTTCAAGAAGCTCCGCGGCGCGTTCTCCAACGACCTCTCGATCGATCTCGGGACGGCCAACACGCTGGTCTATGCGCGTGGCCAGGGCATCGTGCTGAACGAGCCCTCCGTCGTGGCGATCCGCCAGGACCGCGGCCCGGGCGGCCCGCGCACGGTCGAGGCCGTGGGCTGGTCGGCGAAGCGCATGCTCGGCCGCACGCCGGGCAACATCGTCACCATCCGCCCGATGAAGGACGGCGTGATCGCCGACTTCACCATGGCCGAGGAGATGCTGCAGGCCTTCATCCGCAAGGTGCACAAGGCGCGCTTCCTCCGGCCCAGCCCGCGCGTGCTGATCTGCGTGCCCTACGGCTCCACCCAGGTCGAGCGCCGCGCGATCAAGGAATCGGCCGAGGGCGCCGGTGCGCGCGACGTGTTCCTGATCGAGGAGCCCATGGCGGCCGCGATCGGCGCGGGCATCCCGGTGCACGAGGCGCGCGGGTCCATGGTGCTGGACATCGGCGGCGGCACCTCGGAGGTCGCGGTGATCTCGCTCAACGGCATCGTCTATGCGCAGAGCGTGCGCATCGGTGGCGACCGCTTCGACGAGGCCATCGTCAACTACGTGCGCCGCAACCACGGCACCCTGATCGGCGAATCCACGGCCGAGCGCATCAAGATGGAGGTCGGCTGCGCCTATCCGCAGGCCGACGTGAAGGAAATCGAGGTCTCCGGCCGCAACCTGGCCGAAGGCGTGCCGCGCAGCTTCACCATCAATTCGAACGAGATCCTCGAGGCGCTGCACGAGCCGCTCGCCGGCGTGGTGAGCGCGGTGAAGGCGGCGCTGGAACAGACCCCGCCGGAACTGTGCTCCGACGTGGCCGAGCGCGGCATCGTGCTCACCGGCGGTGGCGCCCTGCTCAAGGACCTCGACCGCCTGCTGAGCGAGGAGACCGGCCTGCACGTGCAGGTGGCGGACGATCCGCTCACCTGCGTCGCCCGTGGCGGCGGTCGCGCGCTCGAGCTGATGGACCAGCACGGCAGCGAGTTCTTCTCGCCCGAGTGAGCCAGGTCCCGGGCTGAGACATGGTCGCCACGCCGGGCAGCCCCGCGCCGCGGTCCGCGCCCGGTAGTTCGGGGACCGGTCGCCTGGTGTTCTATCTCGCGCTCGGCGCCACGCTCATGGTGGCCGACCACCGCGGACGCTACGTCGATGCCGCGCACACCGCGGCCCAGGCCCTGGCAGGCCCGGCCTACGCGCTCGCCTCCGCGCCCTCGCGCGCGGTGAGCGGCCTCGCCGATGCCTTCCGCGAGCGGCGCGGCCTGCTGCAGGAAAACGAGCGCCTGCGCCAGGACCTGCTGCAGCTGCGCGCCACGCTCGCGAAATCGGCCTCCACGGACGAGGAGAACCTGCACCTGCGGCGCCTGCTGCGCGCGCGCGACCGCATCGGGCTCGAGACGCTGCTCGCGCACCCGGTGGAAGTCGACCTCGATCCGTTCCGCCAGCGCATCCTGCTCGACCGGGGCAGCGAGCAGGGCGTGCGCGTCGGCCTCGCCGTGATCGACGACCGCGGCGTGCTCGGCCAGGTCTCGCGCGTGGAGCGCGACCGCGCCGAGGTCGTGCTGATCACCGATGCCAGCCACGCGCTGCCGGTGACCCTCCTGCGCACCGGCCTGCGCACCATCGCGTTCGGCGTGGGCGACGGCCATACCCTGCGGCTGCCCTACATCCCCTTCAGCGCCGACGTGCGCGAAGGCGATGAACTGGTCACCTCGGGGCTCGGCGGCCGCTATCCGGCCGGATTGCCGGCCGGCACCGTGCGCTCGATCAAGCCCGGCGATGCCGGCACCTTCGCCGTGGGCATCGCGGCGCCGGCGTCGGATACCGCGCGTGCCGACCTCGTGCTGCTGCTGAGCGAGCGGCGCCTGCCGCTGCGCTACGACGATGGCACCGTGGTGGAGTGGCAGGGGCCGCCGGAGTCGCTGGAAACGCCCCGGGCGGAACCCGTGCCGGAGTCGTCGCCGTGAGCCGCGAGCGCTCCGTCTCGCTGCTGTTCTGGGGCAGCATCGCGGTCGCCCTGGTCGCGGCCGTGGTCCCGGTGCCGCAGGCGCTGGTGCCGTTCCGCCCGTTCTGGCTCGCGCTCGTGGTGCTGTACTGGTCGCTGGAAGAGCCCGAGCGCATGCCGCTGGGCCTCGCCTTCGGCCTGGGACTGTGTGCCGACGTGCTCGCCATGAACCTGCTCGGCGAGACCGGCCTGAGGCTCGCCGTGCTCGACTTCATCCTGCTGCGCTTCCGCTCTCGCCTGCGCTTCTTCCCCATGCCGCAGCAGTCGCTCGCGGTGTTCGCCCTGCTGCTGAACGACCGCGTGCTGCTGATCATGATGCGCGCGTTCAGCGTGCCGGTGCCCTTCGGCCTGGAGCTCCTCTTCGCGCCGCTGGTCGGCACGCTGCTGTGGCCGTGGCTGTTCCTGCTGCTCGACGGGCTCCGGCTGCGCACGCGGCCGCGCGAGGCATGATCCGCCTCAATACCCGCGGCCGCGCGGTCAAGGACGCGGCGCAGGAGGCCGAGTTGTTCCGGCGGCGCGCGATCGCCGGATTCCTGATCATCGCGGCCAGCCTGATGGTGCTGCTCGGACGCTATGCCTACCTGCAGGTCGGCCGCCACGAGGAGTTCACCACGCGCTCGGAACAGAACCGCATCCGGTTGCGCCCGCTCGCCCCCAGCCGCGGCCTGCTGTACGACCGCAACGGCAAGCTGCTGGCCGAGAACGTCCCGCAGTACCGGTTGGAGATCACGCCCCAGCACGTGGGCAACGTCGAGTCCGCGCTCAAGCGCCTGGGCGAAGTGGTCGCGCTAAGCGACGAGGACCTCGAGCGCTTCCGCGAGCAGTACCAGCCGCGCCGGCCCTTCGTCGGCATCCCGCTCCGGTTGCAGCTGAGCGAGGAGGAGGTGGCGCGCTTCGCGGTCGAGCGCTATCGATTCCCCGGCGTCGAGGTCGTGCCCTACCTCACGCGCCACTATCCCTACGGCGAGGCGTTCGCGCACGTGCTGGGCTATGTCGGGCGGGTGGATGCGGCCGATCGCGAGCGCATGGATCCCGAGCGCCACGGCTGGGTGACGCAGATCGGCAAGAGCGGCATCGAGCGGCGCTACGAATCGGACCTGATCGGCTCCGCCGGCTACGAAGAGGTCGAGGCCGACGTCTCCGGACGCGCGTTGCGCGTGCTCCGCCGGGTCGCGCCCGTGCCCGGCCGGCACCTGTACCTGTCGCTCGACGCCGACCTGCAGACCGCCGCGATCCAGGCCTTCGGCGGCCAGCCCGGTTCGGCCGTGGCGATCGACCCGCGCAACGGCGAGGTGCTCGCCTTCGTCAGCATGCCCTCGTTCGATCCGAACCTGTTCGTGAACGGGATCAGCCGCCGGGACTACACGGCGCTGCTGAACGGCAAGGACCAGCCGCTGTTCAATCGCGCGCTCTCCGGCGCCTTCGCGCCCGGGTCCACGGTCAAGCCGTTCGTCGCGCTCGCCGGGCTCGAGGCGGGCATCCGCGAACCCGACGACACCGTGTTTTCCACCGGCGACTTCCACCTCGACGGCACCAACCAGGTGTACCGCGACTGGAAGAAGGGCGGGCACGGGCGCGTGGACCTGACCAACGCGCTGGCCGAGTCGGTGAACACGTACTTCTACAAGCTCGCCGTCGATCTCGGCATCGAGCGGCTCTCGAGCGCGCTCGCCGGATACGGCTTCGGCCGCGCCACCGGCATCGACCTCAGTGGCGAGGCGCTGGGCGTGCTGCCCTCGCGCGAATGGAAGCTCGCGACGCGCGCGAAGGCCTGGTACCAGGGCGAGACCGTGCTCGCCGGCATCGGCCAGGGCTACTGGGTGGTCACGCCGCTGCAGCTCTCGCACGCCATGGCCACGCTCGCGAACGGCGGCGTGCCGCACCAGCCGCACCTGCTGATCGCGACCCAGGACGGCTACAACGCGGTGCGCACCGCCGCCGCGGCGATCGCGCCCGGCAGCACGCTGATCACCGATCCCAGCCACTTCGAGGCCGTGCGTCGCGGCATGGTGGCCGTGGTGAACGCGCCCAACGGCACGGCGCGGCGCATCGCCGTGGGCGCGCCATACGTGATCGCCGGCAAGAGCGGCACCGCCCAGCGCTACAGTCGCGACGCGCGCGAGGAATACGACGAGGCGAACGTGCCCGAGGCCCTGCAGCACCGGGCGCTGTTCGTGTGCTTCGCGCCGGCCGAGGCGCCGCGCATCGCGGTCGCGGTGGTGGTGGACCGCGGCATCTCCGGGTCGAGATCCGCCGCGCCGATCGCGCGCCAGATCCTCGACGCGTGGCTGAACAGGCCGGTGCCATGAACGCCCTGAACGGCAACGAACTGGTCCGCCGCGGCCGCGCGCTGCTCGCCCGTCACCTGATCAATCCCGGGCTCGACCTGCAACTGCTGGTCGCGCTGCTGCTGCTCTCGGCCACGGGCCTGACGGTGCTGTACAGCGCGAGCGGCGGCAACCTCACCCTGGTCGGCAACCAGGCCCTGCGCCTGGCGCTGGGCTTCGCGGCCATGCTCGTGCTCGCGCGCGTGCCGCCGAACGTGTTCCGGATCTGGACGCCGTGGTTCTACGGCGGCACCCTGCTGCTGCTCGTGATCGTGATCGAGCTGGGCGAGGGGCGCGGCGCGAACCGCTGGCTGGACCTGAAGTTCGTGCGCTTCCAGCCCTCCGAACTGGCCAAGATCGCGCTGCCCATGATGGTCGCCTGGTTCCTCAGCCGGCGCGTGCTGCCGCCGGACTGGCGCACGCTCGCCATGGCGGGGTTCTGGATCGTGATCCCGGCGCTGCTGATCGCCAAGCAGCCCGACCTCGGCACCGCGCTGCTGGTCGCCGCCAGCGGCGTGTTCGTGGTGTTCCTCGCGGGGCTCGCCTGGTGGCGCATCGGCCTGATCGTGGGCGTGGCCGCGGCGATCGCGCCGTTCGCCTGGGAACACCTGCACGAATACCAGCGCAACCGCCTGCGCATGTTCATCGACCCCGAGGCCGACCCGCTCGGCAACGGTTGGAACATCATCCAGGCGAAGATCGCCGTGGGCTCTGGCGGCGTGTTCGGCAAGGGCATCCTGGAGAGCACGCAGTCGCGCCTGGACTTCCTGCCCGAGCACACGACCGATTTCATCTTCGCCGTGTTCAGCGAGGAGTTCGGCCTCGTCGGCGTCTCGCTCGTGGTGCTGCTGTACCTGTTCATCGTCGCGCGCGGGCTGATGATCGCGGTCAATGCGCGCGACACCTACCAGCGCCTGCTCGCCGGCTCCATCTCCATGACCTTGTTCGTGTACGTGGTGGTGAACGGCGGCATGGTCTCGGGCCTGCTGCCCGTGGTCGGCGTGCCCATGCCGCTGATCAGCTACGGCGGCACGTCGGCGGTCAGCCTGCTGGTGGCGTTCGGCGTGCTGATGTCGATCCACGCGCACAGGCGGCTGGCGGGCTGAACCGACGCTGGCGCTTGCCCTTCCGATTCCTCGGAAAACATCTCGTACCCCTGCGCAGGCGGGGGCCCAGCGAGGTTCGCTTTCGCCTCATGTCCAAGCCAGGTCACTGGGCCCCCGCCTGCGCGGGGGCGACGGGGATGGATGGAGTCGAGGTGCGAGGATCGCTGCGTCGGTCGACAGCGCGGATTCAGCGCAACAGCCGCAGCGGCGGCCCACCCTTCGCGGCCAGCTCCGAGTATTTCGCGCCCAACGCCTGCTTCTGCTGCTCGCGCTGGTCGGGATCGGGCACCGGCGCGGCGGCTTCGGCGGCGCGAACGCCCTGTTCGGCGCGTTCGCGCGCGCAGCGCAGGGCCTCGAGCGCGAGGCGCTCCCAGCGCGACACGTGCGCGGCGCCCACCAGCACCCAGTCGGGCGAGGGCTGGTCGGGATGCAGCGGATGCCAGGGACGCGCGCCGGGCAAGGCGAGCGCATTCGCGTGCGCACGGCCGTGCAGGCGGAACGCCATGCCGCCGTCGTGGAAGGCGAGGATGGGATCGCCCTCTACGTTCACCGCGGGCCGCCCGTACAGCGGCGCGTTGCGCGTCTCGTGCTCGCGCGCGAGCAGGTCGCAGATCGCATCGAAGCGGGAGCGGGCGTTCGCCATGGCCTCGATACGATAGCGCCGGAGGCGGGCACGATCCATGGTCGCGCGCCGCGCTCTGTTAAAGTACCGCCCGATGTGGCACTCGATCCTACTGGCCGCGGCGCTGGCCGCCAGCGCCAAGTCCCCCGCCCCCAAGAAGCCCGCCGTGCCGAAGGAGCACCCGGGCTCGTACGCGTTCGCGCGCGAGCTCGCGCAGCAGGCCGGCCCCTCGCGCAAGGACCTGAGCGCGAAGAGCATCCGCGCGACGCTCGCCAAGGCGAAGTACCAGCAGGGCATCATCGATGCGATCAGCAAGCCCGCCGAGGGCAAGCCCTGGAAGGCGTACCGGCCGATCTTCCTGACCGAAGCGCGCATCGAACAGGGCGTGGCGTTCCATCGCGCCGAGCAGGCCGCGCTCGCCGAGTACTCGCAGCGCTACGGCGTGCCCGCCGAGATCATGGTCGCGATCATCGGCGTGGAGACGTTCTACGGGCGCAACACCGGCAAGTACCAGACGCTCGATGCGCTCACCACGCTCGCGTTCTACTACCCGCCGCGCCAGGCCTTCTTCCGCGACGAGCTCAAGCACTACTTCCTGCTCCAGGACAAGCAGCTGCCGAACGCCATCGACAAGCTGAACGGGTCCTATGCCGGCGCCATGGGCCTGGGCCAGTTCATGCCCAGTTCGATCGCGAAGTACGCGGTGGACGGCGACGAGGACGGCAAGCTGGACCTGTGGCAGTCGCGCCGCGACGCGCTCGCCTCGATCGGCAATTACCTGGTGGGCCACGGCTGGCAGCGCGGCGAGCCCATCGTGGAGCGAGCGCTCGCGCCCGAGGGCAGCACGCCGGAGTTCCGGCAAGGCGTGGAGATCGACAGCACCGTGGGCGCCCTGGTTGGACAGGGCTATGCCCTGCAGACCCCGGCCGATCGCCCGCCCGCGACCGGCGCACGCCTGCTCGTGCTCGACGGCGCCGAAGGACCCGAGCCGTACTTCGCCTACCGCAATTTCTACGTGCTCTCGCGCTACAACCGCAGCCCCTTGTACTGCCTCGCCGTGACCCAGCTCGCCGAGGCCATCGTGGCGGCCGCCCGCGAGGAGCCGAGCGTCGCCGGGCAATGAGGGCGCTGGCGCTGCTCGCCTGCGCCGCACTGCTCGCCGCCTGTGGTCAAAAGACGGTCCGCCCCAAGGCGCCACCGACGCTCGACCACAAGCCGGCGCCGGCCGCGAAGCCCGCGAAACCGGGCTCCCGCTACAGCCAGGAACACGACACCGCGCCCGCGTCGCCGCCCAAGGACCTCGACGCCGTACCCCAGCCCCGGCCGCGCGCCGAACCGCGCAGCCGGTACGGCAACAAGTCGCCCTACACCGTGCTCGGCCGCACCTACACCGTGCGCGAGCGCTGCACCGGCTATCGCGAGCGCGGCATCGCCTCGTGGTACGGCACGAAATTCCACGGGCACCTGACCTCGAACCGCGAGGAATACGACATGTACCTGTACAGCGCGGCGCACAAGACCCTGCCGCTGCCGTGCTACGCGAAGGTCACGAACCTGGAGAACGGGCGCTCGGTCGTGGTGCGCATCAACGATCGCGGCCCGTTCTTCGAGAGCCGCATCATCGACCTGAGCTACATCGCCGCGATGAAGCTCGGCGTGAACGTGAAGGGCACGGCCCGGGTCGAGGTGGAGACCCTCGACCCCGGAGACGGCGATGCGCGCGAGGCCGCCGCGCCGGCGCGCGCCCCGTCGCGGTCCGACCCGCCCGGACGCGAACCGGGCCCGCCCGGCGCCCCGGAACCGACGCTATTCGTTCAGGCCGGCGCCTTCTCGGATGCGGATAATGCACGTCGCCTGGCCGTGCGGCTCGAGCGAGCGCGCATCGGTCCGGTGCGCGTGGTGCGGAGCGAGCGCGATGGTCGTGCGCTGCACCGCGTGCAGGTCGGTCCTTTGGCCTCGGTCGAGGCCGCGGACCGCACGACCGCCGAGCTCGACCGGCTCGGCGTCACCGGCGTCGTGGTCACGGTCGATTGAATCCCGCGCCGATCCGCTGGCGCTCCTCCTTCCCACCCCACTCTTGGATGTCGCACACCGCATGAAGCATCGCCTGCCCCTCGCACTGCCCGCCCTGTTGCTCGCCGCCGCCTCCGCGCTCGCCGCCGATCCCGTCCCGCAACCCGCGCCCCAGCCCGTGCCGAAACCGGCGGCGGCGCCGGCCGCCGCGAACGTGCCGATCCCGCCGCCACCCACGCTGGGCGCGAAGAGCTACGTGCTGCTCGACTACCTCTCGGGCCAGGTGCTGGTCGCGAGCGAGCCCGATCTGCGCGTGGCGCCGGCCAGCATCACCAAGGTGATGACCTCCTACGTGGTCTCGCGCGAACTCGCGGGCGGCAAGATCAAGCCCGAGGACGCCGTGTTCGTGAGCGAATACGCCTGGCGCGGGGGCGGTGCCGGCACCGACGGCTCGACGAGCTTCCTGCCGGTGAACAAGCCCGTGCCGCTCAAGGACCTGATGCTGGGCATGATCGTGCAGTCGGGCAACGACGCCTCGATCGCGCTGGCCGAGCACGTGGGCGGCTCGGAGCAGACCTTCGTCGCGCTGATGAACGACACCGCGAAGCAGCTCGGCCTCACCGGCACGCACTACGTGAACGCGCACGGCCTGCACGCGGAGGAGCACTACACGACGGCCCTGGACGTGGCGAAGCTCTCGCGCGCGCTGATCCACGACTATCCCGAGGACTACAAGACCTACGCCATCCGCGAGTACGCGTACAACGGCATCACCCAGCACAACCGCAACACGCTGCTGTGGCGCGACGCCTCCGTCGATGGCATCAAGACCGGCCACCATGCGGCCGCGGGCTACTGCCTCGCCGCCTCGGCCAAGCGCGATGACACGCGATTGATCGCCGTGGTGATGGGCTCGGCCAGCGAGAAGTCGCGCGCCGACGATGCCCAGTCGCTGCTGAACTACGGCTTCCGCTTCTTCGAGTCGCATCGATTGTACGAGGCCGGCGCGAAGGTGGCCGAGGCGACGCTGTGGAAGGGCGATGCGAACCAGGCCCTGCTCGGCGTGAGCGAGAGCGCCATGCTCACCATCCCGCGCGGCGCCTACGCGCGCCTGCAGGCCACCATGGAAGTGCGCAAGCCGTTGATCGCGCCGCTGACCAAGGGCCAGGCCGTGGGCACGCTCAAGGTCACGCTGGACGGCAAGCTGGTGTTCGAGGCGCCGCTGGTGTCGCTGCAGGATTACACCGAGGGCGGGTTCTTCAAGCGGCTGGGCGACCAGGTGTGGATCTGGGCGGGGAAGGAATAGCGGCGCTGCGGCACGGCGCCTGGAGCGGCGTCGTGGCAGGGCGCCCCTCATACGCCCTGCGGGCACCTTTGCTGCGCAAGAGTGCCCCTCTTCCGCCCTGCTGGCACCTTTGCTACGCAAGAGTGCCCCTCATCCGCCCTGCGGGCACCTTCTCCACGTTACACCTGCTGCGCACGATTGCCCCTCATCCGCCCTGCGGGCACCTTCTCCCCGTTTCACCTGCGACGCAAGAGTGCCCCTCATCCGCCCTGCGGGCACCTTCTCCCCGTTACACCTGCGACGCAAGAATGCCCCTCATCCGCCCTGCGGGCACCTTCTCCCCGTGGACGGGGAGAAGGGAAGCGGCGCGCGTAGTGCACCAAGCCCCCTCTCCCCGCTTCGCGGGGAGAGGGTGGGGGTGAGGGGCGCCTTGCCCATCCCTCCCATCTCCCCACGATGGACCTCCGCACCTGCCTCACCCGCGCGGCCCCTCGCAACAAGTTGCCTTCCCGCCGCCAGCCCCCATCTTGCGGGCCATGAACACTTCAGCATCCCTGTGCTCCAATCCACCCATGGTCCCCCACGACGCGCCTGACGCGAACGACCCCCGCGGCCTCGTCTTCCCCGGCCCCGTCGAGATGACTGCCGTCGGCGTCGCCTCGGAGGAACTCGTCGAGCTCGTCCTGACCGAAATGGAAATCGCCGGCGTACGCCCCGATCGCGACACGCTCAGCACCCGATCCTCGCGCGGGGGCACCTATGTCGCCGTGCGCGTCACCGTGCACGCCGAATCGCGCGAGCTGTGGGCCGAGGCGCACGTGCGGTTGCGTGCGCACTCGGTGATCCGCTGGACGCTGTGACCGCCCCGGCGCGACCCCTGCTCGTGCGCGAACTCGGCCGCCGCGCCTACGAGCCGGTCTGGCGCGACATGCGCGCGTTCACCGATGCGCGCGCTGCCGATACGCCGGACGAGCTGTGGCTGGTCGAGCACGATCCCGTGTTCACGCTCGGGCAGGCCGGCAAGCCCGAGCACGTGCTCGCGCCGGGCAGCATTCCGGTATTGCCGGTCGACCGCGGCGGCCAGGTCACCTACCACGGCCCCGGCCAGCTCGTGGCCTATCCGCTGCTCGACCTGCGCCGCCTGGGCATCGGCGTGCGCGAACTCGTGCTCAGGATCGAACAGTCGGTGATCGACACGCTCGCCGGCTGGGGCATCGTCGCCGAACGCCGCAACGGCGCGCCCGGCATCTACGTGGGTGGCGCCAAGGTCATGGCGCTCGGCCTGCGCGTGCGGCGCGGCTGCAGCTACCACGGGCTCGCCTTCAACGTGGCCATGGACCTCGAGCCCTACGCGCGCATCAATCCCTGCGGATACCGGGGGCTGGCCGTGACCCAGGTGTTAGACTTGGGCGGACCGGGAACCCTCACGCAGGTTTCTTCCGCGCTGGTGCCTCATCTGGCCGGTCACTTCGGCCTCGTGCCGCGCCCGATGCGTCCCTCGCCCGCCACCGAGCCGGCGGAAGCCTGCTGAACGCCCCGGCCGACCCGACGACGAGAGCAGCGAGCACACGCCCCGTGGAAGCCACCGCCAAGACCATCCCCGTGCTCGTGCAGGGCGAGAAGCAGACCGGCCACGACAAGATCGCGCGCAATCCCGTGCGCTTCGATGCCGAGGCGCCGCTGCTGCGCAAGCCCAGCTGGATCCGCGTCCGCATCCCCAGCCACGGCGCCGTCGCGCAGTTGAAGCAGAAGCTGCGCGAGGCCGCGCTGGTGACGGTGTGCGAGGAGGCCTCGTGCCCGAACATCCACGAGTGCTTCTCCAAGGGCACGGCCACGTTCATGGTCCTGGGCGAGGTCTGCACGCGACGTTGCGCTTTTTGCGACGTTGCGCACGGCCGCCCCAAGCCGCCGGATCCGAA
>Ga0315912_10003301_pt1 | contig 16147 bp, 14 predicted proteins | sample VfabasoilMG_FD_204469 | JGI IMG/M metagenome (GOLD analysis project Ga0315912, IMG submission 204469) | Garden soil microbial communities collected in Santa Monica, California, United States - V. faba soil | ecosystem: Environmental > Terrestrial > Soil > Garden | place: USA: California... | reverse complement strand
ACCGAATGGGACTTCTACGCCGAAGTCGTGGAACGCGCCGGCTGCTGGTTCATGCTCGATATCAACAACATCTATGTCTCGAGCCAGAATCATCACTTTTGCCCGCTCGACTATGTAGCGCGCATCGACCTCGCGCGCGTGCTCCAGGTCCACATCGCGGGCCACACGCACGACCCCGAGCTCGGCGGCACCCTGATCGACACCCACGATCAGCCGGTCACCGACGCCGTGTGGCAACTCTACGCACGCACGTTCCGACAACACCCGTTCCCGACCTTGCTCGAATGGGACGCCCACATCCCGCCCCTCGCCGACGCCATCGCGGAACTCCAACGCGCCAAAACGGTGCGCGCATGACCTGGCCCAACTCCCCCGAGTGGCTACTCGAACTACAAACGCGCTTCACTGCACTATTGCGCACACCTCTCGATCGTTCGAGCGGCAGCTTACGCGCAGACACCAGCGCCTACGACCCCGCGCTACTCGCCGCCGCGTTGCCGAATCCCACGCTCGACAGCGCCGAACGCCTAGCCATCTACCACCGCCAATACTGGTTTCGCCTCTTCACCGCACTCCAGGGCCTCTACCCGCTCACCGCGCGCCTAGCCGGCTATTGGCACTTCAACGATCTGGCCGCACACCACCTACTGAAACGACCCCCGCGCGGCTTCGACATCGACACCATCGGTGACGAATTCGAACTCACCCTCGCCGAACACCTGATCGAAAACGATCCCCTCGCGCTCGACTCACGACGCCCCGTCCCAGCAGCCGCGCTCCGCAACGCAGCGCAAGTCGACGCCGCATTCCAGCGCGTCACCCGCGCCCCGCGCAGCGAACCCCTACGCCCCGGACCCGCCGACGCGCCGCGCTTCGACGACAGCTGCCTACGCCTCACCGCGAACGTCGCACTCATACGAGAACATTGGCCGCTGTGTGAAGCGCGCATGGCCCTCGCCGAAACCCCAAGCGACGCCCCCATCCCCCTCGCCGCACCCTGGCCGACCCCGCGCCACTGGCTACTCACCCAGCAAACCTCCCGCCTCGGCCTAGTCGCGCTATCGCCACGCGAAGCGCAACTACTCGACCTACTCCAGCAACTCCCACTCACCCAAGCCCTAGGCACACTCGAAGCCACAACGCCCCCCGCCGAACGCGCGCTACTTCCGGAAGCGACCCAGACCTGGCTCGCCCGCAGCGTCCGACTCGGCATCTGGGCCGACTGGGCGAAGCCACGCCCCCGCGCTAAGCTGCCTCCCTGATGCGACCCGACCTCATTGATCCCCCGGCCGAAAACGCGAAGGCCCCCAGCTCCAAACTCCTGTGCGCCGCGCTCACTGGCATCCTGGCTATGGCTCTGCCCGCCTGCGCCGATGACGACAGCAAAGCCCCCCTCATCACCTCTAGCGAATACGTCGCCAATCTCAGCGCCGAAGCCTTCAAAGCACTGTGCGACGCCCGCTCCGGCACGGTGGAAGAGATGGCCCACTGCGGCGGCCTGGCCACCGCCCGCGGCTTCTCCTACGACACCACCAATGGGCAACTCTCCGAACACACCTGCAAAGGCGCAAACACCTGTGCCGGTTGGAACTGCGTCACGGACCAGTAGCGATCTTTCGAGCCGCGCAACTAGCCACGCGCTTGGCCCGGGTTAGCCCAGCGCGTCTTCGACGTTGCTGGCAGTGAGCAACCGTTCGGCGAGCAAGTCGAGCTCGCCCGACGTAGCTCCCGTGACCCGCGCCTTCGTGCCCTCCGGCAGGGTTCCGAATCGCAGCGCCAATTGCCGAAGCACGAGCTCAGCTTTGCCTTCGACTCTACCTTCGTTTGCGAGCATCTCTGCTGTGGTCATGAATGCCTCCTGAGTCACGGGGCTCAACCGTCTGACAAATTCTTCAAGGGACTTTCGCGGGATGTCCCCGACACGCAGAATATACTCTAACAGGGCGCAGAGCGCCTGCAGGGCGTCGGGGGCTTCGGCAATTTGGGCCAGTACCGGTTGCCACCGCTCGAGCCCGTCGAGCAAGTTTTTCTTCTTCGATCGCGCATCACGCAGCAGGAACAGCGCCGCAGCCGCCTCAGCGGTGCGCTTTCGAAGGTCTTCGTCCTCAGAGCGCGAGATGTCGTCGAGAATGAACTCCAGTTCGGGCACCAGACCGGCGAAGGACGCGAGTTGGGCCGGTGCGAGATCGATGATCTGAGATAGCTTGGTCGGACCGGACCAGGCTACGCCATCGCGTTCGCTGTGATAGAGAACCACGGGCACGATGGCCGGAAGGCGTTTTGCGCCCGGGTTGTCCCGAAGGAACGCCTCCCAGATTCGCACGATATAGGCGAGTATCCGAAAAGGCATGAACCAGTCGATCGTGCTCTGATGCTCGAATAGCACATAGATCCGTGCCTCATTTCCCGCGTAACGAACACTGAACAGCAGGTCGGTGCGCCGCTCGGCAAGCAGCGAATCGACGAAACTGCCGGGACAGAGCTTTAGCGACGGCCAATCGACGAGCGCCGAGATCTCCCGGGGTAGCACGAGCTTCAGCTCGGAAGCCGCGTTTTCCGGTTTTCCAAGTATTCGCTTCACGATGGCATCGTGTGGTGTTGGTACGTGAGGCATCGGGCTTGTCTCCGAGGGCGGGCTTCCTACCAACCTTGTCGGTGCCGATGCCGCGGCAGTTGCGCGTAATCTGCGCGTTCGTCAGTTTGCTCTGGCGAACGTCGGGACCAGCGCACTGGCTGGCCGAGCGCGAGTCGAGTCGAGTCAGCGTTGCTCGTAGGGATCTCGCGCTGGCTTTGCTATTTTGAGCGGTGCGCTCGGTCGCGTGGGTGAGGGGGCGCGCTTTGCGCTGGTCGCGCTGGTCGCCGTAGCGGGTGCTTTGGACGGCGGTTGCGCTGAGGATTGCGGGGCGATGGGCGGCGCGGTGGATGGAGCTGTAATGGGGGAGTTCGGCGCTTGGGGAGCGTGTGTGGTTGGTGGTTGTGAGGTCGAACTCGACGGGGTGGCGTTGGTGCTGATTGGCTGCGGTGGGGGCGCCGTGACTGGTGCGGTTCGCCAAAGGATGACGCCTGCGGCGCCTGCGAGCGCGAGTGCGAGCAGGGGTAGGCCGGCGCGAGTGTGGCTGCGGTGACGCAACGGCGGCGTGCGCGAGAGGGCTGCGACGGTTTCGAGTTGCTGGGCGTTGTCGACGTGGGGGCTTGCGGGTGCGGGTGAAGCGGGTAGGGGGCGGCGCGGTGGCGTGCTGATGCGTGGGGTTTTTACGCCGAGGAGTTGTGATAGTTCGCCGGCGGCCAGGCCTGCGTTGGCGAAGCGTTGGGCGGGATCTCGGTTGACGCAGCGAGCGAACCAAGCGTCGAAGCTGGGCGGTAGCTGGAGCGTGAGGCCGAGTTCGCGGATGCGTTGGCTGGCGGGGACGAGACGCAGCGACAGGATTTCGGCGAACAGTTGAGCTTGGGTGCCGTCTCTGTGGACGGTGAGCCAATAGGAGTGGCCGGTGAGGAGGTTGAAGGCGATCAGGCCGAATGCCCAGATGTCGGTGACTGCGCTGCTGGGATCGCCGAGCGCCTGTTCGCTGGCCATGAATTGCGGCGTGCCGTGGATCATGCCGCTGGCTTTGGCGGAGTGGGAGAGTACTTTGGCCGCGCCGAAGTCCAGGATTTTGAGCAGCGGTTGGCCGTCGTCGCGCGTGGTGAGGAAGATGTTGCTGGGTTTGAGATCGCGGTGGACGATGGGTGTGGGGCGTCCGCTGCGGTTCAGGTGGCCGTGGGCTTTGTCCAGGCCGATCGCGATTTGGCGCAGGTATTCGGCGACCTCGGGCGCGGGCAGTGCGCCGTGCGCCGTCAGGTGGTCGTCGAGGGTCATGCCGCGCAGTAGCTCCATGACGACGAACACGTCGCCGCTTTCGGCGTCGACACCCGCGTCGATGACTTGCACGATGTGATCGCTCTCGATGCGGGAGGTCACGCGCGCTTCGGCCAAGAGTCGATCGACGGGGAGCTGCGCGTCGTAACGGGCCAGCACTTTGAGCGCGACGCGGCGCTCGGTGGTCAGCTGTTCTGCGACGTAGACTGCGCCGAAGCCGCCGCGGGCGATCGGCGCCACGATTCGATAGCGCTCGCCGATGATTGCCCCGGGTGTCAGGCTGTTCAGAATCCGATCCTCAACTGCAAGGAAGCGCCCTCGCGCGTGACCTGCCCCTGGTACGACCAGGCGCTGTGCGGCCTTCCCGAACTACCGGTCAGGAGCCAAATTGCAGCGACTCCGACACCCACGACGCCGACTCCGACGCAGACGGTCGAAGCCAACGCTTGGCTATCGCGGCGCTGTTGCGTATTCGTGCATTCGGCCTCGTTGCCTTGGTCGCAGGCTTCGATGGCTTTGGAATTCGCTGACAGTGCGAGTGCGCCGAGCACTCCGCCGGCCACGAGCGCCGCGGCCCCAGCGCCGCCAATGGCCCAGGGCAAGACGGTGGTAGCGCTCGAGCGCGGGCCTGCCGTGCCGTCGGTATTGGTGGGGGCGGGCTTGGCTGTTCCGGCGTCGGCGTTCGCGAGCTGTTTCAATTGCGGGATGTCCAAGCTGCGCCGATCGGCGGACGCGCCAATGGTGAGCTCTAGGCGTGTCGATTCGTAGCCCGGTGCGCTGGCTTCGATGACGACTACGCCGGGATCGACGGGGACGGGCGTGCCGAAGCTCGCTGCAAGGACGGGTTGTCCCGCGCGCCGAAGCTCGAAACCAGGAGGCGTTCCCGTGGGCACGCGCAACGTCAATGTGGAAAGTTGGGGTTCGAGTTCGCTCGCGCGGCGCTTGGCTTCGAGCGCTTGCTCGGGGCGATTCTGGTTCTGCGCGACGCGCTCAGCCGCGACGAAATGTGCCCAGGCAGTGGCGGTTTTGCCCTGTTTCGAGCGGCACGCGGCCAAGTTGAGGAGTGTGCCGGAAGAAGGCTCGAGCGCGTTGCTGGCCGAAAGTTTTTCACACGCGGAAGCGAACTCTCCGCGCTCGAGCAGCGCTCGACCTTCTCGGAACAGTGCCTCTGCTGCGGCGGGGTCCGCGTGCGCCTCAGGGCAGTGCAGCACGAGCCAAGTGCCGAGCGTGCAAGCGAGCAGCGAGCGAAAGAGCATGGTCCGCAATTGTACACGAGTTGCGGCGTTGTCTGAGCGTTGCGCAGCTCACTCATCTTTGTGGGTAGTGGAGGGTAGTGCTCGAGACTGGTACGTTGTTGCACGCGAATCGATCGAGCTGCGCGTTCGCCTTTTCTTCTTTCGCGGGCACGCTAGTGTTGCAGTCGTGAAGTTTCATCAGCGGCTCGCGCCCGCCTGCGCGCTGTGCGTCGTTGCGTGCGCTCAGATCGCCGGCTTCGAGCAATTGAGTAGCCACAAGCCCGACGCCAATGGAGGCACGAGCAGCACCGCGGGTACAGCGGGAGCTAGGACGAGCAGCGCCGGTGCTTTCGCGGGTAGCGACTCCGTCGCGGCTTCGGCGGGTGAAAGCGCCGCCGCGGGCACGCTCAACGGCTCTGGAGGAGCCGGACACGTTGCTCACGCGGGGAACGCGCCCACGGCGGGCAGCGTGGGAACCAGCGCGGGTACGGGCGGCGCAACCGGCGGCACGACAGCGACGATGGCTGGCAACGCGGGAATTACGGGCAGTACAGCCGGAAGCACGGGCAGCAGCGCGGGAACCACGGGCAGCGCGGGGGCGGCGGGCGCGCCGGTCGTTGGCGGCTGCAATGCGCAGCTGCTGAGAAATGCGGACTTCGACGCTGGGCCGCAGGACTTTCGCATGGAAGCGACCGCGCCCGGCATCCTCGATCTCACGGACGTGATCACCAAGGACACGAATCAGAATTTGCTCGCGGCCAACGTTGCGCCGCGCTCCGGTCATTACTTGGCGTGGATCGGCGGGGTTCTGGACTCTGACAAGGGCAGCCGCATCAGTCTGATGCAAGACGTGCTGATCCCGGCGAAGGTTTCGAAGCTGGTGCTGTCGGGCTATCTCCAGATCAAGACCACCGAGCCCGATCCCAAGGAGACGAGCGATCAGCTCGACCTGACCCTTCAGGACACTCAGATGTATTGGTCGTTCCACTTTTGGAAGGGCACCGACGTCACCAACGGCTGGCAAGCCTTCAGCTACGAGATGTCCGACGCCGCGCGGCTGAACGCCTTGCGCGGGCGCACCCTGACCTTCTATGCCGAAGCCATCGCCGACACCTCGGAGATCACGAGCTATTGGCTCGATTCACTCAGCTTGTTCGCCGAGTGTCCGCATTGAGCCTGCGCGCTTTCCGGCACAGCTCGCTACAGCGCAGAAAGCCGCCGAGAACGGGCGAGTTCCGCGCGTGAGCCAGGATTGGTGACGATGATTTCCGCGTCCGCGTCCGAGGGTGGCGCTGGCGAATCACCGCCCTGCCAGATGACGACGGCGTCGGAGATGTCCGGCCCGTAGCCGAGCTCTTCGCGCGCGTACGGCAGCATGCGCGCAAAGCGGCGCGTGAGCAGCCGAGAGTCGTCGAAGCAAACGCCGTTGACCGGGTTGTAGAAGACGACATAGATGGCCCGTCGCTCCGCAGTGAGCCCGGCTTCCACCGCGTCCGCCACCTTCTGCACCAGCTCTCTGCCGAACGGGTGATACAAGAACAAGACTAGGTTGCCGCTGGGCAACGGGAACGCTGTCGCATCGCCGACTTCGACGCGGATCGGCGTGCGCAGCGGATAGCGAGCGGCAACGACGGCCGCGTTCGTTCGTGCGGCTCGAGCGAGCGCAGGTGAAAGCTCGACGCCCACGATGTCTCGAAATGGAAACTCCGAGGCGACCAGCAATGGCCGGCCCTTGCCGCAGCCGAGATCGATGAAAACGCAGGTTTCCGGCCGGGGAATGCGAGAAAGCGCCTCGCGCAATACGCTGGGTTGCGAACCGCCGTAGACGGTGACGTGCGCCAGGGCTTCGTGATCGCCTCCGGCTTGCAGCTCATCTGCGGACACGCTGCCGCTGGTGTTCGTGCCATGCTCGAGATCGAAGGGATGCATGCGATCCCAGCCGCCACCGTAGAGCGCGTTGGCCCCCGGCAGCTTTTGCAGCGCACGGCGAACCTTGTGGTTGTAAAGCACGCGTGAGGCGAGCGGCAGCAAGCTGACGGCGCGGATCCCGTCTTTTACCCTCGTCTTGATCGTCCGGCTCATGCAGAACCAGCTAGCACGGCTCGCTGCTGGGTTGTGTTTCCGATGACGATCGAGTGGGCGATCGGAGTGACTCAGTGGTGTTGACCGCAGAGCGAGGCGCAATTCCCCAAAGCCCGACGCTCGCTCGGGCTCGAGTACGCCCCGCGCGAGCGAATTGCGAATAGCTTTGTCTATTCGCAATTCGGCTTCAGACAGCGCTGCGGGCCACTAAGGCGTGGGGGAGGGCGCCTTCAGTGACGGCTCGATGGTGATGAACAGCACGCCCGGCGAGCTCAGGCTGAAGGTCTTGCTGAACGTGGCGCCGCACTGCGCCTTGCCCAGCGATTCAGCCGGAGAATCCATGCTGGCCCGCAGCGCGTCCCAATCGGCGGTGGTGAACGTATCCATGTTCTTTTTGCCGCCGCTCTCCCACTTGGCGAAGGAGTTGCCGTGCGTCTCGTCGATGCGATACGCGGTGACGTCATAGGCGTCGGTCGGGTTCATGCCCGTGACGCTGATGCCGATGTCCTGCGCCTTGGCGACCTCGTAGTACTTGTCGTCTGGGTAGCCGGCGCCTGGGTTCTGCCCGTTGTACAGGATGACCTGCACGCCGCCGTTCTTCGTGCTGCGTGAGGCCATGCCGCCGATGTTGGCCGAACCGTCGACGGTGAGCGTCAGCTGATCATCACCCATGCCGGCGAGGAATTTGTACGCGTTGTAGGCGGGCTTCTTGATGCCTTCGCGGTTGACCAGGCCCATCGCGCCGATGAACGGGTTCTTCTCGGCGGCGTAGTCCCCTTGGTCCGAATAGCCTTCGTCGAACACGTCCGACAGCGTCCACCACGCGTACGTGATCGGGAACCGCTTCTGCTCCTTGCCACAGCGCTGCGCGATGTTGGAGTAGACCTGCGCCACGAACGCCGCGCCCTGACTCGTTTCCTGCGGTTCCCAGGCGGGCTCGCCCGAGCCGCCCAAGAGGCCGAACTCCCAAGTGGGTCCGAACTCCGTGACCGCAATTTGCACGGAGTTGTGCTGGTAGCTGTCGAGCAGATCGAGCCCCTGGAAGTAGCCGCCCACCGCGCCGTCGAGGAAGCTCCAGGTGTGGAAGGTGAAGAAGCCGAGCGAGCCCTTGGTGTTCTTGATGTGGTCCAAGAACAGAATGCCCGCCTTCGAGTTGCCCGTCAGCTCGGCCGATTGGCTCGATACTGGGCCACCCACGCGGCCTTCGGGCAGCACCGCGTGCACGCCGGCAGCCGCCTTGTCGTACAGCTTGAAGTAGTCATCGAGTGTCCCTTTCCAGAACTTGTTGCTGCAACACTCGGGCTCGTTCCAAACCTCCCAGTACCACTTGCTGACGACCGCAGCGGTGTAGCGCTCGACGCTGTGGGCAACGAACTTCTGCACCAGCTCTTGCCAGCGGTCGTAGTCCTTCGGCGGCGAAACGATCATCTTCCAATCGAACACCGTCTGCGAGGGATTCGCGGCCAGAGCCGCGGGCATGGACGCGAGCTCGACGATCGGCGCAATGCCGTTCTTGACGAAGAAGTCGAAGATGATGTCGGAGCGCGTGAAGTCGTAGACGGGGTTCCCGCCCTCTTCACGGTAGATGCCGATGTCGTCGTGGAACAGGCCGTGCCCGCGGACGCTCTTCAGCTCGATGTTCTTGACGGCATCTTCCGTCTGCTGCTTGAGCGCTTCGGACCAACGCTTCCCGTCTTTGTTGAGCTTGTCTTGGCCTTGGAAGGCTGCGGGTAGCTGGCTCTGGTTCAGGTACAGCCCGAGCCGCCCCAGGCCGTACGTGGTCCAAAAGTGCGGCAACGGCCCGAGTGAAGACTTGCCGGCGCTCACCTTGACCGGGGCCTTGCTGACGTCGTCCGTCGCGAAGGGGCCCTGGCAGGCGACCGTCTCGACTGGCGGAGCGCCGCCGACCGGCATCATGAACTCGCCCGCGTTGTTGGCGCCAGCGCTGGTCGGGCCGGCTCCGCCGTTCGGGTTGGCTCCGCCGCCGTTCGGGTTGGCTCCGCCGCCGTTCGGGTTGGCTCCGCCGCCGTTGTTCGCGGGCGTACCCGCCGCGCCCGCGTTGGATGTCAGGAGCGGATCGGGGCCAGTCTGGGAGCACGCGACCGCGGCTGCCAGTGGCATGAGCAGAAGGCCAATCGTGTTGGAGCAGAGGGAAGAAAGAATCGTCGATCGACCGTTCATTGACACCTTTGTATCGTAACTTGCGGCTCCGGCCATGCCTTTCGCCATCTCAAGCGAGCTTCGTGCTCATTCGAAACTCTGTTGCGCAGGACGGCTGCAATTTTAGACGCTCTACGCACCAAGTGTGAGGATAGAGTCTTTCCTTCCGATCCCGCCCCAAGCTGGGACGAGCCGCGACCATGACCATCGATCACTCCCGCCGGCTGCGAGCCCGAGCCAGAGCGGGCCTCTCGACCAAGCAAAACAAGGCAAAAGTGCGCGGTCACCTAGCGGCAGCGCTGGTGGCTATCGCAAGCTCGATCTTGATGACCTGGCCGCTGGCCGCGAACGCCGGTCATCAACTGCTGCGCTCGGCCTATTTCTGGGACGCTTACACCAACGCGATGATCATGGGCAGCCGCGTGGACGCTGCTTTGAGACGCGCGCCCCTCTCGCTGTACGACGACTACTACTTCGCTCCGCTGCCGAACTCGATTGTGTTCAACGAGAACCACTTCGGGTTGTCCCTGATCTTCGCGCCGTTCTACGTGCTCAGTCGCAACCCGCTGTGGGCGTACAACCTGACGCTGCTGGTCTCGCTCGCACTTTCGGTGTTCTTCACCTACCTGCTCGTCTTGCGCCTGACGCGCAGCCGGCATGCGGGGCTGATTGCTGGCGTTGCCTTCGCCTTCTGCCCATTCGTGTTCTTCGAAATCGGGCGCATTCAGCTGGTTGCTACGCAGTGGATCCCCGCCTGTTTTCTATTTCTGCACCGCGCACTGGAAGGACAACGCCGCCGCGACATCATCGGTTTCTGGCTGTGCTTGCTGCTGCAAATCGGAACTTGCCTATACTTCGCGATGTTCATGCTGCCGCTCTTGGTCGTGGCGGCTTGCGTGTTGCTCGTGCACAGGCGCCCGTCACGGCAGTTCCTAATCTTTTTCGGCGCGTGTGCGGCCTGCGCTGGGCTCGTCACGCTGGCGATGGTGTATCCGTACTTTGCCGCGCGCCATGATTTCAATCTTCAGCGCAGCCTCTCCTTCGCCTCCAGCTACGACGGCAAGTTGGACTTCTTCGCCAATGTGCACGAGACCAACCGCTCGCTGCGCCGGCTGCACCACGTGCCGAACGCGGCGGGCGCACACGAGGAGATCGCGTTTCCCGGCTTCACGGTGTTGCTACTCGCGTCACTGGCCCTCGCGCGCCCGACGTTCCGCGCATTGCGCCGCCTGGGCACGAAGCAAGCGCTGATCACGCTCGCGCTCTGGTCGGCGCTCGCGTTCGTGGTCGCCGCCATCAGCGTGCTCCAATACAGCATGCTATCGGGGGCGATCGTCTTCGGCGCGGGCCTGTGGTGGCTCATTCGCCGCGGTGGCCCTCAGCCATTCCGCGGCCTCAAAGGCCTGTATTTCGCGCTGCTCTTGCTGGCCGTCGTGCTCTTCTTGGGCCTGAACCCGCTGACCTTTCGAGGGACCGAAGTGCGCGGGTTGTACTACTACTTGTACAGCTACTTTCCCGGCTTCGACGGCATCCGCAAGGTCAGCCGCCAAGCGGTGATGACGACCTTCCTGGTCTGCATCCTGGCCGGCTTCGGCGCACGTTTCCTGTTCTCGGTGCTGCTCACGCCACGCGCGCGCGCGCTCGGCGCGGCGCTTTCACTGGCCGCGCTCTGCTACGAACTGCGCTGCTTCCCACATCCGATCGAGCGCGTGTGGGGTGGCGACGAAGTGCCGGAGCTCTTGCGCTTTTCGGCTTCGCTGCCCGCGGGCGATCTGCTTGCGGCCATCCCCCAAGACGACGGCCGAGTGCCCTTCAGCGGAGACGCGGGTATGGCGCTCCACAACTACCTAGCGCTCTACCACCGGCATCGCTTCGTCAACGGCCAATCCAGCTTTCAACCACAAGTCACCGAATTGGCGCGGCTCGCACTCGCCGCCCTGCCCGACGACGGCGGCCGCCGCGCACTCCTCTCGATCGGCACCCGCCACATCCTACTCTTCGCCGATGCATTAGGCCCCGAGCGCGCAGACCTTCCCGCGCAGCTGGCCGCGCGCCCTCTCGAATACCGCTCGATTTTCCAGCAAGGCTCCCACAGCGTCTTCTCTCTGCTCGACGCACAAGACCCCAGCCTCTCCCTTCTCGATCCCCCACCACTACCCGTCCTCGCCGAACTCATCCCCTCGAGCGAACTGCACCCCCAATCGCCCCTCGAGCCCCAACGCGCCGCGAGCGCGATCGACGGCGACGAGAACAGCTTTTGGTCGAGCGCTCGCGTCCAAGAACCAGGTCACTATTTCGAGGTAGGACTCAACGAAGCGCGCCCGATCGTCGCGCTCGAGATCGACGCCCCCGGACGCGTGTTCGACGTCCCCGTCTCGTATCGACTGAGCGCGGCCAAAGGCGCAGAAGACCTCGGCGTGGTGGCCGAACAAGACCAACTGCGCTTCTACCGCGCGCAACTCTACTCCCCCGAAAAGTTCGTCTTCCGCATCGTCTTCCCGGAACCCATCCTCGCCGATCGCCTCCGCTTCACCGTGGCCCAACCCCTCCCCGGCCACTACTTCGCGATTCACGAATTGCGCCTGTACGCAGCGCCCGCCTCAGCATCCGCCGCCCCCTAATCTGTCCGCCCCAACATCGCTTTGCCTTCGCCGTGCGGCGACTGCGGCGGGAGCCCTCGCTCGAGCGAAATCGCAGTTCGAATTCGAACTCGAGCACGCCGATCAAAGAGCGGGGTCCGCAGACGTTTTTGTGGCTCGTGCCGAGTGCTCCGCGCGCGCGACCTGTCGTGAGCGACGAGCACCAAGCGTGTGAAAATGCGAATAGAGAAGTCTATTCACATTTTGAAGCATGAAGGGTCCGCCGGCGAAGGGTGCTTGTGGCTCGTTCCGAGTGCTCCGCGTGCGCGACCTCAACGACGCGCGCTTTCTGCGCCGCAGTCCAACTTCGCCAGGCGGAGTCGTCACGCACCGCGACTCTCAGCGCGCGGGCGCGGGCGCGCGTCAGCGGGTCGGGATCACGAAAGTCGTGACTGAGCTGGCCGGGAGGGTCGCGGTGAAGGCGTAGTTTTCGATGGGGATGGCGCTGAGTTGTGCCAAATTTTCGGTGCGCGAGGTGCGTCGCACGTCGACGGCGGCGCCTACGCTGGTCAGGCCCGTCAAGTCGAAGGTGAAGGTTTTGGTGGCTGAGCTGTCGCCGTTGCGCACGACCAGGGTCAGTTGTGAGCCATCCGCGGCTTCGGCTGCGACCATGTCCGCTTCGGTCATCTTGATGAAGGTCGCGCCTGGGCGAATGTAGCGACTGAAGCCGGCGTGCATGTAGAAGCGTTTGAGCAGGGTGAAGGATTGTTGGCTGTTGTTTACCGCGAAGCTTGCCCAATTTCGGGCGGGGTCGGCGACTTGCCAGTCGATCCACGCTTCCGGCTGTAGCTCTTTCAGGTCGGTGATGATGCGGCCGGCCATGAATAGGGCCGCGGCTGTGTCATCGGCGAGATCGACGCTGAGCGGGCCGGATTCGGATTGCCACAGGCGTTTGCTCTTGCTGGTGGCCAGCGTGCGCAGCTCGGCGCGGCGTGAGCCGGCGTAGCTGTGTACGTTGAATTGACCCAGGGCATCGATGGTCTTGGTCTCGAACGCGCGCAGGTTGTTGTACGCGTCGTCCATGCTGTTTTCGTCGGAGGCGCTGACTTGTACGCCGGTCACGCCGTTTTTCTGCAGCGCGGCGTTGACCGCGTTGATGATGGTTTGTTGGTTGGAGGGGCTGAAGTGACAGCCTTCTTGCCCGCCGCTTGCCTTCCACCACGAAGCGTTGGGTTCGTTCAGCGGCTCGAGGGTGCGAAAGGTGACGCCGAAGGCATCTTGGTAGTGCTTGACCACCTGCACCAGGTAATCCGCAAAGGCTTCGTAGGAATTGGCCTTGAGGTTGTTCGAGCCGTCCGTATTGCCGGAGGCGCAGCCGCTCGTGGTCATCCAGTACGGGGGTGAGTTGGAGAAGGCTTCGAAGATCAGCGCGCTGCCGCGTTCCTTGAGTCGTAGCAGCACGGCGCGTTGGTTCGCGTCGGCGTTCCAATCGAAGCTGCCGTCCGAGCGCTCGAAGCCGGGCATGTCGCGGAAGGTATCCATGTGCGTGTGCGCTGGATTTTCACCGCCGCCGATGTTGTAGCGGAACACGTTGTAGCCGAGACCGTTCACCGGATCGGCCACGAGATCGACGAGCGCGTTGCGCTTGTCCGTTGCCCAACCGCCGACGTTGTTCGCCCACCAGCACAGGCTCGTGCCCCAGCCTTCGAACTTCTGTTGGCGCAGCGTGGGGTTCACTTTGACGAGCTTGGCTCCGGGGGCAGCGGTCACTACTGGACGCGGGCCAACGCCGCCCGCGCCGGCGCTGCTGTTGCCGCCCGCACTCGCGCCGCCCGCGGCTCGACCCGCTGTGCCGCCGGCGCCTGCTCCGTTGCCCGGAACGCCGCTCGCGCTTTGTCCCGCTTGAGCTGCGGAAGCGCCACCCGCGCTGGTTCCTGCGCTCGTCGCTGCGCCGGCGCTCGGCGATGGTCCGCCTGCGCTCGCGCTCGCGCCGCCCACGTGGTTGGCAGCGCCGGCGACGCCGCCGCTTTTCTGGCCATTTGCGCTGGTGCAGGCCCAGGCGCAACTCAGCGCCAGCTGCAGCGCGAGCCGCGGGACTGAGCTTCGAGAATGCCGCATGATGTTGGTAAATGGGGCGTAGCGCGGAAAAACTTGCCCGCAAATACCGCTCATTTGCGCGGGTTGGCCGCGCTACGACGGCACGCGAAAAAAACGCTCAGCCGCCGTCGATCTGTCTTTCGGTCGTTCGTCGTGTCAGTGAATCCTGAACCCCTGGAGTGTTTTCATGCAATTCCTCATGCTGATCAAAATCGCGAACGACACCGACTACGAGGCCGGAAAGCCGCCGCCCGCCGAACTCGAAGCGGCCATGGGTGAGCTGATCGGTGAATGGTCGAAAACGGGCGCGTTCGTTTCTGCTGCCGGGCTGAAGCCGACCTCGCATGCCTCGCGCCTGCGCTTGAATCGCGGCAAAGTGGCCGTTTCGGACGGACCTTTCACCGAGGCGAAAGAGGTGATCGGCGGCTTTTTCCTGCTGGAGGCGAAGGACAAGGCGGAGGCGCTGGAAATGACGCGCCGTTTCGTGGAATTGCACGGCCAGATCCTGGGCGCTGACTTCGTGTTGGAGTGCGAGCTGCGGCAACTCGACGGCTGAGGCTCGGCCGCGGGTTTTTCGGTGGCAGCGGGCCCGGCGCAGCGCTAGTCCGCGCTCGATGTCCGAAAACCTGATCATCGCCGATGGCCTCGTGGTCGTCTTGAACTACACGCTCCGCTCCGATGAAGGGGAGGTGATTGACTCCTCCACGGCGGACGACCCGATGGCGTACTTGCACGGCGCGGACAATATCGTTCCCGGCCTCGAGCAAGCGCTCACCGGCAAGACCGTCGGCTTCCGCGGCAAGGTGAAGGTCGAACCAGAGGATGGCTACGGTGAGCGCGACGATCTGCCGCCGCAGCCCGTGCCTCGCTCGGCTTTCCCCCCCAACATGAAGCTCGCAGCGGGCATGCAATTCATGACCGAAGGACCCAACGGCGAACATGCGCCGGTTTGGATCGCCCGCGTCGAAGGCGATCAGGTGTTCGTCGATCCGCAGCACCCGCTAGCCGGCAAGACGCTCAACTTCGACGTTGAAGTGTTGGCGGTGCGCACCGCCACGGCGGACGAAATGAGTCACGGGCATCCTCACGGCCCCGACGGCCACGGTCACCACCACCACTAGCCACTAGCCGAGCGCCTCGGCGTTGACAGAGCCGGGGGTGCTGCCGGCTCCGTCAACGCCAGGCGCTTTTGCTCGAAGAGTGCCAGTAGCGCGTCGATATCGATCGGCTTGGTCAGGTACGCGTGAAAGCCCGCGTCACTCTTGGCGTGCGCAAGTGTGACCGTGGGATTGCCGGTAATGGCAATGAACACGGTTTGTTTCAGCTTTGGATGCGCGCATAGCCAGATGGTGAGCTCGAGGCCGCCCATGCCCGGCAAACCCAGATCGATGATCGCGAGTTCGGGCCGGAAATCAGCGGCCAGCAAGGTGGCGTCGAGTGCGTCCAGGGCGACGCGTGTTTCGTGCCCGCGCGCTTCCAGCATTTTCGCCAGCAGCGACCCATAGTCAGAGTCGTCTTCGACGATCAGGATTCGTCGCTTCATGGGGTCATCGCAAACGCAAGCGGCGTACCAAATGGCGTGCTCGCGGATTTGCGAGCGTTTCATGGCAACGGGCGCGGTTGCCGCGCGCTTCATGTAAAATTTCTGCTGAAACGTGTGTCGCCGCGTCACAGCGTAGCGATCGGTCTCAGCGAATCAGTGAGGGGTGATTCGCGATTGGCGAGCAGAGCGCTTCTCACCCGCGCGCCTCGGGTCGATTGTTCGGCCAGTTGCGAACTTTTGATAATTCGATAGTGTGTGTCGAGGTAGGGATGCGGGCGATACCCTAAAGGTTCGGCATGTTTCGGCAAGTTCGCTTCGAGTGCGGGGCCTGTGGCGACGGCTTCGTCGACTGGCACGACGATGATTGGGAGCGCTCGGCGGTGTTCTGCGTGCATTGCGGGACCCCAATCGTGCCTGGCGCAGCCGTAGAGCCCAACGCGCTTTTAGACGCGCCTGCGCCGCCCGAGAGCCGCCCTGCGCGCGCCCTGGGCGTGCTCAAGGCCGACCGCGAGGGCTTTCGAGACACGCTGCGCGGGTTGGCGGAGGGCCTGGTTCCAGCGAGCTCGGATCCGAGCGAATTGAGCCGCGACACTGA
>Ga0315912_10003299_pt1 | contig 16156 bp, 7 predicted proteins | sample VfabasoilMG_FD_204469 | JGI IMG/M metagenome (GOLD analysis project Ga0315912, IMG submission 204469) | Garden soil microbial communities collected in Santa Monica, California, United States - V. faba soil | ecosystem: Environmental > Terrestrial > Soil > Garden | place: USA: California... | reverse complement strand
GCGAAACGAGAGCCACTCCGATGCGGAAGACGGTGCGCTTGGTGAACTGCTTTAGTCGGGTCACCCTTCCATTCGTGGCACATTATGGACGCCGCCTGCGACGCAGGTCGTCGCAGCGCGAGCGAACTCGGCGCTCAGCAACCGCCGCTCGCTCGCGCGCCACGCGTGCCCGTGCGTTCAAGACCCGCTCCCTCGACTCGTCGTTTACCATGGACGAGTTGTCTCTAGCTCAAGTCGTCAGGTCACGACGGGCATCAGCTAGTCCGTACGTTTCTGCAGACACTCGCGGCACGCAAACAGTTTCGGTGTCCACACCCCCACAACAGTACGCCAGGCGAGCGCGAGTAGCTCGACATCAGACTCACACTGCGCCTCAGCCACCTAAGCCCCACCGCAGTCTCAAACAAGTGAGTCAACCGCTTGATGCTGCGGATCGTCAATCCACTGGCGATTTCCTGACTTCAGTTCCTTCAACGCTGAGAAGGACCGCTAAAGCGACCGGCGCGTTCCTTGCCATGTGCCTTTCAAGGCACCGCCGCAACCAATGTAGGGAATGCACTGATGGGACACCTCTCGTGGAGCGAGGTAAGAGACCGCGCAATTCGTTTTTCAAGAGAATGGTCAGACGCAAAGTCGGAACGCGCCGAAAAGCAGACATTCTGGAATGAGTTCTTCAACGTATTCGGCATCACCAGGCGCTCCGTAGCGGCCTTCGAAGCGCCCGTCCGCAAGCTCACCGGAAGCCTCGGCGCCATCGACCTTTTCTGGAGTGGCCGTCTCCTCGTAGAGCATAAGAGCCGCGGCGAAGACCTGACCGCTGCCGAAAGTCAGGCTTTCCGCTACATCGAGGCGCTCACCGCGGAAGGCAGAGCTGACGAGGTCCCACGCTACATTCTGCTCTCCGACTTTCATCAACTTGCCCTCTTCGACCTTGAGGCGACAGATACCGCCAATGACAACGCATCAGCAACTCCAACGACGCCGCTTCGCTTCCCGCTCAGCGACTTGCATCGCCACGTGCGTTCCTTCGCGTTCATGCTGGGTCAAGAATCGGTCCGCGTTGACCCCGAGGACCCGGCAAACTTCCGCGCCTTCGACAAGATGTGCGCCCTTCATGACGAACTTGAGGGGGGCGGGTTCACGGGGCATGAACTCGAACGCCTTCTCGTTAGGATTCTTTTTTGCCTGTTCGCCGAAGACACTGGCCTCTTCTCCCCGGGTGCCTTCACAAATTTCCTGACCGATCAAACACGCGAAGACGGTTCGGACATGGGCGCTCGCCTGAACGAGTTCTTCTATGTCCTGGATACGCCACCACCGAAGCGCGGCCCTAAGTTAGACGCCGAACTCGCGGCACTGCCCTATGTGAACGGGCAACTCTTCAAGGAGCGGTTGGGATACCCCGCTTTCACGTTCACGATGCGCGAAGCATTGCTCGAGTGCGCACGATTCTACTGGGCAAGGATCTCCCCCGCCGTGTTCGGCAGCCTATTTCAAGGCATCCTTGAGGGCGGCGAACGACGCCAGCACGGGGCCCACTACACAAGCGAGCGCGATATCCTGCGAGTTCTAAATCCCCTCGTCATCGACGATCTACGAACGGAGCTTGATACCATTAGAAGCGACCGCTCGAATCGTCAAGCATCCCGCTTAGAAGCATTCCATCAGCGGCTTCGCAGCTTACGCTTCTTAGACCCAGCTTGCGGCTGCGGAAGCTTTCTTGTAGTAGCCTATCGCGAAATCCGAGCCATCGAACTCGATGTTCTGCTAGCGCTGACCGCGGACGGCAGGCAACAGGTCACCGACTTGCGTCACCTCTTGCTCGTCGACGTCGATCAGTTCTACGGCGTCGAGCGCGACGAGTGGCCGGCTCGCATTACCGAAGTGGCGCTGTGGCTGATGGATCATCAGATGAACCTGAGAGCCAGCGAGAGGCTCGGGCAATACTTTGAAAGGTTGCCACTTGTCACATCTCCCCGAATCACAATTGCCAACGCTCTCAACATAAAATGGAGCGACATTCTTTCCCCTTCCGAAGTGTCTTTTGTGATCGGGAACCCGCCCTTTGTTGGAAAGCAACTGCGCTCACCGGCACAACGCGAGGACATGGACCGCGTTTGGAAAGACGTAAAGGGATGCGGCGTACTGGACTACGTGACGTGCTGGTATCGACGGACGGCGGAGTACATAAAGCACACATCCGCTCGCGCGGCATTCGTATCCACCGCGAGTATCTCGCAGGGCGAGCAGGTCGCAATTCTATGGACCGAGCTCTTTAAGAGCGGGATGTCGATCCAGTTTGCCCACAGAACGTTCCCATGGGTTAGCGAGGCTCGCGGCAAGGCGCACACCCACGTAGTCGTCGTCGGGTTCGGATGCACCGACCTAAAGGACAAGAAGCTATATGACTACGAGGTGAGCGGACCCAGCGCGGGTGAACATGGTACATTATCCATCGTAAGGAACATCAGCCCATACCTCATCGAGGGCAACAACCTATTCGTTGACGGCAGAAAGCAGCCGATTTCGACCGTAGTTCGCCCAATGAGCTTTGGGAACATGCCCAATGATGGCGGCAATCTGCTACTCACCGACGCAGAACGTGATCAACTGCTCCACGTGGCGCCGACCGCGAGACAATATGTCCGCCCATTCGTCGGTCCCGACGAACTCATGAACGGCACATCAAGGCATTGCCTCTGGCTGAACGGCGTCGAGCCCGCCAAAGTTCGTCGCATTGCCGCGGTGATGAAACGAGTGGAGGCCGTTCGCAAACATCGCGCGGACAGCTCACGGCCAGCAACGAACAACCTTGCGGCTACCCCGATGCTGTTCGGTGAGATCCGACAACCGACCAAACGCTACCTGGGCGTTCCGAAGACCGGCTCCGAAAGGAGACGCTATCTGCCAGTCGCATTTTTTGAGGCCGACGTGATAGCAAGCACCGATTTGTTCACGATCGAAGGAGCCGACTACTATGAGTTTGGCGTCTTATCGTCGCTTTTCCACGTTGCGTGGGTAAAGACAGTGGGCGGGCGGTGGAAATCTGACCCACGGTACTCTGCCACGCTCGTGTACAACACGTTCCCGTGGCCGAGCGCGAGCAAATCTCAGCGCTCACGAATCCAGGAGTGTGCACGAGCCGTTGAAGAGGCTCGCAGAGTCTTCTTGGCTCCTAGCGGGCAAAGCACAATGAGTGACCTGTACGACCCGCTCACAATGCCACAAGCCCTCGCTTCGGCTCATTCGAAGCTGGACCGGGCCGTGGACGCGGCCTACGGCAACGATAGCTTTCAGACGGACCGCCAGCGGATCGAGTTGCTCTTCTCCATGTACGAGCAAAGTATTGCTACTGCGAAGAAGCCAAGCATTGCCGGAGGGCAGCGTCGCGAGGACGCGGCCCCGGAGGCGGAGGTGTCACCGCGGAAGTCGTCGCGACGTGCCGGCGCACGCTGAGCACTTCGCTGCGGTCTGGACGCGCAAGCGTCCGGGACAACGAGGCAAACCGACTGAGTGTGACGCGGCCTAGGACTCGATACCACGAGCAGGAGACTCGTCCTTGAAGAAGGTCTTCCGAAAGGAAGATGACGCGCGGGGCATCGGTCAGAAGCCTTCGAGGCCCATCGCTGCGCCCCAGTACGGGAGACGATCCCAAGAGCGCGGGACCGCGATCACGGGGGATCCACAGGACATGCGGGCATGCAGATTCCTGCCCTAGCTAGCCTCGTGTAAGCCGGGCGCACACACAAAAGGGACGGACCGGAGTTGCCGCTTCGGGCCATCCGGCAAGGACGGAAATCTGCCACGCGTTGCTAGTCAGTCACGGCGAGTTGCGGCGCTCAAACAAACTCCCCCCACCCCGAAATGCAACCAATACTCCCTCACCGGCTTCGCCCCGAGGGCCTCGATCGCTGCCCCATACGCAGCCAGCTGCGGCAGGTACTGCTCCGCATGCTCTCGAATCGCCCGCTCGTCGGGATTGCCGTAAGTCTTGTGGTCGATCACGACGTAGCCATCGGTCGTCTCGAGCAAGAGATCGATCCCTCCGTTGACCCGCCGCGCCGCCTCACCGGAACCAATCCGCGTCCGAATCGGCACCTCGCGACGCCACACCGCACTTGGCCAGCGCTGGTTCGCAAATGCGAAGAGCGCGTCGCCCAGGCCAAGCAGCGCCTCCGCCTCCAAGATCGCGCCAGAGCCACACGCCTGCACGAGCCGTCGAGCCAGCTCCAAGCGCACGGCGGGATCATCCTGGTGACGATCCGCCGCCAGGAATCCGTGCACCGTTGTTCCAAAGGCGGCCCAGTCGACAGTGCCCGCTCGCTGCACGGGCAGTGGCGAGCCGACTCTCACGAGCTCTTGCACTTGAAGCTGCTGCAAGCTCTGCCAGCACTCGGCAGCGTTGGAAGGCGTGATCGCGAATGTCTCTCGTGCCGTCCTGGCCTCCGGACGCCGCCACGTCGTGATCTGCGCGGTGTCGTTCTGCGGCGCAGACGGCTGCTCCTGCTCGGGGTCGATCTCCCAAAATCGACACAGCACTCGCGTCGCCGTGCCGGCAATACCCAAAGTCCCTCCCTCGATTGTCTCGGTCGCCGGCAAGCGCAGCAAGGGCGTGCCGTCAGCACCGCACAGCTCATCGAGCCACTGGGTCTTGAGCTGATCCTCCTTGCGCTTCCCCGCTAGGATGAGGTGGTCCCGCGCCCGGGTGAACCCAACGTACAGTAGCCGGACGCGCTCGCGCCGCTCGTTCTCGCGTGCTTCGTGACCCTGCGCAGACTCCTCCTCGCGCTGCACGAAACCAAGGTTCTTCGATTGTCCGGACAGCGGTCGCGGCAGGTATCGAATCCAGCGGCCTTGCAGTGGATGCTCGGGGTCGAGCGGGCCATCGGGCGACTGTATCTTCACGCCGAAAGCGTCCGCTCTGGCTCCGGCATCGAGGCTCGCCAGGATGACGATCGGCCACTCCAACCCCTTGGAGCGATGATACGTGCAGAGCACGACCGCCCCTGGTCCCTGGCTAAAGTGTTGCTCGTCGGTGGCGCGCACTTCGGCGCCGTTCCAGCGGGCTTCTCGTGCTTGGTCGAAGTAGTAGAGCATGCCGGCGAGGGAAGCTGCGGCGCCCGTGATGCGGCTGGTCTCTTCGTAGTGGCTGGCGAGCGCGCGGAGGGCGTCGAGATTGCCGCTGCGGTGCTCGGGGTCGGGCCAGCCGAGCACGAGGCGCTCCGCATCGAGGGCCTGGAGCACGGCGTCCAGAGTCTCGCGAGGAGACATCTGGCGAATCTGGTCAGCAAGAGTGTCGAGGGTCGCGCGCCAGCCGCTGCTGGCCGTCTTAGGAGTGACGTCGTTGGCGCCTTCGGCGGGCTCGGCGGCGCTGGCGTTGCCGGCGGCCTTTCGTTGCCTGGCAGCGTCCACGCGCTCGTGGTGGCTCTGGATCTGCTGTGCTAGCCAGGTATCGGGGTCGGGGCCGCCAAAGCCATGCAGGGCATCGAGGGTGGCTGCGGCCACACCGTCGCGGCGATCGACGAGGTAGGAGACGGCAGCATCGACGAGGGTGCCTTCAGGGGTGTTGAGCAAGCCGGGGCGTGCGAGCGCGGGGCGGATGCGCAGACGACCGAGCTCGCGGGCGATGGACTCTGCCTCGTCATTGGTGCGTACGAGCACGGCGATATCACCCGGTTGCACCGGGCGCAGCACGCCCGTTTGGCGATCAACGACCGTGGTCTGCTCGGGCGTCGCAAGGAGGCGTTGCACGCCGAGGGCGATGGCGGTCGCGGTCTGTTCGGCCTTGGCAAGACTGAGGGCAAAGACGCCGAGCGGCGGCAAGCGCTCGAGCTCGGCGGGCACCTTGCGCTGCGTGGTAACGGCCACCTCTTCGCGGGTGTAGCCGTGGGGCTCGAGGGCGCGCGTGAAGAGCTCGGAGCAGAAGTCGACTAGCTCGGGCCGGGAGCGGTAGTTGCCGGGCAGCTGCTGGCTCCGGCCGCCGCTCTCCACGACCCAGCGGGCAACGCTGTCCATCAGCTGGGGGTCGGCTCCGGCAAACTCGAAGATGCACTGCTTTCGGTCGCCTACCCACGTGGAACGATGGGTGAGCTGGTGCAGGCGGAGGAAGAGCTCGAGCTGGATGGGGCTGGTGTCCTGGAACTCGTCCACGACCAGCAAGCGCAGACGCGTGGCGAGCTCGGCGGACATCTCGGGTCGATCGAGCAACCACAGGGCGCGCTCCAACATGTCGATGTAGTCGACCAGGCGCAGGCGGGTCTTGTGGCTCTGGTAGCGCTCTAGTCCGACCTTGGCGCACTCGAAAACGCCTTCGGTCATTTCGCGCAGCTCGCCCTGGAAGCGGGGATGGGCCTCAAAGTCGCTGGCCAGGCTGACCACCGTTTCCACGAGCTCCTTGGACTTCTTGGCGGGGCTCAAGCCAGCCAGCGTGGCCCAATCCTTCCAGCTCGCCCAGCCACCCTTGAGCTTACGGCAGATGGTCATCAGCTCCTGGCGGGCGCTGGCGGTGGCCTTGGTCTTGTCCTCCGACGACTCCAGGTCTTCCAGGGCGCGTTCTACCGCAGCGAGCAGCGCCGCATCGAGGTCGCGCGCGGTGGCCGGCGGCAACAGCTCCGCCATCTGCGCAACGGAGCGAGCTGCCATCTCAGGCAGCGCCTCCGGTCGAATCCGATTGGCTCGCGCCAGATCGATCAGCTCGAACACGCGCCACATCCAGTCGGTGCGGCTGCGCTGATTGTCCCAGTTGATGTTGAGGCCCTTGGCGATCTCGGTCAGCCGCTCCCGCAGCGGTGCGGGGACCGAGGCTTCGAGCAGGCTCCGAAACTGCAGGCCACCATCGTCGGGTAACACACGCACCCCGGGTGGCAATCCGGCGTCGATGGCAAAGTCTTGCAACCAGGAGAGGCACACGGCGTGCACCGTACCCAGCCGTGCCAGGGGCAAGCGCAAGGCGCTCTCACTGGCCCCCTGTCGCACCAGGGTCTGGCGGATGCGTGAGCGCAGCTCGGTGGCGGCGCGCGTGGTGTACGTCACCGCCACCAGGCTCTCCACGTCCAGCGCCGGTGATCGCCGCCCCTCCAGCGCCTCGACCACGACTTGGGTCAGGCAATGTGTCTTGCCGCTACCGGCGCTGGCGCCGACCACGGTCAGGCCCTCGGCTGGACCAGGGTCTCGCAGGACGTCGCTCGCGCTTACCATGACTTCTCCCAGCTACGCCCGCACACCGCACCGAAGCTGCAGCGCTCGCATGTCTTGTCTGCAGGAAGCGCGATGTGCTCCCGCGCTTGGTCGTGTTCAACTCCGAGCAGGTTCAGGTAGCCAGCCTCGACCGTAGCCTGCACGCCCACGGCGGGGATTCGACCACTGGCTGAGGTGCGCACGATCGCGGACAGGGTGTTGTGCGTGTGCGCCCAGGTCTGTGTCATGGTGAGCCCGGGCTGCGCGCGACGGCCAAAGAGAGAGGCAGCGTCGGTCGCCAACAAGCGATGCGTCTTGAGCGAGAAGTAGCCGGCCGGAGGCAAAAGTTCTCCACCCGTGGCTTGCCGGCGTGCCTCCGCGTACAGGGCCAGCTGGATGGCTTGGCCGTCCTTCAGCTTGTCCGCGTAGAGCGAGCTCCCGTACTTCAGGTCGAGCACGACCTCCGCACCGCCTGCCGTCTTCAGCAGCAGATCGATGCTGCCGCGCAGCGGCGTGCCATCCAGGGTACCAGTCACTGGCACTTCGACACCGACGACCTCCAGCTGCGCCTCACGCAACAAGCTGGATAGCTCCACCGCGGACGCGACCAGCTCCGAGCGCAGCTGGTTGCGCTCATCGCTCTTGCCCGGCGCGAGCAGCACGGCGCCCTCCGTCTCGAGCAGCGCTTCAAATGTCTCTTCGGCGGCTTGCTCAACCTCCTCACGACTGCCGACGAGCTTGCCTGTGAGGTGCAACTCCTCCAGCAAGCGATGCCCTAGCTTGCCCGCAAACAGCGGACCACTGGGCACCCCGCCACGGCTGGCCGTATGCAAGCCGGCTTGATACTGCAGCGTCCAGCTCAGGGGACAACCGATGCGCCTCTCCAGGCTATGCGCGGATTCCGCGTCGCGCGGGCGAATCAAGGCGGGGTCGATTTGCCACTGCCGGCGCGCCGGTGGCAGCGGGGCAAATGCGGCCGGCTCTAGCCGCATGCGAGGCAACCGGGTAGCCAGGCCCTTGCCCTGTGCCAGCTCCTCCACCGTGAGCGTGATGGGGGCCAAGCCTTGCTCCTTCTGCAGCAGGCGCCCCACCAGCTCATCGCGCAATGGATGCGGAGCACAGACCTCGCCTGCCACGTGCTCCGGGATCACCAGCACCAGTTGCCGGCGCGCGGCTAGCACCGCACGTGACAAGCCCTCGAAACGACCGCGGAGCGCGAGCGTCGCATCGAGCAACGGAATGTCCGCACGCCGCAATGACTCGACCTCCCCCGCACGGAACGAAGGGCGTTGCGCCGCTGGCTCACCGACGAAGCTCCACCACACGACCCGCTCCCGCGAGACGAGCAGGCGGTCGGGTGAATCGACGTGATCGATGCGGCCTGCTTCCTCGACGGCGGCAACGCTGGTGGCTCGCTCCTCGGTCAGATCTTGCAAGAGCTGCTCGATGGACGGGCGATCCAGCTGGGCACGAGGATCGACCTGCAATGCCTCCACGAAGGCTCGCGCTTGTGTCGTGGCCGAAAGCGAGCTCGGCTCCGGACGTTGGAAGGCGCGCGCGCTCAGCCATTCGACCACACGCTGCGCCACCTCCAGCACCGCCTCGCGCGCCGCACCGGCTGGATTCAGGCGAGGCGCCTCCAGCCATTGCTCCACTCGCCCCTGCTGCTCAGGGGAGAGTTCCGCCTTTGCCTCTCGCCATTTGGCGTTGCCCAACCCGGGCCGATCACACAATGCGGCCGCCAGCACGTGCCCCGCCCGGCCCGCGAACGGACCCGAGGTGAGCGCGACCAGCTCCAGCACGCGTTGCGGATCACGCGGCACGAAGGCCACCGCAAGCGCCAGTCGCAACACCTGCAACGCAGGCCGCCAGCGGCTGCTCTCATGCGTGCCTTGCCGCGCCAGCCCCTGTAGCGCCAGCGCGGCATCCAGGGAACCGCCATCCACACCGCGCACGACGACGGTCGAAGGCGATGCCTCGGTGGCGAGTAGCGCGGCGGTGGGCTCGGCCAATAGGGATGATGTGGCCCCCCGCAGCAACACCAGTGAGCCATCGCCCGCGAGCGGTCGACCCTTGTCTTGCGCCTCTCCGAGCACCGCCCGCTGAAAGCGCTCGAGGTCCGTGTCTCCCATGGGCTTTGCCCAACTCGGCTGCGCCGAGCCCAAGCGAGTGCCCAACACTGCCAGTCGCTCGAGGATGCGTCGCCAGCGGCCGGGCCACAGCTCCAGCGCCTCCGCCAGCTGCAGCTCCGTGTAGGGCGTCCACGTCACACTCCCCAGCTCCGCCTCCACCGCCGCCAGCCGGTCCGAGCGCCCCGCAGGCAGCGCTGGCTCGACCATCGCGGACAGGCGTGACAGCGTTGCCAGCCGCTCCGTTCCCGCGAGCGCTTGCCCATTCCACCCGGCGTCCACCAGCTCGTCCCGCAGCTTCAGCAGCTGCGCCGCGGTACCCGTCGGGTCTTCGCGGTACGCGATGGCGAAGTACGGCAGCATATGCGCGGACTCGACCACCAGCTTTGCAAGTCGCCTCGACCACTGCTGCACCCGTACCCCGTGCGAGACCAGCGCCTTTGGCAATCCCAGCCGGAGCTCCAGATCTTCGAGCAGGTCTCGCGCGTCCCAGACGGGGCGCCCCAGGTGGCCGATGGCGTCGTCGAGTGGAGTGAGGACGTTGCCGGAGAGCTGTAGACCGACGAGAGGATGCATGGTGATACCCGTCTCCGGCGGATGCCGGAGCCTGATTTCACAACGGCGCCGTGATGGTTCAGGGTTGATACAGGCGCCTATTCCGGTCGGAGCTTGTCCGACGGGCGCGGTTGTTCAGCGTTGAACCGGTACAGATCTAGCTGTTGCACTGACGAGAGCATCAGCCCCCATCACCTCGGGGGCCCTCGTCATACTCCGCCTTCAGCCAACCGACTCTGCTGAGCCAGTTGCACGGCAGCTAATAGCTGCTTCATCTGGGCGATCATGCCTTCCGTGCGAAGAGAGTGACCCTCGAACAACCCGATCTCTGCCGTCCCGCAGCGATGGCTTCGATCCAAGTACGAACCGCTCAAGCGTCGTTGGCCTTCGGCCGCCGTCGGATGAATCAGGACCGCTTGCTCCGCGTGAAACAGATGGTTGTAGACGAACATCTGCTTGAGGTGCTCATCATCGGGGATGCCCCCCTCGAGCGCCTTCCACTTGGCATCTGCGATGAGCACGACGCTTCCAGTTGCGCGGTCCCGCAGAACCATGTCGGGCCTCACCTTTCTCGCAGCGCCCGGACGAGGCTGCCAGAAGGGCCGGGCCTCCTGCAGGAGAACTTCACAGCTGGGGGGCGCAGCTCGCCGGAGTAGCCAACCCGTGTAGCTCTCCCAGAGTACGTTCATGTCGAACAGCACCGCGAACACCTCGTGTGCACCGCCCCGCAGGTCTGGCGCGCGGTGCTGCAGGATCATGCGAGCAAGCGTTAGCGCTTCTCGATAGCGCAGGGTGCTGCGCGTGAGGGAGAGGCGGGCACAGTCCTCGGCGCTGACCACGCCACCGGACAGTTCGGGGAAGGTCGCTGCTGCCGCGCAGACGCGCACTCGAACAGCGACGCTCAGCACCTGATGGCTCAGGATGTCGAGGGCTGCAGCCAGGACGCGATTGATGAGGACGTCGCGCTCGAAGCTGGCGTGGCGGACGTAGAAACGGTCCGCACGGGCAAAGTTAGCGCGAGTATGGGGCCCCGCAAGGAGCCGGCCACGAAAGGTGGTGCCATTGCTCTCCACCTCGCGATAGCCCTTGGCCAGCCCTTCATGCAGCAGCCGTTCCACCTCCGTCACGAAACGCAACGCGACCAGGTCCAGCAATGTGGGCCGCCCCAGGGCAAGGGCGGCACCCGTCGGGCTATGGAGCGTCAGGCCGAGGGAGACGCGCAGCATCTCCAACAGAAAGCTCTGCCACCGGGCGCTCCCGGATGTTCCGGATGTGTCGCGATCGAGCTTGGGCAAGATCTCGACGCCCAGCTTGCCCACCTGGACATAGCCAACGAAGCTGGTGGCGATGAGCCGGCGGTGGCCCAGGCGAAAGTAGCGCTGATGGTGCGTGTCGTTGAAGCGAGCGAGCGCATCCAGTTGAGTCTGCGTCAGTTGCCCCGGCGCCACGAGCAGAGAGCCGTGCTCGTACACCCTAAGCGTCTTCGGGGACATGTTGATAAATGCGCTGAAACGACTTGTTCGTCAGCTGCTCCACATCGACCAACTCGTAGGTGATGCGTTCGTTCAGCGCATCCCGCTCGTCATGCGGGAAGTCGGCCAGTTCGACGGGAGCGCCTTCACGCCGGCGCACGAAATCGCGACCCAGGACGAGGCCAATCTTGCCCCAGTCGCCGAAAAAGTATTCCTGGAGCAGGGGGAGGATGGCGTTACGGAATACGCGCTTCAAGCTCTGGAGCGAGCGATCCACCTTCAGCTGGAGTAGGTATGCCTGCCCGATACAGTGGTCACGATCCCGCAACTTCTCCAAGCGCAGGTTGATCGTCGCTAGCATCTTCCGGGGGTCCACGTCTCCCTCAATCATGAAGTCCAGCGTCTCCGGGCGGGGCGGCACCTCCTGAAAGCAGAAACGACGGCGCAGGGCGGTGTCTAGCGCCTCCACGCTGCGGTCCGCCGTGTTCATGGTACCGATGACGTGCAGGTTGGACGGCACGCCAAAGGCGCTGCGGGAGTAAGGCAGTGTTACGACGATCTCGTTGTCCGCTCCCAGGCGCTTGTCCTCCTCCAGCAAAGTGATGAGCTCGCCAAACACGCGGGCCACGTTGCCGCGATTGATCTCGTCGATGAACAAGGCGTATGGGGGTGCCTCTTCGAGCAGCCTCCGGCGTTCGGCACGCTCAATCCTGCAGAACTCGTCCAGCGTTCCATCAAACTGCGCCAGCCGTAGGGCTGCGCGTACTGCGCGGAGAAACACGCCTTCCTCGAGCTTGTACGCCACGTCCTCGGAGCCTTCATCGTTGGCGACCAGCCGTGGTCGAATCCCCTCGATGAAGTCCTCGTAGCTGTACGACTGGTGGAAGCTGACCATGTCGTAGTTGCGTTGCTCCGTGCGTCCCACGCCGGGTTTGAGCTCCTTTGCGAGCTGCCGCAGCTCTTCCGGTAGAGGCAGCGCAAGAAACCAATTCCCATCCTGCCGGCGGTCGAAGAGCAGCAAGCCCGATCGACGAGCATAATTTACGACTTTGCTCGACTCGACCGTGTGCTGTTGCAGCTGGCCCCAGACAATCGGACTGAGCTTCGTTGGGATGTTTTGTGCGGCGTGTTTGGCCTTGAGCCAGCGGTGAGCTACGAGGCCTTCGACCTCCGAACTGCCGCCGAGGTCATCCAACGCGAGCGCGACGACCTGCCACCAGGGGAGCGCAGCAATCGCTTCCGCTGAGTCGTCCTGTGCAAGGCGTCCAGCGATCGTGCGCTGAAAGGCGGAGGTGAGCTCGGTCAGTAGATGATACGTTTTTCCAGTGCCGGGAGGACCATACAAGATGAGATTGAGCGGGAGCCGCTGGCGCGGCGTGCCGGAAGACTCGTCCTCCTCGTCGTCTCCTTCTTCGTCATCCTCGTCATCGGCCGCGGGCGGTGGGACGGAGCCTTCTGGCATGTACTTGCGGATATCGATCAGCGGCTTGCCACGGGCAGTAGCTCGTGCCCCACGGTCCAGGAAATCCAGCTTGAGCAGCGCCAGCTGGGTCAGGTGACGGAACGCGACGTCTGCTGAGGGCACCACCGCTCCGCTCGGCAGCTCCAGTTGAAACAGCTGCACCCGCGAGGCCGAGAGCAGCGGAAGGCGTTCCTTGGCCGTCAACTCCTTCAAGGCGCGCTGTAGCGCAGCTCCAGCCTCCAGATCGCCGCCTGCATGACCCTTCGGCTTGACCATCGCGCACCAGCCGGGCACCGAGACGAGCTCCCCATCCTTCGCATCGCCTATCACGGTGGCCAATGTGGACCAGACGAGGCTGCGGTTGCCCGGACGCACCAGCACTCGCAGCCCGATGAGTCCCCGATAGGGCCTTCGCATCCAGTGATCGACAGTCAGCCTCAGCGCGGCGGTCCCCCCATCCCAACGGCACTCGATGTTCGCGGGCGCCGGCCAAGGGCCATCCCGTTCAGACACCAGCCCAGGTAGCTCGCTATCGGGCCAAGCGGGTCCCTGCAGCTTCGTGACGTCGCAGACCACCCGTTTGCCATCGATCGTCAACTCGATGGGCTGCGCCGCCGCCAGAACGGCTTTGGCTGCGCCGAAGGCGATTCGATTCGCGTCGTCCCGCATTCAGACCCCGTTCGCTATTGGGCGTCGACCATCGCTCCCGGAGTCAATACGCGCGGCTGGACGCCGGCTTTACCTAGGCAAATCGGGCCGCTTGGCCTGTCCGTTGGACGGGGACCTCTTGGGAGGTCATTCTCCCTCGGTGTTCTCCACGGCGGCCACCTGTCGCCTGCCGGAGTAGCCAGCAAGAGCGATGCGATGGGAAGACTGCTGAAGCACAGCTGTGATGCATGCGGCTACTCCACGACGGTTGGTGGGGGATGCCAGCTGGGCATGACCAGTGTCCAGTGGACGATCTACTGTCACGATTGTGCCGAGCTCCAGGACGCCGTCGTGTCCGAGGAGCCGTGGAATACTCCACCCGGCTGGGTCCCGGACGACTATCCATGCCCCGTGAATGATGCACATCGAGCGGAGCCGTGGTCCGCGGCCAGCGGTTGCCCGAAGTGCGGTGGCTCCATCACGCTGAACGATGACGAGATCGTCTTGTGGGACTGACGTGCCACAATGCTGCCGGCCGGAACGCCTCAGGCACCTTGCTACCCGGCGCGCGTCGGCGTGCGTCGGCGTGCCAACGACTTGTATGCGTATCGCGGCCCAATGGCTTCCGCTCACGAGTCTCCGGTCGTAGTGCCTCGAAACGCCAACGTCTGATCTCGAGGTGGCCGAGTGAGATATCCTTGCCCGTACTGCTCCACGACGGCTACCCGCCCCCACAGCCTTCGTAGACACCTCATGGGTGGGCGTTCCCACGGTGGGCACGAGATCTCGGACGACGACGCCAACGTCATCCTCGCGAACCTCAGTAAGCAGACGCCGGAAAACGATGCGCCTGTCCTAACACCTGCACAGCCGCCTTCGCCTCCGCCGGCCACGTCGAGTGCAGAACCCCCGCTTCTCAACCGAGGCCATTGGCACTCCCTCGAGCTCCTGGAAGATACGCCAGCCGTGCTCCAGACGCTCGCCCGCTACGAGCAGGCGCTCGGACACCCTGTCTACCTTCGCCCGACGGCAAAGGGACTGACCGTGATGAGCCTCGACCCATCGACTCCTGCGATGGTCGGGGTTGGAGGCGCGGACGATTGCTGCATCACGGCGCTACCGTCCAGTCAGGCCGTTGCGTCGGCCGCCGTCGCCTACCGAGCCAAGGTGGCGGCCATGGTGCGCAACTCCGCGGAGGAGCGCCATGTCATCGCGCGGATTCGCGCGGCCCTCGCCAACGCGCTGGAGCTGGAGGACGGGTTGCTCTTCCTGCACCAGGAATGGCGCTTCTCAAACCAGGAGAAGCTGGACGTATTGGCTCTGGATTCGCGCTCGGGGCAGCTCGTCGTCATCGAGGCCAAGGCGACGAAGAGCGCAGCCCTGCAGGAACGTGACGCGAAAGGACGCACGGCGGCGGAGCAAGCAGCGAGCTACGCCGCACGGCTGCTGGCACACTCCGTCGAGTACACGCCCTTCTTCCAGCGCCTCGCCGTTGCAATAGGGCGCGTCTACAGCCCAGCTCGACAAGCCGTGCAGATCGACGGGGCGGCCTTGCCGCGTTGCGAGCTTTGGTGGCCCGGTTCAACCGAGGCCGCTCCCGACCAACGGGCAGCGCCCGCGTGCAGCATCGAGACGACGACATTGGCCTCCGAAACCACGGACGTTGCCTTCGTCGCGAGCGACGCCCCGTGGCAGCGTGAGCTGCGACGCCGACAATCTCGCTGGCGCGAAGCCCGCGGCTATCCCATCGGGATTCACAAGGGGCGCCCCCTCGGCTCCCGACTCGCCATGCCCGAAGCCGAAGAGAAGCTCTGGAACTTTCTCACGCCTGCCATCGGAGAGCTCGTTCGGCGAGAGTATCTGGCCAACCGCTCGATGCCGCGCGAGCTGAAGAAGCTGTACGGTCATCCGCGTCTGTTCGCCGATCTGCTTTCGTCGCAGCCACTGGCATTCAACCTATTCGGCGAGCTCGCACTCGCTCTATCGCGCGCGACCACCGCCGCTCGACGCCTCTGGCCCGACCGGGTCGAGCGTGTGACGCGCATCGAGTTCGAGTGGTCACCCGGACGCCAGAACCCGCGCTACCTGCACAACGGCACGGCGGCAGATATCGCCATCTTCCACACCACCCCCGGGGGCGGCAGCGGCGTCATCTTTGTGGAGACGAAGTACCACGAAGATCTGCGCGGCCAGGACCGCGTGCTCAAACCGCGCTACTCAGAGGTGGCTTTCGACTCGGGCGCCTTCCTGAGCCATGCCAGTGACGCGCTCCGGAGTGGCAGCCTACAGCAACTGTGGCTCGATCACCTGCTCGTGCTCGCCCTGCGAAAGGCGGACAATCTGGATAGCGCCCTGTTCGTGCTCGCATACCCGGAGATCAATGAGCGCTGTCGCGAGGCGGTCCCCGCTTACCGGGCGACGCTCGACGCGAGCCGACCACCTACCTTCGAGGCCAGGACTCTGGAAGAGATCGTCTGGGCACTCGAGGAAGATGCGACCGTCGCGTGGGCCCAGGAATTTCGCGGGCGGTACCTTACAGCCACGGCTTGAGCGCTCGGGGAGTGGGCCAGGAAGCCGCGAACATGGGGTGCTGCCACCGGCCTGATCGGGAGCCACTTCCAGCGGGCCAGCGGAGACCCGGTCCCGGCCAAAAATTCGACCTGACGACGCCGGTCCAGGCACGATCGCCAGCCCATAGTCAGAAGGCTCGGAGT
>Ga0315912_10003298_pt1 | contig 16164 bp, 11 predicted proteins | sample VfabasoilMG_FD_204469 | JGI IMG/M metagenome (GOLD analysis project Ga0315912, IMG submission 204469) | Garden soil microbial communities collected in Santa Monica, California, United States - V. faba soil | ecosystem: Environmental > Terrestrial > Soil > Garden | place: USA: California... | reverse complement strand
TCGCCTGCTCGCCGTCCGCCGCCGCCACGCGGTCCGCGAAGGGTTTCAGGCGCACCACCACGAAGGCGGCGTTCGGCTGGTTGCCGCCATCCAGTAGGGAGAAGCCGACGATGGACAGCACGCCGGCAACCTGCGGCAGCGGGCGCACCAGTTCCTCGATGCGCTGCGCCACCTCGCGGGACCGTGCAACGGAAGCGCCTTCCGGCAACTGCACGGCGATGAAGAATGCGCCCTGGTCTTCTTCTGGCAGGAAGCCCGTCGGCACCTGGTTGGCGACATGGTAGATGCCCCAGAAGCACGCGCCGATCGCCACCACGCCCAGTATCGCCACGCGCACCAGCCTCCGCACGATCCAGGCATAGCCATCCCGCACGCCGTCGATGCCGCGCAGCACCCAGCCCACAGGTCCGCGTGGGCGGCCATGGTGACGGAGGAATACCGCGCACAGGGCTGGTGCCAGGGTCAGCGCATTCACCGCGGAAATCACCATCGCCACGCTGATCGTTACCGCGAACTGGCGGAATAGTGTGCCGGAAACGCCTGGGATGAACGCCACCGGGACGAATACGGATAGCAGGACAAGCGTTATAGCGATGACAGGGCCTGTGATCTGGCGCATTGCCTTCTTGGTGGCATCCGCGGGCGACAGGCCCGGCTCCTCCCCCATCACGCGTTCTACGTTTTCCACCACCACGATGGCGTCGTCCACGACGATGCCAATGGCAAGCACCATGGCGAGCAGGGAGACGGTGTTCGCCGAGTAGCCGACTACCAGCAGGATCGCGAAGGTACCAATCAGACTGACCGGCACGGCAACCGCGGGAATGATCGTGGCGCGCCAGTTGCCCAGGAACAGGAACACCACCACCACCACCAGCACAAAGGCCTCGGCCACGGTCTGCACCACGCTCTGGATCGTCTCGGTCACGAAGTCGCTGCTGTCGTACAGCACTCGGTGCTTCATGCCGGCGGGAAAACGCTTGGCCAGGCGGTCAAGCTCCGCCCGCACCGCCGCCGAAGTGGCGACGCCATTGGCGCCAGGCGCCAGGTAGATACCGATGGAGATTGCCGGCTTTCCGTCCAGCCGGCTTTCCGCATCCTCGTTCTGCGCGCCGAGTTCGACGCGCGCCACGTCGCCCAGCTTCAGCACAGAGCCGTCCGGATTGGCGCGGATGACGATGTCCGCGAATTCCTCCGGCTTCGTCAGGCGTCCCTGGGTCTGCACATTGATCTGGAACTGCTGCTTCTCGAATGTCGGCCGGGCGCCGATGCGGCCCACCGCCGCCTGCACATTCTGGCCTTGCAGCGCGGCAATGATATCGCCCGTGGTCATGCTCAGCGACGTCAGCTTGTCCACGTCGAACCACACGCGCATCGCATAGTCCCGCCGGCCGAATACCAGCGCTTGGCCCACCCCGGGCACACGGGAAAGCTGGTCCAGCACGTTTACGGTGACGTAATTCGAAAGAAACAGTGGGTCCTGTGCGCCGTTCTCACTGAAGAACTGCACGAAGGCGAGGATTGCGGTGGAGCGCTTGATCACCGTCACACCGCTGCGCTGCACTTCCGGAGGTAGCTTGGAGAGCGCGGACTGCACGCGGGTATTCACATTCACCGCGGCTAGGTCCGGGTCCGTTCCCAGTTCGAACGAGACCTGAAGCGAGTAGCTGCCGTCGTTGCCGCTGTTGGAACGCATGTAGATCATGCGGTCCACGCCGACGATCTGGGACTCGAGCGGCTGCGCCACGGTGGTTTCCACCACGGCGGCCGAGGCGCCGGGATAACTGGCGCTAACCTGCACGATCGGCGGCACGATGGCGGGAAACTGCGCGACGGGGATTCGTAGCAACGCCAGCACTCCGGCGAGTGTCGTCAGAATCGCGATGACCGCGGCGAGCCGCGGGCGGTCGACAAAGATTGCCGAGATCATTGCGCGCTACCGCCCGCCTGATGATGCCGGTGCCGATCCGCCTGCGGGAGCGGGGGGCGGCGCGGCAGGCGCAGGGTTGACCACGATTCCAGGCCGCGCGCGCTGCATCCCGTCCACGATCACCATCTCGCCCGGGCGCAATCCTTCCAAGATCACTGCTGTCTCGATGGACGAGTTGCCCAGCTTCACGTCCCGTCGTTCCACCTTGTTCTCTGCGCCGACCGTCCAGACGTAGTTGCCGCGCACATCCGCCAGCACCGCCTGGCGCGGGATCGTCAGGGCCTGGACCGGTTCGATCCCTTCCACGCGGACCGAAACGAACGCGCCGTCGATCAACCGGCGCTTCGGGTTGGGGAAGACGGCCCGCAATTGCAGCGTATCCGTGCCGCCGCTGACGCTGGGCGCGGTGAAATCGATTGTCCCGGCTTCGTCATACGGGCTGCCATCAGTCAGGTTCAGGCGGACACGTACAGCGCTGAGGCCGCCTTTGTCCGCGTAGCGACGCTGCAGTTCCAGGAACGACTTCACGGCCACCGGGAAGGTAACCTGCATGGGATCCTGGCTGACAATGCTGACCAGGGGGCCGGTGGCGGGCCCGACAGCGGCGCCGACGCTGACATTGGACCGGCCGATGCGGCCGGCGAATGGGGCCGTGACCTCGGTGTAGCCTAGGTTGATCCGGGCCGCGTCCAGCAAGGCGCGGGCGCTGGAAAGTGTGGCGGCGGCGGCGCCCTGGTTCGCCTTGGCGTCGTCCAGCGACGATTTCAGGCCGGCGGGCGTTCCCATCAGGGCCTGGGCGCGTCCCAATGCTTGGTCCGCCTGCTGCAGGCGGGCTTCTGCAAGGGCCACGGCTGCTTCCTGCTGTGCCACCAGGGCGGCGAAGCCGACCCGTTCCAGCCGGTAGAGCGGTTCACCGACCTTCACTTCCGCCCCCTCGGTGAAGTAGCGGGCATCGACGAAGGCGGGGACGCGGGCGATGATGTCCACCTTGTCCGGCGCCGTCACCCGGCCGACGAATTCCGATGATTCGGTGACCGGCCGTTCCTCGGCACGCGCCACGCCGACGGCGGGAGGGGGCGCGGCGGCTGGTTGTGCCAGGGCGAGGCCCCTTGGAACCATTAGGGCTGCGACCAGGAACAGGGAGAAAGGAGTCCGACGTGCTGCCATGGCGGCGCACTCAATACACCGCGCCGTCCGCGGTCAACCGCAGATACCCCGCCCCCCGCTAGGGGCTGTCCTGCCGCCGCCTGTTGGCGACGTTTAGCGCGGTTCGTGGGTCTTTACGTCGCCGTTTCGCTTGCGCCCGTGGTCGTCCAACTGCCGCCTGGCGGCGTTGAAGGCGTCCCGGATGGCGATGTGCATGTCCTCATGCGCATGATTGGCCGCTGGGTCGCGGCTCACCACGATCTCACGCCCCGGCACGGTGATATCCAGCCGGACGTGATAGAGATTGCCCTGGTGGTGGTTGCGATTGCTCGTCTCCAGCATAACCTTGCAGGCGATGATTCGGTCGGAAAGGCGGCCCAACGCCTCGGCGCGTTCGCGCACTTCCGCTTCCAGGAACTCCGAGGGGTCCATGCCGCGGAAGGAAATCTGCAGGGGAATTGGCATCTGTCGTCTCCACCCAGGCGGGTATCGGTGAGGAAATACTGTGCCGCCCCGACATCCATGCCGAAGCGGCACCGTCATCCTCTCTCGTTGAAGATCCAGGGCCATTGACGCAGGTCAAGCCCGCGCGCATCCCGCGTGGGTAACGTGGCGGGCCGGTGTTGGCTGCCGCGCGACAAGGACCTGAACGTGGACCCGCAGATCGTCACCATCACGCTCAATCCGGCCGTCGATATTGCCTGCGCGACGGATCGCATCGTCCCGACACGCAAGTTGCGCACCGGGGATGAGCAGTATGACCCGGGCGGTGGTGGCGTGAACGTCGCTCGTGTGATCCACGACCTGGGGGGGGCGGCAAGGGCGCTGATCCTGGTTGGGGGCGCGACTGGGTTACTGTACGAGGAACTGCTTAGTGCACACGGCGTGCCCTATGACGCCATTGCTATCCGAGGCCGCACACGCGTTTCCATGAATGTGCGGGAGCGCGTGACCGGCCAGGAATTCCGCTTCGTCGCCGAGGGGCCGGTGGTGGAGGAAGCAGAGTGGCAGGCAGTACTGGCTCACCTGGAAACGGTGAAGGCAGACTGGATTGTCGCCAGCGGCAGCCTGCCGCGCGGCGTGCCGCTGGATTTCTACGCCAGGGCGGCCGAAATCGCAGTCCGGCGCGGCCAGCGCTTTATACTGGATACGTCCGGTGAGCCCTTGCACCGGGCACTTGGCCATGGGTTGACGCTGGCCAAGCCAAGTCGTGGCGAATTTGAGGCACTGGCCGGTGCCACCCTGGCGGATGATGCCGACCTGGCTGCGGCGGCCCAGGCGATGGTGCGCCGGGGCGACGTGGCAATGCTGGCGATCTCCCTGGGTGCGGACGGGGCGATGCTGGTGACGGCCGATGACGTGCTGCGCATGGCGGCGGTGGAGGTGGCGGTGCGCAGTGCCGTGGGCGCCGGTGATAGTTTTCTGGCCGCGATGGCGCTGACGCTGGCGCGTGGCGCGGCGGCGGGCGATGCCTTCGCGTTTGGCGTGGCGGCCGGTGCCGCTGCGGTCGCATCCGGCGGCACGGCGCATCCGGATCCTGCCCTGGTGTCCGAATTGGCCGAAAGGCTGCGGGCGCAGTTGCGTTAGGGCGCCGGTTCCAGCGCCGCGCGCAGGCGCCGGAGCAAGGCTTCCCGCGCGGTGTCGTCGGCGGCCGCATCCAGCTTCGTGCCGATATCCAGGATCAGCCGGGAGCGGGCATTGTGCCAGTCCAGCCGGCTCACCGCTTCCGGGGCCAGGCGGGGATTGCCTGCGCCGGCCAGTCGCGCGCCGCCGGGATTCAATGCGTAGGTGGAGTCCAGTTCCGGTATGATCAGCCGATCGGGGGCAAGTCGCGTGGCTAGGTCCCGCAGGGCCTGTTCCTCGCCATGCACCAGGAATGTTCCTGCACCCACCGGCTGGCGCGCATCGATCCATTCCGCCAGTTCCGGGGCGTCGGCGTGGCCGGAATAGTCGTCAGTGAAGCTGACGCGGGCACGGACGGAGATCTCGTCGCCCTGGATGCGGACCTGTTTCGCGCCTTCCTGTAGCAGGCGGCCCAGCGTGCCGCTGGCCTGGAAGCCGACCAGTAGTACGGTGGCCTGCTTGTGCCACAGCCAGCGGCGCAGGTGATGGCGTATCCGCCCGGCTTCGCACATGCCGCTTCCGGCGAGGATAATCTTGAAACCCGCAACCTCCTCGATTGCCTTGCTTTCCTCAACCGACTCGGTCGGGCGCAGCCATGTTGAGTGCAGCAGGCTGGTGAATTCCTTGCCGCCGGCCAAATCCTCGGCGGCGTGGGCGAAGATCCGCGTGGCGCGTATGGCAAGTGGGGAATCGATGAAGATGGGCGCGCGCGGTATTTCACCGCGTTCCATCAGGCGAACCAGGTCCGCCAGTAGTTCCTGCGTGCGCTCAACGGCGAAGCTGGGGATTAGCAGCGCGCCGTCGGGCGCCACCGCATCCCGAACAAGCTGGCCGAGATGGTTGCGGCGCTCGTCCGGGCTCACCGCCGGGCGGTCGCGATCACCGTAGGTGGATTCACAGAACAGGTAGTCCACCCCGGCCGGACCTTCGGGCGGATGCTGCAGGGCCTTGTTGCCGGGGCCGATGTCGCCGGAGAAGAGCAATGTCAGGTCTCCGCCATCCCAGCCGGCGCCGATGACGGCGATTTCTATGGATGCGGAGCCAAGGATATGCCCCGCGTTCCAATAGCGCGCGCGCACCCCAGGCATGGGGCTGAACCAATCCATGTATTCCACCCTGCCGAACTGGCGCATCGCGTTGGCCGCGTCGCCGGCTGTATAGATCGGCGTCACGTCGGGCTTGCCGCGTCTGGCGTTGCGACGGTTCAGCGCGATCACTTCGGTTTCCTGAATGTTGCTCGCATCGCGCAACATCACGTCGCACAGGTCCATCGTGCCGTGCGTGGCGTGGATATTCCCTGCAAAGCCATCCCGCACCAGCTTTGGAATAAGACCGGAATGGTCGATATGCGCGTGTGTCAGCAGCACCGTGCGCAGGGATCGGGGGTCGAAGGGAAAACTGCGATAGTTCAGTTCCTTCAGCGTCTTCGACCCCTGGAACATGCCGCAATCCACTAGCAATGCGCCATGCGGCGTTTCCAACCGGTAGCACGAGCCGGTGACGGTGCGGGCGGCGCCGTGAAACGTGATGTGGACGCTCATGCGATGTCGTACCCACAGTTGAGACGTGCCGCGCGCACGGCGTGCTCGAATTCAAAGTGCTCTGCCGCGTGTATGCGGTACAGCGGTTCACCTTTACGCACGATGGCACCGATTTTTTGGAACAGATCGATGCCCGCACCCTTGCTGACGGGCGCACCGGCGTTGCGGGCCAGCCGATTGAGGCGAAGATTGTCAATGCCGACGACCGTGCCGTCGAGCGGGGCGGGAATATCCGCTGTCAGTTCTCCCAACGTCGGGACAGCGGGAGGCGGGCCCTGCGCGGCAATAATACGCTGCATCGCTGCCAGCGCGGCACCGGATTCCAGTAGTTCCCTTGCACGGGCCTGCCCGCCGCCGCCACGCACCGAGGGATCGAAGCCGATGATATGGCCTGACAGGTGGATGGACTTCTCGCGCAAATCGTCCGGCGCACACGGTTCGCCGCGCAGCACCGCCATGACGTCGCGTGCCTCCAGCACCGGGCCGATGCCGTGGCCGATCGGTTGCGTACCGTCGGACACGATGACCTCCAGGGTGATGCCGAGGCGGTCGCCCAAGAATTCGAACAACTTGCGTAGCCGTGTCGCTTCCTCCACGGAACGCACCTTGGCAGAGGGGCCCACCGGCACGTCGATCAACAGATGCGACGAGCCAGCAGCCAGCTTCTTGGACAGGATGGACGCCACCATCAACTCGCGCGTGTCGATGCCGAGCGGCCGTTCGACGCTGATCAGGATGTCATCGGCCGGAGACAGCCGGACATGCCCACCCCACACCAGGCAGCCGCCACATTCGCTGGCCACCCGGCGCATTTCTTCCGTCGTCAGGTCCACCCTGGTTAGCACTTCCATCGTGTCCGCCGTGCCTGCGGGGGACGTGATGGCGCGCGATGATGTCTTTGGGATCGTCAGCCCGTGGGCGGCAACGATTGGCACCACGATCATGGACGTGCGATTGCCGGGAATGCCGCCGATGCAATGCTTGTCCACGATCGGCGTCCGATCCCAACTCAGCTTTGTGCCGACATTCGCCATCGCCAGTGTCAGTTCCAGCAATTCCTCGGAGGTCAGGAATCCGGCGGCGCCGACTAGGAAGGCGGTGACCTCTATATCGGCGTAGCAGTAGGCGGCAATATCACGGATGATGGCTTCCACGTCCTCGGCCTTCAGCGGGTGCCCGGCGATCTTGCGGCGCACCGCGTCCATGCTGTCTGGCGGTAACGCCGGCACCAGCGTGGCGGGAGTACCTTCCGGTTGGCCCAGGCGGCGAAAAGCGGGTTCGGCGAGGCCGATCTCGTCCGGCGCGATCATTCCGGGGTCGTCGGAGGTGATCAACGTCGCCAGGATTTCCGTGCTGCCGTTGCGGATGCGCGCGCGGCTGAATGCGCGGAATACTTCCGTGCGCAGGCCGGCAAAGCGGGAGGAGATGATGGCGATGTTCTCTCTCCCAGTATCCAGGGGCAGGCGACGTATGCGCAGGCTTGGGTCGTTGCTGTTGCTTGTCACGCTTTTTCAACCCGGGTTGCTGATGGTGCCCTGCTCATCCTGGCGCGGTGTCTCCACGAATCGCATGAAGCGCGCCAGCGAGAATTTGAACAGCAGAACATAGGCTACATGGCAGGTAACAAACAGGACCAGCAGGTTCGACAATGCCTCGTGGATATCATCCAGTATGCCGTTGCCACGGCGTTCCCGGCCGCCGGCGCGTTGCCGGCTGTCATCCGCGTACGCCGGCGCTCCGATGGTGGCATCGGCCAGGCCGATGGCGCGGCCGCGATCCATCATCATCCCGGTGGTGGTAGTGCCTATGACCGTTGTAGCGATGCCGAGCAGCAATGTCCGGCTGATGGCGGGATGGGTCAGGGCGGTGCCCAGGCGCAGCCCGGAGAACACGGGGTAGAAGCGCGAAAGTCCCAACTGCCGCACGCCGGTCATGGCCCAGATCAGGCGCACCAGGATCAGCAGTGTCACGCCATAGCCCAGCCATACATGCACCCGACCCCACTCCCCGCTGACGTAGGCCAGCACTACCATTGCGCCCAGCAGCGCATGGTACTGGCGCTGGCGCAGCATCACGGACATGGTCAATACTCCTGTATGACGCCAATCATCTGCACCGCGGTGGTCGTGGCGCCATGCGCTGGATCAAGTGCCGTGTGCCATCAGGCCACCGCCGCGCGGTACAGCGCATCCGTGAAGTCCGGCGCCACATCCGCGGTCATGCGCGTGCGCAGGATGTCCAGATCCGACTGGAACAGGTCTGCGCTGATACGGGCAACGATGGTGGGGATGTCGCGCTTCATGCTGGGCACGTCGCCGATGGGCAGGCCGAAGCTGACGAAGCCGGAAGGGTTCTGCACGTGGATATGGCGCAGCAATGGGGCGGTGCCCAGTTGCTTCTCCTGCAATTCATGGCCGGCACCGAGATAGGGATGCAGGCCGAGACGTTCGTCCTGCTCCGCCGGCGGGGGCGTAAACCGGTGCTTCCACAGCAGGATATGCGCGGCAAAGTCGCGCAGTTCCGGGCGGGATGCGAGATCAGGCGAATAGCCGGTTCCGGCAATGACGAAGTCCAGGAGATGAGTGGCCTCGCCTGCCAGCGCTTCCACCCTGCCGTCTCGCTCCGCCGCGTTCTTCCATGGCGCGTTCAGATGAAGGCGGAAATTAGCGTGTCGCGTAGTGCGTGTGATTGCATCCGTGGTGGGTGTCGATCCGGCGCGGAAGAAGCGTATGGCCTGGTGCCAGCGATCCGCATCAGGCAGGGAATGGTAGTTGTCGTAAGCGCCGGAGAAGCCGCGGGAGCGTGTGACCGGCGTTGCGGCAATGGCTTCGCGGCGGGCGAACAGGTGCACTTCGGCGGCGCCATGTTCTAGCGCCACGCCGGCGGCATCAAAGGCCGATGCGGCGGCGCCGATGACACCGACGGTCTTGCCGCGGAGGGCAGCGAAGTCGATCGCGTCTTCCGTGTGCGCGTAGCGCGCGGCGGGAAGGTTTTGTGTGAGTACATGCGGCACGTATTTGCCGCCGGCACCGGAGAAGCCAGTGGCGAGGATAATCTTGCGGGCGGTTTCCACTGTGTTTGCGGATGGCGTGTGCAGATGCAGGCGGAAATGCCCGTCCGCCGGCGCGATGCGTTCCACGCGCGTCGAATAGCGCGGATTGATATCGAGGAACCGCCGATACCAACCGAGATAGGCCGCCCAGTCGGTGCGTGGAATCCGCTCGATCGCGGCATAGGCGTCCTCGCCGTGGCGTGCTTCGTACCACGCCTGGAAGCCCAGCGCGGGCACGCCGAGTTCCGGCCCCGGCAGGTTCTTTGGCGTGCGCAGCAGATTCATCCGCGCCGCGTTCAACCAGATGCCGGTGCGTTCCTCGTTCTCCGCCGCTTCCAGGATTGTTACCTTGCCGATGCCGGCGCGGCGCAGCGCGAAGGCCAGCGCGCAGCCGCTTTGTCCACCGCCGATAATGGCGACGTTGTGGTCGATGCCCGGTCTGTCCGGCACCCAGTTGGCCGGATCCGGGCCCATCAGGCGAAGCGCAGTGCGCGCGGCGGTATCGGGATCGTGCTGTTGGGTCATGTTGGCGTTTCCTCTTGCGGCAATTGTCGGCGCTTCGCGCGAAACCGCAAGCGCACTTGCCCCGCCCCGGCGTTTCGCCCCACCATGCGGCGGGAAACAGGGAAGCCCCGCGCAGGGTACCCAGGTTTAGGGAGATGACGACCAATGCTGAACAGGCGAGGATTGATGGCTGGCGCCGCCGCGGCTGCCGCGGCGGCACCGCTGGCGCGCCCGGCGATCGCGCAGAACACCAAGGTGCTCACCCAGATGCCGCAGGCCACGCTGACGAGCGTGGACCCGATCTGGAGTTCGTCGCAGATCAGCCGTAATCTAGGCTTCATGGTGTTCGAACCGCTTTATGGTCGCGACGCCAACGGCGTGCCACGCCCGCTGATGCTGGAAGGCGACGTTGTGGAGGATGGCGGCCGGCGCTGGACCATGAAGCTGCGCGATGGCCTGGTGTGGCACGATGGCGGAAAAGTCACCGCCAAGGACTGCATCGCCTCTATCCTGCGCTGGACCAAGCGCGACGCCACCGGGGTTTCCATGATGGCGCGGCTGGAGGCCATCGAGGCGACCGACGATCGCACTATTTCCTGGCGTTTCAACAAGCCCTATCCGCATCTGCGCCTGCTGCTCTCCAAGGTTGTGCAGCCGGTATTGATGATGCCGGAGCGTGTGGCGCAGACGGATCCCTTCAAGCAGATCACGGAGGTGATCGGCTGTGGCCCGTTCCGCTGGGTGGCGAATGAGCATGTCCTGGGCAGCCAGGCGGTGTTCGCGAAGTTTGATGGCTACGTTCCGCGCAATGAGCCGCCGAGCTACATGGCTGGCGGGCACAAGGTGCTGCTGGACCGCGTGGTGTGGAAGATGATCCCCGATGCAGGTACCGCGGCCAATGCGTTGATTACCGGTGAGGTGGATTGGATTGAGATCCCGCTACCCGACTTGCTGCCACTACTGCGCAAGACCCGTGGTGTTCGGACGGAGGTGTTGGACAAGGCCGGGCAGATCATGTTCCTGCGTCCCAACCATGTCATCGCGCCCACAAATATCGTCGCCGTGCGCCAGGCCATGATGGCGGCGATGAGCCAGAAAGAAATGGTGGACGCCGTGATGGGCGGCGATCCGCAGAACGGTACGGTCGATGTTGGTTTCCTTGCTACCGGCAAGAAGGAGGTGGACGAAGCGGGCCTGGACATCGTTCGCAAGAAGCATACGAGTGCCGAAGTGAAGGCGATGATCGACAAATCCGGCTACCAGGGTGAGAAGCTGGTGTTGCTGCATGCGACTGACCATAATTTCTTCAATCCCATGGGCTCGGTTGTGGCACGCATGCTGTCCGAGGCCGGCTTCGCGGTGGATGACCAGGCAATGGACTGGGGTACGGTACAGACCCGCCGTACCAGCCGGGAACCGTTGGGCAAGGGTGGCTGGTCGATGTTCCCCTCCGTGGTGGCAGTGGCGGAATATCGGGACCTGATCGGTACCGGCTTCATGCGCGGGGATGGCAAACAGGGCTGGTTTGGCTGGCCGAACAACCCGCGCATCGAAGAAATCTACGAGCAGTGGCTCGGTTCGTCCGACACGGTGGAGCAGACCAAGCTGGAGCGGGAGTACGAACTGCAGGGCTTCGCAACTTTGCCCTACATCCCGTTGGGTCGCTACAGGCAGACGTCCGCCTGGCGGGACAATTTGACGGGGCTGTTGGAAGGTCCGTCCGTCGTGTTCTGGAACGTGACAAAGAGCTAGCAGGAAGGAGACGACACCATGATCCGTCGCCGCGCGTTTGCCGCCGGTGCCACTGCGGCGCTGCTGGCGCCGTCTGTTTCCCGCGGGGCCGAGAGCAAGGTCTTGAAGTTCATCCCGCAATCGGACCTGACGATCCTCGATCCAATCGTCACCACCGTCTACACGGCGCGCAACCACGGCTACATGGTGTATGATACGCTGTTCGGCATGGACGGCAGCTACCGCATGCAGCCGCAGATGCTGGAATCCTACCAGGTGGAGGATGACGGCAAGCGTTGGGTGCTGAAGCTGCGCGATGGGCTGACGTGGCATGACGGCGAGAAGGTGCTGGCGAAGGACTGTGTTGCCTCCATCAAGCGCTGGGGGCGGCGCGATGGCATTGGCAGCCTGCTGCTGTCCCGCACCGATGAGATGGTGGTGGCGGACGACCGCACCTTCCAGATCCGCCTGAAGAAGCCGTTCGCGCTGCTGCCTTATGCGTTCGGAAAGATCTCCACGCCGATGTGCGCGATGATGCCGGAACGCTTCGCCAACATGGACCCGTTCAAGCCGATCCCGGAGATGGTCGGGTCTGGCCCGTTCCGCTTCAAGGCGGACGAATGGCTTTCCGGCTCTCGTGCCGTATACGTGAAGAACGACAAATATGTGCCGCGCAATGAGCCGGGTACGAGTTGGACTGCCGGCGGCAAGGTGGTGCATTTTGAGCGGGTGGAGTGGGTGACGAGCCCGGATGACGGCACGTCCGCCTCCGCCATGCGCTCGGGTGAGATGGACTGGTGGGAACTGCCGACGCCTGATCTACTGCCCGTGCTGCAACGCTCCGGCAAGGTGAAGTCGGGCGTGAAGGACCCGAACGGCATCATGGGCATGCTGAAGACCAACAATCTGCAGCCGCCCTTCAACAGTGCCGAGATCCGCCGCGCGCTGCTGCGGTCAGTGTCCCAGAAAGAGTACATGACGGCGGTGGCCGGCGACGACCCAAAGATGTGGCGCGTGGGTGTGGGTATATTCACGCCAGGCACGGACATGGCTTCGGATGCCGGGATGGACGTGCTGAACGGCCCGCGCGACATTGCCAAGGCCAAGGCGATGATCAAGGAAGCCGGCTATAACAATGAGCGAACGGTGCTGCTGCACCCGACCGACCCGCATTACCGCAAGGCGATGGGCGACATGACGGCGGACATGCTGAAGCAACTCGGCTTCAACCTGGATGTGCAGGCGCTGGACTGGGGTACGGCCATCGTGCGGCGGGAAAACAAGCAGCCGGTGGACAAAGGAGGTTGGTCCGCGCTGTGCACCACGGCCAACGGCCTGGACATGCAGACTCCGACGCTGCATTTCCTGAAGACCACGGGCGAAACCGCATGGTTCGGCTGGACCAAAAGCGAGAAGATCGAGGAACTGCGCGCTGCCTGGGTGGATGCGCCGGACCTGGACGCGCAGAAGAAGATCGCCGCCGAAATCCAGCGCCAGTGCTGGATTGATGTGCCGCAAATTCCGCTCGGCATCTGGTTCCAGCCGACGGCGTGGCAGAGCACGATCGATGGCATCGTGCCGGGCTTCCCCATCTTCTGGGATGTGAAGCGGGTATAGTGCGTTAGCCCGGAAAACAGGAAGGAAACGGCCCATGCGTGTTGTCGCGCTGGAGGAGCATTTCACTGTCCCGACCATCGCCGGGCGGATTGATCGCGACGCGGTGCGCCGTCGCGGCTTCCAGCCCCGCAAGGGCCCGAAGTATGGGCCCGGCCCCATGGATCTGGCACCGGAAATCGGGCCATCGCGACTGGCATCCATGGATCAGGCCGGCATCACCGTTCAGGTGCTCTCCAACACTGGACCGGGGCCGGACTTGGTACCGGGGCCGGATGGTGTGGCGATGGCGCGGGAGATGAACGACCACCTGGCCGAGGCATGCGGCCGATATCCAGACCGCTTCGCCGGCTTTGCCGTGCTGCCGATGTGCAGCCCGGAGGCCTGCGCCGATGAACTGGTGCGCACCGTGCAGAGCCTCGGCTTCGTCGGCGCCTTGATCAATGGCACGACGGACGGACGCTTTCTCGATCACCCGGGCTATGACGCGCTGCTATCACAGGCGGAGGCACTGGATGTGCCGATCTACATCCACCCGCATCTGGCTCCTGAAGCGGTGCGCGCCGCCTATTACTCCGGATTGGACCAGGGCGCTGGCCGCGTGCTGGAAGCCGCGGGCTGGGGCTGGCACCAGGAGACCGCCATCCATGTGCTGCGCATGGTGCTCGCCGGCACCCTGGACAAGCATCCCAGACTGAAGATCATCATCGGCCATATGGGCGAGATGCTGCCGATGATGCTGGCGCGCTGCGACGAGGTGTTCGCGTTGGACATCGGCCATCTGCAACGCCCGATCAGTCGTCAGATCCTGGACCAGGTGTGGATCACCACATCCGGCATCTTCACGCAACCGCCCTTCCTCGCTGCGCTGCTCACCTTCGGGATCGACCGGATCATGTTCAGCGTGGACTATCCCTATGCTCCCAACGCTAAGGGCCAGGCGTTTCTGGACCGTATCTCCCTCTCCCCTGCCGACATGGTGAAGCTGACGCATGGCAATGCCGATGCGCTGCTGAGGCTGCGGCGTTAGCGCCGCGAGCCAAAAAGAGAAGGGGGCTACCGGCCGCACCATGGATGTTCCGCAACGCCGGCAAAGCTTCCTCGCGCCCTTTGGCGTGCGCCCATTCCGCTTTCAGTTTGCCGGTGACCTCACCACCACCTGGGGCATCGAGATGGAGGTCATCGTCCTCGGTTGGTACATCCTGGTCGAGACGAATTCCGTCCTGTTGCTCACTCTCTATGGCGCGTTGCAATACATCGGCACGCTGATCGCGCCCTTGCTGGGAATGGCAAGCGACCGATTTGGCCACCGGAATGTCCTCACCGCTATGCGCGCGGTCTATGCCGCGGTGGCGGTCACGTTGATGTCGCTCGCCTTTCTCGGCGCACTGCACCCGACCTATGTGCTGATCCTTGCTGGTGTCTCCGGCCTTATTCGCGCGTCGGACAACGGAGTACGCAACGCACTCTCGGCCGAGGTGCTGCCGCCGCCATTGCTGATGGCGGGCGTGGGTTTGCTGCGCATTACGTCGGATTCCGCGCGCATAGTCGGCGCATTGGCCGGCGCCACAGTGTATGCCGCCATCGGTATGGGGCCGGCCTGTTTGCTGTTCTCGGCCTTCTACGTCATTGGCACCACCTTGACATTCTGCGTTGGCCCAGCGCCCGGCAGCCATGGCGCCGTAACGCGACCGTCGCCCTGGGCAGCGATGCGGGAAGGCATGGTGATGGTCTGGCACACGCCGCCCTTGCTGGCGGCTATGTGGCTGGCCTTTCTGGTCAACCTGACTGCCTGGCCATGGACACTCGGCCTTTTGCCCTATTTTGCCCGCAATGTGCTCCATGTGGACCAGGCCGGCCTTGGCTCGCTGGTGGCCAGTTTCTCGTCCGGTGCTCTCATCGGCTCGCTGCTCGTCAGCCTGCTGGGTCGACGCATCCAGCCGGGGCGCTTCATGCTGGTTGCCTCGGTAATCTGGCACGCGCTGCTGCTGGTATTCACGCATATGCCCAGCATGGGGCTTGCATGTGCTGTGCTCGTGGTCGCCGGCATCTCGCAAAGCATGAGCATGGTGCCCATGGCGGTGATGCTGCTGCACATCGCGGGCCAGCGCTTCCGTGGCCGTGTCATGGGGGTGCGCATGCTTGCCATCTATGGCTTGCCGATGGGGCTGATGATCGCCGGCGTATTGATACCGCGCTTTGGCTTTCATGCCACGGCGACATTGTATTGCGTTGGCGGTCTTGTCGCCACGATTGCCATTGGCTGTTACTGGCGCGTGCATGTCTGGCCGCGCCATTTGCCGGCGAACAACGGCTGAGACGATAGGGAAGGGGAGACGACCACCATGTTCGTGCGCAGGCTTGCTATACTGCTGTTCACCTGTGTTCTCGGCATCACGCCGCTGGCGGCACAGGACAAGTACCCCTCCAAGCCGGTTCGGTTGATCGTGCCCTTTTCCGCTGGTGGCCCCACGGACATCGTCGCCCGTATCATCGGCGCCAAGATGGGGGAGAATCTTGGCCAGCAGGTACTGGTTGATAATCGCTCCGGTGCCGGTGGCAAGATCGGCAGCGACGCGGCGGCCAAGGCGGCGCCGGATGGCTACACGCTGGTGTTGGCCACCGTCTCCACGCACTCGGTCAACCCTGGCCTCTACAAGACCATCCCCTACGACCCGGTGAAGGATTTCGAAGCGATCGGCATGGTGGGGGATATTCCGCTGCTGCTCTCCGTGCACCACTCTGCCAGCGCCAAGAACGTGAAGGAACTGGTGGAACTGGTACGCGCCAATCCCGGCAAGTACAGCTTCGGCTCCCCGGGGCTGGGCAGCATGGGGCATCTGTGCAGCGCCAATCTTATGCGCATTGTCGGCAACATGGACCTGGCGCATGTGCCGTATCGTGGCGGCGGGCAGATGATGAACGACCTGGCCGCCGGGCAGATCCTGATGGAGTTCGAAGGCACGCCAACCAGCCTGCCGCAGATCCAGGCCGGCACCAACCGCCCCATCGCCGCCGGTTCC
>Ga0315912_10003297_pt1 | contig 16172 bp, 9 predicted proteins | sample VfabasoilMG_FD_204469 | JGI IMG/M metagenome (GOLD analysis project Ga0315912, IMG submission 204469) | Garden soil microbial communities collected in Santa Monica, California, United States - V. faba soil | ecosystem: Environmental > Terrestrial > Soil > Garden | place: USA: California... | reverse complement strand
ACCCGATCGAGTGAGGGCCGGTAGCGCCTTGTCGAGGGCCTCGGCAGCCTCGCGGAGCTCCCGTGGCAAGACAGCGTCCTTTCCGCCGCCCTCCCACAGAAGAGGCAGCACCTCCCGCAGCGACTCGTCCTCGGCGAGCGCAAGCGCGAGCGTGGTCAGGGTCTCTTCTACCTTGGTCGGGATCATCGGGCGCGGATCACCAGCGAGCTTGTCTTGGCCAAGGTATCAAGCTCAAAGCGGCCATTGAAGCGCTGGGCGCCGAAAAAGAACCTACAGTGGCGCCAGACCCGGGCCCTCCAAAGGAACCCTCCAAAGGAACCCTTCAGGGAGCCCTTCCCAGGAACCCTTCCGAGAAACCCTTCCGAGAAACCCCTCCGAGAAAACCAGACAGCGAACCAAAGAGCCGGGTTACTTCAGTACCTGCTGGTCCCGCGCGAGGGGCAAAAGTGCGCTATAGTGAAGGGGAGCGCCCTTTCGGTTCTCAGCCGATCATGACTGTCGTTCATCCCACGAGGCCCCTGTCCGTCTTCGTCCCCCGCGAGATCAAGCCCCAGGAGCACCGCGTCGCCGTGACGCCCGACCTTTGCGGGGAGCTCGTCCGGGCCGGCTCGCGTGTAACTTTGGAAACGGGAGCGGGCTTCCATGCCGGGCATCCGGACGACGACTACCGGAGCGCTGGCGCCGACGTCATCGATGACGCGGACGTAGGGTACGCCAGCGCCCAATTGGTAGTGAAGGTGAAGGAGCCGCTCGAAGCGGAGTATGCCCTCTTGCGGCCGGGCCAAGTCCTCTTCACGTACCTGCATCTCGCCGCGAGTCAGCCGCTGACCGAGGCGCTGGTTCGCTCTGGGGCCAGCGCGCTCGCCTACGAGACGCTGGTGGATGACGACGGGCAGCTCCCGCTGCTCACACCGATGAGCGAGGTCGCGGGCCGTCTGAGCGTGCAGGAGGGCGCGCGCCACCTCCTGGCGCCAAGCGGCGGCCGCGGTGTCCTCCTCGGTGGTGTGCCGGGGACCCGCCCCGGCGTGGTGCTCGTGATTGGCGGTGGTGTCGTAGGGACCGAGGCCGCTCGCATGGCAGCTGGACTCGGGGCGGAGGTGGTGCTCTTGGAGCGAAACCTGACGCGGCTGCGCCAGCTTTCGAGCGAGCTGCCCAAGAACGTGTGCCTTCTCTACAGCGACGGCGCGACGCTGCGTCGGGAGCTCGCCCGGGCGGACCTGGTCGTCGGGGCGGTGCTCTTGCGTGGGGCTCGCGCGCCTCGCCTACTCACCCGCGCCGATCTGCGCTCGATGAAACCGGGGGCCGTCTTGGTCGACGTTGCAGTGGACCAAGGAGGCGTCGCCGAGACGACGCGCCCGACGTCGCATGCGGAGCCGACGTACGTCGTGGATGGCATCGTGCACTACGCCGTACCGAACATGCCGGGGGCCGTGCCCCGTACCAGCACCGATGCTCTGGTTCATGCGACCGCCCCCTACATTCAGCTCCTGGCGCGTCTGGGCCTCGAGGCGGCCGTGCGCGCGGACCCTCGGCTGCTCTCGGCGATCAACGTGCACGCTGGTTGGGTGACCGAACCTGCGGTCGCACAAACGTTCGGGCTTCCGTTCGTCCCGCCGCTGCAAGCGATCCACCGTCCACTCAGCCATCCCCCGAAGTCCGGGGCAGCCTGAGCTCGATCAAGCGCTCGGCGACGCGCTCCAATTTCTCGCTGCGTTCGGCCCGACAGTGGCTGCTGCCGCGCTCGAGCCAGCGGCAAACATCCGGTCGGCGCTCGTAGATCCCGCACAGCGCCCGCCCGCTTTTCGGGTCGATGGCGAGTGCCGCGCAGTGCCCGGAATCGAGCCGCATGTAGACCCGATTCCCGATGAAGTGGGTGAGGCGCTGGGCGTCCTCGCCCAGCCGCTCGTAGTCGGAACCGAAGACCCGCAGGTAATCGGGAGCTCGGGAGAAGCAGCAGGCCCCACATGTCGTGCAGTCGTCAGGCGAAGCATCTGGCCTCTCCTTGAGCGGGGGCATCCCCCAACGTATCCTGAATTGATCACATGTCCACACTCCTGGTCCTGGGCAACCTCGATGCCGACTGGCTCGTCACCCTCGAGCAAGCCGCAGCTGCTGCCGGCTATGGCCTGCAAGCTCGAGCGGGCGAGGACGACGTGCCCGCGGAGCTTTTGACCTCCGTGCGGGCGGTCGTGCTCGGTGATTTGCCCGGAGGGCCTCTGCTTGCGGCCACCAGGCTCAGGGAAGGGGCGCATTTCGAGCGCGTGGCCCTCTTGGCAGTTTGGGCCGATCCGCGGCCGAGCGACTACGTCGCCTGCCTCACGGCCGGCATCGACGATCTCCTGGTCGATCGGCGAGACAGGTCTGGCCTTCGGCAGAGGCTCGATGCTGCGCGGGAGGCAGCGCTGGGGGCCTCCCGCTCACTGCGCCGCGGGCTCGCTCTGGCGATCGGTCCTGTGCAGGCGCGATCGAGCGCGCGGGTCCGCGCTCTTGCGGGTGCAGGCTTTCGTGCGCAAGTGCACGAGACGACGGATGCGCCGTGGCTCACCGAGCCGCGCCTGGCTCTGGTGGTCTGGGAGCCGACCGATCCGGCGTCGGCCCTGCAGGAGATCCGCGCCGCCCGCCAGGCGGGTGCCCTATGCCGCTTCGTGCTCTCCGTGCCGGACCAGGAAGTCGCCGCGCTGGCTGCCGAATGCGACAAGCTCGACGGCGTGCGGGTGTTGCCGGAAACGTCTCCGCCGGACGGCGTCGTTTTTCTGGTCAACGAGATGGCCGAGTCGGGTGTGCAGAACCAACGTGCGTCGCGGCGCCGCTTGGCCTCTGCGCTGGTGCACTTCGCTGCAGGCGGACGCACGGATCTCGGCCTTTCGTACAACGTCAGCGCGGGCGGCTTGTACGTGCGGACGTTGGCTCCGCCCACGAGCGGCCCGGTCGAGCTCTCGGTCGACGTGGCTGGGTCGCGTGCCACGGTCTCGTGCGAGCTCGCCTGGTCGCGGGCGCTTGCCTACGACGGCACGGCGACGGCTCCACCGGGCTTCGGCGTGAAGATCGTGAAGACGAGTGCGGCAGCGCAAGAGCTCCTGGCCACGCTCGGCGCTGGCTAGCAGCCTCAGTCGACCACGACCACCAAGCCGGCGCCGAGCGTGACGGCTTGCGCCACGCTCCTGCCAGCTTCGGAGGTGTCGTCGATGACCAGCTCGTCCTGGCAGCCTCGGTCGGGTGCGCAGATCTGGCCCGCGGCGGCGCAGTCCTCGGTCTCACCGCTTTGGCAGTCTTGGCTCGTCGTTCCTGCGCAGACGACGGCGGCGCTTTGGTCATTGCAGCTTTCGTCCTGAAAGAACGCGCCGAGGTCGAGCCCCGTGACCCAGGCCGCGCTGTCGAAGGTCGCGGTCAGCGCGGACGTCTCGGGATGAAGCTCCGCGTCGAAGGCGCCTGGGGCCGAGCGGACGACGGGCTGCCCGCGATCGGCTTCGCTGGAAGCGATGGTGAGAGCGATGCGGAAGGGGACACTCGGAGCGCCAGCAAGGGGCAGCTCTGCAGTTCCCTCCAGAGCCAGCGAGCGCCCGCCGAGCTCCTCCGCGGCCCCGAGCACGAGGGGCGTTTCCGTCGTCAACAGCGAGACGATGCCGCAATCGTGCATGTACGAAAGCGCGCGCCCCGAGTAGCCGTCGAGGCTGCCCACGAGCATGGGATCGGCGTCCAAGAGGTCGATCACGGCCGCCTCGCGCCACTCCGCCAGCGCCGCCATACAGGTCTGGCCTGCCTGGGCGCCAGCGCAGGCGTAGAATGGACCGAAGGCGAGGTCAGCGCGGTCGAAGAGCAGGCGGGTGCCGTCGGCGAGCGTGGCCTCCGTGGTGCCGCCGCGAGCGTAGAGGTCGAGCGAAATGGGGAAAACGGCGCTCTCGGTACACCCACCAGAGAGGAGGGCACCCAGCGGCAAGGCAAGGGCCGAGAAGGCTGAGCCAGCGGTCTTGCTCATAGTGTCAGCCCCAGGCTGAGCAGGACCGTGGGTGGCACCGCAGCAGCGACGTGGCGCTCGGGTACCCGAGAGGGCACGGCGCTCGGATCCCAACTCGAGACGAAGGCGGCCTCGCGCGCGGCCATCGTGCCACCGAACAGATTGTAGCCAGACAGCGCGAGCTTCACGCTTCGGTATTCGAAGCCGAGCAGCGCGTCGAGCCAGGCCACTTCCGGTGTGGCTTCGGAATAGCCGAGTGGGCGCTCCGAGGCGACGGTGAGGCCGGTGCCGAGCTCGAGCTCGAGCGGATGGCCGAAGGGAGTGCCGAGCGTGCGTCGGGCGGAGAGATCGAGGCGCACCGTGAGTGCCGGCACACCGGGAACGGCCTGGCCGGGGACGAACGGAGGAAAGGGCTCCTCGGCCGTAGGCGCCGGAGGGCCCTCGAGGGTCGCCCGCACCGCGGTCACGGAGAGCGCGCCGACGAGCCAGTCCCAGGGCATCGCTTGCGCGTGCAGCGTGGCACCGATGCGGGTGCTTGGGCCGAGAGACTCGAGCTCTTGGTCCGCTGGATCGAAGAGTATCTCGTCTCCCACGAAGGTCGCGTGGCCCGTCAGCTTCGCATCGACCTTCTTCCCGAGCCGGAGGCGGACTCCCACGTCGGCGCTGTCGACCAGGGACAGCGGCGCAGACTCACCCTCGTCGAGCCCCGCGGCCTGCGCCGAACGGTAGCCTCGACCGTAGCTTGCCAGGAGCGAAAGCGCGGGCGCCATGCGGACCTCCAGGCTGGTGCGGGGCAGGAGCGCCAGGCCCGTTGCCGTCCTCCGGTACCCAGGGAGCGAGTCACCCTGCGGGCGGCTCGGGTCGGGGAGGTTCCCCAGCTGATCGTCGATGAGGTAGCTTTGCGCTACGCCGCGCACGCCTCCGCGCAGAGTGAGGGCCGTGCCCAGCTGCCAGTCCAGATCGAGGAACGTGCCGAGCTGCATCAAGCGCAGATCCGCGCGTGCGCGTGCGTCCCAGACCTGATTGTGGACGCTGGCGTCGATGAGCGACTGGCTTTGTCCTACGAGGTCGAGCCGTGCGTCCACGCCCGCTTCCACCGTGCCGTGGAGCCAAGGGGAAACCTCGAGCGCCTGCGTGCGGTAGCGGCCGAGCATGCCGAGCGACCCGGTCTGGTTCGTCTGCTCGAATAGATCTCCCCGCCCGGAAACGCCTGGGAGCTGCTCGGAGACCTCGATGAAGCCGGTCGTGTTGGAGAGCGCGCGAAAGTCGTCGATGCCGCCCCAGAGGCCGAGAGTGCCGCTGGCATGCTCGGGACCCTCGTAGTCGGCGAAGAAGCCGCCCATCAAGCGCGCAGCGCTCGCACCCTGCGCTCGTGCCGTGTCCAGGTCGTACGCGCAGGTGAAGCAAACGACCCCGCCCTCGACGTCGTCCTTGCGCACCATGCCCGCGCTCGCTGCGTCAGCGGCATGAGCGAGCGCCAGCGCCCGGTAGGTCAGCGGCCCATGGCCGAAGCGATGCTGCACGATCGCGCTTGCCGCCTGCCCGGAGCGGTTCTCACCGAAGCCGCCAGTGCTGGTGAGCTGGACGGCCCCGAAGCTCTCCCGGTGCGCCTCGCGTGGAGCCCACAGCACCTTCTGGCGGAAGGTGTCGAAGGATCCGAAGGCGCTCTCGATGAACAGGCCGCGTCGGGCCTCGTCCACGCCGAGCCCCACGTCGATCGAGCCGGCCACGGAGAAATCGCCCTGGCGCGGATCTGCGATGCCTTCTTTGACCACCAGGTGGTCGACGCTTTCGGCAATCAAGAACCCGAGGTCGGCGTAGCCTTGGCCGTGAATGTGCGACGGCAAGTTGATGGGCAGCCCACCTACGTTGATGGCGACGTCTTGACCGTGCTCCGCATCGAAACCCCGAAGCGAGAAGGAGTGCGCCACCGCGAGGCCTTCGGTTCGCACCGAGACCAGGCCGGGTACGCTGCGCAGAACGTCCGCGCCTTCGAGCCGCGGAGCTGCGGCGAGCACCTCGTGATGGAGGAAATAGTCGCTCGGGCCGCGCACCTCGGCGCGCGGGGCGCGTGTGCCGTGTACCGTGACCTCGAGGTGGGCATCGCCTTCGTGCGGCCCTGTGTGATCATGCACCGCGGCGACCGGCCGCGCTCCTGCTTTGGCGCTTTCGCCTCCGGCGGCGGCTGCCTCCGGGCCCTCGAGTAGCGGTGGGTCGAACTCGACTGCCAGGCGCACGCGGGCCCGCACGGCCTCTCCATTCCGGCGGGCGGGTTCGAACGACCAGGTGCGGGCGGCGGCGAGTGCGGCCTCGCCCAGCTCGGGGTCCGACCCGGCGCTCACGGTGGCTTCCTCGATGCGCCCGTCCACCCCGACCACGACCACGAGCTCGACCACCGCGTCGGTGGCGCCGGGCGGCAAGACCGGTCGAGCCCCTGTGAGCAGACGCGGGGGGGAGGTCACCGCCCGGGGGCTGGGCTCGGCCGGAGGCGGCCCCGGCGCATCGTCTTCGTCGCGCGCGGCCGGGGGATCCAGGGCAGGGGGACCCGGGGCGGGGCTCGGCGCCGGAGGGTCCTCTGCCGGCGGGATGTCTGCAGGGGGGGAGGCGACGGGGGGATCGGCGCCGACCTCAGGCGCTGCCAGGGCCGGGATCGGCCCCGCCGCGCAGAGCGGGACGAGCAGCACAGGAGGCCAGCGGCGCATGAACTGGGCCGCCGGCTACCATCCGGCCCAGCTAGATGCAATGCGATTGCGTTTGGCCGATGGGCGACAAGTGGCGCATCGAGGACCTGGCGCGGAGGCACCCGGCTCAGGGGATGAGCCAGCGCAGTGCGGAGGTCCGGCGCGCGAGGGCCCCCAAGAGGACGCAGACCGCCATCAAGAGCAGCGTGCAGACGATCGCGAAGCCGAGCGTTCCATGGCCGGGCAGCTGAGCGAGAAAGGAGTTGGCTATGTCCAGAAGCAGCACGTGCGAGAGGAAAGCAAAGTAGGTGAGACGGCCGAGGGGAGCGACGGTCAGCACCCAGCGCCGTGCGGACGCAAACAAGAACGTGCCAAGCAGCGCGAGGCCGGCGAGGTTGGCGACGAAGCGGCCTTCGGAGTGTGTCACCAGGTCGATGAACGCGAACCCGCGCTGATAGAAGACCTCCAGCGCGACGAACAGCACGGCCAGTGCCCAGGCGAGGCGTGGAGTCGCCGCCCGCGCGGGCGGCGAGTCTCCGGCAGCGGGCGCCCCGCTCTCGGTCGATGCCGAGCCCTTGATGAAGAGAGCGCTGGCAAAAATCGAGGCCACCATGAGCGGCACCTCTTCGATCCAGCGATCGAGGCGATGCAGGTGCGCGTCGATGGCCCAGATCCGGTCCATCGCGAAAAACACGATGCGGTAGAAGAGCCAGTAGGTCCCGAGCGCGACCAGCGCTCCGGTCCAAGCCAGGCGCCTCATCGAAAGGCGGACCAGCTTCGGCATGACCCAGAAGGTCACGGTGCCGGCGAAGGCGGCGAACGGCAGGAACCACAAGTGTCGAGCCGTGCCCGCGAACGGTCCCCACCATTTGGCGAGCTCGCCCAGGCTCATGCCCGTCGGGCGGGTGACGATGTAGTAGAAGACCGCGTAGATCAGGCTCCAGAGCAAGAAAGGCACGAGCAAGCGCTGGAGGCGCTGGCGCAGTGCCTGCTCGAAGCGGGGTGGGCTCGGCTTGGTGGCGCTGCGGGCGGCGAAGAAGACGGCGGCAGCCACGTAGAACGAGGTGCCGAAGCGACCGAGCGCGGCCCAGGAGGGGCTGTGGCCCTGCATCTCGGCCACGTGGGTCCACATCACGCCGTAGGTGGCGAGGACGCGTCCTGCGTCCAGTCCGGCCAAGCGGCCGGTGCTTTCTCCCCGTGCCCAGCCATCTCGCCAGGCCGCCGCCTTGGCGAGGAGCGCAGCGCTCGAGTCGCGTAATTGCTGCTGCCCGTGCTGCAGATCGTCCGCCGCCTGCGCCAGGAGGGCAGAACTGGAGTCCCGGAGCGAAGGGGAGGGGCGGTCCGCGGCCAGGGCGCTCGCGTCGCTGGGCAGGGCGCTCATGCTGGTTTCTTATGCCACCAAGGCGTCAAATTGTCATCGTGGGCCGAGCAGCAAAGCGCCTACGACCGACCCGGCCGGACCGCCTCGTGCACGGTCTCTCGTCGGAGGGCTTCGGCGGCGACCCAGTGTTGATTACACTCACGGGACAATGGCCGATTCGCAGAAGCCGCCCGTGCCGCCACCTGGCAAAAGCTCCGACGCACGCCCCTCTGCAGGAGTTCGCTCCGTTCGGCCGCTTCCGGCCAAGACCAAGGCTCCGAGCCCACCCTCGCCGCCCCCGCCGCCAGGTGGGGTCAAGCGTGAGCTGCCTCCTCCCGAGCTACCGAAAGGCCCACCTCCCATGCCCAGCCGGGCGCCCCGCGGCGTGCCTCCGCTGGCCGCACCGCCCGGTTCTTCCAAGGCACCGCTCCCCCCACCCACTCCAGCGCCCCCCCGCGTTCGCGACGCGCACTCGGATCGGCCAGCGCCGCCGTCGTCGGCTCGACCTGCACCGGCGTCGTCCACGCCCCCGCCGCCGCCGAGCTCTCGTGCGGTGCAGGCCCCCATCATCCCGCCCGCCGTCCCGCTGCCCGAGTCCGTGGTCGAGCTACCCCAGGACGCACTGACGTCGGTAGTGGGATTTTCGCCGCCCGCGTCAGCGCGCGTGGTCGAGCTACCCCAGGACGCGCTGACGTCGGTGGTGGGATTTTCACCGCCCGCGTCAGCGCGCGCGGTCGAAGCACATACGGACGGGACGTCGTCGCCCCCTCCACCCCCGGCCCGCAGTCGCGCCGCGGCAAAGCCCAAGCCCCAGCCCCAGCCTTCCACGCCGCCTAAGGCTCCCATGCGGCCGACGGGGGCTCCTGCACCGCCCGCACCCGAGGCCACCGCGTCGATGCACCCGGAAGCCTACGGCACAGTGCTCGAGCTGGTTCCGGACCGGGCTTCGGCGCCCGAGGATCGCTTGGCAGCGGCGCGCGAGCTGGTGGCTCTCTGTGAGAACGAGCTGAAGGAAACGCGCGACCGCGGGCGACGCGCCCGGCTGCACTACGAGTGTGCGCGCCTCTACGAGGCCCCCATCTTCGACCTCGACCTAGCGCTCGATCACTACCAGCAGGCGCGAGCCCTCGCGGCGCAGCACGGACCAACCAGCTCGGGTCTGCGCCGGGTCCGCTTCCTGCGCGGCGAGTGGGAGGCTGCGCTGAAGGCGCTGGCCGAGGAGCTCGAGCTCGCACCCGGACCGAGTGAGCGCGGGGCCCTCCATTTCTTGCGTGGCCAACTGCTCGAGCAGCGGCTGCACCGCCCGGCCGACGCTCGTGCCGCCTACGCCCAGGCTCTAGCCCAGCTGCCGAGCGACGGCGCCACGCTGCGGGCACTGCTCCGAGCGGCGCGGCGCGACAAGAAGACACTCGAGGCGCGAAGTCTGCTCGATCGGCTGGCGGAGGCCGCCGCGAGCGATCCGCCGCTGCAAGCAGCGCGCTTGGCGACGCGGGCTCGCGTCACCGAGCTCGGTGGCGGCGAGGTGACCGAGGCGCTCGCCTTCTACGAGCGTGCCATTCAGACCGACCCCATGGCGTCGGCATCGCTCGCTCATGCCGAGCGTATCTACGCCAAGACCGGTGCGCATCAGAAGCTGGCGGAGCTGAGCGAGCGCCGGGTCGACCTCTTGGCGTCGCCGCGTCGCCGCGCTGCGGCGTTGGTGAGCGCTGCCGAGGTCAACGCGGAGCGTCTCGGCAATCGGGCGCATGCCCAGAAGCTTCTCGAACGAGCAGTGCGGGAAGTCGAGACCGATCCAGGCCCCCTGACGCGGCTGGCCGATCTTTACCAGGCGGCGGGCGATCACCAGGGTGAGCTCGCCAACTTGCTCAAGCTGGAAGCGCTGGCCAAGGAGTCAGCGGCCAAGGTCGAGCTCCGGCTCCGCATTGCGGAGCTCTACCAGCTTCGGCTCGACGACGCGCGCGAGGCGACGATTTGGTTCGAGCGCGCGCGCGAGCTCTCGCCCGCCTTGCCGGCGGCTGCCGATCCGCTGGCCGAGATCTACAGGCAGCGGGAGGACTGGGCCGCGCTGGTGCGGGTGCTTTCGGCCCGTGAAGCGGCGTCGGAAGACGTGGACCAGCGGGCCACGCTCCACGTCGAGCTGGCCGAGATCCACGAGCGCCGACTGGGCGACGTAGCGAGCGCGATCAGCAGCCTGAAGGCCGCCAGCGGGCTGGTTCCCAATCATCCCGGCGCTTTCGGTGCGCTGACCCGGCTCTTGCACCGGGAGAAACGCTACGCGGAGCTGGTCGAGGTTCACGAGGCCCAGGTCGAGCTCTCGACCGAGGACGAAGACGCCATCATGCACCTCCTGGCCGCGGCCCAGATCCAGGAGGACCTGCTCGGCGCTCCCATCGCGGCGCTGGCGGCGTTTCAGCGCATCCTCGAACGGGATGCAAAGAGCTTGATTGCCCTGCGGGGTGTGACGCGGGTCGCCATCGCCGCGGGGCGGCCGCAGCTTTCGATCGACGCGCTCATGGCCGAGGCGGGTCTCGGCAAGGACGCGTCGCACAAGGTGTCGCTCCACCTGCGCGCCGCCGAGATCGCGGAACGCTACTTGGGCAGTCTGGAGCAAGCGACGCAGCTCTACCGCCAGGTGACGCAGATGGCTCCGGGCTCGCGCGCCGCTCTGGCCGCGCTTTCGCGCATCTATCGAGCCTCCGGCCTGCACAAGGAGCTCCTCCAGGTGATGAACATGGAGCTCTCGGCTTTGCCCAGCCGGCAGGTGCGCGCCGAACACCTCTTGCGCATGGGCCAGGTCGCCGAGCGGCTGCTGGCTGACGACGGTTTGGCCTTGGAGACCTACAAGAAGGCACTGGCGGAGGATCCGGCTTCGGCCCATGCCTCGGCAGCTCTCGAGCGGGTCCTGGATCGTCGCGGCAAGCACGAGGTCTTGGCACAGCACCTGGAGAACAGGCTCCGCCACGAGAAGGAGGACGGCGAGCGGCGGCGGGTCGCGCGGGAGCTCGGGCGCATCTACGAGTACCGCCTGGCCAAGCCCAAGGAGGCCCTCCACGCTTACGAGGTGGCGCTCGGCGTGGACGCCGACGACCAGCTGTCCAAGGACGGACGGATCCGGTGCCTCGGCGTCCTAGGCGACTACGCGAAGCTCGCCGAAGCAGCAGCCGAAGTCGGCCCGGTCGGCGACGAGGGGGCCAGCGAGCTCTTGTCGATGCTTGCGGCCGAGGTGCTGGAAGGAGAGCTCGACCGCCCACACGAGGCGGCGAAGCGCTACGAGGCGCTGCTCGAGCACAAGCCCAACCACCGTAGCGCGCTCGAAGCGCTCGAACGTTTGGTCAGTCACGCTGCGCCGGCCGAGGACCTGGTGCGGGTGCTCAAGGGTCAAGTCGTCAGCTACCAGGCCGAAGCCGAACGGGTGGCGGCGCTGCGTGAGCTCGGGCGCATCGGCGAGCAGGACGGCGAACGCGGCACGACCCTGCGCCGGGAATGTGCCTCAGGCGTCCTCGAGCTTCGACCCGACGACGAGCGCGCCTTGCTGGCTCAGGAGCTGTGGGCGCTCGCTGCGAAGGACCTGAACCTTTTGGCGCGCGTCGACCAGACGCGGGTGCGCACGGCAGGCGCAGTCGATCAGCGGGCCGCGCACAGGACCCGCCTGGGCGAGCACGTCGAGTGGCAGAACCCCGGAGCTGCTCTGGAGCTGCAGCGGCCCGCGCTGGTGGAAGATCCGGAGAACATCGGCGCCGCTCGCGGCATGACGCGACTTGCGGAGATGGTCGGCAAGGTAGAGCTCTTGGCGGAGGCCGCCGAGACCGAATCACGCGTGGTGCAGAGCCGTGAGCGGGTCTCGTCGCTGTTCCGTCGCGCCGCCGGGATCGAGCGCCAGAAGGGCAACGACGAAGCAGCGGCCAAGCTGCTCATGCGCGCGCTCGAGTTGCATCCAGACGACGCGCAGAGTGCCCAGGACTTGCAGCAAACCCAGTCGGCCGCAGGGCACTTCGAGACCTTGATTGCGACGTTGCAGGCGGCCGCGACCTCGGCCACCGATCCAGAGGTCCGCGCAGGGCACTGGATCTCGCTGGCCCGCCTGATGGCGACCGCGCGGCAGGATCTGCAAGGGGCCATCGCCGCCCTGCTCAGGGTGGAGAAGGCTCAACCCAATCACGTGCCCACCCTGATCGAGCTGGCGGAACTCTACCTCAAGGATCGGCAGTGGGGGCCCGCCGCGCAGCGCTTGGAACGAGCGGCCACCGCGACGGAGGATGCCGAGCAAGGTCGGGCGGCGCGCCTGCGCCTGGCCGAGATCTACCACGAGCACCTGGACCGCGCTGCGGACGCCACCCGCCTCTTGCGCGAGGTGCTGCGCACCGCGCCGACGGAGCGCGCAGCGCTCCGTCGCCTGCTCAACATCGAGATCGCCACCAGCAAGACCAGCGCTCGTCAGACGGCAGAAGCCTGGGTAGCGGCGGCGACCGGGCTCGAGCTAGGCGAGGCGCTGACGACCCTCGGTCGCTTGCAGCGTGACGCCGGGCAGTCGGCAGAGGCGATTGCCTCCTGGACGCGTGCCGTGGAGCTCGCCGGTTTCGAGGAAAAAGGTGCCGCACGGGACGTGGTCAGGCACCTGGAAGCGGAAGCGAAAGCCGGTCGACGAGCGGACTTCGCACCCTACGCGCGGGCACTCGAGGCGTTCTGTCACGGCCATGCCGAGCCCTCTCGGCGTGCCGATTCCTACCTCGAGCTCGCACGCGTGTACTACGATCGACTTTCGGATGGACAGAGTGGCGAGGCAGCGCTCCGTTTCGGTCTCAAGCTGACGCCGGCGCACGCGCGTCTGCGCTGGGAGCTCGCCGAGCGCCTGTGTCTGCAGAACCGCTTCGATCGCGCCATCCCAGAGCTCTTCGAGGTTCTTGCGCTAGAGGTGAGCCGTGTCGACGTGTGGACCAGGCTGGTGCAAGCGTTCGACTCCACCGGTCAGAACGCGGAGGCACACCTAGCCCTGGGCCCCTTGGCCTTCCTGGGTGGCGGCTCCGACCTGCAGCGCTCGACCTGGAACTCCCGGCGTCCGCGCACCGCGCTGGCGGCAGAGGGGACGGCATCCTTGGCCGTGTGGAGCAGCCTGCCGCGCTCCCAGCCCGAGGAGCTGCGGGGACTCCTCTCCCAGCTCACGCCGCTCCTGTCCAAGATCTATCCGAACGATTCCGCGCGCCTCGGCGTGGGCGCCAAGGAGCGGGTCGGACCGCGAGCCACTCACCCGGTGCGGCCACTGCTCGATCGGCTGCTGCGATCCTTCCGCGGGCTCGAAATGGACCTCTACGTGGGGCCGCCGGGCGGCTCGCTCGGACTCGTCTTGACGGATCCCGTGGGCATCGTGGTGCCGGCGGAATTTGCGGGGCTCTCCGAGGCCGAGCAGGCTTTCGGCCTCGCCCGCTACGTGTGCGCGCTCGCGCTCGACGCGCAAGCTCTCGTGGCGCTCGGGCCCGTGCAGATGGAGCTGCTTCTGGCCAGCTCCGCGGCGGTGGTCGGCGCCTCTGCACCCGCTCCGCGCGCCGAAGCCGGCGAGCTCGCCGATTTGACGCGCCGGGTCGGCAAGGCACTGCCCTGGCTCGCCAAAGGACGCTTCGAGGAAGCGGCGCGCGCCTACGCCGCGCGTCCCCTGGCGCACCCCCAGAGCGCGCTCGGGGAGCTCGAGCGTGCAAGCTTCCGCTCGGCCCTCATTCTGGCGGACGATCTGAGCGGACTCTCCGTCCTGGCTCGTCAGTCGCGGGTGTTCGGCCTGAGCGAGGCAGCGGGGCGCGCAGTCGTGGCCGATCTGCTCGGTTTCTGGGTGAGCGCACCCGCGCTGTCGATGCGACGCGAAATGGGGTTGCTCTAGCCCGGAGTGCACCTTGCCGGCTCGGACTAGCCTGCCCGGACCAGACCGGCCGGTGGGGTCAGCTGCCGCCGCCGGCGACTCGGCCGGCTTCTTCGACGACGTCGATCAGGGCGCCGGCGCGGATGGGCTTGGCGAGATAGCGGTGGACGCGCAGCTGACGCGCGACGTCTGCCGTCTCGCGGTTGGGCTCGCCCGTGAGCAAGATGACTTGGGCGGCGGAGCCGGCCTCGCTGAGCGCTCGAGCGAGGTCGAGGCCGGTCATGTCGGGAAGGATGAGGTCGGTGACGATGACGTCGAAGGATTTCTCCCTCGCGGACGCGACCTTCAGTGCCTCCTCGGCGCTGCCACAAGCGACGACATCGTGCCCGCGCCGTCCCAAAAAGCGCGTGAACACCTCCCGGATGGCGGGCTCGTCGTCGACGATCAGGATCGCGAGCGGTCTCGTTGCCCCTTCCTCCACGGTGCCATTCATCATAGTCGAATCCTGAAGCCGTCGTCCAATGCCCTCGCACCCTGGGCCGCTCTGCCTCTTCGGTCAAGGCTGGTTCGGTCAAGGCCTCTTCGGTCAAGGCTTGTCCGGTCAACCTGTTTGGTCAGCCCGACCGGTCAACCTCTTCGGTCAGGGGGATTTTGCGATGTGCAGATTTTTCGAGAGCTTCCCGGGCGCGCCGCGGACGGACAAGCGAGCGCGCAGGGGCGCGTAGCGATCGTCCTGCCAGAACGGCAAGCAGCCGTTACAGCCGAGTGCGCAGCAGCCTTCGGCGCCGAGTCTCGGCGGACGCCCAGCTGGCGCGCCTGGACCGCGTGCTGCCGCACGCCTCGAGGGAGCGCTTGCTTGCTCCGAGCTTGCTCCTTCGGCGGCGGCCTCCTCGGCGGTGCTTCGGCCTAGGGACAGCCTCGAGGCATCGATGAGCTCCTGGCCAGCACTCGCTCGAGCGACCTCGAGCGCGGACCGTTCACTGGCGCTGAGCGGCCGCGCCTTGCGCACGACCGTGCCGACGGGAAGGAGGTGAGGGATGGTGGACGGATCCCGGTCGTGCAGTTGCGCGCGCGAAATGCGGATGGCGCGACGCTCACCAGCCGTCACGCGGGCGCGCACTTCCCCGCTGTCGGCGTCGACGAACTCGTAGAGTCTGAGGCGCACGACGTCGAGGCTTCCTGGCGGCAAGAATTCGAGCACATCCCCGGAAAGCAGCCGATTCTTGAGCTCCAGCACCAGATCGTCACCCTCGTGGGCGCGCACCAGGGCGGCGAATTCGAAATCGCTGAGTGAGGTGCCGCCGTCGTAGTCGTGCGCCGACGCGTCCAGCCTGCCGCTGTGAAAGCCAGTCGTGTAGCCGCGCGACGGGACGGTCCAGAGCTCGGCCAAGTAGGGCTTGGGGTCGAAGCGCGTGGGATCGGCGTAGTAGGCGTCGATGGCTGCTCGGTACGCGCGAGCCACGACCGCCAGGTAGTATTCGCTCTTGCTGCGCCCCTCCACCTTGAGCGAGTCGATGCCGAGCGCCAGGTAGTCGGCGAGGCGAGGCATCAAGTTGAGGTCACGCGAATTCAAGATGTACGACCCGCGTTCGTCCTCGACGATGGGGTAGAGCTCGCCCGGGCGGAACTCTTCCTGCAGGAAGAACTCGAAGCTGCCCACGTTCTGGTCATCGATGTCGACCGTGCCCGTCGAACCGTCGGGCGCCTTGACCAGAAGCTTGTATTTCCAGCGGCAGCTGTGTGCGCAGCTCCCCTGGTTGGCGCCTCGTTCCGCCAGGTAGTTCGAGAGCAAACAGCGCCCGGAATAGGTCATGCACATCGCGCCGTGCACGAAGGTCTCGAGTCGCATCGTCGGGCAGCGCTGGCGGATCTCGCGCACCTCGTCGAAGCTCACCTCGCGCGCGAGCACGACCAAATCGGCGCCGAGCTTTTGCCAGCTTTGCACCGTGAGCCAGCTAGCGCAACTCGCCTGGGTCGAGACGTGCAGCTCGAGCTCTGGAGCATGCTCGCGCAGATACAGAAGGACGCCGAGGTCGCTCACGATCAGACCATCGGGTCCGATCTCGCGCAGGGCCGCCACGTACTCCGGCAAGCGGTCGGCATCCTTGTTGTGGGTGACCAGATTGAGCGTCAGGTACACGCGCTTGCCGTGGTCGTGGGCGTAGGCGACCCCCTCGCGCAGGGTCTCGAGCGAAAAGCCCGAGGTCGTGCGCAGGCTCATGTCCGGGCTGCCTGCGTAGACGGCGTCGGCACCGTAGAGGATGGCGAGCTTGAGCTTGTCCAGGTTGCCGGCGGGCAAGAGCAGCTGGGTACGGCGTGCGCTGGGGCTCG
>Ga0315912_10003296_pt1 | contig 16180 bp, 14 predicted proteins | sample VfabasoilMG_FD_204469 | JGI IMG/M metagenome (GOLD analysis project Ga0315912, IMG submission 204469) | Garden soil microbial communities collected in Santa Monica, California, United States - V. faba soil | ecosystem: Environmental > Terrestrial > Soil > Garden | place: USA: California... | reverse complement strand
CGCAGAGCAGCCACTCGACGAGGAGCAGTGCGCATGCGTGCATGGCGTGGTCCTGTGCGCGGGGACTGACTTGCCTCTCGCTCGACGTGGCAGAGACATCTCGCAGCCGTACGCTGCGTGTCAGGAACGTGGTCGCCACATTTCGTGGAAGTGGCCGAACACTTTGCAGCAGCGACTCGAACAGCTCCACCGGCCAACGTGCCGCATCGTCGGGCCATGCGAACAATGCGCTGACAGGAACGCGGCCGATCTGATTGGCTTTGACGTTGAGCGGTAAGCGCTCGAGCCGTTGTGTCGAGTGGCAGATTTGCGAAAGCAGCTCGAATGCCTCGGTGAGGCGCGGTCGATCGACTGCGTCCTTCCGCTCCGTTGCAGCCGGCGTGAGAGACTGGCCGCCAGCAAGCGACGCCTTCAATTGCGCCATCGCTTCCGGCATGTGCCTGAGGCTGGCGCGCGTGAGCGGGCCTGACCAATCGATCGTCAGCCTGCTTTGAGAGCGCTGATCTCCTTCCAACTCCGCCAACGCATCTTGCAGAGCATTTGCGACGGCAGAGGGATCGTACCCGTCCTCCAGAAAGGCTGCCCAACTACTAATCGGTGCCGGCGAGCCTTGCTGTGTCACAGCCTCCTGCACGCGTCGAAGGCGACGGACGACGTCATTTCGATCGACGGACGATGCCGGTCCATGCGCGATCGCCTCGAGAGACGGGATGATCTGTGCGATCGGCAGCGCAGCACGGAGTGACGATTGTTCGATGCCATCGCCACACAAGGTTCCCGCACCGCTCGCATTGATGACGCGCCGCCCGCTGCGTGCGGCGGCCGCGACCATCCAGTCGCGAAACGACTGCAGCGCCCCGGTGGTGCTCGTCTCGCGACCGCTGACATCCGGGACGCGAATCGGTTTGGCGCGCGAGACCTGCGCCGACCACACCTGATCGAGTGTGCGCCCGCGAGCCGTTCCACTCGCCCAGTCAAATTCGTACGTGGTGCCGCGACAGTACGGCCGGCCGTCGGTGTACGCGAGATCCGCTCCCACAATGACGATGGGATCGCAGCCAGCGAGGCACGCCGCCTGGAATGCAGCGGTCAGGACCGACCCCCACATCTCCATCAGGCCGATGTCGATTCCGGACTCCTGAAGCCAGGGCCACGGATGATGCCGGGCCAGACGGAACCAGAGGGAACGGCCGTCGAAGAGAGAGGTCGCGCTGCGATCGAGTGCTGATTCGCTGACGAGCCACGTCTTGGAGCAGTCTGGCAGCGCGTGAAAATGGCGCGCATTCGCCGCGCCTGGGTCTGCGCCGACAACCATGTGTGGTGTCAGACCCGCATGGAGAAGCGGCCTGAGCGCCGTGTCCACCGCGATCAGAAGCGCACGACCATCTACCGCATGCAGATCGTCGATCGCACTATCAAGTGACGGACCAGCGGCGGTGATCACGGCCGGCGTGCCGCGATAGGCACCCGTGAGCGCGCGGACATCGCGGTTACCGGCGATGGCTGGAACGTTGCGGATCACATTCGTCAGGTACCGTGGCGCAAACCGGCGGCGAGCGTCGGCGTTGGCCTTGACGCCAAACTGGATCCGCTTGAACACCTGCACCGCACTGACTGCGGCGCCTCGGTCTTGTGTCAGCGATGGGTGGACGATCAACTTGCAAGCGTCATGGGCACCGGGGAAGACTCGCCAGGCCTGATCCGCGCCGGCGTAGTCGGGCCCTACGAGGTAAACGAGCCGGCCGCTCTCACGCCAGGCAGTCCAGTCGCGTCGAGTGAGGAATGCATTCGCCGTCGCGCGATTGGGCTCGAGCACGAGCACTCGCGTTTCCGGCGCTCGACCTTCGAGCACGTCAAGCAGGTATCCGTCCGCGGCACCGATCGCGACGAGCAGAGGCGGGAGCGCCTCGCTGCCGAGCGCACCGTCAAGCCACCGCGCGGCGGCGGCAATGGGGTCGGGAGTCATTTGATCAGGACGATCGAGAGTGTCCTCAACAAATGACTCCCGACCCCCTTGCAGCGTCATGCGGCGGACCGTGGCATCCGCGTCGACGGCGCGCTGACGCGCAGCGACGCGAGACGTGCGGTCTTCATGGCCGAGTCGCTCGCCTCGTAGTCGGGCACCGCTTTGCGGATCTCGTCCAGCGCCATCGCCGCATCGCCTGCCGCGCAGGCACGTCGAAGTCTCGTCACTGCCTGTTGAATCGACGTTCGTGAGACGTCGAGCTGACGCGCGTACCAGATTCGAGGATGGCTCGTCGTCTTCATCTCGAGCCCCTGCGTCGTCAACTCTTCACGCAGCTTTTCGCCGGGCCGCAGGCCAATGATGTCAATTCCGACACGCGGCCGGCCCTCTGGTGTTGCCCAGTCGATGATGCGCTCGGCGAGATCGCCGATGCGGAGTGGCTGACCCATGTCGAGCCAGAACACGTCGCCGCCACGGCCCATGAGATCGGCCTTGATGATCAGCGACACGGCTTCTTCGGCCGTCATGAAGAAGCGCGTCGCCGCCGGATCGGTGATGGGCACGTTGCGACCGACTCGCACCCTGTTCGCCATGATTTCGACGACGCTGCCGCTGCTGCCGAGAATGTTGCCGAATCGCACGACCACCGGCCTGAACAGACGGCTCCGCTGATACACCGCAACGAGCTCTGCCAGTCGCTTGGTGGCGCCCATGACGCTTCGCGGATCGGCCGCCTTGTCCGAAGAGACGAGCAACAGGCGGGCGCCGACCTCTCTGGCCGCGCGGATGGTCTCCACTGTTCCGAGTACGTTCGTTCGCGCAGCCGCAACCACGGAGACTTCTGTCACCGGGACATGCTTGTACGCGGCCGCGTGATAGACCGTGTGCGGACGGCTCGCCAGGCACGCGGATCGAATATCTGCGCGACGGCTGACGTCGCCCAACACGGCATGAATCGCCAGCGATGGATGCTCGATACGGAGCTGATGCTCGACGCGGAACAGGTTGTATTCAGCGTGGTCTACAAGCGTCAGCGACGCTGGCGCGCACGAAGCTAGTTGGCGAGCCAGCTCTGAGCCGACGCTCCCTCCTGCTCCAGTTACGAGCAACCGTCGTCCCTTGAGCGCACGGCGATCGAACGCCGTCAGCACGCTCTCCACGGGCCGCCCGAGCAAGCGCTGCTCGGCGTCGCGGTCCAACTCCATCACGATGAGGCCTCCAGAATCACGATATCTACGCGACGATTGCGCGCGCGATTTTCAGGCGTCTCGTTGTCCACTCGCGGATGGAACTCGCCATAACCGGCTGCGGACAGACGACGCGGGTCGAATTTCACGCGCTCGATGAGAAACCTGATCACCGTCGCCGCACGCGCCGTTGACAGCTCCCAGTTCGAGTGAAACTCGCGCGTGTGAATGGGCACGTTGTCGGTGTGCCCTTCGATTCGCAGTTGACGGTCGAATGGCTGAACGGCCTCGGCAACGCGAGCGATCAACTGCAGCGCCACCGGCGTCATGTCCGTGCTTGCCGGTGCAAACGTCGCACGCTCGGGAAGTGAGATGACCAGGCCACGCGCGTCCTCGATCAATTCCAATCGGCCGGCCGCGATGGCATCTGCGAGCGCGAGCGCCAGCGCGTCGCGAACCTGATTCAAATCGGGCGGCGTCTGCGGCACGATCACGCCGATGTCGGGGACCGGCGCTGCTTCCGCCGCTTTCTTGTCGCCGTCGAACGCCGAACGCATGGACGATGCGGCCGGCGCCAATTTGTCGGCATCGACCGTCGAGACCGCGTACATGGTGACGAACAACGCAAAGAGCAGCGTCACGAAGTCGGCATAGGACAACAGCCAGCGTTCCTGGCCGCCTCCTCGCTGATGGGACGACGGCCTCATGCGGACAGCGCCTTCAGCTTGTGCGCGACGAGACGCGGGTTTGTGCGCGCGTGAATCGCGAAGAGCGCTTCCGCCACGAGATCTCGGCGGCGACTGGCAAATGCCGCGCGCTCACGAATCCGTCCGGCGAGCGGAAGGAACAGAAGATTGGCGGCACCGACGCCGTACACCGTCGCCACAAATGCGACCGCGATGCCCGACCCAAGCGCGGCAGGCTCGGACAAGTGGTGCATCACCTCGATCAATCCAAGCACGGCGCCAAGAATGCCCAGCGTTGGTGCATAGCCGGCCGCGGCCTCGAAGACGCGCGCGGGCATTTCTTCGTCGGCATCGCGCGCACGACGTTCCGCAGCCACCATGTCTCGCAGCACTTCGATAGACGTGCCATCGACGATGAGCATCAGCCCGTCTCGCAGAAGTCGATGGTCGATATCACCGAGCTCCGCTTCGAGCGACATCAACCCTTTGCGATGAGCGCGACTCGCAATCGCAATCAGCCTGGTCATCAGGGCGTCTGTATCGTCAGCGACTCGCTCGAACGTCTCCGCCACGGCGCGGATCGCGCGACCGACTTCCTTCGGCGAATAGCTCACGAGAACGGCGGCGCACGTGCCACCAAAGACGATCAGCGCCGCAGGCCCCTGAAGCAGCGCGCGCGGCGCTCCGCCTTCGAGCCACTGTGCCGCGAGCACGATCAGGACGCCGAGTGGGAGCGTCAGCAACGAGGCGATGTCGAGGGCGCGCTTCCGGCGCATCAGGCGACCTCAGGTCTGGCGGGCCGGCCGGCCGCCTCGATCAACTGTCGAAGCGATGGCAGATCGTGCCCGGTCCGTTCGTACAACATGCGCACATGGGCAAGGTCTTCGGCGGTATCCACGGTCACGCGCACGTCTGGACGCCGCAGCGGTGCCGGCGCAGCCAGTTGAACGACGTAGAACAAGTGAGAGTTGCGGCGAACGTAGGTCGTGACGTGCTCCCGATCGTCGAGCCGTGTGGCCTCTTTCGCCGCGCGCACCAGCGCGTCCCGCGTGACGGCCTCGACCGCTCCACCGTAAGGCATGCCCTGCTCGTACACGTAGTCGGCCTCTGCGATGCGCAGCGCCGACAACAGACGACCGGGCGCGCAAATGTCCACACCGGGGTTGTCGCCCGTCGCGCGAACGATGTGATCGAAATCGAACGCCTCTGCTGCGGCAACGAACCGGCCGAGCACATCTTCGGCGTCGCCGCGGAACACTGGCGCGCCAAGGTGCTGCGCGACCGCGGCAAGCGCCTGATCCTCCGGCCGGTCGGTCGTGGCCAGAACAACCGGCGCGACACCGGCAAACATCAGCCGGCGCAGGCAGTGCTCGAGGATCGTCTGGCCCGCAATCGCGGCCAGCGCCTTGCGCGGCAGGCGCGACGAGCCCAGGCGGGCCTGGAGGATGATGCCGGCGCGCGTCCGCATCAGGCGACCTCTCCAATGCGCGGCCGCGCCTCACAAACAGGAAGACGCAAGCTCGATTCATCCAGGAAGAAGGACGTCTCGTAGCTGGTCATCCACGTGCCTTCTTTGAAGTCACCGATCGCTGGCTGCACGTCTACTCCGAGGGCCATCTGAATGAGCAGCTTCGGGAAGTCCGCGCCTGCTGCAATCGTGAGCGGAATGCCACCCGAGAATCGCGGGTTGATCTCGAAGATCGCGGGCCAACCCTCGCGCAGGCGGCACTGGATGTTGAACGCGCCGATGAACGGAATCGCGCGGCACACCTGCTCGGCCAACTCGATCAGCGCCGGCCACTTCACCGTGCGGCCGCGGTCGATCACGCCGGCACGAATGACGACGCGCTCCCGTGGAACGATCTGAACAGGCCGGCCCTTCAGATCGCAGAGGACGTCGATCGTGTACTCCGGGCTCTCGAGATATTCCTGGATAACCGGCTTGTCCACGTAGCGAACGAAGAACTCGAGCTCCCGCTTGTTCCGGATTCGGTGTGCGCCTACGGCACCACGCCCGATCCGCGGTTTGATGAACAGCGGAAACGGAGGCTTCGCGGCAGCGAGATCCTTCGCGAGGTACGTGCGGGCCGCTGGAATACCGGCGGCCGCGAGGGCACGCCACGTGGCGTACTTGTCGTTGCAGAGCGCGGCTGTCTCGAGCGACGAGCACGCCGCGAGCGTGCCCAGCGCCGCAAACTTCGGCCGGGCCGCACCAAACAGTTCGACTTCATCGTCGATCGTCGGCACCGCGAGGCGGATGCCTTCGGCCTCGCAGATCTTCAACAGCTCCGAGAGGTACTCAGGGTCGTGCGCCAACGGCACGCGATACGCCTGATCCGCCACCTGGACGGCCGGCGACAGCGGGTTGACGTCGGTCACAATCACGCGGCCGGGAAGCCCAAGCGAAGCCAGCGCCTGCTTGAACGCCTGCACAAGCGGGACACGGCGCGATGCGGCGGTGATGAGAATGTTCATACCGCTCACGCCCTCGCTCCGTCGAGATCCCCGAGGTCGAACGGTGCGCCTGCCGACACGTCGCGTGTCAGTCGAGACCCGACGAGCGCGCCCATTCGCGATGGTGCGACGCGGGTCGCCGGCCGCAACACGATGACATCGTCTTTCGACACCTGCTCGCCGGCCCGCATGGAACGACGCGCGTACAGCCCGCGCCGGCTGGCCGTGACATTAACGGCCTCCGCGGCCTGGCACACCTTGACGCCGGTGCCGAGTGCGCTGCGGGTTTGTTCCATCGCGCGGATGATTGCGGCGAGCTGAGTCGGCGTGCTCGACACGGCGGCGTCGATGGCGGTGCTGTCGCCTTCGAGCACGAGATGGCGTTCATAGATGCAGGCGCCGAGCGTCACGGCCGCCACTGCTGACACAAGGCCCTCGCCGTGATCGGACAAACCAATCGGCACCTTGAACGTGTCCGCCATCGTCGGGATGGCGCGCAAGTTTTCGGACCCTGGTGGAACCGGATAGGCGGAGACGCAATGCAGGACAGCGAACTCACTACCACCGGCGTTGCATGCGGCGTGCAGCGCTGCGCCGACGTCGGCCAGATCGCTCATCCCGCTCGAGATCACGAGCGGCCGCCGAGTGGCTGCGACTTTACCGATCAAACCGAGATACGTGACGTCGCCGCTCGCGATCTTGTAGGCATCGAAGCCGATCTCGGTGAGCGCAGGCACGACGTCTTCGGCAAACGGCGTCGTCATCACCGCCAGCCCGTGACGGCGTGCGCGCGCCACGACTTCCTGGTGTGCATCCAGATCGAGCTCGAACGTCGCGAAGAATTCTCTGAGAGACGAAGCGCGCACGTGCGCGGGCGCAGGGCACGCGGCCGCCACGAGCCGGTCTGCGTAGAGCGTCTGTAACTTGATTGCACTGGCGCCGGCCTCTGCCGCCCCGTCAACCAACTCGAGGGCCCGCTCGACGGATCCGCCGTGGTTCAACCCGATCTCGGCGATGACAAACACGGGAGCGTCTGCCCCGATCAGCCGGCCACCTATTTCACGCAGCATGAGCCATCCCCAGGTTGAGAAGCGCGGCTGCCGCGCCCGGCACATCACTCAGCGCGTGCACGACGGCGTCTGCAGCGTCGTAGTGCGGGCGGCCCGTGCGTGCGAGGAAGATTGTTCGGACTCCGACGGCACGAGCACCATCAACGTCGTTGGTGGGGTCGTCACCGACCATCACGGCGTCGTGTGGCGCCACTTGCAGCCTTCTCAGTACCTCAACGAACGGTTCAGGCGCCGGCTTGCCGCCTGGCGCATGCTCGCTGGCGTAGACCACGTGATCGACGAGCGCCGCGAGACCGAGCACTTCAACCTTCTTCTTCTGCACCGACGGATTGCCATTCGTCAGAAGCCCGAGGCGCCAGCCGCTTCGGCGAAGAGTGGCGAGAACGGCAGCGGCATCGTGAGTCAGCCAGATCTGTGGACGATGGGCGCTGTACTCACGAAGGAGATCTGGCACGTTCGACCGATTGAGGCGGTAGACGTCGCAGAGCTGCTGGAATTCACTTCCGCGAGCATCGCTTTCACGCGCAAAACGCAAGGTGGCGTACGCGTCTTTCGCCGGAACGTTGAAGTTGCGATCGACATACGTCGCGACGGCGGCGAAGCCGCTGTGCACGTGCTGGACGTACGGATACAAGGTGTCGTCGAGGTCGAAGATCACGGCCTTCATCTAGCGGGCTCCTCCGGCGGCAGCCAATCGCGCCACGGCAGCAGCCGCGCGAAACGCGCCTCGTCCATCAATCAACCGGCGACCGGCACGCGAGAGATGCCGTCGCATGGCCGCATCGCTCAAGAGCGACACGCACTCCTCGGCCACGTTCTGTACAGAGACAGGTCCGCGCGTCGAGCCCTTCGCCGCACCGCGCGCGACGAATGCCGCAACAGTCGGCCGCTGCGCCGCGACCACCGGCACACCAACGGCAGGCGTGCCAAGCGCGCACGCTTCGTAGAGCGAGACTCCACCGCCAACGACGGCAACACTGGCGCGCGCCATCTCCTGGTGCAGGCTGCGCGAGGGCCCTACCCACGTGATCTGCTGACGCACCCGCGCGGGCGTGCTCACGAACCCGCCGGCCACTCGCACCGTCGCCTGCGGAACGGCATCGACGATGGCCTCGGCAATGTCGATCGCGAGCTCGGCGCGCGGGCCGCCGCCAAGGGCGACGAGCACTGAGTAGGGATCTCGACTCTCGTCTTCATCGACGAGCGAAGGATCAAGCAGCGCGAATTGTGGGCCTGCCAGCGTCGTCCCGCGGCGCGCACGCGCGTTCATCGTCACGCTGCCGTCGATCACGAGGTCTGCGTCCAGGCATCCAATGCCGAGGTCATGCACGCTGACCACCAGGCAGCCGGCCCGGCGTCCTGCGGCCATCCATCGGCGTGCATCGGCTGTAACAGGGTCGTCAACGACAAGCACGTCTGGAGTGAGCGAGCGCAGCACCTGAGTTGCGCCTCCGTGGACAACGTCGCAGCCAAGGGCCAACGCCGCTTCATCTACTTTCGCGCCGCCACGCAGCGCGATTAGAGGACGGACACCGAGGGCGCGCGCGAGCGAGCGGCACCGTACGAGATGACCGAAGCCGCGGCGAGCGCCGGCCGGTGCGCGAAACAGGATGCGAAGATCAGCGCAGGACGTCATGACACGCTTCGACGACGCGTTCAACGGACACGTCATCCAGAGAGGCCGACAGCGGCAGTGAGAGTGTTGAGTCGTACACCGACTCAGAGATCGGGAACATGCCCCGCCGCAGCCCGAATCGTTCTTGGTAATACGGGTGCAGGTGGACTGGCCGGAAGTGAATGCTCGTCGACACGCCGCGATCGCGCAGGCGATTGCAGAACTCGTCGCGTGACATCCCCGCTGCGGCTTCATCGAGCAGCACCGGATACAAATGGCGAGCGTGCGTGCTGCCATCAGGTGCGTTCGCCGGCAGACGAAGCGGCAGACTGGCAAGACCGGCGTCGTAGCGCGCACAGATCGCGACGCGACGCGCGTGCATCCGTCGCAACCGCGAGAGCTGGTGCAGCCCAATCGCGGCCTGAATGTCCATCATGTTGTACTTGAAGCCGGGCATGACGACGTCGTAGTGCGCGTTGCCATTCGGCGCATAGCGCGTCCACGCGTCGCGGCTCATGCCATGCAGCGACGCGGCTCGCATCCGCTCAATGGCTGCGGAGTCGTCAGTCGTTACCATCCCACCTTCTCCGGTGGTCAGGTTCTTCGTTGCGTAGAAACTGAAACAGGTGAAGTCGCCGATCGCTCCGACCTTGCGACCGTCCGCGATGCCTTCGACGCAGTGAGCCGCGTCTTCGACGATGCGCAGACCACGAAGCTCCGCGATGCGCTCAAAGGCCTGCATGTCTGCGGGGAAACCCGCGTAGTGCACGGGCATCAGCACGCGCGTGCGCGGCGTGATGGCAGCGCTGACGGCTGCCGGATCAAGGTTGTGCGAAACAGGATCGATGTCCGCGAAGATCGGTGTGGCTCCGGCGTGGAGCACGACGTTCGCCGTTGCACAGAATGTCAACGGTGTCGTGATGACTTCGTCGCCCGGGCCGATTCCAGTAGCAATAAGGGACACGTGCAGCGCGGCAGTGCACGAATTGACAGCGAGCGCGTGACGCGCACCGACGTATTCCGCGAACGCCTGCTCGAACGCGGCCACGCGCGGTCCGGTGGACAACCATCCAGACTCGAGCGTCGCCACGACCTCTGCGATCTCGTCCGGGCCGATTGAGGGCCTCGAGAACGGAATCGTCGCGTGAGGGTGCGGAACGACCGTTGTACTCCGGTGCGAACGTGCCTGTGTCATAGGCTCGCCGCCCGGTTGTGCAACGTGAATACCCGCTATGCCGCTTGCCCCAGTGGTCGCGACTGCGTCCGGCCCGGCTGTTTTCTCTAGAAAAACAGCGCGGACGAGGCCGGGTGGCCGCGCGTGGCCTGTCGGCTCCCCGACATCGTGGCCGCGTCACCGGCCTTCTTGGTCCTTGGTCCTTGGTCCTTTGTTCTTGGTCCTGTTAAAGAAGCTGGAACCGTTTCCGATTACCTCCCCAACAGAGGCGGCCCACATGGCCACTCGCGGCCCGCATGGATGCGGGCTCGTATTCAAGGAGGAATAGTTCAATGGCTTCTTTCTCAGTTGTCTCCAACGTCGCGTCGATGAACGCGCAGGCGAACTTGCTCACCACGAACCTCGGGTTGAACAAGGCGCTGACCCGGTTGTCCAGCGGCTTCCGCATCAACATGTCTGGTGACGACGCGGCCGGCCTCGCGGTGGCGAACCGCTATCGGTCGGACGTGGCCATCATCGGCCAGGGCATCCGCAACGCGAACGACGGACTGTCGGAGCTCCAGATCAAGGACGGCGCACTCAACAACATCTCGAACCTGCTCGATCGTCTGGCGACGCTCTCGACCCAGTCGGCGTCGGGTCTCACGACCACGGCGCAGCGCACGATCCTCAACCAGGAAGCGCAGGACCTCCTGGCCGAAATCGACCGTGAGGCCGAGATCGCGGGCCTCGACGCGGACGCTGGCGTGAACTTCTCGGTGTTCGTCAGCAACGACACGGGCAACGAGACGATCTCCTCGACCTCGGCGATCAACGACGTTGACGTCAACGGTCTGGCTCTCACCGGTCTCACGATTGCCGCGCAGGGCGGTGCCCAGACGGCGATCACGAACATCACGGCGGCCATTGCAACGCTCGGTGGCGTTCAGGGTCAGGTCGGTCAGCTCCAGAACCGGCTCCAGTTCGCGATGACGCTGGCGCAGTCACAGTTGACCAACAAGAAGGCTGCGGAGAGCCGCATCCGTGACGCGAACGTCGCGGAGGAATCGGCGAACATGACCCGGTTCAACATCCTGAGCCAGACGGGCATCGCGGCCCTGGCGCAGGCGAACCAGGCCAGCGCGTCGGTCCTGTCGCTGCTCCGGTAAACGGTAGTGCTCTGAACTCTGGTCTCCAGGCTTAGGCCCTGAGACCGGAGCCAGATAGATACTCGGGCGAACCAAGGGCAGGCCGAATGGGAAAAGTCCCAGCGGCCTGCCCACTCCCCTTTGGTAACGCTCCCGAGTTGGCTTGGTTCTCGCAATCAGGAGAACAACCATGGGTTCGCCAATCACGTTCAGCGGGTTCAACAACATCGACTTCGGCTCGATCCTCAACACGATCATGACCGCCGAGCGCATTCCGTTGACTGCGCTCGAGACGCAGAAAACGACGCTCAACCAGCAAGGCACCGCGTTTACGACGCTGGCCAGCAAACTGGGCGCGCTCAAGTCGGCAGTCGACACCCTGTCTGGCTCGGAAGGTTTCAACATCTACGCCGCGCAGAGTGGGAGCCCTGAGAATGTCGGAGTCTCGACCACGAGTGGCGGGGTGGCCGGCCTCTACGAGGTCGTGGTTTCCGAATTGGCACACGCGCAAGTCATGGCATCAACCACGACGTACGCGAGCCCCGATGAAGCGGTCGCGACAGGCGGCAGTCTCAGCGTTGCACTCTATGGCAACCCGCCGGTGAACATTCCACCAACGGCCATCGCTGGATCGATGAGCGTGCGGCAACTCGCCGACGCGATCAACGCGGACGCCAATTCTCCGGTGAACGCAGCCGTCGTGCAGGCGGCGCCTGGACAGTACCGTCTGGTGCTGACTGGACGTAGCACCGGAAGCGCAAACGCATTCACTGTCAGCAGCACGCTCTCGGGCGGCACAGGTCTCGCCTTCACCGACACCGACAACGACGGCACCTACGGCGACGATGCGGCGGATTCTGCGGTGGCGGCCACGAACGCATCGTTGACGATCAACAACATCCCGATCACGTCGGCGAGCAACTCCGTTGACAGCGCAATTCCGGGCGTGATCATGACGCTCTCCAAGAAGGACGCGACGAAGACGGTGCTCGTCGAAGTGACCGAGAGCGCCGACGAGGCCAAGACACAGCTCGACGAGTTCGTGAAGACATACAACGAGCTGATGTCGTTCCTGACCGAACAGAACACGGCTGCTCTCGCGGGCAAGGCCAACATCGCGAGGGACTCGCTGGTGCGTTCGCTCAAGGCAGGTCTGACGAGCAGCATGCGGGCCGAGTACCTCGAGGGCGCTCCAACATACACGCGCCTCGCGACGACCGGCGTGATGTTCAACTCGGACGGAACCATCAAGCTCGACGCCAATCAGCTCAAGGCAGCCATCCTGGACGACCCGAATGCGATCCGCAGGATGTTCGTGGGTACGACCGGCACCGGCGGCGTCTTCGGCGCGCTCAAGGCACAGGTCGAGGACTACACCAAGGCCGGGGGCCTGGTGCAGGACGCGAAGGATCGGCTGAAGGACCAGATCCTGAAGATCGATTCAAAGCTCGACACGATGGAGATGCAGCTCGAGCTTCGACGCCAGACGCTGCAGCGCGAGTTCATCGCCGCGGACCAGCTGATGTCGCAGCTCAATGGCCAGGGGTCATCGCTTCAAGCGCTGGGTGGGCAATACCGATTGTTTTAGAAAGGGTCCACGGTCCACAGTCCACGGTCCACGGTGAACATTCGGACCATGACCGAGGACTGAAGACCGAAGACTGAGGACCAAGGAGACCAACGAAGTGCTTGCTGCCAATCGCGCCGCCCAGGCTTATCGTCGCGTTGAATCGGAATCGCGCTCGCCACTCGAGCTCGTCGTCATGTTGTATGACGGCGCGCTCCGGTTTGTGAACGACGCACGCGTCGCTCACGCCCGCAAGGATTTGCGCGCCCGCGCTGTCGCGATCTCCAAGACGCTGGCGATCATTGGCGAGCTCCAGAACACGCTCGACATCGAAAAGGGCGGCGACGTCGCCGAGCAACTCGATAACCTCTACACCTACATCAACTCCCGCCTGCTCGACGTCACGATGAAGCAGGACATCAGCGCATGCGACGAGGTTCACAAGTTGCTCTCTACGCTGCGCGAGGGATGGGCCCAGGCGGCCACGCAGCCGCCGGCTCCGGAGCTTGCACTGGCGCGGTGATTCGGTGACGCTTCAGGACCTCACACCGCTCGTCGAACAGTACCGCGCCGGTCTCGACGCGGAGCTGATGCTGCTCCATCGCCTGCAGGCGATTGCCGTCGATCAGCGCCGCGCCAGCGAAACGGGCTCCGCGACGGAGATGCAAGGAACGCTCGACAACCGCGACCGCGTCATGGCGACGCTCGTCACGGTTGAACACGAGCTCAAGGGTGTGCGTCAGCAGCTGCTCAAGTTCCGCGAGTACCTCGCGGAGATGCCGGCCTTCCAGGAAATCGTCGCCCTTCATCGTCAGGCCGCCGATCTCGTGGCGGACATCGTCGCGGTGGATGAGGACTCTGTTCAGGCTCTCAAGAACGCCGAGCAGGCGCGGCACCTGGCAGCACAGGCGCTCGAGCAGGGCGAGAGCACGCTCGCCGCGTATCGGCGCGTCGTCGCGCCAACTCTCGCGTCAGCGACGCTCGTCAATCGACGGGGTTGATTTCTCGGTCCTCGGTCCTCGGTCCTCAGTCTCCAGTCCTCAGTCTTTATCCGCTCGTAGGGCGGGTCTTGCCTTTTAGACCCGCCTTGGATCACGTCGAAACGCGTGCGCCGCGGTGGCGGCTGCCATTACCGCTGCAACGGCCAACACCTCGACCCAGCTCACCGTCGCGACGATCACCGCCACGATGATCACGCACGAAAGCACCGGTATGAGAGAACCACCTGGCGCGATGAAAGGGGCACCGTGCGAGCGGACGTCGCGGCGTCTCAGTTCCCAGGCCGCGGTCGCAACACCGAAGTAGACGAGCAGCGCGCTGATGTTGGCCAGGATGAGCATGCGTTCGAACGATCCCGACAATGCGAGCATCAGCGAAATCGCGACGTAGACCATGATGGCGATGTGCGGCGTATGACGTGATGAGTGGACCTCGGCCAACGCACGCGGGGCAAGGCCCGCCTGCGCAAACGCGAAGAGCGAACGCGGTCCAGTGAGTACAGTGCCGCACAAGAAACCAAACATGGACACCGTCGCCGCGATGAGCATCAGCGCGCGACCGGCAGGGCCGAGAACGACCGCCGCCGCCTCGGCGAGAGGAGCGACGCGATCTTCCGGCAAAGCTGGCCCGAGCAGTCCCTGCGCAACAACCTGAATGGCGACATACAGAATGACGACGCCGCCAATGGCGAGGAATATGGCGCGCGGCACCGTTCGCGCGGGGTCGTGCACCTCCCCACTCGGTTGCAGCGCACCCTCGATGCCAAGAAACGCGAAGATGAGGATGCCCGATGCGCCGACGACCGCTGAGAGCGGTGGACTCGACGTCCAGGACAGGAGCTCCGGGCGCACAAACGCTGCACCAATCACGACAAACAGCACGAGGGGCAAGAGCTTGGCTACGGCGGCGATCTCTACCAGACGCGCGCCACCACCGAGACTGCGAATATTGATCGCCGCTGCTGCGATCAACACCGCCGTCATCAAACCCGCCTGCACGACAGAAGACGATGTGCCGATGAGTGCGGCGGCGGACGCCGCAAATGCCGACGCAACGGCGGCGGCCGCAGCCAGCGCGCTCACGACATTGAGCACGCCGGTCAACAAGCCTGCGAGCGGTCCGAATGCCGTCTCGACGTACGCCAAAGGCCCGCCACTGGCCGACACGCGGCTCCCTGCTTCGGCGAAACAGATCACGCTCAACGCCATGATGACCGCGCACACGGCATACGCGAGAATCGCGGACGCTCCAAGTTGCACGGCGGCCAGGGCCGGCAGGACGAAGATGCCGCTCCCGACGGTGTAGTTGAAGATGACGGCGGCAAGCTGTCGGACACCCAGCTCGCGCGACAACAAAGCGTCCGTGGCTTTCGGCTGTGGGTTTTCGACTCTGGTCTCCGGAGGCACGAGTGCAAAACTGTAGCACTGGAGAACCGCGGTACACTTGAAGAAGCTCATGAACGTTCGCGACTGGCGAGACGCTGACCCTTCAGACACCCAGGTGCTGTACGCACGTGAACAGGAATACTGGGTTCGCGAGCTGGCGTGGGATGCGTCTACCGCCTGGCGGGAGATCGAGCAGGCGCGCGTCACCTGGGGTTTGCCCGGGTTCATCGCCATCGACGCCAATCGCACGGTTCGTGGCTGGGCGTACTTCCTGCCCGAGGGTGACACCGCGCATCTCGGTGGTGTGGTGGCCGACACGCGCGAGGCCACGAATGCGCTCCTCGACGCGTGCCTCGAATCCGCGATGCGGCCACCTCGCCCCGCGCGTGTGTCGTGCTTTCTGCCCGTTCGCGCCGACGGCTTCGAGGCCGCGCTTCGCGACCGTGGTTTCGTGTGCGAGCACTATCGCTATCTAAGCCGGCCCATCTCCGCTGGCGACGACGCGGCGCACGCCGAGCCATGGACGGCTGGCGATCTTCTCCCTGCTGCGACGCTTCTTCGCGCATCGTATGGAGAGGAAGGCAAACACTTCGCTCCGCGCGGCACGCCTGAAGAATGGGAGCAATACGTGCGCAGCCTTGTCGAACGACCGGGCTGCGGCGTGATCGAACCCTCCGTGACGCGCGTCGTCCGTAACGGTGGCGATCTTCAAGCACTGGTCCTGGCGACACGGATCGCACCCGGCACGCTGCATCTTCCACAAGTCGCCGTGCACCCTGCCCGTCGGCGCGAAGGCCTCGCGGCGCGACTCGTCGAAGACGCGTGCCGCGCCGCCGCCGCACGCGGCGTGAAGCAGGCCACTCTCCTCGTCGCCGACAGCAACACCAGCGCACGCGCGCTGTACGACAAGATGGGGTTCACCAGCACGTCGGCTTTCATCGCAGGGACGC
>Ga0315912_10003295_pt1 | contig 16182 bp, 16 predicted proteins | sample VfabasoilMG_FD_204469 | JGI IMG/M metagenome (GOLD analysis project Ga0315912, IMG submission 204469) | Garden soil microbial communities collected in Santa Monica, California, United States - V. faba soil | ecosystem: Environmental > Terrestrial > Soil > Garden | place: USA: California... | reverse complement strand
GCGGACGGGTCTGTATCATTATCGTGACCGCGAAACAGGATCGAATCTTGCGGGCAAGGTCTTGATCAAACAGACAGGTTCGGGCACAGTGACCCCGAAGTTAAAGTTCGATGCGCCGATTCGCTTGTTGATCGAGGTGCAGACCCAAAGTCCAGCCGCGAAGCGACCGGAGATACGCATCCATCAATTTGCCACCAAAGCCGCCGATGAGGTCATCTCCACCGGCGATTATCAATGGCGCAACAACGGTTCGGTCTACACCACGCAAAAGGTATATGACAAGATTGCCAAGATCGTGGTGAAGGGGCTTGAGGAGGGGGATACGGTCAAGATCAGCACGTTGGACTTCACGACGGAAGATCACACGCTCTTTGTGCCGTTGTGGGCGGGCGTGCCGGATGAGGGACATGCGCAGATCATGATCGGGCGGGCGCTGTTGGATGCGAAACGATTCCATCGTCCGTTCGGTGTGCCTGCCTGCCCGTCTCTGACTTCGCCCGAAGCTGAATCGGTTTCACAAGCAATTCACCTGCCCTGGAATTTGCTGGTTTGCGAAGGTTTGCTGAGATACGGATTCCGTTCCGACGCGGCGCGCTTGGTGGCGCACAACATGACCGCGATCATCCAAAACCTGAAACAGAACCGCGCCTTCTATGCCCGCTACCACGCCGAAAAAGGGACCGGCATCGGCGAGCGCAACGCGTTGAGCGGATTGGCTCCCGTCGGTTTGTTTATGAAGGTCTTGGGCGTTGAAATTTTATCTTCGACCCGCGTGAAACTGGAAGGCGATAATCCCTTCCCCTGGGATGTGACGATTCAGTATAAAGGTTTGAAAGTAATTCGGGGGACGAACAAGACCGAAGTGGTCTTTGCGAATGGCAAGTCTGTGGTGGTGACAGATTTGGAGCCGACGGTGGTGGAGTTGTAGGAAAATACGCGTGAAATGCCAATAAGAGAGTCTCTTATTGGCATTTTGGGCTTATAATGCCAATAAGGATAATCCTTATTGGCATTTTTATGAAACCGGAAGATTTTTCGACAACAAATTCTGGAAAACCGACCAAAAGCCCCAAAGGTTATTGGTTTTTTCTTCCATCTCCTTTGCCGCCCACTCTCAACTGGACTTCACAACTTGTTTCACTGACAGGAGAGGCAGATAGGGCATTGGTGGAACTTTCCGCGATGGGAAGGTCATTCCCCTCTCCGCGCGTGCTCACGCGTTCGTTTGTCAGGCAGGAGGCGGTCATGTCTTCGCGTATCGAGGGCACACAGGCTTCGCTGGAGGATATTTATCAATATGAAGTGGGACAGTCCAATGCAAATCAGGCTGGTTCCGATGCGCGCGAGGTGCATAACTATGTGGAAGCTCTTGAATATGGCATTTCGCGTTTAGGCACCTTACCTGTGAGCTTGCGCTTGATTCGTGAGTTACATCAGCGGCTTATGGAAGGTGTACGCGGGGATATGTGGACACCGGGAGAATTTCGCCGCACGCAAAATTGGATCGGACCTGCGGGTAGTACGCTGGAAACAGCCCCTTATGTTCCACCACCAGTGGATGAAATGGTGGAGGCATTAAATCAACTCGAACAGTATATTCATGAATCGTCCAATATTCCGCCCATTGCCAGAGTGGGACTCATTCACTATCAATTCGAGGCGATCCATCCTTTTCTGGATGGGAATGGACGTGTAGGACGATTGCTAATCATGTTGCTTTTATGTCAATGGGAGCTGTTGCCTCAGCCCATCTTATACTTAAGCCATTATTTTGAAAAATACAGGAGTGAATATTACACGCGCCTGCTTGAAGTGAGTCAGAAAGGGAAATGGGATGAATGGCTTGGCTTCTTCATGACCGGTATACGCGATCAATCCCATGAAATGACCATACGTATTCAGTCCCTGCAAATATTGCGAGAGAAGTATTATGGGAAAATCATTAGCCGGGGAAAAAATTCTGCCTTGCATCGTCTGGTTGACTTTCTTTTCGAGCATCCTCTTGTAACGACAAGACAGGTTGAAAAAGGTCTGCAACTTGCAGACTACAAAACCGCACAACGTTATATCCTCAAATTGCAGGATGCCGGAATCATCAGCGAAACCACCGGTAATTCACGCAATCGCATTTATCGTGCGGATGAAATATTGAAGACGATGGAAGAGCCGATCTAAATATGTATTTAATAAATGATTATACGGAACTTGCCGTCTAAACCCTAGTTAGCCAACCCATCACAACGATAAGAGTAGGGTTTCAAAGATGAGCTTTACACAGTCATCGATTTATGGGAAAGACTTGTCCGAGGTGAAGAATTGGATCCATTTCAAAAATATAAGAGTAAGGTTTTAGACACACCTTATCTTGCCCAACTCTACAATCCGGAGTTCAAGCAAGTAGGTAACTTATATTTCTTGTCAGATCACATGGATGATGATTCTTTGCAGCTTTGGCTGAAGAACCCTAAGTATCTTCAAACACCAGAAAAACTGGAGAATACGATCAACCATGTTCATCTCGATGAGCTGATGGAGGATGAAAAGAGCCAGCAGGAAATCGGCAAAGTTCTCAAACAACGTTGGCGAGAAAAACTAGCTCAAGAGTTTCCTAAACAAAAATTTGAGATCAAAGTTATTCAAATGAAAGATGGTGGTTGGGAACTGCAAATGTGGGCAAAACGAGCTGTAAACCAAAGGAAGAGTCCAAAACAAAAAGCTGGCTAATAAGGCGCGTAGCAACTGTCTTGATTGATGAGATTCTAAGGTACTCAAATAGTAAAGGTGACTGTCACTTCTAAAATGACCGTCACCTTTTAGTTTCATTCTCAAGTGAATCTATAAATGCTTCCCCAACCACTCGATCATAAACTTGAACACTTCCGCCTGCTCCGGTTCGTTGTGGATCTCGTGATACAGCCCATCCCATAATTTCAAAGTCACATCTTTATTTTTTTCGCCCGCAAGTTTTGCGAAATCTTCACTGCCACTGGCGTAGGTGAGTTTGTCCGCTTTGCCGTGCATGATGAGGAGTGGAGGGACAAATTCCTTTGCATGGGCAAAGCAAAAGTCAATGGCAGTCAATGCTGATTTGCCCAACCCCATGCTGGTTTTGTCATGCACCAATGGATCGCCAACATAGGCTGACACGACTCGTTGATCGTGTGACAATGTTTGGGTATCCAATCCGCTGGGAATTGCCAATGCAGGGGCGAGCGAGCCAAGTATTTTCGCCGCGGCAACCTTTACCTTTTGCGCTTGCAAAGCGGAACGCAATGCCGCATCTGTGACGATGACGCCTTTCAAGTCTTTACCGTCTTGAATTGCATAGGTCAGTGACAACAACCCGCCGAGGCTATGCCCATAAAGGAATTGTGGAAGGCTGGGGTATTTCTCAGCGATAAATTGAAACAACTTACGAACATCCTGCATCACGGCGTCGAGTGATGGGAAGTGTCCACGTGCGCCACCTGTTCTGCCGTGGCCGCGCAGGTCAAAGCCGACCATGGCATAGCCCACATCTGTCAGCGCCTTGGCGACGTGGTCATAGCGTCCGATATGTTCGCCCAGCCCATGCACGAGACCGATGGCGGCTTTGGGTTCGTCGTCCGGTTCCCAGCCGCGCACATAAAATAGCACCCCGTCTTCACCTGACCAATTTGATTCGAAGGATTTCATTTATTTCCCTGCAATGATCTTGAATTCACAGGCATTTTCCCCGGTCGCCTTGCAGGACGTTTCCTCCACATCATGGTTCTGTCCTGTTGACCAATAGAGGCTTTCACGGATCAACCCGTGGGTCACGAAGCAGATCGGGCTGGAGGAGGTCTGGTCATGGGTGGAGGGAGAGGCATGGTCGGCGAAAAGCATGTCGAGGTCGAGGGTGTGAATCGTGATGTCGCCAGATTGAAAGCCGATCAGTTTGGCAAGCAGTTCCAGGGTCGGTTTGCGACGCGTGACGAGAGGTAGTCTCTTGATGACGGCGGCTTGCGTCTTCCCGATCAGCGCGGCATCATCCAAAAGATGATTCCACAGGCGTTGTCCCATGCGGATGAGAACACCGCGTGCGCCGCGTCCGTAATAGACACGCATCGCAGATTGCAATGCGGCATAGACATGCGCGGAATCCGTTCCACTGACCTTCAAAAAGGTCTCCGGTTTTCGCCATTCCATGGGCAGGTTGGACATTGCCAGCATCCCATTGAACTGGTCGGCGCCCAGTTCGAGCGCGGCAGTTTCAACAAAGCGTTTGAGGATACGGTTGGAAAAATTTTGTTCGCTCACGATTTGACCTCTCCCACTTCGAAACGGCAGTATTCATCACCTTTGGCAAGGCAATGCGTTTCGATGACTTCATATTCTTTTCCGGTTGCCCATTGCACCGCTTCCGCGAGGGAGCCGACATAGAGATAACAAATGGGCGTTTCGCTGTGTCGGCTATGACAGACACTGCAAGTGGATTCGATATAGGCGATTCTTTCACCGCTTTCATCCAGCCACGCGTCCACATCGGGATTACTTTTTTTCAATGCGTCTGCCACGGCGTTGAGAATGAATTTAATGCGTTGTTTTTCAGGGAGGAGTTTCAAGGCGACACCGGCAACACCCAGCAACGCGGCTTGCTCACGCACGCCATACTGAAAGGATGCTTTTCCAATACGCCGCAACATGCCCTTGCCGCCGCGTCCGTAAAAGTCCTCGATCGCCTGATTCAATTGCGCGTATTGCGAAGCGTTGATCGACGGTTCAAGGTTATTTGGCGGAAAGTTGCCGACGAATCGTTCCAATCCACTGGTGTGCAGGACGGCGTTCAGACCGTTATCGCCCATCACTTCCTTCGCGGAGGTCAATGCCTGCCGGACAAGTGAATTGACGATTTTTGAGTCTTCTTTCTGTACCATGCTTCCTCCTCACAAAACTAATAAAGCGCCTGTAGAGAAAATCCCGAAGGATATCTGAAAAATATTGTTGGATACTCAAACCCTTCGGGACGATGTGTAGCATCAGCTAATCAGCGGGAACATCGAAAGTATACACGGGATATTGTTCCCCTGTAAGTTTAAATCCCATTTTTTGATACAGATTCAAGGAAGCTTCATTGTCGTTTTGCGTGTTCACCGTGATCTTTGAATAGCCGCCTGGCACAAGCCTGGCAAATAAATTATTCAACAGCGCCCTGCCCACACCGCGTCCCTGCATGGAGGGGTGCACAGCCAATCGCGCCAGATGTGCCCGCCCTCCGCCGCCTGTGCTGAGTTGATACCCCACGATCTCACTGTTTTCATTCTCCGCCACGGTTGTGACCAGCGCCTGAGCGAACGCCCTACGCAGGGATTCCAATGAGTTTTGCCATAAAGGAACAAAAGATGCGGCATCCAATTTTTCGACGTTTGGAAGATCGGTTTCCTCCATCCTGCGAATGCGGATGTCGCCCGCTTCATTCCATCCCTGGGCTGGATACTTCCACTCGAGCATCACCACCTGCTGACGGTTCTCGAACCCGCTTGCGGCTAGTACATCCCCGAACCAGGGTTGCATCACGATTGCCGCCACCTTCGCTCCACCCGCCTGTGCGATGGTATCTTGCGCAGTAGCCCATAGCATATTCCACGCGCTCTGCGCCGACCAGCGTCCCGCATGAACGAACAACCGCACCCAGGCGACCCCATCGGTTTCCTGAGGGCATGCGAGCGCGGCTGTAATTTGTCCGCTTTCATCGAGCGCCCAATAAAACCGAGCACCCAACCATTCCAATGGCGAGCGCCAATCCAGGTGACGATGGATGCGGGTCTCAAAAAAGATCAGGTTGGATAATTGCTGATGGTCGTTGAGAGTTGCAGGACGAATGAGTGGATTGGTCAAGAGTTACCTTGCAAAGACAAAGACTGTAGACCTGTACAAGGAGGCTTCGCAAAATTTGATGTTGGAAAATTACTTGAGCAACCCAATCCGCATCATGAACTTCATCATGCTCTGGGCAAAGGATGGCTTTTCAACAAGGCGGGCAGAATCGTACGCATCCAACTGTGAAGCGGTGACGCGTCCCAGTTTGAGATTCAAACCTGCCATGGCTTTACGCACCACCGAGTGCATGTCGCCTTCACCTGCCTGTTCAAAAATGGAGGCGGCGCGGTCATATTCTGTCAGCGCTTCATCCCATTTTTTGAGCCCTTCCAATGCGGCGGCACGATTGGCAACGGCAATCCCCTGACGCTTCAGATCATTTGCCTTTTGAAAGATTTCCTCGGTTCCATCAGTGACTTGCAGGGCTTCCTTGGCTTTTCCCGCTTGCAACAGAGCCACGCTCTGGTTGTTTTTCATCTCAGCCGCGTTCAGTGCATCTTTCATGTTTTCATAAGCCTGTGCGGCTTTTGAAAACATGTCTGCGGCAATTGCAAAATTCCCCTTTTCATATTCCTGTTTACCTTGTTTAGCAAGTGCTGTGGGATTGGGGGTATCCACGTATAAGTCCTAAAATGTAATATCCAGCAGGTCTTCCGCCACCGAGCGCAGTTTGTCCCTTGACATGTTGCTCAGCTTCATTGCCAGTTCGATATAAGGACGATTCACCGGCAGGGCAACAAATTGACGCAATTCCATGGGCATATCCAGAAAATGCTGAACGGCTTCCTCACTCATCAGCCATTGTCCAATGGGTCCGCTCCGGTCGAAGAAAGATTCGATCCTTCCACCCAATGAGGTTACCAACGCTTCCAGTTCGGGCAATGGAATGGGGCGTTCACCCAGCTCATATGCCTTGATGCGAGCGCCGGAAATGCCCGTCTCATTTGCAAGGTTGCGAATGGAGATGCTGACATTCGTCCGTTCCTGCCTTAAGAGTGCGCCGATCTTGCGTTGGCGAACGGATAGCAACTTGGGCAGATCAAGGTTTTCGTAAGGCAATGGAATATTGGACTTGATCTCCTTGCTCCAGAAATGGTCGATGGGTAAATCCAAAAAGTAGACCAACGTTTCCAGTTCCGGGAGCGAGGGGGCTTTCCGTCCCTCTTCATAGGCACGGAACAATCCAATTTTGATTCCGATGGCATCCGCACATTCCTTCACATTCCGGCGCGCGACGGTACGCGCATCCCTGATCAGGATGCCCAATTTCTTGGATCGAATGGCAATCTGGGATTTAGTATCCATGACTCCTCAATGTACCCTGATTATAGCAGAGGCTTGGCTTGATTAACGTCTCGAACCCAGCCCCAGCCCTCCCGGGGGCATGAAAATATCCGCGCTGAGTTTGATGCCTGCCGCCTCCAGGCGAGGCGAGAAGAGCGGGCGAATCCCCGTTGCCTTTAGCTCGCCTTTGATCTTGTTGTCAGGTCCAACGCCAGTCTGCTCGAATTTAAAGACATCGGTCAAGACCACCGTATCGCCCTCCATGCCGACCACTTCGGTCACGGCAGTTACCTTGCGTGAACCATCCTTCAAACGGGTCTGTTGGATGATAAGGTCAACAGCCGACGAGATTTGCTGACGAACAACCTTGAGAGGCAGATCCATGCCTGCCATGAGCACCATTGTTTCCATGCGGGAAATGGCGTCACGCGGCGTATTGGCGTGCAGGGTGGTCAGGGAGCCGTCGTGTCCTGTGTTCATGGCTTGCAACATGTCCAATGTCTCGCCGCCGCGGCACTCACCGACAACGATACGGTCGGGGCGCATACGCAGGGAATTACGCACAAGGTCACGGATCGTAACTATACCTTTGCCGTCTATATTGGCAGTCTTCGTTTCCAGACGCAGGACATGATCCTGCTGGAGTTGCAACTCTGCCGCGTCCTCGATCGTGATGATACGCTCTTCCTCTGGAATAAAGCTGGAGAGGACGTTAAGAAGCGTTGTCTTGCCTGAACCAGTCCCGCCTGAAACAACAATATTCAGATGGGCAATCACACAGGCTCGGATGAAATCCGCCATATTATTTGTGAGTGAACCAAACTTGACCAGGTCTTGCGCCGAAAGTTTGTCCTTTTTGAACTTTCGGATGGTAATACATGGACCGTCAATCGAGACAGGTCTGATGACCGCGTTAACGCGTGAGCCATCCGGCAGGCGGGCGTCCACAGCGGGGCTGTCCGCGTCGACGCGGCGGCCCAGGGGGAGGATGATGCGGTCTATAATCCGTGCCACATGATCGTCGTCATCAAACGTCACCCCGCTTTTTGTCAACTTGCCACCTTTTTCAACAAAAACTTTCTTGGGACCGTTTACCATGACTTCACTGACCTCAGGGTCGTCGAGCAAAGGCTGGATCGGACCAAAGCCCGTCATTTCATCGAATATTTCTTTAAAGATCTGTTTCCGGATATCCTCAGGCAGGGTTACCTTGGTTTGAACATAGGCATCGTTCAAACGTTGTTTAATGACTTCATCACGGTCCCCCAATTGCAGTAATTCATCCTCCATCGAACGGCTGACATTCTCGACAAGATACCGTTTGAACTTGAGCAGGTCAGCGGCTGTGAGACGTGTGAAATTGGATGCGATTGGTGTTGCCATTATAAATTATTCTCCTCACCCTGTTCAGGAATGACCCAAACGATATGAGAACGCTGTACAGCCAGAAAAGGGGATTGAAACAGAGCCTGACCGTCAGGTCCAAGCACGCTTACAGCGGTAAGCGGGAGAAAGCTCTCGTTTAAATCCAGTTCATCCTTTACCCTTTGGTCGTGGCGCACATGCATTTGCCCGCGCATCATATGGGTGGTTGTTTGAACGGTCACATTAATAGCAACCTTTGAGACAATATCGGTAAAGATCTTGCCTTTTTCATCATATTCAATGGTCATGATTACCTCTCATTCACCAAAAGGCACACTTGTAATAAGCCAGTCTTTTGGATAATGACTAAAACAACGACAGTTGATCCTTTCCAATGTCGTTGTTTCTGTTACGACTGAAATACCCGCCAAAGTGTAGCCGAATTGGGTTAAAAGTGACTTTGCACTTTAATTACGGAGTCCATCCTTGGCGCGCAGGCGGCGGGAAAGTTTGATCATTTCGTCTGAAATGCTCTTGAAAATGATGGATGCGGTATCTTTGGGGAATTTCACGGCAATGGGTTGGTTGAAATTGTTCGCCAATGTAAAGTTACTCCCCATATAGGGCAGGGTGGTCTTGATCGTAAAACCAATGATCTTTTCCGCTTCGGCTTTCGTCAGTCCTTCCAGCCCCACGGCACGGTTCAAAATGGCATAAATATTCTGCTCGTCAATGTTCTGTGACTGGAGGTATTCCCAAACGGTCTTGGTCAGTTGCACGGTACTTTGATCGGTGGAAACGATCACAGGGATAAGGTCTGCCCGTTGAATCAGAGGCAGGCTGAAGCGTGAGAGCGAGCGTCCCAGATCCAGGAAAACGAAATCGTAGGCAGAGCAAAGTGTATCCATGATCTGTTCAATGCGGTTTACGTTGAGGTGATTTGCATGTTCCGGATCGGGAGAACCCGCAAGCAATTGAAATTTCCACAACTCTGGTTCGGGCAGGCTCCTGCGGAAATATTCTCCGGTCGTTTGCTCTGCTGGAATATCTGCCACGGTGACGAGGTTGACTTTGCCCTCATACCCAACAATCTGTCCAATGGAACCGATGGGCAAAACCAGATCAACAACGACCACGCGCGCATCTGGTTCATGCAATTTGACATTCATGGCAAGATTGGCGCACAGGGACGATGTGCCTGCGCCACCTTTTGCACTGAGGAACACGATCAACAGTCCCTCTCGCTTTTCCTCCGGTTCAGCCGCAACGGGAACAGGAGCCGCCGTTTGCACTGCAAAAATGTGGTTGAGAGTCTCTCCCAACACAGAAACGGCATCTGAAGATTTCACGATATATTCAGTTGCCCCAGCTTTCATACAGCCATCCCGCCGCATGGGATTCGGATCGCTCGAAAGCGCTATGATGGGTGTATCCTGTGTGCGTACGTTCTGCCTCAGTTTTTGAATAAACTCCTCACCCCTGAAATCGGACAAGATGGGGTCGAACACAATGAGATCAGGTTCATCGCGCCATGCAATGATCAACGATTCCTTACTTGACCCCGATTCGAGCACTTTGAATTGTTTTTCATGCAGAACGCTGGCGATGAATTTTCGGCTGGTTTCGTTCTCGTCCAGCAACAAAACTGTTTTACTGATCACAAGATTCTCCCGATTGCTTTACTCTTCGATGGGGGGCATGAGATAACCAAGCCCGGAACGCGTCACAATATGTTTGGGGCTGTGCGCGTCATCCTCCAACTTTTGGCGCAAACGGGCGATGCTTACCCACAGGATTTCCTTATCGGTGCGATATTCAGGTCCCCAGACACTCGTGAGAAGTTCTTCAGAGGACATGATCTTGCCGACATGATGAGCGAACTGTAACAGCAGGCGATATTCGGTTGCGGAAAGGGAAATAGGCAATTCGCCCTTCCAAACTTCGGCGCGGGCGAAATCGATCTTCAAATTGTCGTGTGTAAAGAAACGGGATTGTCCGCCTACATCGCCGCCGGGAGGCTGGGCACGCCGCAAAACAGCACGGACGCGCGCCAGCAATTCTGTGGCTGAGAACGGCTTGACCAGATAGTCATCCGCGCCGAGGTCAAGCCCGCGCACGCGGTCTTGTTCATCGCCCTTGGCAGTAAGAATGATGATGGGGATGGCTGAAAATTCACGGATGCGCTGGGTGGCGCCAAAACCATCGAGCTTGGGCATCATTACGTCCATCAACACCAGGTCGATCGGTTGATTGGAAAAGACATCCACAGCCTGAGCGCCGTCCTGCGCGGTGACGACTTCATAGCCCTCCGTCCTCAGGTTCGCCTCGAGCAGGCGCAGATAACGAGGTTCGTCGTCCACGATCAAAATGCGTTTTGCCATACAGCCTCCTTCACGTTGTTTGTTAATTGATGGGCAGTTCTATGAAAAACGTGGTTCCCTGTTGAGGGGGTGATTCTGCCCAAATCTTACCACGATGTGCCTCGATTATTTGCTTGCATATGTAAAGTCCCAGACCAGTGCCTGCGGCTTTGTCACTGCGGACGCGATAGAAGCGCTCGAAGATCAGATGCAGGGATTCCTGCGGGATGCCGGGACCGCGATCCATGAAGGAAACCAGCAGGTTTTGCCCCACTTGTTGGAGGATGATAATGACCGGCGCGCCAGGCGCATATTTGATCGCATTCGTGAACAGGTTTTCAAAGACCTGGGCAATGCGGACTCCATCGCCCTGAATGGGGGGTGTGGGGTTGGCATCCAGGCTCACGTCCAGGTCCTTATAACGGGAACGGATACGGGTCACCACATCTCGTAGAACAGCATCCACCCTCAAGGCTTGGAAGCGAAGCGGTAGAGTCCGGCTCTGCAAGCGTGCCGACTCGAGCACGTTTTCGATCAGCAACGAGAGGCGGTCAGCCTCCTCGTCAATGATGGTCAGGAATTCGTTCTGTGTTTCCTGGTCCCAGGAGGTATCCTTGCGCAGAAGGCTTGTGCTGTATCCCTTGATGAAACCCAGCGGAGTGCGTAATTCATGTGAAATCGTACTGACAAAATCGTTCTGCAATTGCATTTGCTGTTTGAGCTTGTTGAGCTCGCCATGTGTTTCCTTCCATGATGTGCGCTCCAGCATGATGGAAAGCAATTGTGCTCCCACTGATGCCACAGAGATGTGACCATCTTCATAGGCGGGTCCTCCGAAGCGGACAAAGACCAAAGCTCCGTTCACTTTGCCATTGGCACGCAATGGAATTCCGAGAAGATATGCCTGCTGAAGGCGGTTGTCAATCGCAACGCCTGATTCGGGTTCCTGTATCTGCAACTTTCCCTTGCTGAAGACATGCCCGGCAAACGTCTCGCCCCAGGCGGCATCTGCCTCGGCATGTTTTGCCCTGCCCACCGCGCGGGCATGGACGATCTCCAGTGTGTTCGTCAATTCATCCTCAATATAGACGGCGACATTATCGAATACAAATTGCTCGCGCAGGAGAATAAAAAACTTCTCGATATCCTTGCGCATATCGCCCGACTTCATGATGATCTTGATCAATTCGAAGATATAGGAGAAGGTCTGTGTATCCATGGTCATTTGTTGCCTGCCACGGCGAGCAGGGGGAATTTGAATGTAGTGCCGTGTCCTTCCACAGATTGCACATCGATCATCGAACCATGCGCCTCGATGATCTGGCGCACCAGTGAAAGCCCCAGCCCTGTGCCGCCATGATGGCGAGTAGACGATCCATCCAATTGATGGAACGGTTCGAAGATCTCGGTTAGACGATGCGGTGGGATGCCTATGCCTGTATCAGCCACGGAAACGCTGACCAGATTTTCACCCTCCCTTTTGACACTGACCACCACGCTTCCCCCCGCGGACGTGAACTTGATCCCGTTATCGATGAGGTGACTTAACGCCCAGCCTATCTTCTGTGCATCCGCCTGAACATAAGGAACATCCTCGTCAATGACTGCCTGCAAACGGATCCCTCGATTCTCTGCCTTACTGACAAAGGACTTCGCCGCCAGGTTGGAGATACGCCGGATGTCCATATCATCCAACCGGATGTTCAACTCGCCACGATTTGCGAGGGATACCATGATCAGATCTTCAATCAGGTTTTCGAGTTTTGCAGAAGACTGCTGGCTTACCTGCAGGGCGTGTTTTTGTTCATCGGTGACGGGTCCCAGTGACCCGGAGACAAGCAACTCCACATATCCCTTGATATGGGTGAGTGGGGTACGTAATTCGTGTGAAATGTTCGAGATGAAGTTGGCTTTCAACTGGCTGAGTTCAGAGACGCGATCCAAAGCATTTTGCAGTTCAGCAGTACGTTCCTCCACGCGGCGTTCGAGGGTGCGGTTGGCAGATTGCAGGGCGGAGCGCAACTGCAATATCTGTTCGGTGACTGCCTGATTGAGGTCTTCCCGTTGTACGAACTTGAGGTTGATCAGCGCCTCTCCCAGCAGGAGGGAATTGCCTTTTTCTGTTTCCTTCAGTTGGTAATCGAGCGCTTGTTGCAGGTTTTCCTCAGTAATGATACCTTTTTGAATCAGATATTCCCCCATGCGAGGTACAAGCATTTCCGGAGAGAGTTTTGGTAATGTTTGCGTCATGGTTTTGAACTCGTTCTACGATTCTTCTCCACTGCAATTACTTATAGAGACTGGTAAACCCACTCTCCATCTACCATTGTAGCCGATGATTGCAGGGTAAGCAATTCATCAGGGTTGCATTTAAAGGGATCCTTTTCCAGCACGATCAGGTCGGCGAGGTGGTTTGGAGCGAGCCTGCCGAGACGATTTTCCATGTACGCGGCGTAGGCAGCACCAAGGGTATAACCAGACCAGGCTTCAGCGATGGACAACTTCTGTTCGGGGTACCAGCCTTCGGCAGAGGGAGAGCCGTCGGCGCGCCTGCGGGTGACCGCGGCGTGCAATCCCAGAAACGGATTCGGCGATTCAACGGGCGCATCCGACCCCAACGCGAGCGGCGCGCCGAAATCCAATTGGGTTTTCATGGCGTACGCAAGATGTGACCGTTCACCCCAGAACGCGTCTGCCATCAACATATCGGAGGTGGCGTGGATGGGTTGCATCGAGGCGATGATGTTCATTTTGCCAAGGCGGTTCGCATCGTCAGGATGAATGACCTGCACATGTTCGATACGATGACGAAGGTGAGGCAAGTTGTTTTCCGTTTCGTAGTTGCGGAGTTGTTCGTAGGCATTGAGGACTTCGTGGTTGGCGCGGTCGCCGATGGCATGGACCGTCATGCCGAGCCCAACTTGCGCGGCTTTACGCCCATGCTCGAAGAGTTCCTCGCCATCCATGTTGAGGATGCCGCGATTGTTTTCTTCTCCAATGTAGGACTGGAACATCGCGGCGGTGTGCGGACCGAGCGCACCATCCATGAAGACCTTGATGTTGCCGATGCGGAGCATGTCATCGCCAAAGCCGCCGCGCAAACCGAGCGCGTTTGCTTCATTGAGTAACTCGACAGGAATGTTTTTTAGGACACGTAGTTTCAGTTTTTTATTTGCATGGAGTTGTTGTAATGCCATAAATGAGTCGCGGCGATCAAAGTCATGGACGCCGGTCAATCCCATTTTCCACAAGATGACTTGAGCTTTTTCAATGGCATCTGAAATTTCATTGATGGTTGGTTCGGGAATTGCCTTGCTTGCCAATTCCATCGCTGTTTCAAGCAACACGCCTGTGACATTTCCCTGTGTGTCGCGTTGGAGTTCGCCATTTTGCGGGTGGGGAGTTTGTGACGTGATATTCGCAAGCTTCATCGCAGGGGTGTTGACCCATCCCGCATGCAATGATTTCGCCGTGAGATAAATTGGATTGTTTGGCGCGATAGCATCAAGCTCTGATGCTGTGGGCCACATGCCCCAAACATTCTGATTCCAACCATGACCCAATATCCACTCGCCGGGTTTGGTGTTCTTTGCTCGTTCCGCAACACGGCGCAAACACTCCTCTTTCGTATCTGTTTCACAGTCGATCTTTTGCAAAGAAAGTGCATAGTTCTTTAAATGCAAATGCGCGTCGGTTAGCCCGGGAACGACGACGCGCCCACCCATATCCTGTTTTTTAGCTTTTGGAAATTCTGAAAACAAAACATCCGCTTCTCCGACCGCGAGAATTCGTTCACGATCGATCAAGATGGCGGATGCTGTAGGTTGCAATGGGCTTTGTGTATGGATGTATGCGTTGTGGAGGAGAATCATATTCATATCTCGTAGAGGCAGGGCGCTTCGTCTGCGTTCGGACGATAGAGCTGCCCTCACTCCGCTCAGCGCGAGAAACCGCCTTTATGTCAATTTTTCCAACAGAGTATCCAACTCTTCATCAGAGTAATAATAGATCGTGACCGTGCCGCCTTTTTTGCCATGCTTCAAAGCGACCTTCGTCCCCAAGCTGGATCGCAGACGACGTTCGACATCGTTCACGTCCGCGCTGGAGGCTGTTTTCTTTTTCGAGGCGGGTTTCTGCCCCGAATATTTTCTCGCCAACGCCTCCGTCTGACGGACGCTCAGATCGAGATTGACCACTTGGTTCAATAAAACTTCCTGAGCTTTGGCTGAAGATAAAGCCAGCATGGCACGGGCATGACCTTCAGTAATACGTCCATCCACCAACGCCTGCTTGACCGCGGCAGAGGCATCGAGCAAGCGCATGGTATTCGTCACTGCCACGCGGCTCTTGCCAACGCGTTGTGCAATGACTTCATGCGACATCTTGAATTCCTTGGCAAGATGCTGATAAGCTTCCGCTTCTTCAATCGCGTTCAAGTCTGCGCGCTGGACGTTTTCGATGAGCGCCAATTCGAGCAATTGTTGGTCTGTGGCGTGACGGATGACCACGGGCACAGTCTTCAATCCCGCTTTGCGGGATGCCTGTAAACGACGTTCACCGGCAATGAGAATGTAGATACCATTCTTGCCCGGCGAAACAATCAACGGCTGAATCACTCCATGCTCAAGGATCGACGCGGAGAGATTCTCCAACTCCTCAATATCGAATTTTTCGCGCGGCTGGCGCGGGTTGCGTTGGATGAGGTCAACGGGAATCTGTGTAACACCACCTCCACCCGCGCTGGATGTGGATGTTGCCCCACCTGGAATGAGAGCGTCGAGTCCTTTGCCGAGACCGGAACGTTTTGCCATGCTTTCTCCTAACCGATTTTACGTAGGGGCGGCTGCGAAGCGTCCCCGCCCGTGTTCATTGATAAATCGAATTTCAATTGATTAGTTTACCTTGGGTGGTTATGGGGCGAGATGCCTCGCCCCTACGGATACAATTATTTTCCGTCACCCTTCAGCAATTCTTTTGCCAGCGACTCATATGCATGTGCGCCCACGGAGGAAGGTGAATAGGCAGAGATAGGAAGTCCGTACGAGGGCGCTTCCGCGAGGCGGATACTGCGCGGCACCACGCTCTTGAAAACCAGACCGGGGAAATGATTGTTGACTTCCTTAACCACATCACTGGAGAGGTTGGTTCGCGGGTCGAACATGGTCAAGACAACGCCGCGCACGCGCAGGCTTGGAAAAAGAGACAATTGGACACGTTCTATCGTTTGAGTGATCTGACCGAGTCCCTCGAGCGCGAGATATTCACATTGCACAGGGACAAGCACGCCATCCTTCGCGGCGACGAGTCCGTTTACGGTCAAGAGTCCGAGCGA